>Ga0187887_10000583_pt1 | contig 35528 bp, 25 predicted proteins | sample June2016WEW_7_10_FD_132977 | JGI IMG/M metagenome (GOLD analysis project Ga0187887, IMG submission 132977) | Peatland microbial communities from SPRUCE experiment site at the Marcell Experimental Forest, Minnesota, USA - June2016WEW_7_10 | ecosystem: Environmental > Terrestrial > Soil >... | reverse complement strand
TTATCCACAGACCTTCAGCGGGCACAAAATGCGCTACCGCTCGGTAGCGAACGTGGCCGACGAATTTGATTTCGTGTCTCGCGAAATGCCCGAAATCAAGACGGTGATGCTGGAAGACGATACTTTCATCATCAGCAAGCCGCGGACGTTGGATTTGGCAAACGAATTGATTCGCCGCGGCAACAAACTGCCATTTGACGCCAACTGTCGCGCCGACATCGGCGCCGAAGGCGAACTGCTTTCAACCTTGCACAAGGCCGGGGCTCGGCTATTCTGCGTCGGGTTTGAGAGTGGCGACGTGGAAGTCATCAACGGCATGAAGAAGAACAACGATGACCGTCGCGACGCGAAATATCACGAAGAGGCGCATCGTTTTGTTCGCCGCTGCCGCGATTCTGGCATCATGGTGCATGGCTGCTTCATGGTTGGCAACCTGAACGAGACGCCAGCCAGCATGGAGAAGACACTCAGCTTCGCCAAGAAGCTTCAACCCGACACCGCCCAATTCTTTCCCATCATGGTGTACCCGGGTACCACCGCGTATGCGGAAGCCAAGAAGCGGGATTACATTCAGATCGAGGACTGGGGCGCGTGGTTGACGAAAGACGGTCTTCACAACAGCGTGGTCACGCTGCCCAACATCACGCACGAACAGTTAGTAAGCTTCTGCGACCGGGCGCGGCGCAGCTTCTATCTGAGTCCCTCTTATCTCCTCTACAAATTGAAGCAGTCCCTAAAAGATCGCCGCGAACTACAGCGCAATCTGAAGGGCTTTGTCACGCTTTCGAAGTATTTGCTGCGCGGAAGCCAGCACGAGAAGACCGAGGCGCCCCGGCAGGAGTTAGGGCGCGGTTCCATAACACCCATCACGAGTCCTCAGGGCGGAGACTGATTCCCGTGTGCTAATCTTCGCCGGGGCAGCTGTGTCACAACTGATTGCCGATGCGGAGAGGTGAAGACGCCCCGCGTTCTGAGCGAGAGCGTTTCACTTCGCATACCATTCGGCAGTCCTGCGGATGCATTCCTCCAGTTCGATGATCTGGCGCAGTTCGAGCATTTCGCCCGCACGATCGACGCAGGGAACGTAGCGGAGCGGGGCAGCCCCGGCAACCACTTGCTGGCCGACACGAATTTCCGTTTGCGGGTTGAGAGTCGTAGCGACCGTTTGTGCCAGCTCCAGAATACTCACGTCATGCGCTGACCCCACATTAAAAGGCACGAGCGCCGGTGCCCGAAACAGTATTGTCCAGAGCCACACTGCCAGGTCGGCAGCGTACATATAGGATCTTCTCGGCGTTCCGTCGCCCTTAATCTGAATTGGCCTGCCGGCAAGAACGTCTCCGATGAAGTTGCCGATGGCAAAGTGCTGGTCGAGGGGAAGATACGGGCCGCAGAAAGCCCAGCAGCGCGCAATTTTGCAATCGAGGCGGCCGGCCTGCTGATGAAGCGCACAAAGGAGTTCGGCGGTCCGTTTACCCTCTCCGTATACGCTCGCGGGATCCACCGGGTTTGGCGATCCAGGGTAGCTCTCCTGAACGTGGGTTATTCCAGGCGGCTGTTGTCCATACACAGCACCGGAGCTTGTCAGCAGAAATTTCCTGACGCCGGCGGCGACTGCGAACTGCAGCGCACGTTCGGTTCCGCCAACGATCGTGGAGAACGTATGCAGCCGGACCTCGGCCAGAGCTTTGGCAATGGTGTCGGTAGCGGCATGGATGATGTAGCCGAATTCACCGTCAGGAAACGTGAAGCTCCGTACGTCACCCCGATGAAATACGAGAGCGGCATTCGCGGTGAGATGCGGGCACTTTGCCATGAAAGCAGCGGGATTGCGGGTGAGCACAACCATGCGGGCGCCGAGGTTGAGAGCCTGATTGATGTGGCAAAAACTCTCCACCAGCCAGCATCCGATAAAGCCGGTCCCTCCCGTCAGAAAGATCCGCTGACCCCGTACTTCCTCCCAGAGCAGAGCGGTGTGCTCCAGAACCAATTCCAAATCCTGCCGGGGAAGGGGTTTCGCTGAGCCCATCAGTCTTCAGGACAGATGATCATCTCCGCCATCGTTCACTCAGCCGTGTGCCCAGTCCGTCTGCCAAGACGACAGCTTTCATTTGATCTTCTGAGCACCGGCGAGAACAGCGCCGGCGAACTAATTCGAGGTTCGTTCGTGTGATTTTGTTCGCTAACCAACACAGTATACTGCTGGTTCTGAATTGTGTATGCTAAATTTGTGGTGCTGCACGGTGGACAATGCCGACACCGGGATTCTCCGGGCTAAGCTCACTTCGGTCGCACCGGCATTCCAAACTTCAGAGCGCAGTGCAGGGCCGTGCGTCGAAATCCATCAGTCCGAGCCGCCTGTTCTTCCAGAATCGGTTGGCCCATTATCCCAGGAGCAGACATGTCGCCTGCTGTTGACCCATCTTCGGTTTTCAATCAAGCCATAGCCGAGCACCTCGTGGTTGTCGGGTCGCTGCGTGATCAGCAGGCACTGCTGCAACGCATTGCAGAGGAGATGACGCGCGCGATCCTCGCCGGGAAGAAGGTACTATGGTGCGGAAACGGAGGTAGCGCCGCGGACTCTCAGCACCTTGCTGCGGAATTGATGGGCCGATTCCGGCGGGAGCGTTGCGCTTTTCCTTCAATAGCGCTGACTACCGACACATCAATCTTGACGGCCATAGGGAACGATTACGGGTACGAAAGGGTGTTCCAGCGCCAAGTGGAGGCACTCTGCAGCAAGGGCGACGTACTGGTAGGCATTTCAACTTCCGGGTCAAGCAAAAATGTCTGTGCGGCGCTCCATACCGCGCGGCAGATCGGGGCATTCACAGTTGCGTTTACCGGACAGGCTGGCGCGGAAATAGCTGCCATCGCCGATATTGCTCTTCGCATCCCTTCGGAAGATACTGCTCGCATACAGGAGGGACATATTCTCTGCGGACACATGTTGTGCGACTGGGTGGAACGATCCGTCTGCGAACAACAGCCGGAATTGGCGAACGGCGTCGTTAGCTAAGCGAATCGAATGTGTTACCTTGAGTGCCCATATTTCAAAGTCTGGACGGTCTGGGCGATCGAGACAGCGACAGATATAATGTTCGCTTGCGAGGGTGGCCGCGATTCTATGCGCATCCCTGTCGGGCGCAGTATCCAAAAAGGAGTTTGCCTATGAGTGCAATCCGGATTGGCAACCGGCTGGTCGGAGACGATCAACCGTGCTTCATCGTTGCGGAAATCGGAATTAACCACAATGGTGATGTTGATCTTGCCAAGAGACTGATCAGTGTAGCCTTGGCTGCCGGCTGCGACGCCATTAAGTTCCAGAAGCGGACCGTTGATGTAGTTTACACGCAGGAAGAATTGGCCAAGCCCCGCGAGAATCCCTTTGGCCCGACGAATGGGGACCTCAAGTACGGTCTCGAATTCGAGCGGGAAGAGTACGAAGAGATCAACGCTTTCTGTAAATCGGTCAAGATGCTCTGGTTCGCCTCTCCGTGGGACGAGGCCTCCGTGGATTTCCTGGAGCGTTTTCGCACTCCGGTTTACAAGATCGCTTCCGCATCACTTACGGACGATCGGCTGCTGCGCCACATCCGTGCCACCGGAAAGCCGATCATTCTTTCCACTGGTATGAGCACCTACGCCGAGATTGACCATGCAGTCGAAGTTCTGGGCAAAGAGGATCTTGTTCTGATGCACGCCACAAGTACATACCCAGCGACCTACGATGAGTTGAATCTGCGCGCGATACCGGCCATGGCCGAACGATATGGTGTACCCGTAGGCTACTCCGGACATGAGACGGGGATTCCGACCAGCGTCTGCGCGGCCGCACTTGGAGCCTGCTGTGTAGAGCGCCACATCACGACGGATCGCTCGATGTGGGGTTCTGATCATGCGGCCTCTCTGGAGCCAAACGGCATCTCTCGGCTGGTGCGCGATATCCGGTTGTGGGAGCAGGCAAAGGGCGACGGGATCAAGCGTGTCTACGAGCGTGAGGTTCCGGTCATCAAGAAACTCCGCCGCGTGCGCGCCACGGTCTGACCGCATGGTGCCGCAGAACCCTACAGCGGTCAGCCTGGAGACCATCCGGGCGGTGGCCATCGATGTCGACGGTGTCCTTAGTGACGGCGGACTTTGGTGGGGACCTGGTGGGGAAGAGTGGAAGCGCTTTTGCTTCGCCGACATCATGGGGGTTTCTCTGGCGCGCCGCGCCGGACTTATTCTTGCCCTCATCTCAGGAGAAAACAGCCCGTTAGTGGATCGCTACGCCGAGAAAATGCTTGTACGCCATGTAATCAAGGGATGCCGCGATAAGGCGGCGGCGCTCCGAGAATTCGCCGCCGCCGCCGGTGTGAAACTCTCAGAAGTCTGCTTCATGGGCGACGACGTTAACGATCTGCCGGCCATGGCAATTGCGGGCCTGTCTGCGGCTCCCGCAAATGCAGCGTCGGTGGTATTGTCGCGCGCCAACTTCATTGCTAAAGCTCCCGGAGGCAATGGGGCGGTGCGCGAACTGATGGATGCGCTGCTAGCCGCGCGGGGCCTCACCGCGCAGGAAGTATTCACGAGAGATTGAAGACTTCGGCGTTCAATGACTTTTCCCGAACCCCATTTACGATTGGATCGATGAAACTTTCCGACTATGTAGTCCGCTTCGTCGCGGAACAAGGGGTGAAGCACGTCTTTTTGGTCACCGGCGGCGGTGCAATGCACCTGAACCAGTCGCTCGGCTCCGAGACCGCGATCACATCTGTCTGCAATTCGCACGAGCAGGCCAGTGCTATGGGTGCCGAGGCCTATGCTAAAGCCACCAACCATTTGGGTGTATGCATGGTTACAACGGGGCCGGGTGGCACCAACGCCGTCACCGGGGTCGCGGGTGCTTGGCTGGACTCGACGTCCATGCTCGTCATATCTGGACAGGTGAAGAGGCCGGATCGCATGTTCGACAAACATGGTCGGCCACTCGGCATGCGTCAACTTGGCGTGCAGGAAGTAGACATCGTCTCGATCGTAAAGCCGATTACGAAATATGCCGTGACGGTTCTCGATCCAAACGACATTCGCTACCATTTGGAGAAGGCCGTCCATCTCGCCTTCCACGGCCGGCCTGGTCCGGTATGGATCGATATCCCGCTCGATGTCCAGGCCTCACCGATCAACGAGCCTTCTGCTTTGCGCGGCTTTGATCCAGCGGAACTCACAGAGCCTCGGGCCGACGCGTCCCTCAAAGAAGAAGTCAAGCGCTTGGTTGAGAAGTTGAACCACGCTGAACGTCCCTTGCTCTTCGCGGGCAACGGCATACGCCTGGCGCAGGCGGAAAAGGAATTTGAACAACTCCGGACATTGCTTGGAATCCCCACTGTAGCGACTTGGTGCGCAGCCGATCTGGTGCCGAGCAATGATCCCTTATATGTCGGCCGACCGGGCTCCGTGGCGGCTCGTGGAGCGAACTTCGCCCTCCAGAACTCCGACTTTCTTCTCGCCATCGGCGTACGACTGGACTTTGCCATCACTGGATACGCACCCCAGAACCTCGCGCGTCGGGCCCATAAGGTAGCCGTGGATATCGATGAGGCAGAACTCAGGAAACTCCATCCACACCTGCAGCAGCCAATTCACTCGGATGCAAAGGAATTTCTAACGGAGCTCTTGAGTCAAAAAGACTCCATTCGGCTTGCGGACCATTCTGCCTGGGATACGCGCTGCGCCGATTGGAAGACTCGCTATCCGGTCGTCACTGCAGAGCATCGGAAGCCGGAAGGACCAGTTTCGGTGTTTCACCTTGCCGAGGTAATCGGCACCGAAGTCAATCCCGAAGATAGACTCGTGGTTGGCAGCTCTGGGTCGGCCATCGAGATCTATCTGCTTGCCTTTCCGACACTTCATTCCCAGCGCCTTTTCCACACGGCTGGTCTTGGCGCCATGGGCTATGGTGTCCCGATGGCTATTGGAGTGGCCACCGCAAATCCGGGCCGTGAGGTAGTCGCCGTGGACGGCGATGGCGGATTCATGTTCAACATTCAGGAATTGGAAACCATCCGCCGCCTGCAGCTGCCCATCAAGTTTTTCGTAATGAACAACGATGGCTATTCTTCGATTCGAGCGTCACAAAGGGCCTATTTTGGCAAAGCGAACTTGGGTTGTGACAAGAGCAACGGCCTGACCGTTCCCAGTCTGACGCAAGTGGCAACGGCATTTGGATTGAGTTCAACTGTGATCAAGAATCAGGAGAATCTTCGCGCGGAGGTTCGCCGGGTTCTGGACATGAAAGGACCGGTAGTCTGCGACGTCAATGTGCTGCCGGATGAGTTGCGCGCGCCACGTCTTCAGTCCTATCAAAGACCGGATGGCTCATTCGTTTCGAAGCCCTTGGAGGATTTGTTTCCATTTCTTCCGCGCGAGGAGTTTCTGGCTAACATGATCGTAGACCCCTTGCCCGAATGAGGGCGTAGATCACCGAACGCTAACCTTTGGAGTATGAGACCGTCAGCGCTTGCCGGTGGTCTTAATTCGGAATGCAGTAGCAGACGCACTCATATCCGTCCGCGTAGTAGGTGCGCATGGTAAAGCGTGAATTGGGAAGCAACTCATTCAATAGCAGAGGAATGCTCCACAAGTGATCTGGACAATGATAGAGGCAGACCGCCATTTTCGGGCGATGCCGTGCAATCGTTTCCAGACCTCCCTGCAGCGTGGCGGGCTCACTGCCTTCGATGTCGAATTTCATGCAGGTCGGCGCGATCCCGCGCAGTGCCTCATCGAGCGTAACGATTTGCACTTCGCAAGTTCCGTCGGACGAGATCCGGGAGCTTGTGCCGCCCATAATGAAACGGACGGTTTCGCGCCGCGAACCGGTCGCATATGGGTGCAGGGTAATTCGTGGATCGCCGTTGATGGCCGATTTTAATGCTGCGAAATTCACCGGATCGGGCTCAAATGCAATGATCTGGTCAAAATGATCGTCGGTAGCACGGCGAAATTGGGCAATCGTATCGCCGTCAAAAGCACCGCAGTCAACGAAAACTTCGTTCCGGCCGAGTGGAAAAGGCGGGAAATATTGGACCCCCGAATTAATCACTTGCCCAGAGACATCTCCCAAGCGGAGTCGCATCTGACGATCAAACTCCTCGCGTCCCTCGCCGTCCAGCAAGGCTCGTCCACGGCGGATCTCTTCATCGTGCTCGAGATAATAACTCGGTCGCTCCCAAAACCCATGCGGCAGCAAAAGATCTCCGTAGTCAGCGAACAACGCCGGGAACGGGACAATATTGGATGCTCCGAGAGTCCTGAGCTGGTTGACGCGGTCCATCATTCCTTCGGTGCGGCTCGGGTGCCAGATAGTAACAACAAAAGTGGCATTCGGGCAGCGCTGCACGGCTGTTGCCGGCGACTCGACGGGAACGCCTTCACAAACCGTGCCCCACAAGGCCGAGTTGTTGTCGCAGAACAAGACTGGGCGGACGGCCAGAGCGATACGTCGACCGAGATTACCGGCACCAAAACAGACAATGGGAGAAGGATGAGTCATTGGCTTAAGGATCCCGGCAGACTTCCTGGCGCTCTGGATTGACTTTCCGAAGAGAATAACACAGGAGAATTAGGCGCGCTTAAGCCGGTGATCGGGAATTGCATAGCAAACACCTTCCCAGCACTCTTCGGCGTAACGGCGTAAGAACAAGTTGTATTCAGGCGCTATGGACCGGATGAGATTGGGGATTCGCCACAGGTGCTCACTTCGATGATATGTGCAAACTGCCAGGATTGGGTGATGCCGTCGAAGCAAGTCAGTCGCACCGATAAGTGCTTGCGGTTCCGCTCCTTCAATATCCATCTTGATATAAGTTGGTGCGGCGGACCACGAGATATCATCCAGCCTCCGACACTGCACGGAGAGTAACTGCCTCCCACCTTCCACGATCTGAGATGTTACTGTACCAGTGGATGCAAAGGACACTAGACCGTTTTTTTCACCGACTGCGCAAGGAACGACAGTTACCCGGTCCGCCAAGCCCATGTTTATCGTTGCCGCCTCTAAAGCCTCCCGGTTCTGAGGATCAGGCTCGACTGCGAATATACGTTGAAATCTGCCCTTCCAATGAGAATTGAAGCTAGGGATTGTGTCTCCTTGAAAACTGCCGCAATCGACAAATACCTCATCGTCAGACGGCACCATCAGGTCCATCGGGAAGTATGTTTCCGAAGGACTCAATGACGGTGGAAGTGCGTCATCGTCCAGCCAATAGCGCCATTCGAGTTGCCCGGCAAGTTCGCGTCGCGAGTCCTCATCTGCCAGGACTTTACGACAGGCTCTGATCTCATCGGCGTATGCGAAGAGCTTCTGCGGGAGGTCTATCCCAAAATTTGGAGTAAATACGTCTGCGTAATCCCAGAATAAAGCTGCAAAGGGCGCAACATGCTTGCAGCCTTGCGCCTTCAGTTGGCGGCGAGCCGGAGACCCGTTATAAATCGTGACTACGAAACACGCCGAGTCGCGATAGAGATCCGATGCGGTAGAGGGCGGAAGGACAGGCACCCCCTCGATGTGGGTGTTCCATAGCCGCTCGTTATTGTCGGCAAAGGCGATCGGCCGCAATCCCGCCTGTTTAAGGCCTTGAAGCACCAATCTGCCAAGTGCGCCCACTCCGAAGAGAACGAGACGCTCTTTATTTGGTCCGGCAAAGCTGGCGAAAGCCCGTTTTTCGCGTGCCCGTACGGCCTCGAACGATTCCGACCCGATCTGCTGCAGAACAACTTCCAGATGATCTACTTTACTTTCGTTCGTCATTCGCCTCGTTATCCGATTTTGTTGACCCAAGGTATTCTTCAACGAGGAAAACTAGCAGTTTTTTCTCTCAGCCAAGCTGGGCGAGTGTCGGCTGTTTCTCTCCCCGTCGAGCCTTGGCCTGCGCAATGAATTCCGTGATTGTCTTAGCTACGAAGTCGAGCATCAGCCGAGTCAGACCCGGGTACACGCCAACCCAAAACACGTTGTTCATTACAAAATCGGTGTTACGAAGCTCTCCAGCCACGCGATACTCGCAATCCTGATAGGCAGGCTGCCGGAGGAGATTGCCACCGAAGAGAAGGCGCGTACCGATTTTGTTCGCATCCAGCACGCGAATCAGATCCTCACGCCGCAATGGAGCATCCTCGCGTACGCCAATAGGGAAACCGAACCATGCAGGGTCGGAGTGCGCTGTGGCTTCTGGTAACATCAGAGACTCCTCAAGCCCGGCCAACGCTGTCTTGAGATGATGAAAATTCTCCTTCCGGCGAGCGATAAACCCGGGCAACTTGTTGAGCTGAGAAGCTCCTAGAGCGGCCTGCATATCTGTGGCCTTGAGGTTGTACCCGATGTGCGAATAGGTGTACTTGTGATCATAGCCGCAGGGCAACGAACCTAATTGCCACTCAAAACGCTTGCCACACGTGTTGTCTTTGCCGGGCTCGCACCAGCAGTCGCGACCCCAGTCGCGAAAAGACTCAATCAGCAGCTGCAGAGCCGGCTTATCGGTAAGAACGGCTCCGCCTTCTCCGGTTGTGATGTGGTGCGCAGGATAAAAGCTCAAAGTGGCAATATCGCCAAACGTGCCGACCTTTCGTCCTTTGTAGGTCGAACCGAGCGCATCGCAGCAGTCTTCGATCAGCCAGAGATTATGCTTCCGGGTAAAGGCAGTAACTGCGTCGAGATCGAAGACGTTCCCCAGCGTATGGGCGAGGAATATAGCCTTTGTCCGGTCGCTGCGCGCCGCTTCAAGTTGGCGCACATCGATCTCATACGCCGGAACGGTAACGTCCAGGAAAACTGGCACCAGACGATTCTGGAAAATCGGATTCACCGTCGTAGGAAATCCTGCGGCCACGGTAATGACCTCATCGCCCGGCTTCAATTGCCGATCGCCGAGTTTTGGCGAAGTCAGAGCGCTGAGAGCGACCAGATTGGCCGATGAGCCCGAGTTAACCAGCGATGCGGAACGGACGCCGACAAACCGTGCCAGATTCCGTTCGAAGGTTTCCGCGAATCGGCCGGTAGTAAACCAACCGTCGAGAGCTGAATCGACAACCGCACTGACATCAGCACCGTCGATCACTTTGCCGGAAACGGGAACCGGTGAAACTCCAGGAATAAAGTCTCCCGCGGGCGAGGATTCCAAGAAATATTGCGCGGCCAGGTCGAGAATCCGCTTGCGAAGCTGAGCCGGGGCATCCGTCATGGATCGATGGGGGTATCCAAATCATACCATTCAAACTGCCTGAGATGCGCTTGATTGCCGGGGTGAATAGCTTATGATGAGGATGATTTTGCCGCATGGTCCTAACCCCGCCGGTCGCGACAGACCCGGTCTCGCGTCTTCGCGTGCCTTGCTTAAGGACATCGACTGGGAGAGCAAATGAAGGCAGTGATTCTTGCAGGCGGCTTTGGAACGCGTCTCAGTGAGGAGACCACCATCCGACCTAAACCGATGGTCGAGATCGGCGGGCGGCCGATCCTTTGGCACATCCTCAAGCTGTATTCACATCATGGGATCAACGATTTCATCATCTGCTGCGGATACAAGGGATACATGATTAAGGAGTACTTTGCTAACTACCTCCTTCATATGTCCGATGTGACCTTTGACATGCAGAAGCGTTCGAGGGAAGTTCACCAGAGCGTCGCGGAGCCTTGGAAGGTGACGCTCGTGGATACCGGAGATCAGACAGGCACCGGGGGACGGCTGAAAAAAGTAGCTCGCTATATCGAGGGCGAGGACCCCTTCTGCATGACCTACGGAGATGGCGTGAGCGACATCGATATCTCGGCCAGCATCGCTTTCCACAAGCAGCATGGCGGGCGGGCGACAATCGCGGCCGTGCAGCCGGCAGCGCGATTCGGCGCATTGGGCATGGAGGGAACGGTCATCACTTCGTTTCAGGAGAAGCCACAGGGGGAGGGCGGATGGATCAATGGTGGTTTCTTTGTGTTGTCACCGAAAGTGCTGGATGAAATCCACAACGATGCGTGGCTGTTTGAGAAGGAGCCTATGGACAGCCTCACCGCACAACGCCAGGTGCATGCATTTCTGCATCGCGGATTCTGGCAGGCAATGGATACCCTGCGCGATAAGCAACGGCTGGAGGAGTTGTGGGCCGGTGGGAGGGCGCCCTGGAAGACGTGGTGAAAACCTGGCAGGGCCGTCGTGTTTTTCTAACCGGTCACACTGGCTTCAAGGGCAGTTGGCTCGCACTCTGGCTGAATAGGCTGGGCGCGCAGATTCGCGGGTACTCTCTCGATCCCTGCACCGAACCCAGCCTATTCGACCTGGCATGCGTGGGCACCATCGTCGAAGATGTTCGCGGCGATGTCCGTGATTACGCCAAACTCGAAGCTTCGATGATGGAGTTTGCGCCGGAAGTCGTCTTTCATCTGGCGGCGCAGCCGATCGTTCGGCGATCGTATGCTGACCCGGTGGGCACCTATGGCATCAACGTCATGGGTACGGTGCATCTTATGGAGGTGATCCGGAAAACGCCAAGCGTGCGCGCAGTGGTGTGCGTTACCACAGACAAGTGTTACCAGAATCAGAAATGGATCTGGCCTTATCGTGAATCTGACCCGCTTGGAGGATATGACCCGTATGCGTCAAGCAAGGCGTGCGCCGAAATTGTCAGCGCGGCCTACCGCAGCTCGTTCTTTCCAATCGAGCGGGTGCATGAGCACCATGTGGCTGTGGCGACCGCGCGCGCTGGCAACGTCATTGGCGGAGGGGACTGGTCCGAGGACAGACTGATTCCAGATCTGGTCCGCGGATTCGAATCCGGACAACCTGTTCTGATCCGGCGCCCCAACGCCATCCGTCCCTGGCAACACGTGCTCGACCCCTTGCACGGCTATCTGATGCTAGCCGAGAAGCTCCTCGCCCAGCCCGCGCGATTTGCTTCCTGCTACAACTTCGGACCTGGCGATGAGGACATCTGGCCGGTCGAGCGCATCGCTACGAAGCTCGTGCACATGTGGGGCAACGGCGCGTCCTGGGTTCGCGATCCGGTTGCCAGCGTGCACGAAGATCATATTCTCCGGCTGGACGCCAGCAAGGCTCGCGCCGAACTCGGTTGGCAGCCAAAGCTGAAAATTGAAACCGCGCTGGAGTGGACGACAGCCTGGTACCAAGCTTGGAAACTGGGCGAGAACATGGCAGAGTTTACGAGGAAACAAATCGAGGAGTATCAGGCACGTTTTAGTCGATGATCGGGAATTGCATAGCAAACACCTTCCCAGCACTCCTCGGCGTAGCGTCGCACGAACAAGTTGTATTCAGGGGCTAGGGACCGGATGAGATTAGGGATTTGCCACAGGTGCTCACTTCGGTGATAGGTGCAAACTGCGAGGATTGGGTGATGCCGTCGAAGCAATCCAGTCGCTCCGACAAGGGCCTGTGGTTCCGCGCCTTCGATATCCATCTTGACGTAGGTTGGCGTGAGCGGCCACGAGATATCATCCAGCCTTCGACACTCCACGGAAATTGACCGCTCCCCACCGTCCACCACCCGCGACGCCATGGTCCCGGTGGATGCAAAGGACACCATGCCACTTTGCTCGCCGACTGCGTAAGGAAGTGCAGTTAGTCTGTCCTTCAAGCCCAGGTTTCCTGCCGTCGTTCCCAAGACTTCCCGGTTCTGAGGATCAGGCTCGATTGCGAAAATATGCTTAAATTTCCCGTTCCAATGAGAAGTAAAGCTCGGAAGTATATCTCCTTGAAAACTGCCGCAGTCGACAAAAACCTCCTCTTCAGAGGGCACCATCAGGTCCATCGGGAAGTATGTTTCCGAAGGATTCAATGACGGCGGAAGTGCGTCATCGTCCAGCCAATAGCGCCATTCGAGTTGCCCGGCAAGTTCGCGTCGCGAGTCCTCGTCTGCCAGAACCTCACGACACGCTCTGATCTCATCGGCATATGCGGGTAGTTTGTGGGGGAGTTCTATTCCGAAATTTGGAGTAAAAACCTCCCCGTATTTCCAGAATAAGGCTGCAGAGGGCGCTACATACTTGCAGCCTAGCGCCTTCAGTTGGCGGCGAGCCGGAGACCCGTTATAAATCGTGACTACGAAACACGCCGAGTCGCGATAGAGATCCGATGCGGTAGAGGCGGCGAGGACAGGCACCCCCTCGATGTGGGTGTTCCATAGCCGCTCGTTATTGTCGGCAAAGGCGATCGGCCGCAATCCCGCCTGTTTAAGGCCTTGAAGCACCAGTCTGCCAAGCGGGCCCGCACCGAAGAGAATGAGACGTTCTTCGTTTCGTCCGGCAAAATTGGCGAATGTACTTTTTTCGCGAGCCCGCACTGCCTCGAACGATTCCGACCCGATCCGCTGTAGGACCACCTCCAGTTGATTTGCTTCGCTTGCGTTCATCATTCGCCCTGTTTTTCCTTGTCTGACTCTACGCTGTTCTGAGGGGTTCGATCGGGAAAGTGATTTCCATAACCGTGACTTGCTCGCGAAGATTACGTCCTTACGTGAAATGCAACCTTATCCCGTTATGCCAGCCTGGTCAAGAATGCCTCTTCTGAGCTTCTGAGCAAGAGGTTGGAATCGCAGGTTACTTTAAAAATGGCATCTGCTCAGCCCGCTTTTCTTTTCGTATGGCTGAACCGCCAGGCACGCTTCAAGCCCGCGACGCTATAATTCTGAAGCGTGACAGTCGAGTGCTACTAAGAGCGGTCCGAAACAGGGCCATGCACTAGAGTGGAGATCTCTGCGATAAAATCATTTCAGGTGCAGTTCTGCCGATTGTCGATCAACCTACTTCGTTTCCGATCGCGAGTTGGGTTCTCAACTGGGGGCCGCTGAATGTCTGACGGCCACCCTGAAATTGCTCCGCTCCCGTTGAATTCATCAGGGTTCGATCGTATTTGTCACTGGCTGAGAACCGTCCTGGGGCTTGATCGAGCGATTGGATTCACAGTTCTTGCGAGATTCTGGGGCAGCGCAGCCGGTCTCGTCACCGTTGCTTTGATCGCACGGTTCCTTTCCCCTGCCGAGCAGGGGTACTACTACACCTTTGGAAGTCTGGTTGCCATGCAGATCGTTTTTGAGCTGGGCTTCTCCTTTGTGATCTTGCAGATGGCAAGTCACGAACGTGCCAAGCTGTCGATATCCAGTGATTATGAAATCACCGGAAACGCCACTGCCCATACCCGCCTCGCCTCTGTAATTCAGAAGTCGGTCCGCTGGTATTCGGTGGCCGCGCTGCTGATGTTCGCGACATTGCTTCCTCTCGGGCTTTATTTCTTTTCTACGCAAGACCATACCGGGCACACTGTTTCTTGGCTTTTTCCTTGGTGTCTTGCTGCGTTGATGGCGGTGCTCAACTTCCAGCTTGATCCATTGTTGTCTTTTCTGGAAGGTTGCGGATATGTGCCAGAGGTGGCGCGTCTCCGGTTCATGCAGTCGGCGACAGGAAGTCTGCTGGCTTGGCTTGCTCTGGCGAGCCGCCATGGCCTTTTCGCACCATCGATGATGTTGTTCGGAATGGCAATCTCCTCCTTTGTGTGGCTGTCTGGGAAGCACAAATTGTTGATCGGATTACTGAGGTATCAAGTTGGACCGAATCGAATCAGTTGGGGGGAAGAAGTGTGGCCATTCCAGTGGAGAATCGCTGTGAGCTGGTTTTGTGGCTACTTTATCTTCTGGCTCTTTAATCCAGTTCTGTTCGCATTCCGCGGTCCCGTGGAGGCTGGACGGATGGGAATGTCCCTCAGTCTGGCAAATGCGATTCAGGCCATCGCAGTTTCTTGGGTGGGTACAAAATCTGCGCCCTTCGGAACTCTGGTCGCCCGCAAGGCATACGACCGGTTAGATCAAGTGTTTTTTCAGGCGCTCCGACAGTCTGTTGCGGTCTCGATCTTAGGGGCTCTAACTGCGTGGCTTGGGTGCCTCTTCCTAAACCTGGAGCACATCCGTTTCGCTCAGCGTCTCCTCGACCCGATTTCCATCGCCATGCTGATGCTTACCATGATCACAAATGTCATCATCTTTGCACAGGCCTATTATCTTCGCGCGCATAAACAGGAGGTATTCCTCGCCAATGCAATCGTCGGAGCCTTGACCGTGACCGCATGCACCTTGATCTTTGGACGGCTATATGGTGCCAGGGGAATCGTGGTTAGTTGCTGCCTCGGCAGTTTCCCGGGACTGGCGTGGTCGACGTTCCTGTTTCAAAAGTACCGAAGACTCTGGCATACGCCTTAAGAACGCGCCTGAGGCTTCGTCAAGAACAACACGTGAGGGCTTTGGTATGATAGATGTTTACATCCGCAGGTCGGCCTGATCTTGCCGGTTCGTGTATGCCGGCAGTATCACTGCAGGCCGATTCTCAGCTTTCCCAATATGGCGACCGAAGAACCCCTTCTTACCATTGCAATTCCCACGTTCAATTCTGCACACCTTCTTCCGGATGCAATTGCGTCGATCATGCGCCAAGGCCTGGACGATTTCGAAATTCTGATTATCGACAACGCATCTGAGGACAACACAGAAGAAGTAGTCCGCTTGTTTGAGAATCCACGCATTCGATACCTTCGGAATCCTTCGAATCTGGGAGCTTGTGAAAACGGAAACCGCTGCTTAGCAAATTCTCGGGGACGCTATTTTAAATTGCTCTGCGCTGACGACGTGTTGCTCGATCGGGTGTTGCTAAAGCAATTGAATATTCTCGAGACACGGCCAGATGTCGCTTTGGTCACCTGCGGCTACTTGCCCACCGATACTGATTTGAAGGTCCAAGGATACTGGTGTGCGTTTCCGGGGTCACATTCGGGGCGCCGCGTGATCAATTTCTGCCTCAGTCGAATGACAAACGCCGTCGGCGGCCCCTCCAATATCATGTTTCGGCGCACCGCCGCCGCCGGCGTTATGGGAGACGCCAGTTATCGGTTGCTCGGGGACCTGAAGTTCAGCCTCCAGATTCTGGAACACGGCGCCTATGTGAATATCGATGAGCCGGGCCTATTCTACCGTAGGCACCCAAACAGCGATTATGCAACCAATTGCCCGCCAGAGATCCATGTGCACGAATACCTGCGGCTGGTCAGCGAATTCAACTGGTGGAATCCGCTCAATTGTGCGGTAGCATTTCTTCGTGGGGGCGTTGAGGCCAGGCGCGTGGTCAGAAAGCACTGGCGGCAGGCGTGTTCTCCGGATCGTTTGGCAAGATCTATCGAGGCATCGGGCGATTGGGCTTACAAGCAGTTGCTTGGTTTATTCCATGAACGCAAGCCTGTTCCCGTCTGACGACTCGCGGAAGATCTCTTCACAACTCGGGATGTCCATTGAGATTATGTCAGTATCGATCATCATTCCAACATTTAATGGTGCGTCTCACATCGGAAATTGCCTGGATGCACTTCTGAACCAGACGGTGGAAGGAGATGCAGAGATTCTAGTGATCAACGATGGCTCAACTGACGGCACCGCGGACGTGGTTGCTCGCCATTCCGGAGTTCGTCTCATTACTCAGTCGAATGCCGGTCCCGCAGCGGCGCGCAATCGCGGAGCTCTGGAGGCTCGGGGGACAATTATCCTATTCACCGACGACGACTGCGTGCCAACGCCGGGGTGGCTGGCCGCCATGATCGAACCCTTCAAAGATCCGAGTGTCGTCGGAGCGAAGGGCATCTACCACACTCGTCAAAGGAGTCTGGCGGCTCGTTTTGTGCAGATCGAGTACGAAGACAAATACCGACGAATGTCGGATCTTCCCCAGATCGACTTCATTGATACCTATTCAGCCGGGTTTCGCCGAAACCGGTTCCTGGAGATGAATGGTTACGACACGAGTTTCCCGGTCGCTTGCGCGGAGGATGTGGAGCTTTCCTATCGCATGTCTGCCCGCGGCTGGACGATGAGGTTTGTCCCGGCAGCCATCGTCTACCACACGCATCCTGATACGCTCTGGAGGTACTTAAACAAGAAATATAAATTCGCGTTTTGGCGCGTATTGGCGGTACGTAAGAATCCGAGTAAGGCTATGAAGGATAGCCACACGCCGCAGCTGATGAAGCTGCAGCTTCTGTTCGCCCCGGTGCTACTGCTTGCAATTTGTCGCGATTTGGCGGTGCGCCCGAAAGTACTGACGTCGCTGCTGGTGTGTGCCGCTTTTCTGGTCAGCACGCTACCCTTCGCGCTGCGAGCCATACCGAAAGACCCCATTGTTGGGCTGCTTTCTCCCTTCCTGCTAGCTGCGCGAGCGTGTTCGCAGTTGCTGGGCCTCGTGGCCGGACTGATCTACGTCCTCCGCGGGCATGCCGAATCCGCAACCGAGTCTGGCGGCTGAAGTTTTGTCCTCGGTTGTTTTATAGCCGCCTGCGACTAACGCCTGACGCGGTCCGTGGAAAATCGGCGATGTTGTTTGACATGTGTAGAAGTAGAGATGAGAGAGGAAGACCATAAATCTATGTGCAGAAAGACACGTTCTGCTGGTAACAAGCTGGTAGAACCTCCGAAAAATACCGGAAATGAGGCGACCAATCGGCAGTCATACACCATCTGAGGCTTCCAAAGTAAAAGGGTCCGCCATGGGCCGCCTCCAACGGCGCACCTTGAGAATCTGGAAGCAAGACTATCTGCACTATAAGTACCTTTGGCCTAATCTTGAATGGGCCGCCAGGACGGCGCTGGAACACATCGGTAGCGACTGCCCGAAAGTACTCGATATTGGTTGTGGACATAAACCATACCGTGACCTATTTCTCAAAGCTCAGCATTGGGGAATGGATCATGGAATTGTCGACACTTCGCCGGACTTTGTGGGAGACGCGTTGTGCCTTCCGATCAGAGATCAATCTGTGGACATCGTATTTGCAACCCAAGTTATCGAGCACCTGACGAATCCCCATGTCATGGTACGGGAATGTAAAAGGGTACTTCGCCCGAATGGATGCCTGATCCTCAGTGGCCCCTTTTTTTGGCCCCTTCATGAAGAGCCTTATGATTTCTTCCGTTTCACGAAATACGGATTCGAACAGTTGTTGAAGGAAGCTGGATTTTTACAATGGCAGATCCTTGAGGACGGGGGGGACTGGGCTCAATTCATGTTGAGTGTGTGCCTTCGGCTGAATAAATGGTTGTTTCCCGTGCGATGTGCTGTGAATCTTACCGGCGCCTTACTCGATTCGGTAAGCAAGTCGACCAGATTGCCAGCAAACTACACGGTGCTGGCGAAGCTTTGAGATCGCTGAGTGGCGGAAGAATGTCACTCATGCCAGCACTCTTTTGCATAGACGGCCGCATGATATTTATACCCCGACTTGCTGCTGCGGTTCTGGGATACGCTGCAGGGCACATTGGGACGCAACGTCCTCCCGAGTGCGGCAAATGAAAATTTTGATAATCAGCACGCTTTATCCTCCCCATGTTATCGGCGGCGCCGAAAAGGCGGCGGCTGAACTGGCGGAAGCCCTGGTTCGCCGCGGCCATGCAGTAGCGGTTGTCAGTCTGCATCCAGGGTCGAGCGAAGTGGTCGAGGAGAGGAATGGTGTGCGCGTATATCGGCTCCCTGTCGACAATCTTTATTGGCCCTTTGGACGCGCGGAGAAGCCCAACAGATTTTACCGCCTGGCTTGGCACATTCGAGAAATGTGGAACCCCGTAGCGGCTCGCCGGATTGGCAAGATTTTGGATGCCGAAATGCCGGACGTCGTAAACAGCCACAACGTCTGTGGATTTTCCCTGGCTGCTTGGAAGGAGGTTAAGCGCAGGAAAGTGCGTCTCGTGCATACCCTGCACGATTATTATCTGATGTGTCCGCGCTGTACTCTGTTTCGCAACGGCCGCAGCTGCGAGAAAAGGTGCTTGGATTGCAAACTCCTGACCTTCCATAAAAGAACCTCTTCGCGACTACCTAACGCCGTCGTTTCTGTAAGCCAACACGCTCTAAATGAACATATCAAACACCATTATCTCGAGGATTTGCCTGCAACGGTCATCTATAACATTCAGGGCGGCGCCAATCTGCCAATTCGGCAGATAGCGGACGCTGCGCCTTTGTCCGGCGACTTGGTTTTTGGCTTTATCGGAAGAGTTGAGCAAGAGAAGGGCATTGAAACACTCCTGGAAGCGACCAAGCAGCTGAATCAGCCGAATTGGAAACTTAAGATCGCAGGCCGGGGCCTCGATGGCTACATCAAGAATTTGAGAAGGACATACTCAGATCTGAGGATTGAATGGCTGGGATTCACTGATTCGTCGGAGTTTTATTCTTCCGTCGACGTAGTGGTTATTCCGTCGCTCTGGGCTGAGCCCCTGCCGTATGTCGTCGTAGAAGGTCTCCACGCGGGAAAAAGCCTTATCTGTGCATCTTCCGGTGGAATTCCGGAGATTGCTCGACTTTCCAACATCGTCGAGTTTTTCCCTGCCGGAAATGCGAATACGCTGGCGGAGAAAATTAATCTAGCCTTATCCTCGCCGCAGGAATGGCGGGAGAATAAAGTGCCAGATGCTTCGAGGCTCAGCGCGTTTCGGGAAGAGCACATCGTGGAAAGCTATCTTCGGGAATATGCTCCTGAAAAAGCAACAGGTGAGGATGTATGACGAGCAGCTTCGGGAGCAATATTCCGATAGCGCTTAGAGTGGAGCAGCATTGCCTGAAGGTAAGTTTCGGAGTCTCCAGCCTTTCAGTTCGAATGACCACGCGAGGGCGAGAGCAACCCAAAATATCGGTTCCATGTAGGACTGGAGCGCCACATTAAAGATCGCGATCGCTGCGATGCATGGCCCGGCACCTTTCCTCCCAATGATGGGGTATCCAAGGAGGATCATGAAGAGAAGGAAGGCAGGCAATCCAAGCTCAGCAAGCACAGACACGTACAGGGAATGAAAGTTCCCGTATTTATTATCCCCAAAGAAATCGCCCAGGACGCGCGGGGAACCTGCGAATCCGATGCCTGCCACGACAGTGTGGGTTGAACTCGACCAAGTCTCAAGACCCCTCTCTATTAAGCGAACGTGATCTGCTCCCGAGGTACCTTGTTCGCCCGATAACCGGTCAGATACCATATCCGAGACCTGCCACAGTTCCAAGAGCCCGTTGATTTCCTTTCGGTACACGAAACCCATGAGCGAACAAACAAGCGCGAGGACGGCTACCCTAAATACTGCTCGCTTCGTCGTCAACCGCTTCCAGAATGCTCTAGAGAATAGGTAATACGCAATCCAGCAGAGCGCGGCAGATCTTGACACAGCAAGGAGAAGAAAAGACGCTATCGCAAAGCGGAGGAGACGCGTATAGGGCGTTTTGGCGCCAAATCGATCTAGCAAGACTAAATACATTACCAGGATGAAACCCGCGCGGTTTGAGTCCAGACAGACGCCTGACAGCCGAGGCGCCCCAAAAAATGTTGCAGTGGGCGCAAAGGTGGATTCCATGGACGAGGCAGCTTCTTCCTGCAGACGGATGACGCCATGACTCCAAGCGATGTACCCTCCGACGCAAAAAATCAGCCACACGATTAGCGCGAAGGTAACGGAGCGTACAACCAGCTTTTCTGGTGCGGGATCTGCCAATATCCTCACCGAAATGCAGTATCCCAGCACAGCCACAAGCACTAAATCAAAAAGTGACACCAGCCCCCGCTCTGGGTTCACTCCAAAAATGGTTGACGTGAATGAAAGAAGCAAGAAGAACGCTAGAACAATGAGAAAAGGGATTTGGTGGCTAACAGGGAAGCTTATCGCAACTTGAAACCTTCCACGAAGCCCCAGGACTAAGAGATGAATGAAAACAACCATCGAAGCAAAAAACAAAAAGGGGGTCAGTCGAAACGGACCATACCCCGCTAAGAAGTCGAGGCGGTCGGCCCCTATTAACGCAATGCTTCCAACCACGCAGATGTATTCCAGCTTCCGAAGCATAGTGCTAGGAACAAATGAGTACTTTAGACAGAGGCCGCATCACATCGTCAAACGGTCACTCACGCTGCACTACCATGAGGCGCCATTTGTATGCATTTGTATGCCCCGTCATTTTATTGCCACGACAACAAGCCGAGGGCTATTCAATATACTAGCGTGCTCGACTTGGCGCACATCAATCGTCGGTTTAATTAAAAGAAACGCCTCCGCAAAAATCGACGCCATCAAATTGTGAATCTTGCCCTTCCCATTAATAAACTGGAAACATGTAGAATCCTCAAAGCAATCTATTCCTTGTTCTTGCCGCTCAGAATAAAGGTGCTTTCTCGCCTCTTTCGTTGAACGAGAGAAGAAGGCCTCATACAACGACCTAGCCGAAAACCATAATCTATCAACCGGATGCTTGATCTCGACGATAGATATTGTTACGGCGCTAAATGCTGCGAACAGCTTGCGCACATCGTCAGCTTCGTCAAAGTGATTAATGCCATGGGTCGTTTCATTTGGGAAATTAACGACAGCTTTCCCACCCATACGTAAATGCCGATAAATGTTGTCCACAAAACACTGCGTGTTTGTCACATGCTCCATAACATCGGACGAATAGACTGCGTCAAAGCTCCTCCCAAGATAGAGTCCTTCTTCGCAAAAATCACAGCTCTTTAGTTGTAGATTCTTATAATATTTCCCGTAGTTGGAAGAGAGAAATTCGATCGCTCTTTCCGAGTGGTCGACACCCATTACAAAAGCGTTTGTCCGCGAGGATGCGTATCGAGTGGCAAAAATTCCGATACCGCAGCCGACATCCAAGATGGAGGTGATGCTCCCATCCAAGAAGAGCTTTGATAACTCGTACGAGTAGATCACAGCATTCGGCGGCCCCAACGGCCGCGTTAAGACAGAAAACATTGTGACACGTCCTCCTTTCAGACCGGCGACATCTAGCGACCAGACGAAGCGTTCAACTGAATACGAATTTCCTGTGTTTATCTAGTTAGGATCTCCGACCACAATCCAATCGAACACATCTGAGGCTCCCGTACAGGAGACAATGAAGCCCCAAGTTCCTTTCCCGGTCATGCTGATGCCGCCCTTGGTCGTCTCGTCAAACAACAGAACTACCGGCGGGGAGGCGTACGGTCCGGGGAAGACGATAGTCTGCGTGCCGGATGAGCAGGCTGAAGATCCCGCGATTTGGTTGGCAGCACCTTGGTTGAAGTGACTGGCGTATAAGCCATTCGTGGCGAGGTCTCCGAGACGGTCGATGTAAGTCTGGGTTGGAGTGAAGCCGTTTGCACCAGGGCTGGTGACAAGTGGTGCTATCCATGTACTTGCAACCCCTTCCGGATTCAAGATTGCTCCCGTTCCATTATTAAAAAATTGCCCGCCGAGGGCGGTAAAAAACGCCGCTTCATTGTCGATCAGATAGCCTAGAATCCCTGAGTCGGCGCCGTCATTGGCGTAAACTCCCGAGAGGTTCATGTAGCCGTAGTTTTCCAGCCATCGGCTCCGCTGCGCGACATAGCAATTGACCAGGCTGACCGCGTTCTGGGTCGGAGCTGTGCCATTCTGCACGGCCCACGATCCGTTATAGTCTATGGAAGTGTTGACGAGCGTGAAATTAACATTATCCCCTGTCCCAATCTTGAGCCCGATGCCGACGTTGTTTTGAATCGCGCTGCTGATGATCGAGAGATTTTCGCCCGTCGCGGTCAAGGTGTGGGGCACGTAAATCCCTGTTCCGTTGAAAGCGATGTCGCTCTCAAATATCGTATTCGACCAGGCGTTGTAGCCCCACTGAATGCCCACCCCGAAAGCGCCAGCCGGTGAGGATTTATAAATGCTGACTCGATTGATATTGTCGTGGTCGTCTTGATTAGAGCGGGGATCGATTGCAGTCGGGGGAGCGCATCCGGTGCCGTCTGTTCCACCGAGATAGATGCCGCAGGTGTTGGTGCTGGCACCCGGACCCATTAGTGTCAAGTCTTCCAATGCGCCTTCCGCCGCAAAATTCTCTATAACATGGTCTCCCATGATAATCGCCGCGCCACTCTTGGGTATCCACTTCAAAATCGTGCTGCGTCCCGAAGCTCCATGAAGCTTGACACAACGGGGCTTCACGATGCTGATCGTTTGCGTGTAAGTTCCGGCAGGGATGAAGACCTCGCCGCACCCAATTACAGCAATGGCGCTATTCGTCCAGGCTCCTATTTCAGATCCGCGACACCAAGCTGGCCGGGCCGATGAGCCGCACAGCCCAGCGTTCATTGCGCCGTTGAGGTCGCGAATGTGGTAGTAGGGCCAGTTTGCGCCGCCATTGAATACGGTCTGATCGACAACACTCTCGGAGTTTTGGTCGCCCGCACTCGTAATGGAAACCTTCTCGGCCGCAGCGATCTGTGGGGGTACTGGTCCCGGCGACACGCCTCTCGACTGTTGTCCGCTCAACAGCGGGATGATTCCGAAGATCGAAATTGCCACACAGAAGGACGGCAGTCTAAAGCTTCTCAAGAGTAGGTCTCCCAGCGAAAATGAATTCAATTCCCAGCGGTTTCCATCTTGCCTGCAAAATTATATGGATTGTTTCCCGTCCGCGCTCTACCATTTCATGGACTGCCGCCGGCAAACGGTTTGACTCGCCTCTGTTAACCGACTGATGGTCGTAATTATCAGCGACTCGTTGGTGACACGACCGACTCCAAATGAGTCTCCGAGGAATTGTAAATGAAGTATGAGGAGCTCGAAGAGGTGCGATAACCATTGTGGATGCTTCAGTTTCCGCCAAAGAGACCAGAGGCGCACCGCTCCGCATAACATCGCTTGCCAATTCGAACACACTCCCGAAAACGCGTTCCGAGCCTAGCCCGCTGTTTTTGCGCTAGATGCGACTGAGTGGAGGAGCGCTAGCGGAAAAATTACCGCGAATTTCATTGCTGCCATGTCACTCCCGGATAAAGGCTTGGTATGCGGTAGCCCCGATACGCGCCGATGCCCAAAGCACCCGCACCCGCGATGTTCATTTGCCAGACAACCTGGGGGCTGTCAGTTTGGGACGCCTCTATGACTAGCGACCCCGCAAAGTCGGACGGCGCGCTACTATCAAACTCGACATCACCGTTACTCAAAACATCGATACTGCCGCCCCAAAAGGAAAAGAAACCTGGGAGATACTGCCACTCCAAGCTGGCAAGACTTGTGCTCTCGTCCATTTGGAATATCGTGGCGCGGCTATAGCAGTTCGGCGCTGGTGGTGCGGGTGGTCCGCAGGGCAGCCCATCGGAGAGGATCCGAGCGTTTCCATCGTCGTAGACGGCCATAGTCGTCTGGGAACCATTGACGCTCAAAATGTTCGGATAATGTTGTGCATAGAACCAATCGCTCGGATTACCACCCAACAGAGTGAAGTCTCCATCTTGTCCTAGCTTCCACAAAACATTCCCGGAGCCGGTCCCGTTTGCGTAATCAATCTTCAGAATCCAGCTTTGGTTACGCATTGAGACGAGCAGATTGCCGTCAGCCGTGTAAACGAGGGCATTACTGTGCGTCCAATCGGGCAATCCAAAATAAGGGTACCGATTAACGTCCAGGTGATCGAAGGACGACCACGCCCACGCCACGTTCCCGTTCAGATCGATGTCAACCACAGCGTCACCAACGACCTGGGTGGTTCCAGGGTAACCGGGCAAATCAGTGAAGCTCTTCGCTATCTCACAAAGCCCGATCCAGTGGCCATTGGGCAAAACTAATACGTCATGGTGAAATGGGTTCCCGCCGTTCAGTCCTAGCGGCGGTGGGATGGTAAAGTCATAGAGATTGGCTTGAAGCGACTGATTCACTTTAGTGTACGAAACATCGCGAATGACGTTGCACGCCAGGTCGACTTCCTGCAAATCCAAAGGACGAACGATGATGAAGTGCCCGTTTTGTAAGGGTTTGACCGGTTCCGCGTTACCGGGGCAATACCAGATGACGTTGCCCTGAAGATCGGCAACCACAGCTTGCGGGCCATCAGAGGTGAGGCTAAGCAGTTCCACGCCTGGGGAGGGGGTAAGCCCTGGGGTGGGCAGCGTGACACTGATTCCGGGAAACTGCGCGGACGAGGACGCGGTTGGCATCTGCGTACCAGGCAGTGGCCCGGTAGTGAATGTGGCGTCGTCCGTAACGAAGCTGTTGGTTGCTCCCGCGCATTGAGCCTGAGCCTGGGCACGCATATGGTATGTGGTGGATGCTTTCATTCCGGCGACCAGGATGGTGGTTGTCTGGCGGGTGGCTGACGCGGGATACCATGCGGTGTTTCTCCCGTACGATGTATTAGGTCCAAACTCGACCATCACCTGTCCGGGACATCCGAGAGCTGTGGTTAGGGCGTACTGTGCGACCAATGGGTTCTGCGTAGGTCCGACCCTAGGAGTACCTATTCCCGGCGGATCATTGAACCCTCCGCCCCCGCAGGCAGCCGTAAGAAAGAGCAAATTGATCATCACGAACAAAAGGAACGGCTGAGGCGGAGCCGATTCTCTCATCTTTGCGGTTTCCCCTTTGGTCGAGAAGACCTGCCCGCAGCGAGAGCTGCGCCTTCACGATCGCGGCAGGTTTTCTGTTAGCGCAAGATCATACCTTCAAACGGTGAAAATGCGTAGTAATAATTTGTAAACACATCGGCTTATCGTTTACAAAACTGGTGCTGGTAATTCTGCACCGAGATGATGAGCATTCCAATAAAGTGAAGCGAAACCATTGCTGTCACTGGAGAACGATCTGCAAATGTCCTCGCACGGCGAATGAGCACCGGTTTCGCAATCACAAGCTTGCCGGACGTTCTAGATGCTGACTCATGCTCACTAAGCTCGCCAGAGTTGGTCTGGCAAAGCACGAGCGAGCCATTGGGTGCGATGTACGTACGATCCCCACACCTCTTGCTCGGGAAGTAAAAGATCGCTTAACGTTGATGACGTTAAGAGTGTTAATTTTCACGACCTCCGCGCAATCTCGACCATTTGAGAATACTTCCATCGGCCAGTTGGTACAATTCAAGGTTTGAGCCTACACTCTTCGGGATTACGGGATTTCTGAATTGATCATGCAAAAGTCGCGGCTGCTCGTTTTGTTCGTCGTTTTCACCGCTGGGGTATGTTTCTCGCAGTCCGCCAGTGATCCTTTATCTCAGGGCACATCGTCTCAGGGAGCATCCCTGGATTGTTCCGATCCGACGATCGCCAACACTCCACTATGCAGTTCTGCGCTGCAGCAAAGATCCAATAGTATTCAAGGAAGCGGCGGCGGCTCGTCTCTCTCCACGCGCGTGCCGATGTTGACAACGCCTTACGGTTTTAGTCCGGACCAGTACACGCCGACCAGGGCTCCGCTCAATCCCTCGCAAATCTGGCACCGCCCCGTGCCGACTCGGCCGGAAACTGAATTCGAACAGATGGTGTCCGACTCGGTTGGACGGCCACTGCCATTGTTCGGCCAGTCGTTGTTCGTCCAGGCTCCCAGTACGTTCTCTCCCGTCGATTTCATGCAGGTTCCGAGCGACTACATCATCGGCCCGGGGGACGAATTACAGATCAGGGTTTGGGGCCAAATTGAAGCCAACTTGCGAGTCATCGTGGATCGGTCTGGCCAAATTTACATCCCCCAGGTTGGACAAATATCAGTTGCTGGCATCCACTATGTAGATCTGGAACAACACCTAAAAAGTGAGATTTCGAAGATATTTAAGAACTTCAATGTAACCGCAAGCATCGGCCGGCTTCGATCGATCCAGATAATTGTTGTTGGCAATGCTCGTTATCCCGGCACCTATACGATCAGTTCGCTGAGTACCCTGGTCAATGCGATTTTCGCTTCCGGTGGCCCAACCCCCCAGGGCTCGTTGCGCGATATCCAAGTCCGCCGCGATGGCGCCACCATCACCGATTTCGATTTCTATGACCTTCTTATCAAGGGCGACAAGTCAAAGGATGTCCGTCTGCTGCCCGGCGACGTCCTCTACATTCCTCACGTTGGTCCCCTCGTGGCCATCTCCGGCTCCGTAAACTCACCCGCGATCTACGAGATGAAGGACAACTCGACTCTGAACGATTTGATTGAGATAGCAGGTGACCTGAGCACCGTCGCCGACATCAATAAGATCACAGTCGATCGCTTCGTCGAACACCAGTCGCGCAAGACTCTCGAGTTTCCCTACGATGCCCAGTCCCGCTCTCTGCCACTCCAGGATGGCGATATTGTCCGCGTTTTTTCCATCGTTCCGCGTTTCGAAGATACCGTCACCCTACGCGGCAATGTTGCCAACCCCGGCCGCTATCCCTGGAAGCCGGGCATGCGCATCAGCGATCTGATTCCCGACGCCCAGGCATTGCTTACACGCCGTTACTGGCGCAATCGCGCCGCCATCGTCAATGGCCGCGCTACCGAATATCCGGTTCAGGCGCCACCTCCTCAGACGCAGAGCAACCGCTCCACAGGGAATCAACAACCGTCCAATGGGACCGCGCCCAACAACACCGCAACACCTGGCGTTCCGGACTCAACTCAGAATCCCAATTCCCCGGAGATCTTGCCCGATGCAGCGGGTTCCTCAAATTTGGCGGACGCTATTTACGCGCAGAGTGAACAAAACCTACCGGGCAACGATTCTTCGAACGCCGGCAGTTCTCCCTCCGGGAGTCAACCGGCCACCCAGGCTGCCAGCAGCAATCCCAACAATCCAAACCCAAACACCGTCAGGGACATCGCCGAGGATGTGCGCCGCTATGCTCCCGAGATCAACTGGGATTACGCTATTATCCAGCGCGTCAATCCTATCGATCTCTCCTCGAAGCTTCTGTGGATGAGCCCCCGCAAGGCAATCCTGGAACATGACGAAGCCAGTAACTTGGAATTGCAGCCCGGCGATATCATAACGATATTCTCTCAGCGCGACATCACGGTTCCGCAAACTGAACGCTCTCAGTACGTGATCGTCGAAGGCGAAGTGCGGCGCCCTGGCGTTTATAAACTCGAAACCAATGAAACACTTCGCTCCGTGTTGCAACGCGCCGGCGGCCTGACTCCCAACGCCTATGTCTACGGTTCTCAATTAACTCGCGAAAGCGCGCGAGTCGACCAGCAAAAGAGTCTGGACCAGTTGGCCAACACCATGGAGGTACAAATCCGGCAGTCGGCTGTATCGGTAGCAGCTTCCGCCAGCCCCGGGGAACTACCGCAATTGCTGGCGGCACAACAAGCCATCATTGACCAGCTCCGTAGTACCCGCGCCAGCGGACGCGTTGCACTCCCGGTCAAGCCCAAGGACAACAGCCTCACCGATTTTCCCGATATGGTGATGGAAGACAGCGACCGGCTTACCATTCCTCATACTCCTTCCACTGTCTCGGTGGTGGGAGATGTGTACAATCCCGGATCATTCATTTACGAAGCTCGTAGTACGGCCGGCGCGTATCTCGAAATCGCCGGCAAGGGAAAACCTCAGTCAGACATGCACCACGCCTTCGTGCTGCGCGCAAACGGCGTTGTAGTCGCGGCCAATAATGTTAACGGTCTCTTTACCGGAACAAAATTCGATCGTATCCGAGTGTACCCGGGTGATCAGATCGTTGTTCCTTACAAACTCCCGACTGGAGCCTTCATCCGCGGACTACGCGACTGGACGCAGATTACTTCGCAGCTTGCAATTACTGGCGCAGCATTAGCTATCGTCGCGCCATGATTTATGCGGACCAGCGGTGGATCGGAGATCATGGCATCGGTCGTTTTGCGCGGCAGGTGCTCGCCGATCTCGATTATCGTCCGGTTCCCCTGGCTGGGCATCCCGCCGCGCCGTTGGATGCGTGGCGTCTCTCTCGCTCGCTCAGCGGGCTAACACGCGACGACTTATTCTTCTCGCCTGGATATAATTCGCCGCTTTTCTGTCCCTCACGGTTCATTTTCACCATCCACGACCTCAGTCACATTTACTGTCCGGAGAACAGCAATCCGCTCATTCGGCTGTACTACGCAACGATAATGAAAAGGGCTTGTCAACGCGCCCTCAGCATCCTTACGGTCTCGGAATTTACGCGTATGCAGATTGTCGAGTGGTCGGGCGTGTCGACAGAAAAGGTCCTCAACGTTGGGTGCGGGGTTGATCCTACGTATCAGCCCGCGGAGAATTACTACGGTCTGCAATTTCCCTACCTTTTGTGCGTAAGTAATCGCAAGCGACATAAAAACGAGTTCCGGGTAGTGGAAGCTTTCGCCAGAGCTGACATCCCTACCGGGATGCATCTCGTGTTCACGGGCGGGCCCACAGCGGAGCTTACCGATTGCATTGAACATTTACATATAACCCAACGGGTGTACTTTGCTGGTGTGGTTCGAGAAACAGAGTTGCCTTCGCTTTATCGCGGCGCCGAGGCGCTGGTATTCCCTTCTCTTTATGAGGGGTTTGGGCTCCCGATCCTGGAAGCAATGGGGTGCGGCACGCCCGTGGTCACAGCAAACGTCACTGCCATGCCCGAGGTTGCTGGAGGCGCTGCTCTGCTTGTGGACCCAACTTCGGTGGAGCAGATCGCGAGGGCGATGGAGCAAATTGTGAGCGACACTACATTACGCCAGCAGTTACGACAGAAGGGCCTGACGCGGGCTGCTGAATTTTCATGGGCAAGCACGGCTGCCAGGGTGCGGGAATTGATTAACGGGAGTGTGACGCACCCACCCGATCATGAAAATATCTGTTGAATGCGCTTACCTCCCCATGAAACCGACTTGACAGAGAGTCCAACCATAGGAGAAAAAGGTGTGCCCTGTAGACAAGAGCTGTGCATGAAGATCTCCCGAGGGGCCCTACGCTCCTCAGTTGGCCTTTTACTCACCCTCGGATCATTTGGCTGCGGTTCTTGGCGACTTTACACCACCCTTTCGCGGGTAACGCTTCTACTGCGAACCCGCTCGTAGCGCAGTACAGCACTGAGCATTTTCACTCGGGATTGACTGCCTGGGTTGAGTTCGGAACCGATACTACCTACGGCCGACAGACATCGATCATGACGGATTCAGCGACCATTCCTGGCGAGTTTGATATCAACGCTCCCGTTGCGCCGCCTAACCCGAGCCTTCGCTTCTGAAGTCCAGGAGGTCACACAGACCTCTACCCCGCAGACAGTGTGGAAACTTGACTTCACACCGGCCACCGGGAACGCCTATCGCGCCTATCGCGTTCCCAGCCTCTATCCTGGCGTTACCTGGCCGTACTGAGAAGAAAAAGGCTTGGATCCCCAGTTGTCGTCAGGATGGGCGTTCGCAAGCCGGACGAATTGTTCTGTCCTAGCTTATGCTGGATTTTTGCCCCTGCGCAGTGTTGCATCAAGGTTTCCCGCCATCGTCGGATCGCAGCAGTCTACTGTTGCTGACGACAGTGACAAATAGTTGCGTTATTGTTTTCTACATTTTTTCGGTATACGCACGAAAGGCTCAGAGGAAGCAGACACAAAGATTACAGGCTTTGCAGCCTATCTGCTCCTCTGCCTCATCACTTCGCGCAGGACTCCGATTCCTCGGGATGACAATAGATTAGGAGGGACCAGCGCTACGGCAATAGGCCGAAGACTGCTACTCCGTTGGGTGTGCCTACGAAGACTTTGCCGTTCGCGATCATTGGCGTTATGAATTTGTTGCCGGCGCCGAACTGATCGCGGCCGCCGCTGGCCTGGTTGCTGTTATAGAGCTCGTTCAGATTCGTGGCATCGTAGGCATGCAAGACCGCCGGGGTTGTGTTCTCGACGGCCCACACGATGGCGTTGCTCGTACCATTGGCCGAGATGCTCGGGCTCGCTCCGGGATAAACGAAGCTGGTGGCAGTTTTTGCCGTAGCGCTGGTCGACAGCTTCGCGGTGCCGAAGGTGAAGGCCTCGATGGGGCTTCCCACCGGTCCGTAGTAGACCGTGCTGTTGAAATAGGCCGGCGCTGAGTAAATCCCTCCCGGCAATGCTCCCGCAAATTGCTGGTAAATGTTGCTGTTGTTCGAGCTGAACTTGCCCATGGAGTCGCGATTCACCAGGTAAAGGATCGAGTCTTTTCCAGCGCCGACGGCCAGATGCACAGTCTGACCCGAGCTGTTGAGCAGATCGGGCAACACAATCACCCCGCCGGAACCGAGGTCAGTGTCGCTGCCGTTTTCCGATGCCTGGTTATCCATCTCGAAGTAGTCCGCCACGGGCAGGCCCTTCGACGAAGTGGAAAGCTTCATGAATGCGTTGCCGTAGTCGCCCTCGCTGGGAAACCCGCTGGGATTCAATGTAGAGTCGAAGGTGCCGTTGGCATCGAGAAAATAGATGTTGCCCGAAGGGTCGGCGGCTAGCCCTGCTCCAGACATCCAAATGGCTCCTTCGTTACCATTGGGCGTCACATTCAGCACGCTCGCCTGGGCCAGGGTGGATTCGCTGTAACCCATGATCCATCCAGTGTAAGGGCGGACGTCGTAATGCGACGCCCAGCCCATATAGATGACTCCATTCAGCAACAGCAGCGCGGCGCGCTCGCGGTACTGCGAAGGATCGAAGACCACACTTGTGCCGTTGCTGTTGTCGCCGGTTCCCGGATAGGTCGCCTGAATATCGACAGGTCCGCCGAACAGTTCTGTTCCCAGCGCGAGATCGAGTGCGTGCACGCGCTGGTAGTAAGTCGTCGCACCGTTTTGCGTTAGGGCCGACGAAGCCACCACATAAACCGCACCCTCCGGACCACTGGTGCGGTCAATCACCGGCGTGGCGTTCACCCCGATCCATGGATTTGTTGGGTAGGGTGGATCGGGTGAGGCGGTCTCGCCGGTCTTCAACACGGACGCATGCCAGATTGTCGCGCCCGAGTCCGCGTCGAAGGCATAGACTGAATCGTTCTCCGTGGCGGCGATCAACAGATTATGCTTGCCATTACCCGGAACTGTAACATTCGAGGTATAGAGCGGTTCGGCGTCAAGCAGTCCGTCTACCGGGTAAAAACCGAGTTTGCCGAACTTCGCGGAAGTAACATTGCTGAGGGTCAATGTGGTTTCTGTGAGGTTCTGTCCGGTACGAGCGACGTCGTTATGATAGGTCAGTACATCGGTAGCGGCGGGCACATTCACCGACAGAGTGGCTGCGTTGCTGGTTACGCTTCCTCCGGAGTTGCTGACTACAACGCTGTACCTCGAGCCGTTATCGAAAGTGGAGGCTGGCGGTATCGTGTAGCTCGCAAAGGTCGCGCCGACAATCGCCGTAGTTCCCTTCACCCACTGGTAATTCAAACGACCGGAGCCCATCGCCGTTACCGAGAACGTAGCCGTCTGGCCTGCCACGACGCTCTGGTTCGAAGGTTGGGTCGCAATTGTGGGAGGTGTCCCTCCGCACGCTGTCAGAATTAAACTAAATGTAAGAAGACACCATCGGTTGGGTAGTTCTTGCAATCAAATCCCCCGTGCTTGTTCGCCCCTGTAGCCGCATACACACAAAAAGCGGTCTACTATACCAGATGGCTTTTCATTTTGGAAGACGGTAACTGGTAATCACCCGGGAACTCTCGAAGACAATCCTTTCGCGATGAGCTTGGCTTTGTTTTGTATCCCCGCCGTGTGAAATCAGCCATCACGCTCAAGCGGTTGCCTCGAATTTTTTTGCGGATGAATGATCGACATGGCTTTGCGAATCCGTGTGTAGAAGGGGCTGGTTTTGTGATAAACCGGACACCGACAGAAAGCCATGGCCACTACAGGCTTTCGGAGCACGAAACTATGAACAGAGACCCTGGGAACATCGCGCGGCAAGGAATGAACAAGCTTGGATTCATGAAAAGGCCTTCCATCGTGTCTCTGCTTTGTGTCGCGGCGGCAATCGCTTCGCCGGCGCAGACTTTTACCACGCTGCACAACTTCGACGGAACTGACGGCGCAGATCCCGATGGGCTGGTGCAAGGCACGGACGGAAACTTCTATGGGACAACCGGAAATGGCGGGGCCATCAACCCCTGTTTTCCTAACGGCGGCGGTCCTGGATGTGGCACGGTCTTTCAGATCACCCCCAGAGGTGTGCTGACCACCCTGCACAGTTTCGACGGGACTGATGGTTACGCCCCTAACGGGCTGGTCCAAGGTTCTGATGGGAAATTCTACGGAACAACCGCTACCTCAATCTACTCAATCGTTCCTGGCGGCACGCCCGTCTTACTTACTTCCGTGAGTGGGCCTCAAGGTCCGCTAGTGCAAGGCACCGACGGGAACTTTTATGGGACAACAGCTGGTGGGTTTGGCAGCAGCTGTCCCGGTGATTGTGGCACGGTGTTCAAAATCACTCCGGCGGGTACGCTGACTACTCTCTACACTTTCGACGGAACGGGGGGAATCGGCCCTAACGGTGGGCTGGTGCAAGGCACCGACGGAAACTTCTACGGGACGACTGCCTTAGGGGGAGCCCTTGGGTGCGGCCCCAGCGACCCACAGGGTGACTGTGGCACGATCTTCAAAAATCACCCCACAGGGCACGCTCACCTCACTCTACAGCTTCTGCATGCAACATGGGGGCTGTCCTGACGGGTTTCATCCCAGTAGGCTGGTGCAAGGCACGGACGGGAATTTTTACGGGACCACAGCCTATGGGGCGAATCTTGTGGCGTGCGACACGCTCGCTTATCCTGTCTACTTTTCCTGTGGCACGGTTTTCAAAATCACGCCAGGGGGCACGCTGACCACACTGCATCCTTTCGACTCTACTGACGGGGGCTGGCCCCTCGGCGGAGTGATACAAGGCAGCGACGGAAACTTCTACGGGACAACGGTGGGTGGGGGAGCCAACGGATACGGGACGCTTTTCAGAATCGCGCCGGCGGGGACTTTGATCACACTTTACAGCTTCCCCAGCACCGGTGCCTCCGGTGCCTGGCCTAACGGACTGTTCCAGGCTCCGAACGGAACCTTCTACGGGACAGCCGCAGACGGCGGTACCGGCAACGATGGCACGGTTTTCAGCTTCGCGATAGGGCTTGGTGGAATCACCGCCTCCACCACGAGTCTGAGCCTGTCGCCTGCGAACGTCGCCGTAGGCTCGGCCGGCCCCGTGGTAATGACTGCGACGGTCGCCCCCACCTCGGGGAGCGGGGCTCCCAAGGGCGTGGTCGCGTTCTTGAATGGATCGAATGAAGTGGGATCTTTGAACTTGAGCAGCGGGGCGGCCACCTTCGACTACAACCCCAGCAGTCTGGCCTTGAACACTTATCCAATCACCGCCATCTATAGCGGAGACGGCACGTTTGTCACCTCGACCTCGCCCGCGCAAACGCTCACGATCAATTCCTTGCCAACGGCGGCAACGCCAACATTTTCACCCGGATCTGGTACCTATGGTTCCGCGCAAACGGTGACTATTACCGACGCGACGGCTGGAGCCACGATTTATTACACCAACGACGGGACGACACCAACGACGGGCTCTGCCGTCTACAACGGGCCGATCACGGTCAGTTCCACGGAGACGCTCCAGGCGATCGCTGAAGCCAGCAGTTATAACAATAGCGCCGTCGCGAGCGCGACCTACACCATCAGCCTGAGCCCCGACTACCAACTGTCGGTCACACCGTCCACTCTGACTATAGTTGCTGGGCAGAGCGGGACCGCGACTTTCACCGTTACGCCATTAAACGGATTCAACTCACAGGTGAGCTTTACCTGTAGCGGGCTGCCTTCAGAAGCCACGTGCAGCTTTAAGCCTTCGTCCGTCACACCCAGCGGCGGTAATCCGACTTCAAGCACCGTAACCATCACTACGACTGCGGCGAGTGCAGCGTTGCGGGACCCGGGGTCATCTTCGCGCCACCTCAACTATGCTCTGCTTCTTCCCTTAGGGATAGTCTTCGGGACCGCCGTTTGGCTTAAACCAGCGCTTCTCCGGTCGCGTGTATACAGCATGTGTGCCCTTGTGCTATTGGCGGTGGGTCTAGCTTCGTGTGGTAGCAGTAGTAAGCCGTCAAAATCGGGCACCCCACCCGGATCAAGCAGAATTACACTGATGGCTTCGACGAGTGGCACTGGTGCAACCAGCCACACCGCGGCCCTGACAATTACCATCACGCAATAGTCCGCGATCGTAATCGCCAACACATGGGCATCCGTTTCAAGACGATTGATTGACGGCTTCGACAAACGGCACTGGTACAATCAACTAAGCCGCTGCCCTGACGATCACCATCACGCGATAATGCTCAATCTTAATCACCAACAGTTAGGCATTCACTTGTAACGCGATCGCTGTGAACCACACTTTGCAGGTTGCTAGCTTAGTACTCAAGAACGTAAATACAGTGACGTATAATGTTATAGAACTTAACGCTGGAATGCGTCTAGACTGGTCCTCAGGAGAGGACTGCCTTGCCGCGTTCTAGCCCATTTCGCATCGTGCTCACATCCATAGAGCAAGAAAAACTGCAAACACGAGCCCGAAAATATACGTCACCGTATAGAGACGTTATTCGAGCTAGGATCGTTCTTTTAGCGGCGCAGGGATTGTCCAACGATGTCATCGCGACGCGCTTGGATACACCCCGGCAGATCGTGAGCAAGTGGCGCAAACGATTTGCCTTGGCGCGTCTGCCCGGTCTGGAGGAGCAACCTCGGGGCGGGCGTC
>Ga0187887_10000580_pt1 | contig 35539 bp, 30 predicted proteins | sample June2016WEW_7_10_FD_132977 | JGI IMG/M metagenome (GOLD analysis project Ga0187887, IMG submission 132977) | Peatland microbial communities from SPRUCE experiment site at the Marcell Experimental Forest, Minnesota, USA - June2016WEW_7_10 | ecosystem: Environmental > Terrestrial > Soil >... | reverse complement strand
CTGATCCACGCAATCTGGCATCCGCTGCGCGAACTGTTCAGCGCCAAGGGCATGTGGGGATTCCTGGCGCTGGTGTTGCTCTACAAGGTGGGCGACGCGCTCGCGCTCAGCCTCTACAGCACGTTCATGCTGCGCGGCGTGGGCTTCTCGCTGGACGAGCTCGGCATTGCCGGCAAGCTGAACATGACGGTGTCCACCATGATCGGCGTGACTTTCGGCGGCCTCATGTACATTCGCTGGGGGACGTTCCGCTCGCTGCTGATATTCGGTATCGGCCAGGCGCTCACCAATCTGCTCTACATGTGGCTCGCGCTGGCGGGCCGCAAGGTGTGGCTGCTGGTGCTCGCCACGTCGGTCGATACCATGGTCGGCGGCATGGGTCAGGCGGCATTCGTGGCGTTCCTGATGTCGCTCTGTTCGGCGAATTACAGTGCCACGCAGTACGCGTTGCTCTCGGCGCTCGCGACCTTGCCGCGGAATCTCTCGGGCGCGGCGGCCGGTGTTCTCGTCCCCGTGGTGGGATGGGCGCGTTTCTTCGTCATCACCTGCCTCGCGGCGGTGCCCGGACTCATCCTGCTGATCTTCATGCGGCGGCCCTTGAACGAGCTCGCCGCGCGCGACACGGCACGAAGCGGCGCCTAGGGCGCAATGACAGGGCTTGGTCCGCCGGGAAGGCAGCCGTCAGCGGCGCAGCGACCGATCCTGAGGGGTCGACCAAGCGGTACGCGCGGTGTCCTCGAATTCCCGGTCCAGATCCTCGGACTCCACATCGATGGCGCCCGACCAATCTTCCGGAGCATTCGCCATGTCGATGAGTTCGTCGAGCAGCTGTTCATTCCAGGAATCGAATTCGACTTCGGTGACGCTGCCGTCGAAAAATTGGATTTCGATGGTCTCATCCGCCTCGTCGATGGCGACCACTTCGAACAGCTCGTTGGTATTGCCGCGATACCACTGACCTACGATCGGCTTCACAACGTTCATGGGCCGTCTCCGTCTGTTATGCTCAAGTCCATTGAACTCTCAATGAATCTTTCGCGCAATCGGAAAATTTTGCGCGAAGCAACAACTCGAACTTGATCCAGCAATTCATAAAATTCTTCGTGGTCTTCTTCGTCGTGGTCGAGCCGGTCTCTCTGATCCCGCTGTTCGCGGGCCTGACGGAGGGCGCGAACGAAGCCTACAAGCGGCTCATGGCGTTCAAGGCGTCGGCGATCTCCCTGGGGATCTGCATTTTGTTCGCGCTCGTCGGGGCAAAGTTTCTCGACCTCATGGGGATCTCGCTCAACTCTTTCCGCATCGCCGGGGGGACACTGCTCTTTTTGATTTCTCTCGACATGGTGTTTGCGCGCACGTCGGGGACACGATCGACCACACCCGAGCGAGAAGAATCCCTGAAACGCGAGGACATCTCGGTGTTCCCGCTGGCGTTTCCGTTCATCGCCGGACCTGGAGCGCTTGCGACCATTTTGTTGACCGTCGGTGAGGTCTGGGGGAAGCCCGTTTTGTTCGCCGGCTTTTTGGGGGTCGTCGCGCTCGTGATCGCGGTGTGTCTCGCCGTGATGCTGGCTGCGCCGCGGCTCATGAAGGTGCTCGGCGTCACCGGCGCGGCTGTCATGAATCGCCTGTCGGGTGTGATTCTCGCCGCGCTCGCGGTGCAGTTCATCACCGACGGCATCCGCGGAAGCTTCCTCTCCTGACGCTGGCCGCCGGCTCAGCGGCCGGTCTTGACGTAGGCGAGATCCCAGACACCGTGCCCGAGGCGCTCGCCGCGCCGCTCGAATCGCGTTGGCGGCCGGAAGTCCGGTCTTTGCACATAGCCGCCTTCGCCGCTTTGCGAGGCGAGCGACTCGCAGGCGTTGCAGACCGTGCGCATCTGCTCGGCGTACTCTTCCCAGTCCGTGGCGAGCCGCAGCATACCGCCCGGCCGAAGCTTCTCGGCCAGCGTGGCGACGAAGGCGGCATCGATCAAACGACGTTTGTGGTGGCGCTTCTTGTGCCAGGGATCGGGAAAGAAGATGAGGATGGTGTCGAACGAATGATCCGGCACGGCGCTCCTCAAGACCTCGACGGCATCGTGGCAGACGATGCGCAGGTTGGAGAGGTTCTGTTCCCGGGCCTGCAATAAGAGCCTCCCCACGCCCGAGCGATGGACCTCGATGCCCAAGTGATCGGTCTCGGGATGCGCCTTGGACAGCGACCCGATGACCTCGCCGGTGCCGAATCCGATCTCGAGGCAGCGCGGCGCGGATCGGCCGAAGACCTGATCCAGGTCGAGCGTCCGCCCGTCGAAATCCACCCCGAAGACCGGCCACAGATCGGCCAAGGCGCGCTCCTGCGCCTGGGTCACCCGTCCTGCGCGCAAGACGAAGCTGCGAATGTGGCGTGGTGCGTGCATGGGTGCGAAGTCTGCCTGATATCATCGATTCATGCGCAAAACCTCGCTTGCGGGCGCGATCCTGATCCTCGCGGGTTGCGCGGGGCTGCCGCAGCACATCAAGAAATATCCGAGCGTCGCGCTGCAGGCGCCGCAGAACACCGAACTCGCGCGCGTCGTGGAGCGCAGCGAGGACGGCAGCAACAAGAACCTCTCGGGCGTGCGGTTGCTGGCGTCGGGCGAGGAGGCGCTCGACAGCCTGATCGCTCTCGCCGACCACGCCGAACGCACGCTCGACATCCAGTACTACATCATTCATCAGGACGAGTCCGCCCGGAACCTGCTCGCACACGTGCGCGAGGCGGCCGATCGCGGCGTGCGCGTGCGGGTGCTGGTGGACGATCTCAATACGGCCGGGGAGGACCGGCGATTCCTGCATCTCGGTCATCACGCCAACATCGAGGTGCGCATGTTCAACCCATTTCCCGGGGGACGTTCCGCGACCTGGAGCCGCATCCTCACCTCGATCTCGGACATTCCCAGGATCAATCACCGAATGCACAACAAGCTGTTCGTCGCCGACAACGAACTCGCCATCACCGGCGGACGCAACATCGGGGACGAATACTTCACGCTCGACAAGCGCAGCAACTTCATCGATCTCGACGTGGTCGTCGCCGGACCCCTCGTGGCGCAGTTGTCGGCATCGTTCGACGCCTTCTGGAACAGCAAATATGCCTACCCCCTCGCCTCGCTGGCCTCCGCGGACGGCGTCGAGAACACCGCGCAAGCCCCTCCTTCCGGATCCTCGAACGATGAGGCCAATTGGCTCCGGCGGGAACTCGACTCCGGCACACTACAGCTGGATTGGGTTCCCGCGACGGTGCTCGCGGACCGGCCCGCCAAGATCGCGAGCGAGTCTTCGCCCGACGAAGAGGTCACGATTGCCAGCAATATTGCCGAGCTCATGCGATCGGCGCAGCACGAGGTGCTGGTGATCTCGCCGTATTTCGTGCCCGGCGAGGAGGGCGTTGCGCTGATGCACGAGTTGACGGTCCGCGGCGTGCACATCCGCGTACTGACCAACTCGTTGGCCTCCACCGATGCGCCGCTGGTGCACAACGGCTATGCGCGCTACCGCGCGGCGCTCCTCAAGATGGGCGTGGAACTCTACGAGGTGCGTCCGAAGCTCGGCCAGAAACGGCCGAGATTCCATCCGTTCAAGAGCTCGAACGCGAGTCTGCACGCCAAGGCGCTGGTCATCGATCATCGAACGGTGTTCATCGGATCACTGAACATGGACCGGCGGTCGGCGCGCTTCAACAGTGAGCTCGGGCTCGTGATGCGCAGCCCCGAGATCGCCAAACAAGTGACGAGCTTGCTGGACGACATCACCGAGGAGGGCAGCTACAAGCTGTCGCTCGACCGGAGCGGGCACATCGTGTGGTCCTTCGGGGAAGGCGATGCCGAACTCACCTGGCATACCGATCCCGAGACGACGCTCATGCAGCGCATTTCGTTGAAGATGCTGGCGCCGTTTGCGCCGGAGAAGCTGCTCTAGGCGCGATGCATCTAGGGCGTGATGCGCAGCGTCCCCAGGTAATCCTTGACCTTGCCGCGGAAGCCCTCGCTGCTCGTCACCGTGGCACCTCCTGCGAGCACCAGGATGAAGTCGCCGCGCAGCGTGCGATTCACCTCGCGCACGTAGTTCATGTTGACCAGGCACGAGCGGCTGATCCGCAGCATCGGCTGCGACTTGAGTGCCAGCTCGGCCTGACTCAAGGTGCTGCGCGCATGAAAATTGTCGCGGCCCACGCGGATGGTGACGTAGTTGCGGTCCGCCTCGAGCATCTCTACCTGGGTCACGTCGATGACGTGCAGCTTGCCGTTGAACTCCGCGAGCAGGCGCGGACGCTCCTCAGGTACCGCGCGTGCGCCGCGCTCGAGTTGGGCGAGCAATCCGGCGAGCAGTGCCTGGCGCTCCTCCACGTCGCTCTTGTGATGCTTCGGACGTACCCGGGCGAGCGTCTTGCGGAAGCGCTCCTGGTCGAACGGCTTCAGCAGATAGTCCACCGCGCACACCTCGAAGGCCTCGAGCGCGTAGGTGTCATAGCCGGTCACGAACACGACCGACGGCAGATGCTCAGGCTCCAGCGCGCGCGCGAGGTCGATGCCGTTCAACGGGTCCATCTGAATGTCGAGGAACAGCAGTTGCGGCCGCTTGGTGCGGATTTCTTGGAGCGCGGTCTCGCCGTCGGCGTACTCGCCGATCACCGTGAGGTCCCCCTCGGCCTCGCAGAATTCACGCAGCACTCGACGGCCCGCCGGTTCGTCATCGACGATGATGACGTTCACTAGGCGGCCTCCCGGGACACGGGGTCGGTGGCGTTTCGGCGATCCGGCGCGGCGCGCATGCGCGGCAAGGTGATTTCGCTGACCCATTCCCTGCCGGAGGGCCCCGCCGCGAGTCGGGCGCGGCCCTCGAACTGAACGGCGAGCCGCTCGCGCACATTATTGAGCCCGATGCTTTCGGTGCCGGCCTGTTTGCCGGGAGCGATGGTGTTGCACACTCGGAGCACCAGGGTATCTTCGGTTTTGCCGATCGCGATCGCGATGAGCACCTCGACCGGGCCTTGGTGGCCGGCGAGACCGTGCACCACCGCGTTTTCCACCAGCGGCTGCAGGATCAGGCTCGGCACCCAGGCATCGACGATATCCTCCGCGGGCGGCAGCTTGATCGTCAGGCGATCGGCGAAGCGCTTCTGCTGCAGCTCCAGATACAAGCGCACGAACTGCAGCTCATCGGAGAGGCGGGAGAAGTCGCGCTCTCCGGCGTTCAGCAGCCGGCGCAAGAGATCGGCCAGTTGAACCACCATGGCCTGGGCGGACTTGGGGTCCCATTCGATGTGACCGCGGATGGTGTGCAGCAGGTTGAACAGCGTGTGCGGGGAGAGCTGCATGCGGAGCGTCGCCAGGCGCGCGGCGCTCCATTCGCGCTCGAGCGCGCTGCGCTGCAATTCGAGGTTGCGAAACCGTGTGTATAACGACGAGCCCGTGACGAGCGCGAGGCCGAATCCATAGGTCGGAATGAAGCTGACGAAGCTCGCGAGCCAGAGCGACAGCATCATGGGGTCGCCGAAAGGGTCGTGGCCGTGCATGCCGGCCTGACGGTGGAATTGCGGGTCGCCGACCACGTATTCGGCCACGATCATCGCCGGGTAGGCGAGCGCTGCGAAGACGAGCCCCAAAACGAGTTGCAGCGGTACGGCCACCAGCACCGGGCGCCATTGAATTTTGAGAGAGGCCTGATAGGAGATGATCACGAGCGGCAGCAGCAGCAAATGCTGCAGCACACGCGCATCCCACGGCGCGAACAGCGAGAGGTCAGTGATCTTCGATATACCGGTCCGCATGCCGTAGGCGTAGAGCACGTTCGACACCGTGACGTACGCCCAGAACAGGAACACCAGCGTGAAGAACTGGCGCCGGCTTAGGCCCGAGGCGTAGCGCTCCGCCGAAAAGCGTTCCCCGTCCGTCTCGGGATTTGCGTTCATGGGCGCCAGCCTAACGCAAACCCGGGGTACGCGAGGAGAGGTCGGGCCGGGCAGGGGACGAATCCGTGGGTGTCAGGGACGACTTCGAGGGCGACTTGCAGACCTAAGGCCCCCGCGAGGCGTCTTATAGCGCTGTCGGCAACCACCTCCAGGAGACTATGTCATGAACACCCCCGTCACGATCGCGATGATTCTCTGCGGCATCGTCGGCACGGCCGGCGTGGCCGCGGCCAGCGCAGCCACCCAGGACGAGGCCGCGCCCAGCCTGGTCGTCAAATACGACTCGGGCAGTCTGCTCACGGACACCGGGGCGCACGCCGTCTATCGAAAAATCGTCAACGCCGCCGAAGAGGTGTGCCCGATCACTCCCGGCAGCCGCTTGTTGAGCGAGTCCGTTCGGCAATGCCGCGCGCAGTCGATCGCGCGGGCGGTGATGAAGATCAACAACTCGAGACTCGCTGCGATTCACGACAGCGCGTCGAGGAGCGGTTGAGCGTGGTGGCGCCCACCTCGCCGAGCGGTGACCGATCAGGTCACGGCGAGGTCGGGCGCGCTTTTTCCGCGGCGTGACGTTCCACGCCGCCCATGATCTCCCGGTGCGCCGCGTCCACGCCGTCCCAGCCAACCACCCGCACCCACTTGCCCGGCTCGAGATCCTTGTAGTGCTCGAAGAAATGCTGAATCTGCTTCAGGCGCATCTCGGGCACGTCTGCGATCGATTTCCAGTAGGCGAACAGCGGGCAGATATCGTCCGTCGCCACGGCGAGCACCTTGGCGTCGCCCCCCGACTCGTCCTCCATGCGCAGCACACCGAGCGCACGGCAGCGCACCACCACGCCGGGTAGCAACGGGAACGGGGTGTGCACGAGCACATCCACGGGATCGTCGTCCTCGGAAATCGTCTGCGGGACATAGCCGTAATTGGCGGGATAGTGCATCGCCGTCATCATGAAGCGATCCACGAAAAGCGCGCCGGAGTCCTTGTCGACTTCGTACTTGATGGGGTCGGCGTTCATCGGAATTTCGATGATCACGTTGAATTCCGCGGGCAACCGATCGCCGGCCGTCACATTGTTGATGCTCATTCTGAGTGTTTCCCTTTCAAAAGTTCCATTACCAAAGCTGCCACTGATCGAAAATCAACACGTAGCCGGCCAATAGCGCATTGGTGGTGCCGTGCGCCGCAATGGACTCGCCCAGCTTGTCGGTGCGCATCGCGAGCGCACCGTAGGCAAGACCGGTGCAGATGCCGGGCAGCCACAGAGCCCCATGCATGAGGCCAAACGCCAGTGCACTCACGGAAAGCGCCGGCCATCGGGCTGCCGAGAAGCGTACCGTCTCGAACCGTGGACTGACCAGACGCCGCAGAAGATACCCGCGATAAGCGAGCTCCTCGGCCAAGGGCACCGTGCCCACCGCGGCGATCACCCGGCAGACGATCCAAATTGCCCGGAGAGGCGCAGGCAGCGTCGCGAGCGCCGTCGGGGCGCCCAGCGGACGGAGGAGGAGGGCGGCGGCGCCCAACCACAGGCAGAACACGATAGCGCCCACGGTCGGACCACGCCAGCTGAAGCGCAGGTCGGCGGCCGCATAGCGCTTGCGGTAGAGCCACAAGACGGTCAGTGCAGCCACGAACCGCAGCGGATACAGGAACTCGAAACCCGCCGACAGTGCGTGCGAGACCATGCCGGCCGCCAGGATCGCGAGCAACGGCATCAGGTACGCGGCAGTCGCATTTCCCGACGCGATGGGGCTCGCCACCGCAGCCTCCTGGGACACGCTGCGGGCGCGATCCGCCACGCGGCTCACCCACGGGGTGTGGTGCGCAAGCACGGCGATGCCCAAAGCGGTCAGATTGAAGGCGATCCATCCCGCCTGGGAGTGGAAGCCCAACAGGGCCACACGATCGTAGCCCGCGTTGCCGATCAGCACCATCGCCGCGATGCGCACCGCGTTCAGCAGGAATATCGCGAGCACGCCCACCGGTACGATCAAGAGCGCGCGCGGAAAATAAAAATCGCGGCGGAACAGCCAAAGCCATCCCGCACAGAATGCGAGGAGAAGTCCCACGCCTTCGAGGCCGGAACAGGCTTCCGCAATCTGCACGGCGAAGCGTGGGGTACCGAGCACCAGCATGGCAGGATCGCTATAAAGATCCGGCAGGAGCGGCTGCAATAAAATCCTGACGATGCGGAAGGTGATCTCGGCAGCGGGACCCCACAGCGATTGACTGGCCTTGATGGCGGCAACGGCGGCGGCGGCCGGCAGCAGGGCGAAGAGCGGCAACCCTTGCGTCTGCCGCACGACGCTCCTCCAAACGGCGAACGGCGCCAGCGCCGCAAACAGCGCCAGCGCGGCGGCCAGCGCGCACGCATGCCAGGCGATGGCAACGGCCGCGAAAGCGGCGCCCGGCGAGCCGGCATAGAGCTGCGCGGAGAGATAGACGAATGGTAGGAACAGCGCGACGTGAATTGAGGCCCAGCTCAAGCGCATGGGCGCGTGCTCGGCGGCCGCCGCGGCCGCGGCGTACACGTTGGCACGCAGGTACGCGAGCATCGCCAGCGATATTCCGTACGCGATGATGAACCGGAATAGCCAATGCTGGACGGTGCGGAGCAGCTTCGCCCCGTCGCTGAGCGAATCCAGCCCTGTCGCTTGAATGAAGTAGCTGGCGAGCACGGTTTCGGCCGCCAGCACGGCCACGATGATGCCGAGCCGTGCGGTCAAGCCGAAACGCGTCGGCGCTGACGCTATGCCCGGTACCGGAGTGCTCACCCCGGAAGTTTAGCCTCAAGCACCCACGGCCGCCCGGAATGCGGCGCGTTCAGTGACGGGATTCTCAGGCGTCGGGCCGGGATGGTCGTCAATCGATGGCGACTGCCCGGGGATTGACGCCCGCGGCAAATGGCGAGCGCGCGACCTGAGTCAAGGCGCCTGTGGTCGCATTGACCGCGTATACCGAGATGTCGTTCGAGTTTTCGTTCGCCACGTAGGCGAATTGCCCCGCCGGATCGATGACGATGTTCAGGGGGAAAGTGCCCGATCCGATGCTCGACGCCGGGGTCAGCGCGCCGCTTGACGGGGTGATGGAGTAGCTCGTGACCTCGTTCGCGGCGGTGACGTTGGCGGCGTACAGGAAACGGCCCGCCGGATCGACCGCGAGCGATTCCGGACTGGTGTCGGTGGACAACGGCGACCCGGACAGTGCCGCCAAGGTGCCCGTGCCGGTGTTGATGGAATACATCGAGAGGGTATGAGCCGTCTCGTTCGCGACATACGCGTAGGTTCCCGTGGGATCGATGGTGATGGCCAACGCGCCCGCGCCGGCGCCGAAAGGCGAGCCGTTGAGAGCGGCCAGAGAACCGCCGCCCGGTTCGATCGAGAAGGCGGCGACGGCGCCGGCCGCATAGTCGGTGACATAGAGGAAATTGCCGCCGGGATCGGTCTTCAACGAGGTGGGTTCGTCGCCCACCGCAAATGGCGAGCCGGTGATCTGGGTCAAGCCACCGCCGCTCTCGATCGCGAACACCGACACGGTGTTGTCGGTTTTGTTGGCGACATAGAGGAACTGATCGGATGGCTCGACCAATAGGGCGAACGGTCCGTTGCCGGCGCCGATCGCCTCGCCGGCGCTCGTGAGTGCCCCCGTGCTGTCGTCGATGGCGTACACCGACACATCGGCGGAGCCATTGTTGGCGACATACAAATAAGCGCCGTTCGGGTCCACCACCGCCGCCACCGGTGTCGTCCCGGTCGAGGCGAAGGGCGAGCTCGCGATCGGAGTCAGCGCGCCTGTCGAAGCGTCGATCGAGAAGGCGGAGATGGTGTTGGATGTCTCGTTCGGCACGTACGCAAATCTTCCGGCCTGCGAGCAACTGACGACCACATTGTTGATGTCGGCGGTGCCGATCGTGCCGGAGCCATTGTGTACAACGCAGGTCTGCGCCGGATTGGACGGCTGCGTGAGGACCGTGACGGAGTAGGCTCCGCCCTGATCGATTCCGGACGAAAACGCGAACGATCCGTTGCCGCTGACGCTGAGGTTGTCGCCTGAGTTGTCCTGAAGCACGAGGCCGGTGCCGCGCACCCCGGTGACCGTTCCGCCGATGGTGTAGCCGCCGCCGACGTGGCACGCCGCCACCGCGAAGGCCGCAGCCGTCGCCAACAGTCCAACGCGGACGATGATTTTCACGGAGCCCAATGTTTTCATGATGTCACCCCAAAAGCCGCCTTCGGCATCGCCCAGCTAAAGACCATGACCGCTGCCAATCATTCCGCAGCTCTTGCGACGTTTGCGTAAAGAAGTGTATGGACGGCCGCGATAACTTCGCGCTCATGGTAGCGGTCCTTCGGCGCGCTGTCTCCAACAAACGACAGTGCGCGTTCCGTGAACCAAATTGCAGATAATCGTTCCAATATGGGCTACAACAACGATCTCACATGGATCACCGTATGATACGAAAACTGGGCTTGGCGTCGGGTGCGGCATTGATCGGCGCCCTTTGGTCTGCCGCCGCGTGCGCCACGCTGGGTGAACCGGAAACCTCCCTGACCGCCGAAACGCAGCTGAATCGAGCCTCCCTCAAGGAATCGGATCTCGGATCCTATCGCGTCCATGAGATGCAGCTTCCCACCGGCACCGTGCTGCGCGAGTACGCCGGCCTCGACGGCAAGGTGTTCGCCGTCACCTGGAACGGCCCTTTCATCCCGAATTTGAAGCAATCGCTCGGCAGCTATTTCGCGGAATTTGCCGCCGCAGCCCCTGCCGCGCACGGTACTCGCCAGCATCTCGAAGTCCGCGGGCCCGACCTGGTGGTCGAGTCGGCTGGCCACATGAGGGCTCACCACGGGATCGCTTACCTGCCGCAGGCCCTTCCGAGCGGCGTATCGGTCGGAGATCTGCAATGAATTCCCTGTTGACGCCCGCGTTGCGCGGCTGCGCCTTCCTTCTATGCCTCGCGGTGATTTCGTGCGGCGGCGGGGGAGACGGCTTGAGCGGCGGGTCGAGTTCGGGCGGCACGACTACCGGTTCCAATGTCGTGAGCGTTACGGTGAGCGGTGGACCCGCCGGCGTGAATGCCATCAACACGCTGTACACCACCGTGACCGTATGCGTGCCCAACACCACGACTTGTCAGACCATCGACAATATCCAGGTGGATACGGGCTCCTACGGGCTGCGGCTGCTATCGCAGGCGCTCACGCTCACCTTGCCCGTCGCCACGGCTGCGAGCGGCGGCGGCCTGGTGGAGTGCACCGAGTTCGACGACGGCTATAGCTGGGGACCGGTGGCCCTGGTGGATCTGAAGATCTCGGGAGAGTCGGCGAGTGCGGTCCCGGTGCAGCTCATCGGCGACGCACGCTATCCCACCGCTCCCAGCGACTGCTCGGCTCCCGCACCCTCCGCCGAGAACACCGTCGCCAGCTTCGGGGCCAACGGTATTTTGGGCATCGGCCCGTTCGTGCAGGACTGCGGCAGCTTCTGTGTGGGGAACATTCCGGAGCCCATCCAGTACTACGGGTGCACGACCGCCACGGCGTGCACCAGCACCCTCGTACCGCTCAGCGCCCAAGTTCAGAACCCGGTAGCAATGTTCGCGACGGACAACAACGGCACCATCATCTCGCTGACCTCAGTCGCCTCGGCCGGGGCCGCGAGCGTCACCGGCTCGCTGATATTCGGCATTGATACCGAATCGAACAACGCATCGGGTACCGAGACCGTCATACCGGTTGCCGATACCGGTTTCATCACCACGGTATTCGACAGCACGACCTTGACGGACAGCTTCATCGACTCCGGCTCCAACGCTTCGTACTTCAACGTCCCAACGGGCTCCACAGCCATTACGCTGTGCCCCAGCTCGGGCGGCTCCAGCACGAGTATTACCACCTTCTACTGTCCCGCGAGTCCCGAGACGTTGACGGCATCATTCGTGCTGATCAGCAACTCGACCGTGAACGCGAGTTTCGAAGTGGCCAACGCGGACACCGTGAGCATTTCCGTGACCGCATATCCGGGACTCGCCGGAACGAGCATTGCTCCCGACAGCTTCGACTGGGGCCTGCCGTTCTTCTTCGGCCGGCGGGTCGCGAACGCCATTGAAGGCGCGGCGACCTCCGTCGGCACGGGACCCTACATCGCTTATTGATCTCACGTTAGACTGCCGCACCATGAGTACGGCCGTCCTGCACCTAGACTATGTTCCGATGGAAGGTATCGCGGGCAAGACCGCGTCCTGGTGGAACAATGTGCTCGGGGTCGTCGGTTTCCCGAGCCCGCCGCGCATAGACGCACCCGAGGTTCCCGTCGCAGCGAGCATGACGCCTTCGCTGGGGGCTGCCGCCGGCCATCTGTGCGAAGTCTGGCGGGTCACGGGCCCCGTTCGTGCCGAGCTCGCGTCGAGACATGACCAGGTGCATTACCGGTTTTGCGACGACTTCTTGTTCGGCACGCTGATGTTCGAGGAGCACGCGCTCGACGGCGACTCGACCGGCCTGTCGCAGGCCACCATCAGCGCCTATCGAAATATCTTCGAGGTTCTGGAAAAAACCGGACATCGGCACCTGATCCGCGTGTGGAACTATCTTCCGGAGATCACCCGCGAGGCCGACGGCGATGAGCGCTACCGTCATTTCAACACCGCGCGGCAGACCGCATTCCGCAGTGTCGGCCGGCCGACGGAGGGCATCGTTCCGGCGGCTTGCGCGCTCGGTTCGCCGGCGGGAAGCCCGATCTCGATTTATTTCCTCGCCTCCCGCGAGGCGCCCAAGATGATCGAGAACCCGCGGCAGACGAGTGCCTATCGCTATCCGCCGAAATTCGGGATTCACAGTCCGAGCTTCTCGCGCGCGTGCGTGCTCGGTGAATCGGCGGGCACGAACTTGTTCATCTCGGGCACCGCCAGCATCGTCGGTCACGAGACCATCCACCCCGGGGATGTTTCGGCCCAGGCTCGTGAGACGCTGGCCAACCTCGATGCGTTGCTCGAGGAGGCCAATCGCGTGGTCGGCACACCGCGCTACTCGCTCGACGCACTGAAGTTCAAGGTGTACGTGCGGCGGCCGCGCGATCTCGATGCCATCCAACGTGTGTTGTCCGCGAGCTTGCGGCCCGCCGCTCCCATCCTTTATCTTCAGGCCGACGTCTGTCGCGAAGAGCTGTTGGTGGAGATCGAAGCCACGGGGGAGACCGCGCCGGGATAGCGCGGCGCAAATTGTTCAGACGAAGTGGTGTACCAGCCGGCCCGCAAATTCGTAGAGCGCCTGTTGGGATCGGGATAACGCATGAACCGCGGGCAAGAACCAGAACAACCCGGGATCGTCTCGGGTCACCATATCGGCGGGCGCGGCCGTGACCTTGAAGCCCGCGGCAGTAAACTCGCCGAGGGCGCGAGTCATGTGCGCACTCGACGTCACCAGAATGATATGGTCTATGCCGAGTGGACGAAGCATGCGTGCCGAGAAGTCCGCGTTCTGGCGTGTGGACCAAGATTCACCCTCCACCCAGGTGACCTGCACCTGCAGGTCCTCTTCCATGAATCGGCGCATCGCGGCGGCCTCGGGTGGGGCGCCCGATATCAGCACCGGGAGATGAGTGGCGCGAGCGACCCTCGCTCCCTCGATCAAGCGCAGATCGGCGGTGGTGCTCGGCGTGTCCGCGCCCACCTCGGGGGAGTTGCGCCGGAATCCGCCTCCCAATATCACGATTGCGCGAGCGTCGGCCTGAGCGGGGGTGAGATGCACGGGGTCGAGCGCAGGGTAATCTTCGGCCCAGTGCCCGATCGCATCCGCGACGAACGGCGTGGAGAGCAGCCACAGGCTCATGATGCTGATCGTGCAGAGAGCGAAGCCGAGGCGTGGCCGGCGCCACCAGTAGAGCAGCCCAATGATGCCGATCAGCAGCGGCGATGCCGGCGGCATAGCCAGGTCTCTGAAGAAAACCCGCAGAAATAACAGCATCAATTAAAATACCTCATGAATACCCGACGAGATGTGATCAAAACTCTGGCGGCGATGCCGCTGATTCGAACCAGGGGATCGGATCCCGACATTATCTTGTATAACGGACTCGTGTCGACCATGGAGTCCCCGGCGCCCGACGCGAGCGCGGTGGCGATTCACGAGGGCCGATTTCTCGCGGTCGGGACGGATCGAGAGATTCTCAAGCTGGCGGCAGCGAACACGCGGCGCATCGACCTCGGGCGGCGCCGGGTGTTCCCCGGCTTCAATGACGCTCATGCACATCCTTGGGCGAGCGGTCTCGACGCATTGAAAAAAGTTCCATGCGACAAGTCGTCCCTCGAGGAGATTCTGGCAGCGTTGCATGCCCGCGCGGCGCAAACGCCGCCGGGCCTTTGGGTGCTGGGGTATCTATACGACGACGGCAAAACGCCGCGGTTCCTGACGCGTGCGGACCTCGATGCCGCCGTGCCCGACCATCCGGTCATCGTGACCCACCGGGGTGGTCATACCGGCTACGCCAATTCAGCCGCGCTGGCGCTCGCAGGCGCGAAAGCCGGCATGGTTGATCCGCCGGGAGGACGCTTCGAGCGTGACGCGAACGGTGAGCTCAACGGCCGGGTGGCGGATAAGGCGCTCGATGCCGTGCTCGCCAAGGTCCCCGACGATTTGACCCGCGACGACCATCGCCGCGCCGTCGCGCTGATGTCGAAGCTCTACGCCAGTCACGGGATCACGTCGGTGTGCGAGGCTGATACCAGCCCGGCAGGGCTGCAGGCGTATCAGGACGCCCGAGACGCGGGAGAACTTCTTTACAGGGCCTATTGCCACATGGACGTGGATTATCTGGACCGCTACATCGAGGCGGGCGTGCACACGGGATTCGGCGATGACATGGTGCGCATCGGCGGCGTCAAGCAATATGCCGACGGCTCGATCTCGGAGCGAACGGCGTGGCTGGCCGAGCCCTACATTGGCATGCCGGACTACAATGGGGTCGAGCTCGGCACGCGCGAGAGTCTGTATCAGCATTCGCGCAAGGCATGGCTCGCGGGATTCCAGCTCGCAACTCACGCCAACGGCGAGCGCGCCATCGATCGGATCCTCGGCGTGTACGAGGATCTCAATCGCGAATTTCCGCGGCGCGATCCGCGCTTTCGCATCGAGCATTGCACGGTTGTGACGCCCGCGCTGATCGCCCGCATGCGCGCCGTGGGCGCGATCCCCATTCCGTTTGCGGGATACGTGAATTTCCACGGTGACATCCTGCATTTCTACGGCGATGATCGAGCCGCCCGGATGTTCGCGTACCGCTCGTTCATCGACGCGGGCCTACGCCCGCCATCCTCATCGGACTACACGGCGAGCCCGCCCGCGCCCATGCTATGGCTTTACTCCGAAACCACGCGCCGGGATCCCACCGGCCACGTGTGGGGCGAGGCGCAGCGCATCACGGTGAACGAAGCGCTCCGCTCCATGACGCTGAACGGTGCCTACGCCTCTTTTGAGGAACACGAGAAGGGATCGATCGCCCCCGGAAAGCTCGCCGACCTGACGGTACTCGCGCAGGACCCATTGGCCGTTCCGGCGGAATTGTGGCTCGACATCCCGGTAGAGCGCACCATGCTCGGCGGGAAGTGGGTGTACGAGTCGTAAGGGCGGGGGTGCCCTGAGGGACGCCCGCCCGGCTTACCGCTCGGGCCGGCCTTGCCTGGCGCGGGGGACGGTGATTAAATCGACGTGTAGCGGGCGTCGTATAATGGTAATACCCAAGCTTCCCAAGCTTGAGCCGTGGGTTCGATTCCCATCGCCCGCTCCACTTCCCGCCATCGCTGGCCAATGCCGGCCAATTTGATTTCTAGCTCGCACCAGGCAGGGCGTTGCTAGACGTTGGCTAGCGCTGGCCGTGGATTCACACGCAGTCTTGTCTGTATGACCGGGATCGGACCCACTGCGGACGAAGGAGTCACCGGGAACCAGACGTTCATTCGAGCGAAAGCGGACACGAAGCGCCCGTATCAATTGGATCGCGTCGCCTCGTCCAGGAACAATTGGACCTCCCTAAAAAGCTGCTCCCGATTTTTCTCGATAAACATCATATGCGACCCTGCCCCGACCACGACCATTCGCTTCAAGGGCGCGTTCGACAGAGCGTTGAAGACGCCCAACGCGTCGGCGAGCGTCAATACCTGATCCCACTCGCCGCGCACTACCAGAGTCGGTACCGTCACTAGGGTGGGATCCCAATACGGTTTTCCGGCGTACCAATAATCGCGCATGTCTTGCACCGATCCGTTGGGCGTTCGAACAACTGACGGGTTGAGCGCGGAGCCTTCAGGGTCAGTCGCGAGTTCCGCCGCTGCCCATTGCTGGAACCAGGCTGGTGGAAACAGCTCATCTTTTTTCCCCTCCGGGGTTCCCGCTTGCAGTCGATCCCGAGCTTGCTGGACAGTCCATACTTGGTACGCGCCGAGGGCGCCTGGGCCACCGATTGTTCCGCCATCTCGAACCCATTGCGGGGCGTAAAGCACGAGCCGTTTGACTTTGTCATTGTGTTCGGCAGCATAGGCTCCGGCGATCGTTGCACCCCACGACCATCCGATAATATTGAGGCTATGAAGATCACGGCGTGCGAGAACATGGTCGATGGCTGATGCAAGATCCTTTATTGCCGTGCCTGTGCGCACTATCGCCGGGTTGTTCGCAGCTGGTTGCCCCATTTCCGGTGGCCGAGAGGAACCTCCGTAACCACGCAAATCGACCAAGTACACGTCATAGCCGCGTGCGGCGATGTAATCCATCCATGAAAATCCGTCCAACGGCAGATCGAACGTAGATTCACTCGCCTGCGTGGTCCCGTTAACGTAGATAACGGTACGCTCGGCACTGAATTTGCTCATTCCCTCGGCGTGTTTGTTTCGAATATATAGCTGGATGCCGGCGTCGCTCGAGGGAATGAGATAACTCTGCGACTGAATTTTCGGGTTGGCTGGTTCATGCGCTGTCGCGCATCCGATCAGGCTAGCAAAGCCAATGGCCGTGAAAGACATTTTGAACGCACTGATCACGCGACCCCCTTTAAACTGTCGTTGTGCCCTCGGAACCCGTCTACGCGTCTTGCGAATCTTTTTTCGCCCGGATGCTGATTTTGTCAACAGTACCCGCCGCTTCCGATCGAAGCAATCAGCAGCCTATGTCTGCTCTGGAGGAAATCTCGCCTCGTGCTGCAACGTCCGTTCATGGCCCGGGTAGGGACGGTGGTCGGCATTTCTGTGCAAATAGGCGACTATCCAATGGAACGGTTCGCTCGACAAGTGGATACGCTATGTGAATGGCTGTCGGTAAGGCTGCGTCAGGTAAGGTAGAAGACATTACGCAGGCGATCCTGGTGTTGCGCGGACGACGGGTGCTCCTCGACGCCGAGTTGGCCGTGCTCTATGGAGTCACGACGCGGCGGCTCAACGAGCAGGTACGCCGTAATCGCAAGCGCTTCCCAGACGACTTTCTATTCGAGCTCACAACTGAGGAGTTTGCTAACTTGAAGTCGCGTTTTGCGACATCAAGTTGGGGAGGTCGCCGCAAACGCCCGCTCGCCTTCACCGAGCACGGCGCGATCCAGGCCGCGACCATCCTCAACAGCCCTCGCGCGGTCGAAATGAGCGTCTACGTGGTCCGTGCTTTCGTGAAGCTACGTGAGGTGCTCAGTACCAACCTAGAGCTCGCTCGGCGCTTCGAACAGCTTGAGTCACGCCTGGATAGCAAGCTCACGGAGCATGACGAAGCCATCGCCGCGATCCTTTCGGCAATCCGCGAGCTCATGCGGCCGCGAGACCCGCCACGCCGCGGCATCGGGTTCACCGCCAAGCTCGCCGACGATGGCTAGTGTTCACTCAGTCGATCGCGCTCGTTCTCGAGAAACCTTGTAGCTGCAGCAAGAATTGAGGACAGTTCGCTTTCTCGTCGCTACCTAATCGGTGCGTCGCCCACTGACCGCATTGGCCGGCGTTGGCTCGTGTGGCATCGGTTTTCACACAAAAATCGCACGCAGCCCCCGTCGCGCTTGCAACTTCATGATTCCAAGAGGCGAGTTCGCGCCAGCGATATTTTCGATTCCCATCGCCCGCTCCACTCTCAAGCAACGTCAGGCAATGCAGGGCGACAGGATTGGGGTCAACACGTTGATCCGATGGGAAGGTATTGGGAATCGACGCCGAGGGGGCGGCGGTCTCATGGCCTCACGTAACCCTGCATTGCCCTTAGATTCACACGTACAGTCACACGCAGCAGTTCTCAAAAATAAATTGTGTGAATTCCCACGCTCTCGTCGGACCGCGAGAGACCGCAGGTGGCTGGACTCGACCCCGAAGTTGACTGTGGTGACTGGCCGCTGTCCGGCAAGCGAACAAGAGTGACGAGGTTTCGGTGTGGTGCTACTCCGGCAGGTTCATCGTGCGCAGAAAGCAAGGGAAATATTGCCGATCTACGGCGGAAAGCCCATCCTTGCCGCGAGGGCCTTGAACTGCGGATCGCGGCGAATTGGATCGAGTTGCCACCAAACTTTCAGCACCTGGAACATCGGATCGCGCAGCCGCTCTCCTTTCAACATCCACTGAAGAGCCGATCGTGTGTCACCCCACTGTGCGTAGACGCCCGCGTATACCAGTGCCGAACTGTCCCCATCGAGAACCTGGCAGGCCACCAATTCACGTTGTGCATCGGTTTGTCGTCCAAGCGCATGGTAGGCAACTGCCAAGCAGATGTGACGATCATCCTCGTCCAATGGGGTCGAGGGTAATTCACACTCTTGGCTCGCTCGCTCGAATTGACCAGAGGCAAGCAGCACGTCAGTTATATTGGCCTCCACGTAGTGAGCGTTAGGACTCAGCGCTTTTGCGTCCTGATAGTTCAGAAGTGCTTCGTCGTAGCGGCGTGCGTCGCGCAAAACCGACGCTAGAACAACATGCGTGTTGGGATTTTGCGGATCCAGCCTGACCGCGTAACGTGCCGCGCGCTCGGCTTGATCAACGTGACCGAGATTCGAGGCGAAACCTGCAAAAGCGGCTTGCACTCGCGCACTGCCCGGTGCAAGCACCTGAGCCCGTTCGAATTCGGGAGCGGCGCCTCGGAAATCGAGTTGCGCATACGCGAGAACCTGCGCCAGTTCGATGCGCGCTTCGCCGTACTCTGGCGCAAGTGCGACGGCACGCTCTGCCGCCTCGCGCGCCTGGGCGCGTACTTCGGCGCGATTGGCGGATCTGGCGACGAAGATGGAAATGTAGTCGAGTGTCCGGGCCCGCTGTGCGTGGGCTGCCGCGTAATGCGGATCGAGCGAAATCGCTCGATCGAATGCGGCCAAGGAGCTACGCAGATCCCGCTCACCTTTATCCCAATTGGTCAGGATCTGCATTCCGCGCAGATAAGCGTCGTAAGCCTGCGGATTGCGGGTCCCGCCCTGTCCTATCTTGTCCGCCTCTGCCTCGCTAAGCTTCAGCTCAAGCTGCTGAGCGACGGCGGTGGCAACATCGGTCTGCACCTTCAAGATATCGCCGAGGGGCCGGTCGTAGGTTTGCGACCACACGTGAAATCCGGTCACCGCATCGATCAACTGCACGGTGATCCGCACGGTGTTGCCGGCTCGACGCACGCTTCCTTCTAAGATTGCGCCGGCGTTCAATGTGTGAGCGATGGTGGAGACATTGACGTTCTGCCCCTTGAATGAAAATGACGAAGTGCGTGCCACTACCTGCAGCTCGCTTAGGCGTGAGAGCGAGTTGAGCAGCTCTTCCGTGACGCCGTCGGAGAAATATTCCTGCTTCGGATCCCCGCTCATGTTGACGAATGGCAGGACGGCAATTGAGTGTGGCGGAGGGGCAAAGGCGGCAGGCGGTGGGGGTGGGGGAGCCGAGAGAGTCGGGTTCGAACTTGCGGGTTGCGGATGCGCGCGCTCGTTCCAGTGCCACGGTTTCTCGACGAGAACGTAGACAATCCCCGTTGCGATGACAATAGCGAGCGCCCCGGCGGTTGCTTTTCGCATCAGGTAAGTAGGTGCTTCGATCGACTTTGTGTTTTCGACCCTACATGGCGCGTCAGCGCGTACGCCGCGAATGGCTTCGATGAGCTTCGGAAACTGCCGCTCGGGATGATCGCCGCTGGCGTCGAGCCATTGGGACGTGTTGAGAAAATATTCGAACGCCGCGGGCAGCGGCTCCGTGTCAATTTTGAGGGTGATCACGGTACGGCGCTTCGAGGCAGCACGCTCGAGTTCTCGCAAAACATGGTGAGAGTGGGCCCCGTTCTTCGAGAGGATCAACACCAGTGATGTAGCCGAATCGATGGCATGGACGATGGCATCCGCGTAAAACGCCCCCGCTATCACGTCGCGGGGTGCGATCCAGCAGGCGATGCCGGCATGCTCCAGGGTTGCGACGATGGTGTCGGCGACCGCCTTGTCCTGCGAGGCATAGCTGATAAAGACTTTGGCATCGGCAATCGAGGGCGAGCCGATTGCCGGCTGTGACTGAGCGTCCTCCTCCGCTCCCTCTGGCATGCCGTTTTCCTTCGGGTTATTCCGCCTATGTTCGGCGATGGGAGGAGAGTTGGCAAATAAGCCTTCTAATCGAGAGAAGCGAAAGGCGGGACGCGGGGATGCAGATCGGCGAGGATCTGCCGGTCAGTGAGCGCCTTTGGTCGTGGTTCGCCCCATCCCGAGGAAACTAATCACGAGTGTCGGCTTTACGGCATCCAACGCTAAGTTGCCACAGGCCGGCTTTGGCCGATCAGAGACCCACGACCGAAAGACGCGAGCAGGGGACCTCGCACAGCAATGTGTCCCTACGTTGCCTTGCGTTGCCCCACATACCGCGATAATTCACACGCTAATCACACTTGGGATTCGCCATCGCGCCAAAGTGCTTGTTTTTCAGCTCCGAAAGCACGGTCCGTGTGGGTTCGATTCCCATCGCCCGCTCCATCCTTAGGCAACGCCAGACTATGTAGGGCTACAAATTTGGGTCAAGACATTGATCCGATGGGAAAGTCTTGGGAATCGACGCTCAGAGGAAGGAGGTCTCATTGCCTCACCTATCCCTGCATTGCCCCGGAATTCACACGTACAGTCACACGCGGCAGTTCCTAAAAATAATTTGTGTGATTCTGTGATTCCCAAGCTCCCCCTCGTAGCAAGAGAGATCGGGGTGACTGGACTCAGACCGCGACCTGCCGGTGGCAAAGGGCAGCTTTCGCACCAGCAAGTCTTTGCGACCCTGCTACTCGGGTAAGTTCATCTTGCGCAGCAAGAGCTTGTAGCGGGGGTCGCGTCGCAACGGCGTAAGAAACCGTTCTGTCTTTATTTCGTAGGTGCCTCCCTCGCGGTGCTGGTAGGCGCGATCGAGCCACTCGAATGCCTCGTCGATCTCCCCGCGATACGCGTGAGTCCGTGCAATGGTCCAAGCATTGTTGTCTGCGAATCGACGCTTGAAGTCTAGTAGCCTGATATCAGAGTCATTTTTTCGACCTAACGCGAAATATGCCAGCGCTTCGCTGTTCACCCGGTCGTCCTCGTCCTCGAGGTGCTCACTTGCCGCAAGTGCTTTTGCAGGTTGTCCGGTGACCACCAGCAGTTTTATGAGGTCGCCGGCGGCCCCGAAAGCGTCCGGTGGTGCCAATTGAATTGCTTTGCGAAGCGCTGACTCAGCCGCGGCAAATCGGCCCATCGACAAGTTTGCATGGCCAATCCACGTGTAGTGAATCGCGCTCAGAGGATCCAAATCAGCGGCCTGCTTGAAGCGGTCAACGGCTTTGTCTGTACTCCCCAGCGTCCAGGCGAGTATGCCTGCCCAATGCTGGGCATTGTCATCCCCCGGATCAAGCTGTAGCGCACGATTTATTTCCAGCCCGGCCGCCGCCCAATCCCATTCCAGCAGAAAGTGAACCCTAGCCGCGGAAACATGACCATCAACCAAGGTCGGGTCGAGTTCGAGCGCCCGTTGAGCTGCTCCGAGCGCTTCACTCAAAGCCACGCGGAAAGGTATCTCCCCATTAAAAAATTGATCCGTGCGTACTCGGGCCAATTGCGCCCAAGCCGGCGCAAATTTTGGATCGAGCCGAATCGCCTGCTGTAGATAGTCAACAACTCGACCATCTTGATTCGCACTACCTCGGGACACGATGGTTCGCGCTTGCAGGTAGAGTTGGTACGCTTCGCCGTTTGTAGTTGGCACAACCCTCTTTCCCGCCGATTCCATCAGAGAGATTTTGAGTGCCTTAACCACTGCCTCGGCAATTTCATCCTGCACTTTGAATACATCGTCGAGTTTGCGATCATAGGTTTCCGACCACAAATGGTAACCGCTGTCTGCGCGTACTAGCTGCGCCGTAATACGCAAGTGATTTCCAGATTTTCGTACGCTGCCTTCGAGCACGTGAGCGACGCGGAGCCGTTTCGCGATCGTCGGTATATCTTCCGACTTGCCTTTGAAATAGAACGACGACGTACGCGCAGGTACCCGCAAATCCTGTACCTTAGTGAGCATGTCGATGAGCTCCTCCGACAACCCATCGGAGAAATACTCCTGATCTTTCTTCTCGCTCATGTCTACGAACGGCAGTACGGCGACTGATTTCTCGTTCACCACCTCCGCTGGCGCGGGGGCATTGGCCGGCGCCGGTGCCGCCGGCACCGCGGGCTTAGACGCCGGGAACTTGTCGGCGACGAAGTACCCCGTCCCAAGTATCAAGAGAGAACCCAAGATCCACGGCAAAAACGAGTGTGATGATGAGGACATCGATCGCGTCGATGAAGCGCCAGTCGATGATGTTGACAGCGCCGAAGGCTGACCGCTCGGTGCAACGGGCGTCTTGGCGTCGAGTGCAAGGAGGCGACGCACATGCTCGACAAAGGCATCGGCATTCGAGCCGCCCGGCAGGCGCGTCCACTGCACCTCACGAAACCGGTCCGGGACCCGGTCCTCCTCATCCGGCGTGTCATCGATCACCACCGGCAGTAGGAAGGGCAGGTCCGACGCCATCAGGTGGCTACGGTCTACGGCCAGCTTCCATTCGAGCCGAAAGTAACCTTCACCCCGAATGTGCGTGTTTTTCGAGATCACCGGGATGAAGAGTGCACAGCTCTTGATTTGGCGCCGGATCGACGCATCCCAGACATCTCCGCCGCGCAGCTCGCTCTGGTCGAACCAGACTTCGATGCCTGCTGTCTTCAGGGCGTTGCAAAGGTGCTGAGCTGGTTCCGCGTCCTGCGACGCGTAGCTTAAAAATACTGCCGTGCTCGGTTCGGTCACCGCGCCCCCGTAGCGGTGAGTCTCCGAAGATTTGTCAGCTCGGCGCGGTCGGCCATTCAAGGGCTCTTGGTGATGTTCCCCATAGCCTACCGCAAGACATGAGCGTCTGCTTCCCGGCAGCTACTAAATTAGCAACGCCAGCGCACGGGTGTGTCCGGTCAGAGACCTAGACTGAAAGGCTCGAGCCCGGGACTCTCGCACGTCGAGTGTCCTCACGTAGCCCTACGTTGCCCCACATACCGCAAAAATTCACACGCTAATCACACTTGGCATCGGCAATCGCACCAAACCGGTTGTTCTAAAGGCCCGGAAGATCCTTCCGTGCGGGTTCGATTCCCATCGCCCGCTCCATTTTTCGTTGGCGCATATTAATTAGTCATAGGCCGCTCTCGAGGGTCTCCCTTCCCAACGTCTCGATGCTACCAACTTCTGCTGGTGACCGCTCTTATGCTACGGCTCCAGGCCCACCCGGCGCACTATTTCCGAGAACCTGGCTTTCTTGCGCAAAGGATCGAACACAGGGTCCACTTTGAGGCTCACCAGGCAGGGTTCATGATTGCGAAAGGCGTTCTCCAACGCCTCCAGCGCCCGCTGGTTGTCACTCAACCCGATGCTCACAATCGAATAGAACCAATAGGGGACATAGGCGTACTTTTCGGTGAGCTGCTGCAATGCCCGTTCTGCTTCGCGGCTGCGGCCTGCGCGGCCGAGCGCGTAAGCCAACGCCGCCTCCGTAAACGCATTCCCGGGACCCATGCGTGCGGCGGTGCGCAGCGCGGCGATCGCCTCCTCATGACATTGCTTCTGCACTAAGGCCTGTCCGAGACCGAAATAAAGCTGGTCCCAGCCGGGCTCTAGTTCCACTGCTTTGTGGAACTGGTCGATCGCTTCGTCGAAGCGCCGACCGTAATACAGGGCCCATCCCACTTCTTGGATCGCCACGACGGAGAAAGGGTCCAGGAACTCCGCATGACGGTGAGCCGCCACAGCCTCCTCGCTGCGCCCGGCGTAACGCAGACAAACCCCCCGTCTCCAGTACACGTATGCATCATCGGGCGCGAGCTCGACGGCCCGGCTCGACTCGGCGTCCGCTGCGCCCCAATCCCAATCATTGAGGAGACGCAGAAGACCGAGCGCCGCGTGTGCCTCGGCGAGTCTCTCATCCAACACGACCGCCTTGACCGCTGCGGCTTCAGCTTCGGCGAACGCCGACTTCGGCTCCATCCCGAAGAAATACGCGAGCTCAATGAAGCATTCCGCAATCCCGGCATATGCGGATGCGTAGTAATAGGCGGATGCGTCGTGCGGATCGGACTGGACGGACTCCTGAAAGTAGCGAATCGCCTTGCGCTGCCCCCGTTCGGTCAGAATGCGCGCGTTGTATCGGCCTTTGAGGTAGAGCGAATACGCTTGCGGATGAACGGTGCGCAAGGTGGCGAGCCGAGCTTTGTCGTCCTGGTCAAGTTCGGTGCGCAATCCGGCCGCGACGTCGCGCGCCACGCGTGCCTGCAGGTCGAGAATGTCGGATGTCGCTCCCTCGTACGCATCGGCCCACAGATGCTGGTCTGTGGCGGCGTGAACCAATTGCGCGGTGATCCGAATCCGATCGCCGGATTTCATCACCGAACCCTGCAGCATCGCCTGCGCGCGCAGGGCGCGAGCGATCTGCGGGATGGACTCCTTCGTGCCCCGATAGCGCATCACGGAGGTTCTAGAAACAACTCGCAGGCTGCGAATCTTCGCCAGCTCAGTGATCAGGGCCTCGGTGATTCCATCGGCAAAATATTCTTGAGAAGGATCGCCGCTGAGATTGGCGAGCGGCAGCACCGCGATCGACTCTATCCGGCACGGAATTTCGACCGTGCGCACCCCGGCAACAAAGCGATACCCACGCCGCGGGACGGTGGCGATGTAGCGGTCTTGCCCGTCGCTGCCGAGGGCGCGCCGCAGCAAAAAAATCATCTGATTAAGATTCGCCTCTTCGACGTATGATTCAGGCCAGACCGCATCGATAAGCTCTGGCTTTCCCACGACGGTGCCCGGATGTCTGACGAGCGCAAGGAGGATTTGAACGGCTTTCGGCGGAAGGGCGATCACGTCGCCGTCGCGCAGTAAGCTTCGCCCCAGTGGATCGAGGCGATACGGCCCGAACTCGTATGCTGTCGCGCGCAATGTCATCATGAGGCGGTACTTCCAGAAAATTGATCTTTTCTTGAGGACTTCGTCGCCGGCCGCAAGTTAAAAACACCCTGACGTTATGGGCTTCGGCCCCATCAATCGAGGTGCGCATATGCTATCCGAATCTTCGATCCAAAAGCTGCGGGAGACGCTTCGCGGCCAGACCTTCCGCCCCGGTGAGCAGGGTTATGATCTCGCCCGAACGCTTCCTAACGCCATGATCGACCGCCGGCCGGCCCTCATTGCCCGCTGCGCCGGCGCCGCCGACGTGATCGAGTGCGTGCGCTTCGCCCGCGAACACGATGTTTTGGTCGCGGTGCGCGGCGGCGGTCATAGCGTTGCGGGCAGATCGGTCTGCGACGGCGGCTTGGTGATCGATCTGGCCGCAATGAAGGGTATACGCGTCGATCCGGTCCGGCGCACTGTGCGTGCGGAAACGGGGCTTAAACTGGGGGAATTCGATCGCGAGACTCAGGCGTTTGGACTGGCCACCACCCTCGGCGTAGTACCCACTGTGGGTATCGCCGGACTGACGCTCGGCGGCGGATGGGGCAATCTGCACGCCAAATACGGCCTGGCCATCGACAATGTCATCGGGGCGGACGTGGTGACCGCCGACGGTCAACTGCTCACCGTCAATGCGTCCGAAAACCCGGATCTCTTTTGGGCTGTGCGGGGCGGCGGCGGCAACTTCGGGGTCGTCACCTCGCTCGAATACCGTCTTCACCCCGTGGGCGCCGTGCTCGGCGGCGCGGTTTTCCATCCCGCTGCGAAGGCGAAAGAGGTGCTCCGTTTTTGGCGCGAGTACGCCGCATCGATTCCGGATGAATTGGTTATCCAGGGCGGCTCGCTGACCCTTCCGGACGGCGTCCCAGCCTTTGGCATCGCGGGCTGCTACTGCGGTCCCATATCAGAAGGCGAAAAGGTGCTGAAGCCCCTGAGGGCGTTTGGCCCGCCGATGGCCGACGCGTTCAGCGTCATGAGCTACCTTCAGATCCAATCGATGTTCGAGTCCTTCTTTCCGCCGGGGCGCCTGGTCTACACCAAATCCAATTTTATCCGAAGCATGAATGACGAAACCGTCGATGCGCTCGTGCCATGGGTAGGCAAGAGTCCTTCGCCCCACACTTTTGCCCCGTTTATCGAGCATTGGCACGGAGCGGCCACCCGCGTGGCCCCCACCGACACGGCTTTTCCGCATCGGCAATATTCGTGGAATTTGCTCGCGTGGTCGATGTGGGAGAGCCCGGCGGACTCGGAAAAAAACATACGGTGGAATCGCGAATGCTGCGAAGCGTTACGGCCGTTCCTAGTGCCGAGCGCCTACAGCAATTACCTCACCGACGAAGGTGAAGCGCTGACCCGCGAAGCTTACGGGCCCAACTACGATCGCCTCGTCGAATTAAAGAAGAAGTTCGATCCGACGAATTTATTCCGCATGAATCACAACATCAAGCCGTGATAGCGACGCGCCTACTTATTTTAAAGGCTCGGAAGCGGCGCCCGTGTGGGTTCGATTCCCATCGCCCGCTCCATTTTTCGTTGTCTGGGTTCCGAGCTTGTGCCACCACTGCCTCGTCGAAACGATTACTCCCACCTCAATCACCACTAAAATCAAGGACGCGACGCAGGTCACGGTATCGGAACTTTGGTACCGTAGGAAAGGCTCGCGTACCAATCACCCCGGCCCTGCGGGGTCAGGTCCATGAAGTGCCAGATTGGAGCGAGCAGGTCGATGCCACGCTGCTGAATGTCGGGAGCCATTCTTGGATGCGCTGTGTAAAAGTGGCGCAAGACCCCCTGGGCATCCCGCGAGAAAACGGAAACAGTTGAGTCCTGGGCGCCTTCGCGGTCTTCGCTGCCGAGATCGTACTTGAAACCGCTGTGGCCAGCACTCAGGAGACGCAGCTTGTCCCAACTCCGTGCGCGAGCGTGGGCGCGCAAAGTCGGAACGTCGGCAGCTGCAACTACCGCAAAGTCAAGGTTCTGAGCAAGGTGATGTGCGATTCCGTTAGCGCCGTCGAGCCACGCGGTGCACATGGGACAAGGCTTGGTCTGTTTCTTTCCGAACATCAGGTGATAGACGACCAACGAGCGATCGGGCTTGGTGAATAGTTCGCTTAGCCTGACGTTTCCCACCGGTGCGTCCCCAGCGCTGAGGTCGCGCGGACCCTCTTCGAACTGATAATCCTGAATAGCAGCGCCGTCAGGAAGATTGCGGCGAAGCTCTGCTACGCGTTCACGCTGGCGCATGAGCTCGACCTCGGCCAATCGAAGCCCCTCGCGTTTGGCAAGATACTCGGCAGATTCCGTTGTCAAGTTGGTTACCCGATATGTTCCATCAACGAACGTGTGAACCATGATAGTTTCCCGCCTGTGGGAGCGACCCTGAATGCTCATATTTCTCTATTGGCTATCGCCGCGCAAGCGAGAGGGGCCAAGTCTGGTGGCGTTCTATTTCGGGCCGGCAACGCCAATCAGATTGCCTTCGAGGTCCGCAAACTGACCCACCACGACCTTCCCGTTAGGGTTGACAGCGGGTCCCAACAAGCGAGTTCCGCCGAGCCGTTCCGCGTTATGAAGCGCGGTCTCGACATCCTGAACCCAGACGTAGAATAGAGCCCGAGGTGCGTATCCGCTCCCGCCGCCGACACCCCCTGGGATGCCGACGCCATCCGGTCCCTTCATGGTGTCAATGAAACTGTACTTCCCCTCCTCGGAAATCGCCTGAGCCACCGGAGCATCGTCTTTAAATGTCCAGCCGAAAATCTCGCGATAATAGTCGCGAAGCGTATCCGGATTGGTGCCAATGATCTCAAAATGCACAACTGGTTGACCCATGATCAGCTCCGATAAGTTTTCTGTCCCCGCCTACGGTATCTCTATCTTGCTTCTTCCAGCGGCCACACCTCGACGACGCCGTGGGCCACAGCGCACCGAGGAAGTCATAAAGGGCCCGTTCCGGATCTCGATCTTGGTTGCGTCCGGATTTCTTACCTGAACCGGTGTGCTCGTGACACCCATTACAGCCCCGGCTTCGAGGAGCTGCGCGTCGTGCGCGTGCGCTGCGTTGCGAATGGATACCTGGGTGCTACCGTACCCTTTGCGATCGCCATATCCGATCGCTACGAATTTAGGCATGGTCAACCTCTCATGGCGGCAGGCCGTGACACCGAACATACGCGCACCGATACGGAGGATCGGTACGGAACGCACATAAGGCCGCGCACGTTATTGAGGACCGTTCGTCCGGAAGTGGTCACAATAAAAGTAACATGTTACACTTATTATTATGGAGACACCCAAAAGGGGCCCCGGTCGGCCCCGCAAACCAGGCGCTCCCGATGCGGCGCAGCGGATGCGCGCGGCGCGGGAGCGCAAGCGCCGCGCGGGCTTTCGCTTGCATCAGGGCTGGGTTGGTTCCACACCCCAGGGGTACTCCGATCACCAGCGCCTCGATGCCAGGAGCCTCGCGATGCATTGCCTTGTCGCCAGAAAACTTCTGGCGGATCCGGCACTCATCGCCCAGGCGCGCAGTACCCTTGCGCGCTGGAGAGCGCAAGCGGCAGAACCGGTCCCATCATACTTTCTCGAGTGGGGACGCATCCTCGAGGGAAGCCCGGGGGAAATCGCCGCCTTTCTGGCAAGCATGCGCGAAGACGCAACGAGGCTGCGGCAATCCTCGCCTTTTACGAATTTTCTGACGCCCGAAGAGCGCGCGAGGATCTTCGAGGCTTTCCGGTGACGCGCGAACAGCTGGAGCATCTGCTGCGCGCGAGCGCCTCCATATTGATCGACAGTGGCAGCCGCTCATCCACGCAAGAATTGGTGGTGATTGGCAGCCAGGCTATCCTGGGTCAATATCCGCAAGCTCCAGGGGAACTGCTCCGCTCAATGGAGGCAGATCTCTACCCGCTGCGAGAGCCCGAGCTTGCCGATGCGATTGACGGTGCGATAGGCGAACTCTCTGCATTTCATGACACCTACGGTTACTACGCCCAGGGCGTAGGTCCCGAAACAGCAACGCTACCGGCCAAGTGGATTGATCGAGTAATCCCGGTGCAGAGCGAGGCCACGGGGCAGGCCGTGGGTCTGTGCTTGGAGGCACACGATCTTGCCATCTCCAAGTACGTTGCGGGCCGGGAAAAGGACTTGAGTTTTAACTTCGATCTGGCTCGGCACGGAATAACACGAAGGAGCGTACTGCTTGAGCGCCTGAAAAACACCGCACTTCCTGATGTCATTCGAAAGTTCGTGCGGCAGCGGATTGCTTTGCATTTTCCAAAGTAAAGTCTCCGCCTACATCGAACTATCCCTGTGTAGCCCTACGTGGCCCCACATACCGCAAAAATTCACACGCTAATCACACTTGGCGCCGGTCATCGCGAAAAAGCGCCTGTTTTCGAGTCCCGGAAGCGCCTCCCGTGTGGGTTCGATTCCCATCGCCCGCTCCACTCTTCAGGCAACGCCAGGCCACGCAGCGCTACAAGATTGGGGTCAAGACATTGATCCGATGGGAAAGTCTTGGGCAATCGACGCCGACGGAGCGGCGGTCTCATGGCCCTCACGTATCCCCGCATTGCCCCGGGATTCACACAGCGATCGCAGGTGGCTGGACGCTACCCAAGCAGACCTTCGCGAGGGCGGCTTTCAGGGAGTGAGAGTTCTCGGGCCGGCGGTAACGTGAAGCCCCAGCGTGCTACGCACTCTGGCTGGTCGGAGCCACACCGACTACTCTCGGGCTGGGGCTGAACGCTATCGTTTGGCGTAGTCCAATGCAGACCAAAGCGCCGAGAAGCGCAAGGCCCGCGAGCCCCAAGAAAGCGCCGGAATCGCTGCCGGTCGTCTGCTTCAGAAATCCGATGATGCTCGGTCCAAAAAAACCGCCACTTGTGCCGATCGAGCTGACCAGAGCAATCCCGGCAGCAGCCGAAGACCCTTTGAGAAGCTTGTTTGGCACGCACCAGAACGAGGTCATGAATATCGGATTGCCGACCTGAAGGACCACTAAGGCGACCACGCGAAGGATCGAATGCGGTAGCAGCGCTACCCCGATGCCACCGACACAATAAAACGCGAGGCCGAGTGCCGCCAACCCGCAGCGGTCATCCGTCCGATCTGACAGCATTCCAGCCAGGGGGTATACAATCGCTGCAAGCAGATAAGTGCCGCCAACGATGAGGCTTGTAGCTGAATTGCTCGTGCCGAGCGCATCGCGCACAAGCAATGGTGCCCAGAAAGTGGCCCCATAGGCTATGGCGCAGAGGGCAAAATACGGAACGATGAGAACCCACAGAAGTGGATGACCGAGTGCGCGAAGCGGGGAGACGTGTGCCGCGACTGTCTGCTGCCGCTCTTGCTCAATCCGGCTTGAGACCCAGTCGCGCTGCTGTTCCGACAGCCATCGTGCGTCTTCGGGGCGATCCGTGAGGTAAGCGAGCGCGGCGAAACCAAGCAACACAGGCGGCAGGCCCTCAACCAAGAATAGCCATTGCCAGCCGGATAGATGCCATATACCAGTGAGTCCCAAAAGGGCACCGCCGAGCGGCGCACCCAGTACCTGCGACAGCGGAATACCAATGATGATGCCGGAGATTGCGCGTGCCCGGTAAGTCGCCGGAAACCACAGACTAAGATAATAAATGACTCCAGGAAAGAACCCGGCCTCCGCCATTCCGAGAAGGAACCGCACCGCGTAGAACTGCTGCGGCGTTCGGACCCACATCATTGAACACGCGAGTAAACCCCAAGTAATCGCGATTCGCGCTAGCCAACGACGAGCACCGAGGCGAGCGAGTATCAGGTTGCTCGGAATTTCGAACAGCGAATAACTGAGGAAGAAGATGCCTGCACCGAATCCAAACACCGCTGAGCTAAACTTCAGGTCGCTGTTCATTTGCAGGGCAGCGATACTAATGTTACTTCGGTCGAGCCAACAGAAAATGTAGAGCAAGAAGATAAATGGCAGCAGCCGGAAGCTCACCCGACGCATCGTTACAAGTTCAACATCCTGTTCTGTCACGCGCCTCAACTCCTAGAGCAGCGGATTCATTATCGCCGAATGCACTTTTCCTAGAACTTGGGTAGTAGTCCCGATATTCACTTGTCCCGAGCGGAGGTTGAACGAGATCGCTCTAGCGAAGTTTTCGTGCCTCAATATTTCGTAAGCAATAGTGAAGGAGGACGCAAACTATTCCAATCACTGTCAAGGTATAGGTTATCGGCGTGGGGTGCCGATTTACGAAGCTGGTAACTGCTCCCACGCCCCACAATAGAAAGCCCACGTATAGGAGTATCGCTGAAAGCGGCTTCCTCATGTCTTGCTCCTTGCGTCATTTACAGAAATGCAACGAATGCCGCGCTCTCCGCCACCCCGATGGGCGGTAACCCGAAACGTATGATCAAGCGGCGTACTTGAATGGAGCCAAGGCAAACCAAATGCGGGGGATAGTCATGGCACCCTAACCCATCAGCCCATACCGAAACTTTAAGTGCTCACGGATCATCATGCGCGGCATCCTTTCCCATGGAGTGCCACATAAATATAGACCGCCTAGATCCTTCGGGCAACAGACCCGAATACCAATCGCCGGCCGGTCAGGGACGTACAGACGGAAGGTATGAACCCGGGATCCCACTTACCGAGGAATGCCTTCGTGTCCAAAGCTCTACGAAAAATCACATGGCGTTCGTGCTTGGAACTCGTCGCGCGGCGTTGCAAAACTCGGCAAAGCATTCTCCTTCGAGATGATTTTCCCAAAAATCTTCCCCGTCGCGATCCGTTTCCACCCTTCGGGTCGTCCTTAGTGTGTCCGAAACAGAAGGAGATATGCCATGTCCGACGGGTCCGTTATTTTGATCAATCTGCTGAAGGTCAAACCCGGTAAGCAGGATGCGCTGATCGCGCTCTTGAAGCAGAACACCGACACGGTTGTCCGCACGCTTCACGGTTGGAGGTCGACCGAGCTGATCGCGGCAAAGGACGGCGCGGGCGTCGTTATCTACTCCGAGTGGGCGACCCCCTCAGCCATCGAGGCGATGCGCAGCGATCCGCGAATGAAAGTCTATTTCCCGAAAATCAACGAACTGGCGAGCTTGGACTCGATCGAGGGCTCGGCGGTGCTGAGCGAAACCCGCCGAGGGTGACGCAGGATGACTCGGCGGCCGAGGGGGCAACAGGGTGGCGAAATGGCGGACGGCCGCTTATACAGATCGTAAAGTCAGACGAAGAGGGCTCAGCGATGTCAGCAACCAAAGCGGCTTTTGTCCTGATCCACGGCGGTTGGCACAACCATTCGGCGTGGGACAGAGTTACGTCAATACTTAAAGCCAACGGCTTCTTGGCTTTGACACTCGACCTTCCCGGCGCGGGGGCAAATGCGATAGCACCAACATCGCTTACGTGCAGCCCGTTCAACCCCGCTGCGTTCGCCGCCGAAAGGTCACCCACCGGCCATTACATCCGCTGCACACAGGATCGTGCGATTCCGTTGACCGGTCAGGATCACATGATTGCGACGGTTGACAGCGCCATCGGCGGCAAGACAACTACCCACACATTGGAAAGCAGCCACTCGCGATTCCTGTCACAACCGGCCACCCTGTCGAAGATGCTCATCGACATTTGCGTCCAATCCTTGGCGGAACAGAGCGCGCAAGCGCCGTAGGTCTCGACACATGAACACGGCCGAATTCGAGGATCGTCTGAAAGCGCTGCGGCCACGCCTTCATCGCTACTGCGCGCGCATGACGGGATCGGCGGTCAATGGCGAGGATGTATTGCAGGATACCCTCGTCAAGGCCCTTCACGCGCAAGCCCAAGGCGCCGCGGTGGATAATCTCGAGGGCTGGCTGTTCCGCATCGCCCACAACGCGAGCCTCGATTTCCTGCGCGACAGGTCCCGGAACACGGTCGTTCCGCTCACCGAAGACCTCGAAGCGGCGCCGATACCCGAGGTGGACATCGTCGCGATCAGCTTTCGGACGTTTCTGCTGCTGCCTGAACTTCAGCGCTGCGCGGTGATCCTCAAGGATGTTCTGGGTCATTCGGTCGACGGGATCGCAAGCATCGCCGATTGCTCGCAGGCAGCCGCCAAATCGGCGCTTCAACGCGGGCGAGCTGCGCTGCGGCGACTCGCGCAGGCGCCCGAAGACACGCGGCTGCCGCTGATGTCCGATTCGGACCGCCGGAAGATCACCGCCTATGTCCATCTGTTTCGCAGCGGCGATTTTGACGCAATCCGCGCCATGCTCGCCGATGACGTGAAGCTCGATCTGGTGAACCGGCTCCAACTGAAAGGGCGCGACAAGATTGGCCGCTATTTCACGCGCTATGCGGAGGAGACGAAATGGCGGTTTGCCCTCGGCGCGGTTGAAGGACAGCCGGCCATGCTGGTCTTCGACAGCACCGGCCCGATGGAAGGACCTGCGCATTTTGTCCTGATCAACTGGTCGGAAAGCCGGATCATCGAGATCCGAGATTTCTTGTTCGCTCCCTATGTGCTTGAAGCCCTAGATTGGGTGCGGTTGGGGTATGTTCGACAACGCACAGACATTTAGTTTCGGCGTGGACATGCTCATTGGTCCGAGTCCGTTGATGGCCTTGGGTCCGGAACGTTCTTGCCAAGAGGGTCATGAACATGGATAGAGTGATTACACGGCGTGCGCTGGTGAGGGGCGGCCTGATTGCTGGCGCGCTGGTTCCGGTTGGAGGCCTCTTTATCAGTGGCGCCGCTTATGCCGACTTGCCGGCACTTGATCCGAGTGATCCGGCCGCGAGAGGGCGCGATTACGTTACAAAATCGGCGAAGTCCGATGCCTATTGCGGCAATTGTTCGCTGTATAAGAAGACGGGAGATTCGATGGGCTCCTGCGCTATCTTCGCGGGAAAGAGCGTAGCGTTCGCCGGGTGGTGCAGCGGGTGGGTGAAGATCGGAGCCCCTTGATGTGATTTTCTCGAGAAACCCAGCTGCGGTCTCGCCATTCGCTGAGTCTTTAGGGTCCCGGCGAATAGATCGGCATCGACCACGTTAAGTCACATTCAGTGTTCCGGATGAGGCCCAATCACCGAGTGGGGCCGGTTGCGGTTTGCTGACGGGAACGGGTACGGGTACGTGGGAACGCTATCGGAAATTCCTGGCGGTGGGTCTGTGGCCGTGCTCGTCAAGGGGGGCGATGCGGTGAAGCTGGTGAATGCGCCGGGCACGCAGACCGTGGGTCGTTCCGAATCCAATAAACTTCTGGATGAATGTCTCCCTTGAAGCTAACGAGCGCATCGATCTCCGCGAGCCCGCTAGCCGAGCCGGTGACTTCTTGGTGTTGCGTGCCCGGATGGATTGCTTTGTCGTATTTTCGGCGTGCCCTATGGACATTACACCTGTTAACGGCGCAGGCGGTACGCCACGCGGCGTGCACTACGAACTACTGGAATAGTCCGCGCTGAGCTCGAGCGCAACCGCAGCGTGTCGATACCCGTCCCAAAGCGCTGGTTATTCCCGAGCAAGCAAGGGACAACCTGGTGGCGCCGCCGTTCTCTTCGCCGCAAGGATACCTGCGCGATACTTTTCGAGGTAGTACGCAATCGTCTCGACGCGAATCTTCACGGAGCCCGCAGGCTTGGTGGAATCCAAGTCCTGGAAAGAGAAGAACAGCGTTCCCGATTGCTCGACGATTTGCTGCACCGGCGAGTAAGTGGGTTGATCCATCCCGCACTCATAGCTCGAGAGGCGGACCACACAGGCGATCCAGGGCATTCGAGCGGCGAACTTGGCTGCCCAGAGGATCTCGTTGGTGTTGGCGCTGTACGAGGACGGCCAGACATCGGCGATGTCGAGCGGCGACTTGATATGTCCGGCGTCGATATCCGCGCGGAACATCCACTCGAGGATATCCGGATCCGTCGGCAGGAATTGTGCCCATAGAATCGGATACCCGTAAGCCTGCAAATCCACTTCGATTTCGTGTCCGATGCCGGGATCCATGTGGTAGGGGCGCGCCAACACGAGGATGCAGGCACTGTCGGTGTCTGCGCACTGCGCCAATGTCTCCCGTGCCGTCGCGCGGAGATTGGCGCCGAAGGAGTCGAGCGCGTCATATCCCGCCTTTACCGCATGCTGTGTTTGCTTGAGTGTGAGGCCGGGCAAAACGTCGCGCAGGCTGCTGTAGAGCTGCTT
>Ga0187887_10000574_pt1 | contig 35752 bp, 27 predicted proteins | sample June2016WEW_7_10_FD_132977 | JGI IMG/M metagenome (GOLD analysis project Ga0187887, IMG submission 132977) | Peatland microbial communities from SPRUCE experiment site at the Marcell Experimental Forest, Minnesota, USA - June2016WEW_7_10 | ecosystem: Environmental > Terrestrial > Soil >... | reverse complement strand
CTTCGTGTACCGCTGAAACTCCGCCTGCCGAGCCAAGGTCAACTGCTGCATCTGTGATCCCCTTCCAAATACAGCTTCACTCAGAAACCATAAGGATCAAAGAGTTTTTCAGAGGTTCCCTAGCGAAGAGACGTTGGCCTAAGAGCAAAGTGTGGGGTCAAGGCCAATTCGCGGTGTTCGCGTGCGCTTATTTTCACCCGAGCGCGCTGCGTATGCAGTATGCAGAAATCCATCTGTTTGCAACCCGAGATGAAGCTGCGGAATATCACAAAACGATGTACTGTCACGCGGATACGAAGGGGCTGTGCAACGGCAAGCACGACATCGTGGATTTGGGGGGTTGAAATGCCGGGTGCCCCATCCTAGCCGCGGCGAACGGAAAGGGTGGGATACCAGAATCTCGGTCATTTCTTCGTCCGCTTGTAGAACGGCAGTGGAACCTGCTTCGCCCTGACCCGATTGGCGCGGACCTGGACCAGAAGGTCTTCGCCGGACGCGGCAACGGCGGCGGGCACCAGCGCCAGCGCGATGTTGGTCTTGAGGAAGGGCGCGGGCGAGCCGGATGTGACCCGCCCAATCTCTTCTCCAAGAAGTGAGAGCACGGAGTGCCCGTCGCGGGCGATGCCCCGCTCCACCATCTCCAGAGCCACAATCCTGCGCTTGGGACCGCCGGCGGCCTGCACCGCCAGCAAAGCCTCGCGGCCGATGAATTCCCCCTTGTCGAGCTTGAGCCAGCGCTCCAGGCTGGCCTCGAAAACGTTGATGGAGTCGGAGATTTCGTGCCCGTAGAGGCTCATGCCGGCCTCCAGGCGCAGCGTGTTGCGCGCGCCCAGGCCGCAGGGGCGGATGCCGAACTCCGCGCCCGCATCCATCAGCGCATTCCACATCCTCTCGGAAGTTGGCACATCCGCGGGTAGGTAGACTTCGAAGCCGTCTTCGCCGGTGTAGCCGGTTCGGGCGATGAGCACATTGGGCACGCCGGCTACCGCGCCCCACGCGAACCAGTAGTTCTTTATCGAGGCCAGATCTACCTTGGTCAGCTTTTGCAGGGTTTCAAGGGCGCGCGGGCCTTGGACGGCCAGTTGCGAATAGTAACTCGAGTAATCGGCGATGTGGATCGAGGGCCATGCGCCCACCTGCTTGCGAATCCAGGCGTAGTCCTTGTCCTTGGTGCCGGCGTTCACCACCAGGAGGTAGTCGTTGGGGCTGAGCCGATGGACGAGTATGTCGTCGACGAATGTGCCCTCGGGGGTGAGCAGGGCGGAGTAGTGGGCTTGGCCGTCCTGCAGGCGCGAGGCATCGTTCATGGTGATGTGTTCGATGGCTGCGAGGGCGCCGGGGCCGCGGAACTGGATCTCGCCCATGTGGCTCACGTCGAAGAGGCCGACGCCGGTGCGCACCGCCATGTGCTCGGCAATGAGGCCGCCGCCGGAACCGGAACCCGCGGCGGTTCCTTGTCGCTGTGGCGTAAATCCGGGGTACTCGACCGGCATATCCCATCCGCCGAAGTCCACCATCTTGGCTTTCAGGGCGCGATGAATGGCGTTGAGTGAAGTCTTCTTGAGTGGCGGGGCGATGGGGGCGGGCTGGTCTGGGAGACTCATGGGAGCGATCCTCTGGGCGGTGCGGCGGTGCTGTGCTTACGATAGGGATTGAGCGGCGGCGGGGTCAAACCGCCTGCGGTGGGGCGGACGCTGCTTACGCGGCCAGTTCGGTGGGGCAGACCATGGCGGTGCCGCCATGGCAAAAGAAGGAGTGAAGCCGGATGAATCATTTTCGGGGCATACTGCTGCTGGCGGCGGGGAGCTTTGCGCTGTACCACGGCTGGCGGGTTCATTCCGGCCGGCAGGTTTTGTGGGCTTACGGTCTGGGTGTGCTGGCCATCGCTCTGGGCATCTGGCGGCTGACCCGCTCGCGGACAGATGCCGATACTCGTTCGCCCCGCCGGGATTGACCATCGTTACCCGCGACGCTTCGCTGTTCGTCGGTCCCTCCACTCGATGTTTTCCGCAACCAGGCGGGACTGAACGTCAAAAACTGCTCGAACGGAATCCCATACCAGATCGCGGATGAGGTCTGGAGAGGCCGCTCAGAGGTGGTATCCTTTGTGAAACCAACAAGCTTCAGGTTTGGACACTGCGGAGAGTCTTGCGCCTATCCCCCGATGCGCGGACGTTTGTTCGTCGATCCGGCGGTTGGAAGAAAGTGAGCGATTCCGGGAAAGGAGAGAGAAAAATGGGAGTGATTCTAGGGCTTTTTGCCTTCGCCTACCAGAAGATCGATTGGACCTGGACCGACGGCGGCATCACCGCAGGCGACGATTGGGAAACAAGGTCGTAGGTCTTCTTTCCCCGTGTGCAATCCTTTCAGCGCAGTTCGACAGCGCGATTGGATCAAATAACTTCTAACAGGTAGTTCCAGCGCTTCCTCCTTGCGAGAGAAACCCTTGCAGGGAGGGGGCGCACGGCTTAGATGGGCAATCCGAGCATCGGCCAAGTCTTATCTGCGCGATGCATAATTGCCGGTGTTAATCCCCCACAGGCCGCTCACCTGCGCCGCGCGCGCCAGAACGAACTTAGGCTCAGATAGAGGAAGACCAGCACAATTCCGGCGGTGACGAGAAACGTCCGGTGATCGGGGCCGTGGGCGTAACTGGCTCTGGTGCGCCAAAGGGTGGAGGAGAAGACAACGACGGGCAGGAAAAAGACGGCTCCCATGACTTCAAGCCAAAGGATGCTGCCCACGCGGCGGAAGGGGCGCAGAAAGCCGCCTACGCCTCTCGCGATGCTCCCCGTAGCCCGACCGGCAGCCTGGCCGGCCTCGCGGCTTTGAGCGGCAGTGGAGGCGGTTGGACGAGCGGTCGCGCCGGCTGCGAGGCGCTGGCCGGCGATGCGCCCGGCTACGCGCATGCCGATGCCCAGAGCGCGGCCGATGGAGTGAGGCTTCATTCCGTTTATGATGGTAGCAGCGACCCTGGCCGAGCTGGTTTTCTAGAACTCGCCAACGCATTCCAGTTGCCGCGAAGCGCGGATGGAAGTAAGGTAGATGAATCCCGCGCCGCGACCGCAATTCGTAGGCGTTGGCCGCCGCTCCTGGAGGTACCCATGAAATCCCGTCTGCGCGAACTGATTCAGCAACTGGGCGAGGCCATCCATGAGTCGGTCATCGAGAGCGAGCAGATCGCCGGGGTGGTGCAGGATATTCGCAAGCACGGATTCGACGTGCTGCTGATGCTGGAGGCGACGATCGGCCTGAACGAAGTCGCGGCCAAAGAGGCCGGGATCTCCGAGGCTGGCGCGGCGCAGGACGGCGCGGCCGGCCCATTCACGCAGAACGATCTGCACTTTCTGCGCTCGCTGCGCATCGCGGTTGAGGGCGAGACGGAAAACGCGGCCGAGTCCGACACCGACTAGTCTGGCCGGTCAGCGGAATTCCGCCGGCTTGGCTGTTGGCTCAGGCGGAGGCACATCGTACCGCCTATAATCAGCCTGTCGTGCATTCTTTTCATTCATCTCGCTTCTGCCGGGTTTGGCGGGTTGGCGCCCGCGTTGGACTTGGGCTCTTGTTCGCCCTCCCGATCGCGGTTTCCGCTCACGCACAGTCTTCTGCGGAGAGCGGCCCAGGCGGCAGCGCCGAGGGGCGGGGGCGCATTCTGCTGGTGCTCCCCTTCGACAATCGCAGCGGGCAGCCCAGCCTGGAGTGGATTCGCGAGGCGGCGCCGCAGATTCTGAGCAGCCGCTTTGCGTCGGCTGGTTTTGCGCCCATGAGCCGCGACGACCGGCGGTATGCCCTGGATCATCTGGGGCTGCCGCAGGGGTTTCATCCCTCGAGGGCCACCGCGCTCAAGCTGGCCGAGACGCTGGACGCGGATTCGATCGTGGTGGGCAGCTATCTGACCGATGGCACCGGCATCGTGGCTCAAGCGCAGGTGGTGGATGTGCCGCGCCTGCGGATGAGCGAGGCGGTGAGCGCGCGCGGCGAGATGCACGACCTGGCCGGCGTGTTCGGCTCGCTGGCTTGGAAGCTGACCCGGCAGCTCGATCCCGGCTTCGGCGGTTCCGAGGATACGTTTGTGGCCGCCGGCGCGGGCCTGCGCCTGGACGCCTTCGAGCAGTACATCCGCGGCATCACGGAGCCTGACCAGCAGGAGCGGCTGCGCCACCTGAAGCAGGCTGTTCAGGAGAGCCCGGAGTTTGGGCCGGCCTGGATGGCGCTGGGCCGCGAGGACTACAACGGCCAGCAGTACGAGGAGGCCGCGGCGGCCTTCGCCAAGGTGGGCCGCGGCGAGCCCGGCGCGCTGGAACCCGACGTGCTGGAAGCGGGATTCTATCGCGGGCTGTCGCTGCTGTTTTCCGGCGATTATCGCAAGGCCGAGGAGGCGTTTGGAAGCGTGGCGCTCGTGCTGCCGCTGGCCGAAGTGGTGAACAACGAAGGGGTTGCGGTCAGCCGCCAGGGCCGCGACGGGATCGCGTTCTTCAGCCAGGCGGAGGCCTCCGACCCCAATGCGGCGGACTACCACTTCAACCTGGCGGTGAGCCTGAAGCGCGAAGGCAAGGCCGCCGATGCCCTGGCCGAGCTGACGCAATGCCTGCGGCTGCGCCCCAATGACGGCGAGGCCCAGGATCTGCTGGCGGCCTGGAAGAGTCCGAGCGGGGCAACCGGGGCGGGGGCGGCCTTGGGCGTGGATCCGAATGGAGAGCCGGAACTCAAGGCCGATCCGCTGGAGCGCATTGCGCGAAACTTCGACGCAGTTGCCTTCCGCCAGGCGGCGCTTATGCTGGACCAGATGGATGCCTCGCGGCTGGCCGCGCTCACGCCGCTGATGCGGGCGCGGAAACTGGCTGCCCAGGCGAAGGATTACCTTGACCGCGGACTGCTGCTCGAAGCAGAGCGGCTGTATCAATCCGCTGTGGCCGTTGACGGCAGGGTGGCCGAGGCGCACTCTGGGCTGGCCGAGGTGCGCGAGCGGACCGGCGATGCCGAAGGCGCGCGCAAGGAGGCCCACGCGGCCCTGGAACTGGCGCCCTCGGCCGATGCGTACCTGGTGCTGGCTCGGCTGGATCTGGCGGCCAGCCGCCTGGACGAGGCAGACAAGGAAGTGAGCGAAGCCCTTGCGCTGAATCCCGCCAGCCGGACGGCGCAGGAGCTGAAGCAGCAGATCGAGGCCAGGGAAGGGCCAAAGAATTAGGGCCGGACGGCGGGCCCTGAAGGGAGCAAGCCATGGTTCATCGCGTAAAAGGAATCGCGGTCGGGATCGCAGCCGCTTCGGTTGCGGCGGCGTTTTTCGGAGCTTTCGGGCTGGGCGTCGCGGCTTTTGCCCAGCAGCCGCTCGTCGAAAAGTTTGTACTCTCCGACACCATCCAGCCGGTTACGGCGGGCGAGCTCGACCGGGCCATTGCGCGGGCCAACACCGAAGGCGCCCAGGCACTGCTGATCGAGTTGGATACGCCGGGCGGCCTGCTGGATTCGACGCGCGGCATGGTGGGCGCAATCCTCGCCTCGCGGGTTCCGGTGATCGTCTATGTGGCTCCCGGAGGCGCTCGCGCCGGTTCCGCCGGCTTCTTTCTGCTGGAGTCGGCGGACGTGGCCGCCATGGCTCCCGGCACCAACGCCGGAGCGGCTCATCCGGTGATCGAGTTCGGCGGCCAGCCCGACGCGACGATGAACCAGAAGATCGAGAACGACGCGGAGGCCTTTCTGCGCTCCTTTGTAACCAAGCGCAACCGCAACGCCGAGGCCGCCGAAGCCGCCGTGCATACCTCGCACTCCTACACCGCCCAGGAGGCCCTGGACCAGCACCTGATCGACCAGATCGCCAACAACGACTGGCAACTGCTGGCGGCGCTGGATGGGCGCACCATCACTCGCATGGACGGGAACAAGCTGGTGCTGCACCTGGCCGGGCCGCGGATCGAAGTGGTGCGGCCCACGCTGCGCGAGCAACTGCTGAGCTGGCTGGTGAATCCCAATATCGCCATGCTGATGCTGGTGGGCGGGGCGCTGCTCATCTATCTGGAGTTCAACGCTCCGGGCACCATCGTTCCCGGCGCGCTGGGCACACTGATGGTGCTGCTGGCCATCTTTGGGCTGAATCTGCTGCCCATTCGCTTTACGGCGGTGCTGCTGCTGGCCGCGGCGCTGGCGCTGCTGCTGCTGGAGGCCAAATTCGGCGGCCACGGCGTGCTGGCGGTGGCCGGAATCGTCTGCCTGGCCTTTGGGACGCTCACCCTGGTTGCCGCGCCGGTGCCGGAGATGGGGATCAGCCCAGCCGTCGCTCTGGGGGTGACCGCGGGATTCGGGGCGATCACCTTCTTTCTGGTGCGGCTGGCCGTGCGCTCCCGCCGCATGAAGGCCCGGTTGGGCGTGGATGCGCTGCTGGGCAGCCGCGCCAAGGCCATGGAAGCCCTGACGCCGGAGGGCCATGTGGTGGTCGAGGGAGAGATTTGGCGTGCGGTGGCGAGTGAGCCGGTGCCCAAAGGCAGTTCGCTGCGCGTAGTGGGCCATGATCAGTACCTGCTGCGCGTGGCGCCGGTCGAGCCGCAAGGGCCGCCGGCCCCCCCCGCCTAGGGCGGCTTTTCCATTTCATTCGATGCTGGCGGCGCCGCGCATTTTTGAAAGACCGGAATGACATTGCAGGAGTACAATCCGTGCTGAGTGAGGAGATTCAAATGTTAACTGTGCTTGGTGTCTTGGCTGCCATCGTCCTTCTCTATCTAATCAACTGCATCAAGATTCTGCGCGAATACGAGCGCGGGGTCATCTTCACCCTGGGCCACGTCGGCCAAAAGCCCTTGGGACCGGGCTTCATCTTTGTCTTCAAGCCCGTGCAGCAGATGATTCGCATCTCGCTGCGCCAGGATGTGCTTGAGGTTCCGCCCCAGGACGTGATTACCCGCGACAACGTCACCATCAAGGTGAACGCGGTGGTCACGCTCTACGTGGTCAACCCCAACGACGCCGCCATCAAGGTGGCCAACTACGTTTACCAGACCTCGCAACTGGCGCAGACTACGCTGCGCACGGTGCTGGGCGAAGTGGAGCTGGACGAGCTCCTCAGCCATCGCGACAAGCTGAACCTGCGCATTCAGTCCATCATGGACCAGCGCACCGAGCCGTTTGGGGTAAAGGTCGTCTCCGTCGAAGTGAAGCAGGTGGACCTGCCCGAGCAGATGCAGCGCGCCATGGCAAAGCAGGCCGAGGCGGAACGCGAAAAACGAGCGAAGATCATCCACGCCGAAGGCGAGTTCAATGCCGCGCAAAAGCTGGTGGATGCCGCCACGCTCATGGCCACTGAGCCTATTACCCTGCAACTGCGCTACCTGCAAACGCTGACCGAGATTGGAGTGGAGAAGAACACCACGATCGTCTTCCCGCTGCCGATGGAACTGCTCACGCTGCTCAACAAGATCGGGGTCTTGGCTTCGGCAAAGCAGGCGGCGATCGAGAAGCCGTAAACAGGAGCGGATAGCCTCCTGTCCGCTCCCCCCGGATAGGTTTTGATCCGCGGAACGACAAGCCGGCGCGACTGCCATCCACAGAGAGCCGGCCTTGTGCTGTGCAAAGGTGAAGAGAGGGGCCCTCTGGAGAATCCGCATGTCCGAGGTCGGGGGTATGAGGGAAGTGTTTGAAGATCATGACCATGACCGGGCTCAGCCTCATGTCGAGACTGATCTGACGTTGGGCCCAGTCACGCTGCTGGGCATCCTCTTTCTTTGGGCGCTGATCTGCGCGCTCTTTTTTGGTTGGGGATACACCGTGGGCCATCGCGGCTCGGAGGATGCATCGGCCGTCATGAAGCCCGCGCCCGACGCGCCCGCGTCTTCGCAGGCGGGCTGTGCGCAGTCCAAGCCTCCGGCGAGTTCGCAAACGGAGATCGCAACGGCAGCGGAGAGCGACCCAGCCGATCAGATGGGCAACCCCTCCTCGACCGAGGCTTCGGACGCGGATGCGGCTGCCATGTCACAGAGCGCGGAGCAGGCCGGGGCGGCTGGTTCATCGTCCAGTCAACCTCAAGTCCGGCCAGCCCTGTCCGCGGCGGGAAACCCGGCTCAGCCCGCGACAGGACCGGGCGGAGGGCTGACGGTTGAACCTGCCCTCGTTCCGGCGGGTGGATTGATGGTCCAGATTGCCGCCGTCTCCCACCCGGAAGACTCGGATGTGCTGGTAAGCGCCTTGCGCAAGCGGGGCTACGCGGTTACCGCCCGCCGCGAGCCTGCCGACAATCTGATCCATGTGCGAATCGGCCCGTTCACCAGCCGCGACGAGGCCAACCGGTGGCGCCAGAAACTGATGAACGACGGCTATAACGCGATCGTGCAGCCGTAGGCAAGCCCCCCCTGAACGGCAATTCTTGATAAAGGCCATTGCTTCGGAGCTGTCGCCGGGACTCCTCGGCCCAGCGCATGGGGCACACACACAGTGGGCTGTCAAGATGCGTTAGAGCATTTTGGAGTCAAGTGTTAACAAAACGCTGGGTGCCCCATCCTTGAATCGCTTTTTGATTCAAGGGTGGGAGAGCACAAATCTCAACTTGAACCGTAAACAGTCAGGCCGAAAATGCCCTAGTAATGCGTGTGGTTGGCGATCGTGCGGCGGTATTCGGCGTATCGCTTGACTGCGCGAGGGGCGACGTTTGCATTGCCATAGACGCGCAGCGTGCCTCCATCGAGCGTGATGACCTGATCCGCGCCGGTCGAGTCGAAGTCGAACATGTGATAGACCTCGCCCTTGAAGAAGAGCGTGGCGTTGCCGTCCGGTTCGAGCTTGAAGCGGTACCAAAAGAAGGTTCGCTTGCCGTCGCCGTACCAGTCGCCGCGCACGAAGTTCGGGTTGCCGTTCAGCGGATGCGCCGGCCATGTTTCCAGCAGCTTGCCCTTGTTGTTGAACCAGTAAAGCTGCGCGCCGAGGCCTCCGCCGACGGCAATTTCACCGGGGGGAGAAGCGATTCTCATGGGACGCTGGCCGGGCACAAGTCCGGCAGGCCTGGGCATGGGCAGATAAGTCCGGCCGTTGGTAACCACCTGCGGCGTGGAGGAGTTATCGAGAATGTACCCGGCTGTTATCTGCTGCGAGTGGTCGGAAATGTTCTGCCAGAGAATGGCGCCGGTTTGCGCGTTGTAAGCCAGTGTGCCCACATCGCTCTGGCTGGTCAGTAACTCCAGCTTGCCGTCGTCATTGATGTCCAGAAACTCCATGGAATCCATGTGATCGTTGTTCTTCTGGAAGTACTTGGCGTTGTTCCAGATTTCCTTGCCATTGGCGTCCAGGCAAAGGTGGCTGATGAAGACTTCGTCGATGCCGTCTCCGTTCACGTCGATGGGATAGATATAGTGGCCGAAGTAATCCTTCTCGCGCGGCTCGCTGTGCTGCCACAACTGGTTCAGATCCTTGTCGTACGCGGTGAGGCTGATGAGGCCGCCTGTATCGCTCAGCACCAGCAGCGAATCCGGCCCGTCTGAGTCTTTGTGGAACTTCGCCACCGCCATGCGATAGTTATTGGCGACGTGCGGAAAAGGCGGCGCGGGCCAGGAAACCTTCTTAATGATTTCGCCAGTACGGCCATCGCAGAGCACCAGCCACTCTTTGCCGTCGATAAGACGCCAGTGCGCCAGTTCGTCGCGACCGGTGTGATGGAAGTCCCACAGTATAGCCCCCGCTTCATTGCCTCTCGGAGAGCCGGGCTGCACCGGCGGCGCCGTCCAGCGCCATAACTCGCCCCCGTCATTGGCATACATGATGGTGGAGTAGTCGCCGGTAATGTCGAGAATGGCGAACTTGCCGCTGCCGTCCACATCGCCGAACTTCACGATATTGGGCGGCTCGATCTTATACTCATGCAGCAGCTTGACCTCCGGCGGCAGCTCCAGCGCCTTCAGATCGTCTTCCTTGAAGCTATCGTTCCTTGTAAGCACGAGGACGTTCAAGGATGGCCTGGGCACAATGGAGGTCAGCCGCATCTCCACCGTGCCGGGTTTCAAGGTGAAGTCGCCGCCGCGCTGCCAGGCGAGAGCGCCGCGGCCATAAGTGCCGGAGTCTTGCTTGCCGTCGATCGCAACCCGGAAGGAACTGGTTGGCGTGCCGACGCTGCGCACGAAGAGGTGATAGACGCCGGGCTCCCTAACTGGAACCTCAGCCATAACATCGTCCGCCACGCTCATGTTGATGGTGCTGTTATTGAAGAACCATTCTCCGGCGGGAAAGCGGCCGTCGATGCTGTCGCCGGCGGGAATGCCGGCGAAGAAGTCGGAAGCCGGAACGATGATGGCGCCCGGAAGCTGGCGCGCGGCGTCGTGGCGCCGCTGCACCGGCGCGGACTCCTGGGCGAAGGCGCAACCCAGGCAAACAAATAGCAATGGGAGATAAAGCTTCATGAATGAAACTCTCTTCATGGCCGCACCCCGTTTGAAAGCTCGAACTCAGGCGCAATGTCTACAGGAATATCCTTGGTCGATTCGAGGCTGCGGACAAGCGCCGGCGGCATAACATCGTACCTGGCATACCATTCTTCAACGCCGGCCCTGTCGCCCTTGGCCTCGAAGGTCAGCAGCTTTTCGGCCAGGCTTGCGATCGCCTCCGGCATGGCCGCGTAGTCAATGGTGTAGCGGCCATCGTCTCCCTGGCGAAGTGCGCTATGCTCCAGCAGATAATTGAACTCCATCATCTCGGCGCGGCCGTGCGCTTCGCCGGTGCCGAAGCGCAGGGTGCGGAAGATGCCCGCGACATAGGAACCGTAGATTGCATGCAGCATGTTCTCCGGAAGTATCTTCCGGTCTACAAGCCACTTGGCCAGGAAGATTCCGATAACATCCGCCTTGGCTTCCTCGAGCCCGGAGTACATGGGTCCGATAGCTTCGCGAATATCGACCTGCTTGCCATCGACGCGGGCATATGCGGGTCCAAGCCCGTGCGAGATTTCATGCAGGATGGTAGAGGTAAGATATCCATCGCCGGTAACATCGCCGAGTTGCGCGGGAGTCAGCATCTTGGCGGCGATGGGCAGGATGACAGCGCTCACGCGCGCATCCATAAAGTTCTTGAAGAATATCTTCTTGGTGCCCTTTTCTGCGTGAATGCGCGCATCGTTGGGCAGATTGTCGGCCACCGCCTGGTAGCCGTAGCGGAGATCGCCGGCCCGGAGCGGCGCATCGGCGACCTCCATCGGAGTGGCCTGGCCCTGCTTCGACGGCTTGTCGGCGTCGGGCAGAGGCAAAGCCTGCTGCATGGCTGCTTCCTGCTCCTGGTAGATGGCCAGCTTGCGGCTCTCTTTCTCATCGCGAATCAGGATGGCTCCGCCGTAAGAGGTCTTCACTCCGAGCAGGTTGTCGAGATAGGTTTCGTAGGGCGCAAAGATAAGGTCGATTCTGGGATTCTTCAAATCGAGCCAGGCGATATCGCTGGCATAATAATCGTCCGTGAGCAGGGCATCGGCGCGCAACTGGAGATAGTGAGCGAAGGCTGGATCCGGCGAGAGCTTGGCGGCGGCGCGCAGATCGGCTGCCATGGGGCCGAGCCACTCCGCATAGGCTTCGTGATAGGGCACGGCCCGCAGATGGTCCGGCGTACCGCGGACAACGGTGCGCGGAGCGTAGAGCGCCTCCTTGACTTCGGGATGCGCCGCCGCATAACTCTCGATCTGCTCCCGCGTCAATCCGTAAGTGTATAACTCGTGGCCGGGCGGCATCACCGCTTCGCCCAGAAACGAATCGTTCTCATCCAGCAGATCGTAGCGGCTGCCCATGATGCCGAAGAGCTGGGCAAGGACGGGGCTCTGAGTTACGCGATAGACCGCCAATCCGCCCAGATCGCTCTGCTGCCAGTAGAGCGTATCCATCAGGCGGCAGGCATCGGCCAGCTTGGCCACCATCTGCTGCTCGCGCGGCGTGAGGTCCGCGCGCCGATACGGCATCGCGACCGGCTTCCAGCGCGCGGCGCGTTCCGCTTCATTGTGGAAGGGACGGCCGCCGGCGTTGCGCTTTGCCGGAGCTTGGCCGGCAGCTTGCAGAAGGGCCGCGAGGGATAGGCAAATGGGGATGGAAGCGGCGCGAAGCAACGGGATGCCGAATGGCCGATGGCAGGATCTCAAGGGAATCTCCAATTCGCACGAATTGTACCGCATTTGACCGCGCTCCCGGTGAGTCTTTATATTCACATCGTTCTGCTTTCCGGTAGAGTTTTCTCTTCCAGTATCGACATTTTGTTTCAATGCAATCGGCGCTCAACCACTGAATGGCTGGTGCAACGCCCGGAGGATCCATGCAAAGACGCATCGCCGCAGCGGTAAGCTGCATTTTCCTGATCTTCACAGCAGCTGCTTCCGCCGAGGTAAAGCCCGCGGCCCTGTTCAGCGATCACATGGTCTTGCAGAGTGGAATGCCGGCGCCCGTCTGGGGTACGGCCGAGCCCGGCGAAGCGGTGAAGGTTACGCTCAACGGCCAGACCCGTTCGACAACCGCGGGCGCAGACGGAAGATGGATGCTGCGCCTGCACAAACTGAAGGCCGGCGGGCCCTATGAGATGCGGATCGAGGGGAAGAACTCACTTATCATCCACGACGTTTTGGTTGGCGAGGTTTGGATCGGCAGCGGCCAGTCAAACATGGAGTTCACCGTTTCAAAGAAGGTAGCGCGCTTTGCCGGGATGCTCGATGAAGACAAGGAGATCGCCGCCGCCAACTACCCCACCATCCGCATGTTCACGGTGAAGCAGGAGAAGTCCTATGCGCCGAAGGAGGAGTTGGCCGGCGAGTGGAAGGTGTGCAGCCCGGAGACGGTTCCCGGTTTCTCCGCGGTGGGCTACTTGTTTGCGCGCGACCTGCAGCAGCGGTTGCACGTGCCCGTGGGCATTTTGACGGTTGCTTATGGAGCCAGCACGGCGGAAGCTTGGCTGCCCCGGCAGGCGCTGGCCGGCGACCCGAAATTAAAGCCGATGCTTGACCGCTTCGATTCGCTGGAGGAGTTTTACAAGTCCCATCCGGGCGCAACGGCCGCGGATGCGCCGCCTGGGCCGCAGACGCTCAACGCTCGCCCGCCCAGGCCCGGGCCCATGCGCGACCCGGTGCAGGATCAGCATGAGCCTACTGTACTCTTCAATGGCATGGTGCATCCAGTGATTCCCTACGCGATTCGCGGCGTCATTTGGTACCAGGGTGAATCCATCGTGGGCGGCAAGGAAGGGCTGGCGCTCTATCCGCACGTGATGGAGACGCTGGTGGAGCAGTGGCGTCAGTTGTGGGCCGAAGGGGATTTTCCCTTCTATGCGGTGCAGCTTCCGGCGCTCAAGAACGTCAGCAACAATCCTTTGGTGCGCGAAGGTCAGGCGCAGATCCTCTCGCTGCCCAAGAGCGGGCTGGCGGTCACCGTCGATGCCGGCGATCCCGACAACGTGCATCCCAAGGACAAGGAGCCTGTAGGCGAACGGCTGGCGCTGATTGCGCTGGCCAATGCGTACGGCCGCAAGCTCGAATACTCCGGACCCCGCTACAGCTCGATGAAGGTCGAAGGCAACGCCATCCGCATCCGCTTCACGCATGTGGATGGAGGACTGGTGGCCAAGGATGGTCTTCTGAAGTGGTTTCAGATTGCGGGCGCGGATGGGCAGTTTGTGGACGCGGACGCAACCATCGATGGGAAAACGGTCGTTGTAAAAAGCGACAAGGCGCCTGCGCCGGCCGCGGTCCGCTATGCGTGGTCCAACTATCCTACCGGCTGCAATCTATACAACGCCGCCGGTTTGCCCGCGGCTCCATTCCGCACCGACGCATGGGACGCGATGACCGAGGTCGCCAAGGAGTTCACGGGCAAGTAGAAGCTGACGGGCCGCGGCGGAGAAGCCTACTTCCCGTGCGGGGATGCCGGCTGCGGTTTCATCAGGGGAGCGCCTATTGCGACGGGCGATGGCGCCGAGGGTGGCTGGCCGCGCAGAATCTCCACCGCGGCGGGAGGCAGCGGCTTGTCTGCATTGGCCAGCAGCAGGCTCACCTGCCACATCTGGGTGTCGTTGAGCACCTGGTTGAAGGCCGGCATGCCGGTCAGCCGGATGCCGTTGGCCACCTTCCAGTAGGTCTCGGCAGGAGGGTCGTCGCTGACGCCGACCACATTGCTGTCTTGGTGCTTCTCCCACAGCGGGGGCGCATCGGGATACATGTGAGCGCCAAAGGAAGAGGGCTTGCCGTGAAAGCCGTGGCAGGCGGCGCACTGGTCGCGGTAAACCTCCGCCCCAGCCGCCAGGATGTTGCCATCGGCGGGGATGGGAATGGTAGTGACGAGCTCGCGTTGAATGCGGGCGCGCAGCGGCGCCCCGGTGAGCAACCGTTCCTGTGGGAGCGGCGGGTCGGCGACGGCCACCGGCACGCGGCCAAGATAGAGCCACACCACCACGGCGACAGGCGCCAGAATCGCTCCCAGCAGAATTCCCAACAGAACTCGAACCATAGTGTCGACCGCCTTCGCTGGATGTCATCGTAGAGCATTTTCCGTCCATCGCAGCGGAATAAAGCCATCGAATACGTTACAAAGGGGAGAAGCAAAGGAATTGCTGGACAATGCCCGCTGGATTTGACAGTGTTTGACTTATGCCCCCCAACAACAAGGAGATACCCCATGGCAGATCACTCGAAGATGAAACTGGGCCGCAAGGCCATCAAGACCGACACCCGAACCCTGGCGTTTGGCAATTACCTGACGCCTTCGCTGCCTCCCCCGCCCCCCACGGCAGATTGGACCAAGGGCATCGCCAGTTGGGGCATGATGCTGAACGACACGCTGGGCGACTGCACGATCGCCGGCGTGGGTCACGCCGTCCAGGTGTGGACCGCCAACGCCGGGGCCGAGGTCACGGTTCCCGATTCCACCATCCTGAGTTACTACGAGCAGTGGGACGGCTATGTGCCCAGCGACCCCAGCACCGACCAGGGCGGCATTGAACTGGACGTGCTGAACGACTGGAAGAAGAATGGGTTTGCCGGCAACGCCCTGCTGGCCTTTGCCGATCCCAAGCCCGCCAACCTGGTGGAGGTTCACCAGTCCATCGCCCTGTTTGGCGGCGTGTATATCGGGCTGGCCCTGCCGCTGACGGCGCAGAACCAGGACGTGTGGGACGTGGTGCCCCACGGCGGCGCAAACGCCAAGAGGGGTAGTTGGGGCGGGCACTGCGTCTTCGTGCCCAAGTACGATCAGAACGGCTTTACCTGCATTACCTGGGGCCAGTTGAAGACCATGACCCTGGCCTTTTGGAAAGAGTACTGCGACGAGGCCCATACGCTGCTTAGCTCTGCCTGGATCACTGCCAACGGCTCGCCCGCCGGCTTCAACCAGGCTCAATTGCTGACCGATTTGGGTAACATCAAGTAGCGCAAAAAGCGGCGAATCGGCCGGTTGCGCGTCCAAACCTGTGCCGGTTCACCCACAAGGCTCCCCCCAGGTGGTTTAATACCTAATGGGGGGAGCGCTGCCTAGAGCGGTGGTGTGCTTCCGTACTCCCGTGGAGGTAACCCGAAACCGATGCAATCTTTTCGTTGTCTTTTCCTTCTGTTGGCGCTCGTTTTGCCAGCCCTTTGCGCCATCCAGGCTGAAAGCTTAAGTTCGAGCAGAAACCCCGCAACGCCAGCCGCGAGCCAGGAAACCACGAGCCAACCACAGGCGCAGCAGCCCGCGGCAACCCAGTCGCAGGGGCAAGTGAGCGTGCAGGCCCGCATCAAGGCCCGCCGGGAGGCGCGGCGCGTAACCGCCATCCACGAGATCTACGATCATCTTTATGAGGGGTACATCGGCGGTGGCTACCTGCGCTTTACGCCCGGCGCCACCTTGCAGCGCGTGAACGAATACGACTGGAACGGCGGCTTCACCCGCTACTTCAGCGAGCGGCTGGGCGTGACCGTCGATGGCCGCGGTTACTACGGCACTCCGTTCATTGAGCCTCAGCAGGGCAATCCTCCCGCGGGCAGCGTGGGCCAGACAAAACCAACCATCAGCCAGTATGCCGCCTTGATTGGACCAACCTACCGCTTCTACCTGCAACCCAGGTTCTCCATCTCCGGGCGGGTGATGGGCGGATATGCGCGCGGCAACTTTACCGGCGATACGAACGGGCTTGGAACCCTCGGAGTCCTTTATCCGGATGGGTCTACCTACGCCGCCAGCGCCAGCATCGCCGGCGAGTACAATCTGAGCCCGAGCATCGGGGTGCGGGTTGCTCCGGAATACTTCCTCACCGGCTTCGGCTCGACCCTGCAGAACAACCTGGGCTTCACGGCCGGGATCGTCTGGCGGTTCGGCAAGCAGTAGACGGCAGGGGGCGGGGCCAGCCCCCGATCCCCGGCCTCTTCTCCCTTTTCCCCGTCCCCGCCTTATGGCACAATAGCTTATCTCTCTTTTTTCCACCTTTTCACGCACAAGGAGTTCTGTCCATGGGAAGTCTCTCGATAGCGGAGGCCGTGCGGGCACTAGTATCTGGGCCGCAAGTTCATGCAAACACACCTGTTGTGCAACTGATTGAAACCGCGATAAAGCGCGGCGAGGCCCGCCTGGCGGCCAATGGAGCCCTGGTGGCAACCACCGTCCCGCGAACCGGTCGCAGTCCCAAAGACAAATTCACCGTGGACGATGACGTCACCCACGTCCCGATCCACTGGGGAAAGGTGAACCAGCCGTTCGCCCCGGAGCGCTTCGAAGCTCTGCTGGAGCGGGTTCTCGAGCACATGCGCTCGCGGGAACTCTTTGTCCAGGATCTTTATTGCGGCGCCGACCCCGCCTACCGGCTGCCTATCCGCATCGTCGCCGAGTACGCATGGCACGCGCTGTTTGTGCGCCAGCTTTTTGTCCGGCCGGAAGCCGCTGAGCTGGCGACGCACTCGCCGGAGTTCACCGTCATCGCCGCTCCCGAGTTCCAGGCCGTGCCGGAGCGCGACGGAACCCGCTCCGGAGCCTTCATCCTGGCCGACTTCACGCGCAAGATCATCCTCATCGGCGGAACCAAGTACGCCGGCGAGATGAAGAAGTCCATCTTCGGCGTGATGAACTTTCTGGTTCCCGGCCGCGACGTGCTGCCCATGCACTGCTCGGCCAATGTGGGCGCGGATGGCGTTACGGCTCTCTTCTTCGGCCTCTCCGGCACCGGCAAGACCACGCTCTCCGCCGACCCGGCCCGCCGCCTGATCGGCGACGACGAGCACGGCTGGAGCGCAACCGGCATCTTCAACTTCGAGGGCGGATGCTACGCCAAATGCGTTGACCTGAGCGAGGAGAAGGAGCCGCAGATATACCGCGCCATCCGCTTCGGCTCGGTGCTCGAGAACGTAATCCTCGATCCCATCACCAGCCAGCCCGACTACGCCGATATCCGGCTCACCGAGAACACCCGCGCCGCCTATCCCGTCGGTTACATCGAGAACTCCGTCGTCCCAGGCGTGGGCGGCCACCCCCGCAACGTCTTTTTCCTGGCCGCCGATGCCTTCGGCGTCCTTCCGCCCATCGCCCGGCTCACCCCCGAACAGGCCATGTACCACTTCCTCTCCGGCTATACCGCCAAGCTGGCGGGGACCGAAGCCGGCATGGGCTCGGACCCGGTACCCGAATTCTCGGCCTGCTTCGGCGCGCCGTTTCTGCCGTTGGCCCCGCGAGTCTATGCGGAGATGCTGGGTAAGCGCCTCAGCCAGCACCAGGCCGCCTGCTGGCTGGTTAACACGGGCTGGTCCGGCGGCAAGTTCGGCGTCGGCAAGCGCATGAGCATCAGGATCTCCAGGGCGCTGGTTGCCGCGGCGCTCAACGGCCACCTCGACGACGTGGAGTTTGTCACCGAGCCCGCCTTCGGATTGCACATCCCCGTCAGTTGCCCGGATGTGCCGCCGGAGGTTCTCAATCCGCGCAACGCCTGGGCCGACAAAGTCGCCTACGACCGGCACGCCGCCGACCTGGCCGATCGCTTTGAAGAGAACTTCCACCAGTTCGACGCGCCGGAGGCCGTGCGCGCCGGCGGTCCGCACGGAGGCGCAATCGTATAGGGAGCGGAGCGCGCGGCGGATTGTCCAGTCGCGGCCGGAGCGGCCCGGAATCGCGATTCAGGATGCGCGATGGATGCAGCCGGTTTGCGCGCCTTTTGTGTTTCCCCGGTACAGGTCTCTCCAGCCTCTTGTAAAATCGACTCCATGAACGGTAAACCGAAGGTCATCGAGCAACTGAATCGCGCGCTCCGCGAGGAGCTAACCGCCATCAACCAGTACTTCGTTCACGCCGAGATGTGCGAGAACTGGGGATACGACCGGCTTGCCAAGCGCATCAAGATGCGGTCCATCGCCGAGATGAAGCACGCCGAGTCGCTCATCGAGCGCATCCTGTTCTTGGACGGCGCGCCAAGCATGGAGCCGCTGGCCCTGTCCATCGGCAAAAACGTCAAGGAGATGGCCGAGTCCGACTTGAATGCCGAACTCGGAGCTATTGCCCTCTACAACGAGGCCGCCCGGATTGCGGCGGACGAGAAGGACAACGGCACGCGCGATCTCTTTATCAAGCTGCTCAAGGCCGAGGAAGAACACCTGGACGAGCTCGAAGTCGAGCTGCACCAGATCGCCGAGCTTGGCTACGAGCGCTATCTGGCGACGCAGACCGGCAAGGGCGAGTAGGGACTGGCCCGTTCGACTTGGCTCCGGGCAGGCTGTCCCGGCGTCGCTCAATCCGAGGCCCTCTCAGACCCCGTCTATGCTGGATGCTTCGCTCTTCTATGGCATTTCCAGGATTGCTCGGCCCAGATGCTGAAGGGTCTTCATTCGACATGCGCTTGGCGGCAAGGAAAGGGACAAAAGGCCCTTCGAGACCGCCGCTTTTCCGCGATGAGGCCGCGGAAATATGCGGCGCCCAGAGCCTGGTCGACTGGCTCGGAACGAAAAGACATAGAGAATAATCGCTTAAGTAAACACCCAGGGTGTATATTGGCCTGATAATACCGAATCACAACAGAAGTCACGGATCATGCAGCAGAGGAGGCAGCTCCAATGACCGATTCATTCATCGCGAAATCCTTGTTCAAAGTGCTGGCTGGCAAGGATCGGGGCCTGGCGGATCGGTTCTTGGCCATGCAGGAGCGGGCATTGATCGACTGGATTCCGCACCTGCGGGTGGATATGGGTTCCCATTCAGGGCTGGTCCACCTGATCAATGTGGGACGCAACGTGGACAAGATGATCCCGGACGAAAAGAAGAAGGAACTGACCTGCGGAGAGATGTTTCTGTTGTTGACGGCGGTGCTTTTTCATGATATTGGGAGAATACTTGCCTGCAATGAAGGCCATTGGTGCGGGGAAATGGCGCCCTGTAAGTTGGATCGGTTTCGAGAAGACAACTCCCCATGCCTCAAGCCCGAGTGGGACCATTATCTAGATAGCGAGAGACTTATTCTGGAAATAGGTCAGGAACAAGGCTTGCCCGACGCAATGGCCGTTAAATACTGCGCACTTCTCGCATATTGTCACGGGCTTTCCAAGCCACCTCGCGTTGATCAAGAAGTATTTGATGGGGTGAATTGTCCCCTGTTAGTAAAACGAGTACCCGCATTCAGAAACACCTCGATCGAACCCTTTGGCGCCGTGCGGATCCCACTCCTGGCGGCGGTGCTGCGCATTGCGGATGAGACAGAAAACCATTGGACACGTGCAATCAGTCCTCGCTGGTACGAACACCTGAAGAGAAACAACCAGAATCTCGGCAAGGCATTCAGAAGGCGCGTGGAAGACGTGGAGTTTTCTCCCGCCGGGGAGTGCATCGTCATGCACCTTGAGCTTGTTCCGGAGGATCAGACAAAGTCAAAGGAGTTAGAGCCATTTCTGGGTGTCGCACGCGAGATTGAGGCGGTTCTCGCAAACTGGAGCCAGGAATTGCGCCCTTTAGGTCTCGATTTCAACCGTGTTTTTTTTGAATCCGGGGGCAAGCTTTGGAGGTTCAGGGACAAGAAACCGCTTATCGCTCCCATGACGGAAGTGATGAAGAAGGATCATCCCACTCCAGAGGATCTGGATCAGGATAGCCTAAGAATTAGGCAACTTCACAAAGCGTTAGTGAGCCTTTCCAAGATAACGATGAGCTATCCGGATTTCACCTTGGCTGCAGTCGAGGCAGAGGCCGGCAGGCCCCTTAACGACCGTGACAGATGGCTGATTGAAAGAATTGCGGACCGGGTACCATGGGCCGTTAGTGTTGATCCTGTCAGGCAGCGCGTACGCGTGCATATCAAAGAAAAGAAAGATCTGGATGACCTGACAAAGGAATTGACCGGGATTTCGGCAGCTGATTGATCGGAGAACGATATGGATGACGCAAAAGTCTTTCTTCATACCGGCGACCCTGCGCTGAACGATCTGCTAGCCGCAGACAGATGCGAAGAGGGGCTTTGCGTCGGGCGAGCTGAGAGTGTAAACGGCAAGTTCACACATATTAAGGAGGGAAGAATAAGCTTTAATGAAACATCGGTTGTCCTGATTGAAGGAGGAGCCGGTACGGGAAAGACCACCCTGGCACTGCAAATCGCCAGCGCCGTTGCAAAAGAAAAGGAAGAGAAAGAAAAAAGAGAATGGGGCGAAGAGAAGTGGAGCGTGTTCTTTCTCAGCTTGGAGCAGACCGCGGAGTCTATTCGGAACGTGGCAGAGAGCTTTGGATTTGGCGAAATCATCGACATGACGAGAAGAGATAGCCCTTCCGATGCGGCTCAGGATGCCAACAAGGTTCTCTGTTGCCGGCTATCGCCGCTGCCTCTTTCCGAACAACAGGCAGAAGCCATATTTGAAACCCGATTTGCCGAACTGCAGCATATGGTCCTCAAACAGTACGGCATAGTGAAATACAATGCGCTTTTCGTGATCGACAGCCTGAGCGCATTTACCGGTCATCCCTTGACGCGCAGCCAGCTCTATCAGCTCTTTTCGCTGTTTAGGACGCATAAGACACCGCTCATCGTGACGCTGGAGCAACCGGAGATTATACGTTCAGGCGACTCATCCGAGTTTGAAACTCCTTGCTTTCTCGCCGACATTGTCATCAAGCTGACGCGCGAGCCTGGCTCGGGATACCTGCAATTCTTCCTTGAAGTTTCAAAATCGCGCGTATGCCGTCAGGGATTGGGAAAGCACTTGTACAAGACGCGCACTGAAGCGTACGCCGAGGAAACAGGCACTAAGGATGCACGACATAGGACCGGGCTGGTCGTCTACCCATCCGTGCACTTTATCATTTCGCAGTCGAGAATTAAGAACGATTCGGCCGATAATAATCATCCTGACAAGAACTTTATAATATCGAAGGAGCTTCACGAAAAGAACGGGCTTGACCTGGAACAGGATATCAAGAACCCAGCTTGTTTCGCCTTACAGGGGCCCGCGGGAACGCATAAGCTGGCGCTCGGGCTGAATCTTGGAATTAGCTATGTCGACGACGCGGATCAGAATGAGTATAAGAATCGTATGGTGGAGGCATTTCACAAACGATATGACACAAGCGAGTCGCCTGAGTTTGTGAAATCGAAGCTGCTCGTTGTTACATTCGGAGGGCAGGGCGCCATCAATTTCAAGGGAGTGGCCTGGCTAGAGAGCCAACGCTACTTATATTATCTGAACTCAAGCCACGAGATGGTGGCCCGCGAAACACAACCCGACGGAACGATGAAGATAATGAACGAGGCAAAAGGGACTAAAGCAGAGTTAAGGACATATGGCGCCGATAACTATGAATCGATAATGGCACTTCCAATTGAGATTGTAAAAGAAATACTTAAAGCAAAGAAGGAAAAAGCGAAGAAGGACGGATTGCAAGCAAGAAGGGCCGAGGTAACAGTATTGACATTTCAAATTGGAGTATTGACTCCGGAAGAGTGCATATACAGGATTAACAAGGTAGTGGAAGATCAGAAGAAGGCGGGCAGCCCGTTTCACTCCGTGCTCATCTCGGACACGGCGGAACTCTGCACCGGCTTTCCATTGCTGAGCAGGGATCCAATGTTTTTCGCCGCGCTTCTTGATCTGTTTGAAACAAAGGGAATGCTTACAGTTGGTCTTGGAGTTCTTTCTACCGATTCTCCCAATCTGCGGGAGATCAATCTGGCGCTGATGGCTAAAGCCACCCACCGCATGAGATTCTACCATTATCCTGACGTTGAGAAACTGATGGAGGGAATGGTCAACAGAGGGACGGGGGAGGAAACGGCGTCGAGTTCGCGCATGGGAGGAAAGGACCCCGCAAAGCCTTTGACAGAGCAACTCGTCAGTGTTGTTATCGACAATGTGACCGGCAAGAACTATAAGCGTCAACCGAAGTGGATCAGTGTTGGGAATGACAAATTGACGCCGGAGCAAGAGTCCAAATTGAAGAGAGACGATCCTATTCCGAAACTTCTCAAGTGCCTGGCTTTCGACGACCCGAAGATCGAGTAGATTGCTGTGACACAGGTGTATTCCTGGGTATCCGGAATCACCTGCCAGCAGGAAGCTTCTGCGCATTTGCTAAGTAGCCGGCCCGATCCCCGAGATGACGAGCGAGTCGGCTTCTTTTTGCTTCGGTCCGGATCGGCGAAAGCAGCTTAAGCCTTGGAAGCGGTTAGTGCCCCCAGGTCGGCGGCCAGTTTTTCGGTGGAGAAGGCTTCGATGAGGTCGCCTTCCTTGAGGTCGCTGAAGCCGCCCAGGCCGATGCCGCACTCCATGCCGTTGGTGACTTCGCGGGCATCGTCCTTGAAGCGCTTGAGGGAGGTGATCTTGCCCTTGAAGAGCTGTTCCGCGCCGCGCATGACCTTGACTTCGGCGTCGCGGCGGATGACGCCGTCCTGAACGCGGCAGCCGGCGATGGTGCCCACCTTGGGAATTTTGAAGACGTTGAGGACTTCGGCCCGGCCCACATAGTTTTCCTTGAAAGTGGGGTCGAGGAGGCCGAGCATGGCCAGGCGAATCTCGTCCGATAGCTCGTAGATGATGGAGTGGAGGCGGATCTCGATGCCTTCCTGCTGGGCCAGCTCGGCGGCCTTGCGCTCCGGGCGGACGTTGAAGCCGATGATGATCGTGTTCGAGGCGGTGGCCAGCAGGACGTCGCTCTCGGTGATGGAGCCGACGCCGGAGTGGATGACCTTGATGCGCACCTTCTCGGTGGACATCTTGACCAGCGAGTCGGCCAGAACCTCGACCGAGCCGGTGACGTCGCCCTTGATGATGAGGGGCAGGTCCTTGACGCCGGCCTGGCGAATCTGCTCGGCCAAGCCTTCGAGCGAGACTCGGGAGCTCTTGGCCAACTGAGCGTCGCGCTCCTTCATCTTGCGGTACTGGGCGATGCCCTTGGCCTTGTCGCGGTCGGCTACGACCAGGAAGGTATCGCCGGAGTCGGGCATGGATTCCAGGCCCAGGACCTCTACCGGGGTGGATGGGCCCGCCTCTTCGATGGCGCGTCCGCGGTCGTCGAACATGGCGCGGACCTTGCCGAACGTGTTGCCGACGATGTAGCTATCGTTGAGGTGGAGGGTTCCGTCCTGGACCAGGACGGTGGCCACTGCGCCGCGGCCGCGGTCGAGCTTGGCTTCAATGACGGAGCCGACGGCCTTGCGGCCCGGGGTAGCCTTGGGGGCGCGAAGGTCGGAGACCAGGCAGATCATCTCAAGTAGCAGGTCGAGGTTGATGCGCTTCTTGGCGGAGACCTCGACGAAGACGGTTCCCTCGGCGCCGCCGGCCCACTCTTCGGGGATCAGTCCGCGGTCGGCGAGCTGCTTCTTGACGCGCTCCGGGTTGGCTTCCGGCTTGTCGATCTTGTTGACGGCCACGATGATGGGGACGCCGGCGGCCTTGGCGTGGTCGATGGCCTCAAGGGTCTGGGGCATGACGCCGTCGTCGGCGGCCACCACCACCACCACGATGTCGGTAACCTTGGCGCCGCGGGCTCTCATGCGTGTGAAGGCTTCGTGGCCCGGCGTATCGAGGAAGACGATCTCGCGGCCGTAGGCCGGCGAACCTTCCTTGGCGAAACGGACCTTGTATGCGCCGATGTGCTGGGTGATGCCGCCGGCCTCGCCTGCGGCAACGTCGGTCTTGCGGATGGCGTCGAGCAAGGAGGTCTTGCCGTGATCGACATGGCCCATGACGGTGACGACGGGGGAGCGGGGGACTTCAAGTTCGCCGGTATTCTCGGCTTCGAGAACCTCTTCGATGGACTGGTTGGCGATCTCCTCTTCGTAGCTGATCACGATGGCGGCGGCGCCGAACTTGGCGGCGACATCCTTGACCATTTCGGCGTCGAGGGACTGGTTGACGGTGACGAAGACGCCTTTCATGAGCAGGGTGGCGATGAGGTCCTTGGCGCGGACATCGAGCTTCTCGGCGAGATCCTTGACGCTGATGCCTTCCGTAACGGTGATTTCGCGGGTGATGGGCAGCGGCTCGCCGCCGTATTGCACCCCGCCATAACGCGGCGGCGGCACAAAGCCCTTCATCGGGCCTTCTTTGGTCTTGGGATACTGCTGGCCACGGCCGCCACGGCCTCTGGATGGGGCGCGCGCCGGGCGCGGAGCCTCGCCAGTGGGCGGCGCAGCGCCGCCGGGCCGCGGAGGACCGCCGAAGCCGCCGGGACGGGGCGCTCCAAAGCCAGAACGCGCGGCAAAGCCGGGACGAGCGCCGGGAGCACCGGGAGCGCCGGCGCCGGCGTAGCCGCCTGCGGTGGTGCGCGTAGGATGCTTGGGGCGTGGGCCGCCTGGGGTTTGGCCGCCGGGCGCAAGTGGGCCGCCGGGAGCGCGTTGGGGATAGCCGCCCGGACCGCTGGACGGCCTGCTGCGGTCGAAGATGGGCTTGCCGCGCTGAATGCCCGCGCCAGGAGCCTGGTTGCCGGTGCCCGAGGCAAGGGCCTCGGTGGGAGCCAGTTTGGGCGCCGTGTAGACAGGGCGCGGGCCGGTTTGGGGCATGACCATGCGGCGGGCCGGCAATGCCGGTGTGGGCGACGGGGAGTGAACATGGCCCTGGGCGCGACGCCCCTGACCAGGGGCGGGCGGGGCAGCAGGCTCGTCTTCGCCTGCAACAGCGGGGATTGGCTCAAGTAACTCCGCCGCCGCGGAGAGGGCTTCGGCCTGGGCCGGATCGGCTACGGCAGCGGACTCCACCGCAGGAATGAGAAGCGCAGCCTCGACGTCAGGCGCAGGCGGCGGAGCGGAGGCAGCGGAAGCGGCAAGCTCAGGGGCGACTGAAGCTGCCGCGGGAGGCGCGGCGGCAACGGCCGGCGGCTTGGCGGCGGCTGGCGGCTCTTCGTGGGGGGCTGAAACGGGAGTTGGGGGTGCGGCTGGAGCCGGGGGCGGTTTGACCGCGACGGCTGCCGGTGGCGCAACTACGACGACCGCGCGGGCCGGAGCAACCGCGCCTGCCGTCCGCCGCGGCGGACTGGCGACCACCGGACCGGCGGGCGGGCGTGAGGCGATGGCGGGGGGAGCCGGAGGAACGACAATGGGCGGCGCGGAACGCGGCTGAGGCACGACCCGGCGCGGTTCCGGCCGGGCCGGCTGCGGCGCGGCGGCCGCTGCTGGGGGGGGTGCAGGAGGCCGAGCCGGAGCGGGCGGGGGCGGCGTCCGCGCCGGGGCAACAGGCACACGGCTCTGGCGCGCCGCTTGCTCTTCCTTTTGCTTGGCGGCCAGAACGGCCTTGAGGGCGTCGCCGGGCTTGGAGACGTGGGAGAGATCGATCTTGGGCGTGACGACCTGAGAGGCGCGCGAGGGCGCGGCGGCGCTCTGACCGCTGGATCGCGATCCACGCTCGAATTGCGCGCGAACCTTCTCCGCCTCGTGTTCCTCCAGGGAACTGGAGTGGGTCTTGCCGCTATCCAGGCCGAGTTCCGCCAATACGTCAAGAATCTGCTTGCTCTTGACTTCCATCTCGCGCGCGAGATCGTTGATACGAACCTTACTCATCCGCCTCTTTTCAAAATGCGATCCGCACCGCCCTTAGTCGCTCATAGCTACCTCATGGCAATGGCTGTCGTTGAGAATCCGCTTGTTGCCGGGCCGGCTTTGAAGGACGCGCATGTTACGCGCCGCCCTCTTTGTCTGCCCGTTCGTCCGATGTTGCTTCTTCGGTTTCAATCTCTTCCAGCAGCGGCTCTTCCGCGCTTTGCGCATCCTGCTCCAGCGCTTCGGCCGGCCGGTCCTCAAAAGTCTCGACTTCCGCCTCGTCGGGAATCTCTTCGATTGCCGCCTCGGCCCCGGTTCGGGACTCGGTTTCTTCTTCGTCGGCGCGGACGTTCTCTGCTTCGGTGATGACCGCGGCGTCGTTCTCGGCTTCTGCCTGGTCTGTATCCAGAACCGCTTCGCGCGCTTCCTCCGACTCTTCCGATTCGGCGGCTTCAGCCTCCGGGGCTTCGCCCTCTTCAAAGTGGCCAAAGTAGTGGCGCACCGCCACGCTGATGCGCTCCAGGGTCTTTTCGCCGATTCCGGGAATCTCTTCGAGCTGCTCGGGGGTCATGTCGGCCAGGGTTTCGACGGTGGTGATGCCGGCCGCGACGAGCTTCTGAATGATGCCGTCTCCCAGCTCGGAGACCTGCTCGATGGGCGTGGCGGGACCGCCGGAGAGGGCCTGCATCTGCTGCTCGACCTCCTGGCGCTTCTCCTCTTCGCTCTTGATGTCGATCTTCCAGCCCAACAACTTGGCCGCCAGGCGGACATTCTGGCCCTTTTTTCCGATGGCCAGGGACAGTTGCGTGTCGTCGACGATCACTTCCAGCTGCTTTTCGGCGAGATTGGAGACCGAGACGCGGCTGACCTTGGCCGGCTGGAGGGCTTTCTGGGCGAAGGTGGTGATCTCGTCGCTGAACTCGATGATGTCGATCTTCTCGCCGCGGAGCTCGCGGATGATGGACTGCACGCGCATGCCCTTCATGCCGACGCAGGCGCCCACGGGATCAACGTCCTTGTCGCGGCTCTGGACGGCGATCTTGGTGCGCTCGCCAGCCTCGCGGGCAATGTTGCGGATGGTCACGGTGTTGTCGTAAATCTCGGGGACTTCCGATTGAAAGAGATTGGATACCAGCTCCGGGGCGGCGCGCGAGACGATGACCTGCGGGCCTTTGGCGGCGCGGTCCACCTTCAGCAGGACAACGCGGACGCGCTCTCCGATGGAGAACTGCTCCAGGCGCGACTGCTCGCGCTTGGGGCAGCGGGCTTCGGCCTTGCCCAGGTCGAAGATGACGTCCTGACCCTCGAGCCGCTTCACGGTGGCGTTGAGGACTTCATTTTCGCGGTGGGCGTACTCGTTGAAGACCGTGTCGCGTTCGGCTTCGCGCACCTTCTGGAAGATGACCTGCTTGGCCAGTTGGGCGGCGATGCGGCCCAGGGGACTGGTGTCGCGATAGAGCCGGATCTCGCTGCCCACTTCAACGCCGGGGGCCAGTTGGCCGGCCTCCTCAAGCGTAATCTGGTTGAGCGGATCCTCGACCGCGTCCGCGTCTGCCACCACCGTCTTGTAGATGTAGGCCGTGATCGCGCCGGTCTCTTTGTTCAGCTCGCCGCGCATGTTCTCCTGGGTCTTGTAAAACTTGCGCGTGGCCAGGGCGATGGCCTCCTCGACCGCGCCCACCACGATGGCGGGGTCAATGCCCTTCTCCTGGCTCAGGAGCTCGATGCTCTGGTACAAAACGCTGGTGGCCATACTTTGCTTGCTCTCTCATTTGCCGCTCGGCGCGGGATGCGGTTCAAGTCCCAGGGCCGGTTCTGTTGATTGATTTGAAGGGTGCTGGCTTCCCACCCCGTGGAGCAACTCGCTTCAGATTTCCGCTACCAGTTGCGCCTTCTCGATGTTGCCCAGCGCAATCTCCACCGTGCTCGCGCCTGTCTTCTTCGTCTTGCTGTTCTGTTTGACCGCGTTCAGGTCGAGCGTGATGGTTGTTCCGCCTTCCGCTTGAGCTCCGCCTATCAATCGTCCCTGCCAGTGCCGGTTGTTGCGGATCGGCTCAAAGGTCTGAATCTTGACCAGGCTTCCCCGAAATCTTTGAAACTCCTCCGGCTTGGACAGCTTGCGATCCAGGCCCGGAGAACTTGCTTCCAGCGTGTACTCCGCGCCGGGAATCAGGTCTTCCACATCCAGCAAAACTCCGAAATCCCGGCTGAACGCGGCGCAATTCTCGTGGGTAACGCCCGACAACTGCTCCACGCTCAACCTGCCTTCCATCAGCCGCTCCGGAAGCCCCGCGACGCCCGCCGCGATCGCCGCCTTGAGTTGGGCGCGGCCCTCGGCGTTCTTCTCCAGGAAGATGCGGAGGATGCGCTCTCCTCGCGGGCCGATGAACTCCGCGTCCACCACGTCCAGCCCATGCGAGGCGGCCACTCTTGCCGCCGCTGCCCGGATTTCGTCCAGCTTGACTGCCATCGTTCTCATCACCCCAGCGAACAAGAGTCATTCGCTGGGGGCCCCGTTCCCACGCCGCTCAAACGCCCCGTTCAAGCACCCCGACCGATTGGCGGCTCTCTGAGGGTCTTGGCCTCATAACGCTGCCCCAAAGTCTTGCCCAAATAAAAAGTGGGCTGTAAGCCCACTCCTCTCTCCGCCAGCCGGCACACTCACGGCACCCATGGCGGACAAATTCGTCTGCATGGTCATCATACGGCTAAATGCGGGAAAATTCAATGTGGAATTGAGCCGGCAATGTTTTAGCGATTCTCACGCTTTCCCCTCTTTTCCGGCTCTGATCCGCCGAATCTCTTCCATGCGCTGGGCGAGGAGTTTTTCGCGGCCCTCCTGGGTGGGGTGGTAGTAGCTGCGGCCGCGCAGTGAGTCGGGCAGGCAATCCATGTCAGCTATGCGGCCCTCTTCGTTGTGGGCGTAGCGGTAGCCCTTGCCGTACTCCAGTTCCTTCATCAGGCGGGTGGGGGCGTTGCGCAGGTGCAGCGGAACCGGTTCCTGACGGGTCTCTTCGACCTCTCGCTGCACGGCGCCGTAGGCCGTGTAGACCGAATTCGATTTGGGCGCGAGAGACAGGTAGACGACCGCCTCGGCCAGCGCCAGGTCGCCTTCCGGCGAGCCGAGGAAGTCGATGGCCTCCTTGGCCGAGAGAGTCAGATTGAGCGCCTCGGGCGCAGCCAAGCCTATGTCTTCGACGGCCATGCGCACTACGCGGCGCGCCAGATAGAGCGGGTCCTCGCCGGCGGCAAACATGCGCGCCAGCCAGTAGAGCGCCGCGTCCGGGTCCGAGTTGCGCACGCTCTTGTGCAACGCGGAGATCAGGTTGTAGTGCTCCTCGCCGGACTTGTCGTAGAGCAGCACGCGCTGCTGCACGGCGGTGGCGGCCAGCGCCTTGTCGATGTGCCTGGCTTTGCGGGGCGCCTCCGGGGCTAAAGCCCCCGTCGATTCTGTCCGCACTATGCGGGGGTTGAAACCCCCGCCTCCCTCCGAATTGCGATCTGCAGCAGCCGGTTCCTGCGCCAGTTGCGCGGCCACCTCGAGAGTGTTGTATGCGTTGCGGCAGTCGCCGCTGGAGTAGCTCGCAATCAACTCAATCGCATCGTCGTCCGCGGTCAGCCCGAGCGCACCCAGGCCGCGTTCCTTATCTTCCAGAGCCCGGCGCAGGAGAGCAGCGATCTGTTCCTCGCTCAGCGGCTCCAGCACATAGACGCGACAGCGAGAGAGAAGCGCGGAGATGATCTCGAAGGATGGATTCTCCGTGGTAGCGCCGATCAGCCGGATGGTGCCGCGCTCGACGTAGGGCAGAAAAGCGTCCTGCTGCGCCTTGTTGAAGCGGTGAATCTCATCGACGAAGAGGATGGTGCGCGAGTGCATTTGGGAGGCCTGCGCTGCCGCGGCCATCACTTGCTTGATCTCCTTGATGCCGCTCATCACGGCGGAGAACTCGATGAAACTGGCGCGGGTGGTCTCTGCGACGATCTTGGCCAAGGTGGTCTTGCCCACTCCCGGCGGACCCCAGAGGATCATGGAGCCGGTGTTCGCGGAGCCAGAACTGGCCGGGTCAGCCGCTTCGCGCTCAATCTGCACACGCAGCGGCTTGCCGGGGCCGACCAGATGCTCCTGGCCGCTGAACTCCTCCAGGCTGCGCGGGCGCATGCGCTCGGCCAGGGGCGCGGTGCGAAGCGTGCCTTTGGGTCCTTCCGGCTCGCCGTCGAAGAGGCTCATCGCGGACCCCCGAATGAAGAATCTGGGTGCCCCACCCTCGCCGCGCTCTTGTTCTTGCGGCTAGGGTGGGAAAGCATCGCACCGTCCCCACTTCTTTGCCGCGACGCTTCATAGAGCAGTACGCCGGCGGCGACGGCGGCGTTCAGGCTCTCGACCGCGCCGGGGCAGGAGATCGTCACTGCGCCATCCGCCTGTGCGGCCAGAGCCTCGGGCACGCCGTTGCCCTCATTGCCGATGACCAGCGCCACCGGCCCGGCCAGGTTGACGCGGCCCACGGGTTGCGCCCCACGCGCGGCACTTGCGCAGGTCGTCCAGATCGTTACGCCGGCCTCTCGCAGGCGTGCAAAGCAGTCTTCCGCGCTCACGGCGAGCAGCGGAACCCGAAAGGCGCTGCCGGCCGAGGCGCGCACCGCTTTGGGATTCCATGCGCTCACGGTTCCGGGCAGGCTGAGGACGCCGTGGGCCCCGAAGGCCTCGGCGGAACGGAGAATTGCGCCCAGGTTGCCGGGATCCTGGAGGCCGGCCAGCACCACCACCAGCGGCGCGGTCCCATGTCGGCCGCCAAGCAGGTCAGTCCAGGTCCAATCCGGCGGGGCGACGAGGGCTGCAATCGGCTGCGGCGCTTCGGTGGCCAGCGCCGAGTTCAGCAAGGCCAACGGCAGCAACAGTATCTCAGTCTGCGGCGGAAGAGGCAGGGCTTCGAGCAGGCCTTCGGCGCCCTCGGCCACAAAGACGCAGGCCAGGCGCAGACCGGCGCGCAGGGCCTCCGCGATGAGATTCGGACCTTCGATTCCGGCCAAGGCTCGCCCGTCGCGGCTGAACTCGCGGAGCGGTTGCGCCAGCGCGCGCCTGAGTTCCTTCAAGCGCGCATTCTGCTTACTCTGTACAATGCGAACAGGCATCGGTAGGAAACCCTTCAACGCTGAACCGATTCTATGCCGTTTTCGCGGACGGCGGGCAGGTGTATGAGCCGGCTCGACTTGCCCGCCGCGGCAGGCTGTGATAGCTTCCGTTTCTGTGGCATCCGCAACTCGGGAATTGAGGTAGACCTTCTTGTCCGCGGAGATCTTGCGCGTCCATCCCGATGAACCCCAGCCTGACCGGATCGACTATATCGTCTCCTGCCTGCGCAAGGGCGGTGTGGTTGCCATGCCTACCGACACCTTCTACGGCCTGGCGGTGGACCCCGTCAATCTCTTTGCTGTCGAGCAGATTTACAAGATTAAGACCCGGCAAAAGCACAAGCCGCTCTCGCTGCTGATCGCCTCCGTCTCCCAGGCCTACGAACTGGCGCGCGATACCGACCCCATGCTCGACAAGCTGGCGGACCGGTTCTGGCCCGGCCCGCTCACTATCATCGTCCGCGCCGGCTGCAAGCTGCCCCTGCGCTCCACGGCCAATACCGGCAACGTAGCCTTGCGCGTGCCGGATGCGGCCATTCCGCGCGCCGTGGTGGAGCGGTTCGGGTTGCCCATCACGGCGACCTCGGCCAACCTGCAGGGAGCTCCCGAGTGTACCCATGCGGGATGCGTCCTCGACCAGATAGGCGACCGCATTCCGCTGATCGTCGATGGCGGGCCTACCGGCCATACTCAGCCCACCACCATAGTCGATCTTTCGCTCGGCCCCGGCCGCTGGGCGGTTCTGCGCGAAGGCGCCATTCCCACCCACGAAATTGTGACGGTTCTACAGCGGTGACAGGGATCAGAGATCAGGGGTTGGGGGGCAGGAGTCGAGGCGGCAAAGGGGGGTGCGGAGTTGGGAACCCCCGGCGGCGAATGATCCGATAGTGGCAAAGACTCCTGTTGACGCCACGTGAATGAAGGGGTACATTAACGGAACACGGGAAAGGAGGTAGGTCCAAAAGATGCAGAAAAACTCTTTCAGATGTTTCGTACGTGAGGTGACTGAGGCCTAGGGCATCGCGCCCCATGCCCCAAGGTTGCTCCGGCGGGGAAGATTTTGACCGCACAGGACGCTACTGCTTTTTCACTTGCAATGCAACCCTCGATCCGATGCGCAAGATGGGGATTCTTCCATGCGAGCGACTTCGTCAGTCGCCATGGAGTCCGCTTAAGCGGGTATTGCCATGCGAGCGGTCGCGGAGAGGCAAGAATGCTGAGGTGAAAACGCTTGGGCACTCGCGGAAGCGCGATGGCCTTAGTCCAATACCCACAGATCACCGGCGACGGCCTTGGCAATGCGCTCAGGCCGCCGTTGCGTTTGGGGGCGATGCCTCGGCGATTGGGGAATGAACCGGGCGGCGGGCCGGCCACCGGCAATGGAGCCCATTGAGGGGACCGGCTGCGAGGTACGGCATTCCTGGAATCGGAATAGCCGCCGGGATTGCGCCCAACGGCGGAAAGCCATGGCCCATTTGGTGCATTTCTGAGCAAAATTGCTCAGTTCTGTTCCGGCGATGCGCCTATGCTGCGAGAAAATTCCCGGAATTTTCCGGATTTGTGAAAGAATCCAATGATGATGGAGTTTCCAAAAATCATTCAGGGCGGCATGGGCGTGGGGGTCTCGAACTGGCGTCTGGCCCAGGCGGTTTCAAAGCTCGGCCAACTCGGTGTGGTTTCCGGCACGGCGCTCGATCAGGTTTTTGTGCGCCGGCTCGCCGATGGCGACCAGGGCGGCGATATGCGCCGCGGAGTGGACGCCTTTCCCTTTCCCGAGATGGCCCGGCGCATCTGGCAGGAGTACTTCGTTCCCGGCGGCAAGCCGAGCGGAGCGCCGTATCCCACCGTGCCCATGCACCAGCGGAAGGATACGCCCAAGCTGGTGGAGCTGTGCATGGTGAGCAACTTTGTCGAGGTTTTTCTGGCCCGCGAAGGCCACAAGAATCCGGTGGGGATCAATTTTCTCGAGAAGGTGCAGATGCCGCACCTGTCGTCGATCTACGGGGCGATGCTGGCCGGGGTGGGTTATGTATTGATGGGCGCGGGGATTCCGTTGCACATTCCCGGCGTGCTGGACGCGTTTGCGCTGCATCAGCCGGCGGAGTACAAGCTGGCGGTGGCGGGCGCTTTGCCGGGCCAGGATACGCAGATGCGCCTCGATCCGGCGGACTTCGCCGAGGGCCCGATTCCATTGCTCCATCGGCCGCGGTTTTTGGCCATCGTCTCGTCCAACACGCTGGCCACCACCATGCTGAGGCGGGCTAGCGGGCGGGTGGACGGACTGGTGATTGAAAGCCCGACGGCGGGCGGGCACAACGCTCCGCCTCGCGGCAAGCTCCAACTCAATGCGGCCGGAGAGCCGGTTTACGGCGAGCGGGATCGGGTCAATATTCAGGATTTGGTGGCGCTGGGCGTACCCTTCTGGCTGGCGGGCGGATATGGGAATGCGAAGAAGGTGCGCGAAGCGCTGGAACAGGGCGCGGCGGGCGTGCAGGTGGGAACGGCCTTTGCGTTCAGCCGGGAATCCGGCCTGCGTTCCGACCTGAAGAAGAGGCTTCTGGCCCATGCGATGACCGGCACGGGCGAGGTGTTTACCGATCCCCTGGCATCGCCGACGGGATTTCCCTTCAAGGTGGCGCAACTGCAAGGCAGTTATTCCGACGCGGAGGTTGCCGCGGCTCGCAAGCGGGTCTGCGATCTGGGCTATTTGCGGGAGCCGTACGTCGCGCCGAGCGGAAATATCGGCTACCGCTGCTCGGCCGAACCGGTGGACGTTTACGTGTCCAAGGGCGGCAAGATCGAGGAAACGGTGGGCAGAAAGTGCCTGTGCAATGCGCTAATGGCCAACATCGGACATCAGCAGACGCGCAAGGATGGGATGATCGAGCCGGCGCTGGTGACCGTGGGCGACGACCTGAATACCGTGGCCCAGTTCCTGGCTCCGGGCCGCGAGTCGTACGGCGCGGCGGATGTGATCCAGTCGCTGCTGAGTTTGAGCGGGGACGCGGTTGCCGGTCCTTCAGAGGCTTATTCCGAGGAACCGGTTCTGGCCTCCGCATAGGAGCTAAATCAGCGTTCTACCGCCGTCGTCCGGCAAATTTCCATCCGGCAAACGCTCCGGTGCGCGGGTAGCCTGCGTTTGCACCCCGCCGGAATCCGATTTATCGTGGTGCAACGACACTCCTCGAGGTGCAATGTGCAATTCAGGTTCATGATTGCAGCTTCTCTCGCTGCCTTGTCCTTCACCGCCGCCGCTCAAATGCCCGATAAGCCCCTCATGCGTCCGAAGATTACCGGCATTTCGCACATCGCCGTCTACACCTCGAACCCCGCAGCCACAGACCACTTCTATCGGGAGATCGTGGGCGCGGCCAAACTTCCCGATCCGGAGAATCCCAAGGGCGTCCGCTACGCCCTGAGCGCGACCCAGTTCATTGAGGTGCTGCCGCTGCCCGAGGACGCCGGCATCAACCGCCTGGACCACGTTGCGTGGAATACCAGCGATGCTGAAGCCCTGCGCCGCTGGCTCGGCTCCAAGTCGTGGAAGGTGCCGGGCCAGGTGGAAAAGGGCTCCGACGGCAGCCGCTGGTTCGCTGTCAAGGACCCGGAGGGTAACAGGGTCCAGTTTGTGCAGCCGCCCGATCAACCCAAGCCGGTCGCCGCTCCCGATGTGATCGGCCATCGCATCATCCACGTCGGCTTCCTGGTCCACAGCCGAGCCGTCGAAGACACCTTTTACCGCGACCTCCTCGGCTTCCGTCCATACTGGTTCGGCGGCATGGTGGAGGGCAGGCTCGACTGGGTGAGCCAGCAGGCCCCCGACAGCCACGACTGGCTGGAATACATGCTCACCAGCGGCCCTTCGGGGTCGGGCATCCCGGCTACCATCTCGCAGCACGATCTCGGCGTCCTCGATCATCTCTCCATTGGCGAAGACTCCGTTGACGCCGCTTACAAGACCCTTGAAGAAGGCAACCGCCTCGGCGGCGTACACGATGCTCATACTCAAATCGGCAAGGACGGCAAGGGCCAGTTCAATCTCTACGACCCCGACGGCGTCCGCCTGGAGCTGATGAACTTCCACGCCACGGAAAAGCCCTGCTGCTCGCCGTTCACCGCCGACGATCCGGCGGAGTAGGCCGCGAACTGGACTTCTGCGACTCGCTGCCGGCCATGGCGAATGCTGTTCCCCGGCTAAGTTGGGCTGTCCTCGCCAAAATGTCGTCCGAACGGAATGAGGGAAGGATCTCGAATTCGTCGGCAGTCTTGCGATGGATTTTGAACGGACGCAAGGGAAGTTTGTTGTCCACGAACATTCAAGAAGACATTTTTCAAGTGCGCGGCGAGAGGTAGTCGGGCGCACGTCTCCCGCGATGCTTCTTCGACTGTGATGCACGACCTTCGCGACCGCGACTCAGGCGGCCAGATCGAAGCGATGATGCAGACCGCCGAGCCTTGGCATCGAAGCAATCCTACGAACAACACCGGGATTCTTCGCTGCCCTGCGGCCCGAAGGCGTTCCCTTCGACAGCACAAGGTGAGCCCGGTCGTCGTGATAATACCGGACGTCCTCGCTCATCAGGCGTTTCAGATGGCGTTCATTCACAATTACTAGACTTGGCTATCTCTGAACGGCTGCAGGAATTGGTCGAGTTGCTTCTTGGTGATGCCACCAACCACTTGTTCCAGGCCTCGGCCGAGATCCTTGCCATCCTGAAACACAAACTGGAGGCCGACGCCGTCGTTG
>Ga0187887_10000573_pt1 | contig 35767 bp, 33 predicted proteins | sample June2016WEW_7_10_FD_132977 | JGI IMG/M metagenome (GOLD analysis project Ga0187887, IMG submission 132977) | Peatland microbial communities from SPRUCE experiment site at the Marcell Experimental Forest, Minnesota, USA - June2016WEW_7_10 | ecosystem: Environmental > Terrestrial > Soil >... | reverse complement strand
GTCGGCGATTCCCGAGCCGATGGCGATCACGTTCTTGACGGCGCCTCCCACCTCGACCCCGACGATGTCCGACTGGGTGTAGGCGCGAAACTTCGGTCCCGACAACCGCAGCGCGAGTTCCTTGGCGAACTCGGCGTCGCGCGATGCCACCGTCAGCGCCGTCGGCAGCCCCGCGCCGACTTTGCGGGCGAAGGTCGGGCCCGACAAGACCGCCCCCGACCGCTCGCCCAACACCTCCGCGGCGACCTGATGAGGCAGCAGTCCCGAATGGCGCTCGAAACCCTTGCTCGCCCACGACAGTCGCGCGTCCGGGCCGAGGTGCGGCCCGATTTCCACGAGAACGTCGCGAAAGGCGCTCGAGGGCACCGCGATGAGCACATCGCGGGCGCCGGAGAGCGCCTGCGATAAATCCTCGACGGGTTCCAAGCTCGGCGGATATTGCGCATCCGGCAGGTAGCGCTCGTTGCGGCGCGCGCGCCGCATGGCGTCGATCAGCGCCGCATCGCGGCCCCAGAGCCGGGTGGGATGGCCGGCCCGCGCGCACTGGATCGCGAGCGCCGTGCCCCAGGAGCCGGCGCCGATCACGGTCATGGGGGCGAGAAGCGGGCTGTGCATGGGTCGAGGATGCCCGCTCGAAGCTCTGTGCGCTAGTTGACGAGCCCCGACCCCTGCGGCGGCTGCTCCGACGCCTGCGCGAACAGCGCGTCGAAATTCACCAGCGGGAGCAGGAAGTTCGGGAATCCGCCTTTGGTGATCAGGTCCGAGATCACCTCGCGCGCGTAGGGGAACAAGACGCTCGGGCAGAAACTCCCGATCAAGCGCTTCATGTCTTCCGGCGAAGCGCCCGCAATGGCGAAAACGCCGCCCTGCTTCACCTCCACCAGATACAGCGTGGTGTCGCCCTGTTTCGCCTCCAGCGTGATGGTGAGCAGTACCTCGCGTACGTCCGGCCCGAGCTCATCCGTCGAGGTGTTCATGTTGAGCTGGAACTTCGGCTCCCAGGTCTGGTTGTTCGGCACCCGCGGACCGTTCGGCGATTCATACGAGCAATCCTTCAAGTAGACGCTCTGCAAGCTAACCTGTACGCCGGCCACCGCCGATCCGGCCTCTACATTACTGACATCGTTCATCAAGCCCCCTGAATTAGTCGATCGAGCTCGCCTGAGCCGTCGAGTGCAAAAAGGTCGTCGCAGCCGCCGACGTGCTTATCGCCGACGAAAATCTGCGGGACGGTGCGTCTGCCCGAGCGCACGATCATCTCCTCGCGCAGCTTCCCACCCTCGTCCACGTCGATTTCCGTGAACTCGAGTCCCTTCTTGGTCAATAGCCCGCGCACTCGCTGGCAGTACGGACACCAACCGGTCGCGTACACCACGATCACCGGCTGGCTCACTTGGACTTGGCCTTCCCGCCGCTCGAGCCTTTGACCACCGGCAAGTTGTCCTTGATCCAGGCGTTCAGGCCACCGTCCAGGTTGAACACCTTGGTGAAGCCCAGCTTCGCGAGCGTCCGGGCGGCACCGGCCCCGTTCGCGCCGCTGTCGCAATACGTAATGACCGTCCGATCCCGCCACTTCTTCAACGACTCGGCCTGCGATTCGAGTTCCGCGGCCGGCACGTTGCGTGCTTCCCCGATATGGCCGGCCTCGAAGGCCTCCTGGGGCCGCAGGTCGAGGATCAGCGCGCCCTGATTCATGAAACGCACCGCCTGCGTGGCCGAGAGGGCGGCGAATTTCTGGAGATACTCTTTGATCTCGACGGCGATCACCGCCAAGGCGGCCACGACCGCCCCTGCGGCGAGAAACGGATGATGACCAATGAACTCGAACAGTCGCTGCATGCCGGGGAACTTTGGGAATTTGGGGCGGGCAAGTATAGCAGCGGGCACAAGGCTTGTATGCTTGCGCCCCGAGACCTCCAATCCGCCGTGAACTCTACCATCAGACACTTACGTCTCCTCGCCGCGCTTGCGATAGGCATGTGTGCCGCGGCGTCCTATGCCGCCGGCTCCCGGGAGGCGGCCACGGGCCCCAAGCCCGACGCCGCCGAGGCGAAGGCCAAGCTCGCGGCCGTGCGCGAGCGCATCGCCGACCTCACCGGCCGGCTGGGGGCCGAGCTCGAGCAGCGCGATGCGCTCAACGCGCGCCTGCGCGAAGCGGAACTCGGCGTCACGGAGAAGCGCCGTCGGCTGGAGAGCCTCGACGCCGCTGTCGAGGCGGCGGAACGCAAGCGCAGCGATCTGGGTGCCGAGCAAAGCCGCACCCGCGCGGCGCTCGATTCCGAGCGGGCCGCGCTCGCGGCGGAAGTCCGCAGCGAGTACATGCTGGGACGGAGCGACGAGATGAGGCTCCTGTTGAATCAAACCAATCCGGCCGAGGTCGGGCGGACATTGACCTACTACGGCTATTTCGCGAAGGAGCGCGCGGCGAAGATCGACAAGATCGGCGCGGAGGAAGCTCACTTGCAGGATCTGGTCGCCGAGATCGATCAGCAGACCGGGCAGCTCAAATCCTTGAGAGACGACGCCGGCCGTGAAGTATCCGATCTCGAGCGGGCACGGCACGAGCGTGGCGCGGCTCTCGCCGCGCTCAGCGAGCAAGTGCAAAGCGGTCACGAGGAACTGGCGCGGCTGCACCGAGAGGAGCAGGCGGTGGAGGCCCTGGTCGCCGACCTCACGCGCGTGCTTCAGGATTTTCCGGTCGATTCGCATCAGCATTTCGACGAGTGGCGCGGCAAGCTCCCCTGGCCGGTGCCCGGAAAAATGATCGTGCGCTACCTCGAGACCCGCACCAACGGGGCGCCGACCGCGGTGCACCCGAACGGCGTGATGATCGAGACGGCGCGCGGCGCCAAAGTACGCGCGCCGTTCTCGGGCCGCGTGGTGTACGCCGACTGGCTGCAAGGCATGGGAATGCTGCTGATCATTGCGCATGGCGGCAATTACCTGACGCTCTACGGCCACGCAGAGGTTCTATACAAGTCCGTGGGCGACTCGGTCGCGCCGGGGGATGTGATTGCCGCGATGAGCGACGCCGGGACTGCCGCACCGCAGCTTTATTTCGAAATTCGCGAGGGCCGCAAACCGGTCGATCCCAAGGACTGGCTCAGGCGAAGTCCTTGAGATGCGAGCGGCGTAACTGGCGGCACGGCGCGCCCGCACGTATGCTGCGCGGCTGATGATCACGAAAACGCGCAAAGCCGCATTCCTGTTGCTCGGCGTATCGGTCGGCCTCTCGCTCGGACTGGCGGGCGGCGCCAGGGCGGCGGAGAAATCGCCTCCGCCGGACCAGAACGTGCCGTGGCAGGATGCGCGCCTGTTGGCCGAAGTGCTCGAGCGGGTCGAGCGGGAATATGTCGAACCCGTCGATGATCATCAATTGCTGCAGGCCGCCATACGCGGGATGGTGTCCTCGCTCGATCCGTATTCCGCGTACCTCGACGGCGACGAATACGACGACATCAAGATCTCGAGCTCGGGGGAATACTCCGGCGTGGGCATCGAGGTGTCCATGGAGGACGGCGAGGTGGTGGTCGTGTCGCCGCTCGACGGCTCTCCTGCCGCGGTGGCGGGAATTCGGCCCGGCGATGTCATCGCGACCATCGACGGGGTGCCGGTCAATACCACGACGTTGGCGGACACCATCGGCCGCATGCGCGGCAAAGAAGGTACTTCCGTGAAGGTGGGGATCCTGCGCGAGGGCTCGACCGAGCCCATCATCGTCACGCTCAAACGCTCGCGCGTCGAATTGCACAGCGTGACCTCGGAGATGGCGGCGCCGGGCTATGGATACGTCCGCATCGCCCAGTTCAGCGATACCACCGGCGATGAAATGATCGCGCAGCTGCGCGCTCTGCGCTCCAAGAACGGCGCACCCTTGAAAGGGCTGGTGCTCGACCTGCGCAACAACCCGGGTGGGGTGCTCGAGGCTGCCGTTGCGGTCGCCGACGCATTCCTCGACTCCGGCGTGATCGTCAGCGCCAAGGGACGCACGGCGGAGTCCAAATTCGAAATGAGCGCGACGCCGGGGGATGAGCTCAACGGCGCCCCCATCGTCGCGCTGGTGAACGGCGGCTCGGCGTCCGCGGCGGAAATCGTCGCCGGCGCCCTCAAGGATCACCACCGGGCGACCCTGATGGGCCGCACGACCTTCGGCAAGGGTTCCGTTCAGACGGTGATGCCCTTGGATCACGGCCGTGCACTGAAGCTCACGACTTCTCTCTACTACACACCGTCCGGAGTATCGATCAACCACCGCGGCATCGCACCGGACATCGAGACCGAACGCGACCCGAAGCCGCCCGCGGTCCCGCCCCCGGCCAACGCGTCGCTGCTCGAGAGAGATCCGGAGGTGAAGCGGGCCGTGCAGGAACTGAAGACTCCCACGGTGCTGAGCGGACACAGCGCGGTGTCCGCCTCCGCACGGCCCTAGCCGGCGCGTGCGCAGCACCCGCTCCATCGAGATCCTTTGCCTCGCCCTGGCCTCGCTGGTGCTGGTGTGGTCGGGGGCCCTGCTCCAAAAACCTTGGCCCGTCTCGGGGCTGCTCCTTCTATTTGCGGTCGCTATCGTGACCTTCCGCGCGCGCCGTTTCTTCCCCGGCCACACGCGGGCCCGGCTCTCGATCGAATCCTGGTCCATGGTGCTCTTCATCACGGCGGTGCTCTGGTTCACCGGCAAGAGTGCAAGTCCCCTATTCAACCTCTACCTCCTGCCCATCATCCTGAGCGCGCTCACGATGGGAAGGCTCACCACTCTCTTGCAGGTGGGCGTGATCGCGCTCTGCCACCTTCTCTTGGCGTCCGCCACGCCCGGGCTGGACGTGATGTCGCTGGTCTACGCCAGCCGCGCTGTCGGCCAGCTCGCACCCTTCCTGCTGGTCGCCTATCTGACCACGACGCTCTCGGCCGACATCGCGGAGGCCCGTGAGCGCATCGAGAATCTGGCCCAGACCGACTCGATGACCGGACTGTACAACCTGCGAATGTTCAACGAGATATGGCAGCGCGAGCATGCGAGCGCCGAGCGTGATCGAGAGACGTACGCCATGCTCTTGATCGACATCGACCAGCTCAAGGACATCAACGACACCTTTGGGCACGAGGCGGGCAACAGCGCCATCACCTTGGTGGCGCAGTGCCTGCAGCGAAGCATTCGCGGAACCGATAGCGCGGGCCGTTTCGGCGGCGACGAGTTTACGGTGCTGCTGCCGGGGGCCTCGCAAGAGGTTGCAGAATCCGTGGTCAAGCGCATCCGCCACAATGTCTACAAAACCACCCTCGATCTGCGCTCCCGCATGATCCGATGCAGCGTGAGCATCGGCGTGGTGACCTTCCCGAAGGACGGCCGCGACATGCGCGAGCTCATGAGCGCGGCCGATCACCGCATGTATCGCGACAAGGAACTTCGCCGAACCCCGGGTGCGCAGGCCAGCGTGTAGCGGTCGGGGATTCCCGCAGCCGAAACCGTTTGGAGTTTCGGAAATTTAATGTCAAAGTTAGTGTTGGATCACGTCCAGGCGTGATTAACATATGCTTACCTTCAATAGTTGAAGTATCACCTGCGTCTTTGGGCACCTTTCTTTTTAGGAATGTATGGGACTCATGAATCGAGGACGGCGCACGCCGGTGGCGGCGCTGATCGGCACACTGCTTACCGCCTTAGCCATGACCGCCGCCGCGAAGCCGGCTCCCACGCCCAAACTTAAGTCAAGTTCGGTCCTCATCGTCGACCCGAGCGACTCGTCGGTCCTGTACTCCCGCAATTCCGACGTGGCGGCGCCCATCGCTTCCATCACCAAGCTCATGACGGCGTTGGTGGTGCTGGATGCCCACCAGCCCATGGACGAGCAGCTCGCGATCACCGAGGCCGAAACCGATCTGCCGAAGACCAATTATTCGCGTCTCACGGTCGGTACGGTGCTCACGCGCGGTGACCTCATGCATCTGGCGCTGATGTCCTCCGAGAATCGTGCGGCTCATGCGCTCGGCACCTATTACCCGGGCGGCGTACCGGCGCTGGTTCGGGCCATGAATGCGAAGGCCCATGCCCTCGGCATGACCAACTCGCATTTCGACGATCCCACGGGATTGTCGAGTGAGAACGTCGCGAGCCCCGAGGATCTGGCCAAGCTCGTGGTTGCTGCTTCGCACAATGCGACCATTCGCGACTATTCCACCGACAAGAGCTATGCGGTGCGCGTGCAGCGGCGCCTGGTGGAGTTCCACAACACCGACAATCTGGTGGCGAATCCCGGCTGGAACATCATCGTCCAGAAGACCGGCTACATCTCCGAGGCCGGCAAGTGTCTGGTGATGGAGGCCGTGATCGAAGGCCGCAATGTCGTGATCGTATTGCTGGATTCCCTGGGCAAGTACACGCGGGTTGCCGATGCCAAGCGCGTCAAGAGCTGGATGGAGTCGCTCAGGACCGAGCGCGTGGTGTCGATGCGGTGACGGCCGCCCGTTCGGCCCGCTGCTCCTCGCCGCCTGCTGTGCCTGGCTGACGTTTCTCGCGCCGGCGGCGTTCGCCGCCGATCGATCGCTATCGATCACCATTTATAACGACGACCTCGCTCTCGTCCAGGAGCGGCGCGACATCGACGTGAAGGGCGGCCGCCAGCGCATCGAGTTCGAGGGCGTCTCGGCTCAAATCCGGCCCGAGACGGTGTCGCTCTCGGCGCCCGATATCGCCATCGTCGAACAAAACTTCGATTTCGATCTGCTGACGCCGGCCAAACTGATGGAAAAGGCGGTCGGCCGCGATGTCACCATCGTGCGCGTGAATCCAGCCACCGGCGCCGAGACGCGCGAGCAGGCCGAGGTTCTCGCCACCAATGGCGGGGTGGTCCTGAAGATCGGACAGCGCATCGAAGTGCTGCGCGACGACGGACTGCCGGTGCGGGTGATTTTCGACAAAGTACCCGACAACCTGCGCGCCCGTCCCACGCTGTCGGTCACCATCGACAGCGCACGCGCCGGCACCCGGGCGGCCTCGTTGAGCTACCTGACGCCGGGTCTCGGCTGGAAGGCGGACTACGTGGCTCTCTACGACGAGGCGGCCGGCAAGATCGACGTACAGGGCTGGATCACGCTCACCAACTCGAGCGGCACCACCTACGAGAATGCCCAAACCCTGTTGGTGGCCGGCTCGCCCAGCCAGGCCGCTTCCCCCGGGGTCACCGCCTGGCGTCCGCCGATTCGCCGCCCGACGTTGGAGCAGGCGGGCACCGAGAGCGGCAGCCGCGAGCGGCTCGGGGATTTTTACCTCTATCCGCTGCCGGAGCGCACCACCATCGCCAACCTGCAGACCAAACAGGTCGGCTTTCTAGACGTGCACGGGGTACCGGCCGAGCACGGATACGAATTCCGCAACCACTGGCTGGCAACCTCCGATCAGCCCCTGAGCGCGAAGAGCATCTACCGTTTTTCGACCAGCGCGCACGCCGGCCTCGGCGACCAGCTGCCCGCGGGGACCTTGCGCTTCTATCTGCGCGACAAGCGCGGCGAACCGCAGTTCATCGGAGAGAGCCGCATCGATCACACCCCCATGGGCTCGACGCTCTCGCTCGCCACCGGCGACGCCTTCGATGTGAAAGTGAAACCGGTCGTCGACAAGCGCACGCGCGTGAATGAGCGCGGCTGGACGACGGATATGCGGTATGAGCTGTCGAACGCGTTGGATCGACCCGTGACGGTGACGGTGCTGCAAGACGGTCTGTGGGGCGACTCGCGCATCAGCGCCGAGAGCCAGAAGAGCACGCGGCGCAGCGCCGATACGGCCGAATGGACCGTGAGCATTCCGGCCAACGGCAGGACCGTGCTCACCGCCAGCTTCGACACCCGGTTCTAGCGCCTGGCCGCTTACATGCCTGCGCGGCGCTCCGGGTGGCTACTGGTCTCTTCGGGCGCGGCCGTCGCGGGCCTGCTCATGTCCGCGTCCTCCGAATCCCAGAGCTCCATCGCCGATGCGCGAGCCGGGGCGCCGAGTGCAGTCTCTGTGACCGTATACCGCGATCCCTACCGCGCCTCGGGATCGATCGATCTCGATCGCCTCGCGGGCTTCGCGCTCATCACCGAGACGCGCGCCGTCGATCTACGCGAAGGAGAAAGCTGGCTGCGTTTCGAGGGAGTGGCCGACGGCATCGAGCCCGAGAGCGCCATCGTGACCGGCCTGGACGACGGCATCATCGACAAGAATCGCGACGCGGCGGTTCTGAGTCCCTCCGCGTTGGTGGCCGCCGCCGTCGGCAAACCCCTGCTGCTCACCCGCACCAATCCCAAGACCGGCCGCGTGGAACATTTGCCGGGCACGGTGCTGTCGGACGCGGAAGGCGGCGTGATGTTCAGGAGCGAGCAAGGCATCGAGGCGCTGCGCTGTTCCGGTTTGCCGGAAACGCTGAGCTTCGACGGCACGCAAGGCCTGCGCGCCCATCCCACCCTGTCGGTCAGGATACGAGCGTCCCGGACGCTGATCGAGACGGCAACCTTGTCCTACCTCGCTCACGGCTTCGATTGGGCGGCCGACTATACGGCGACGCTATCTCCGGACGAGCGCTCGATGGATCTCGGTGCCTGGGTCACGCTTGCGAACGGCAACGGGACGGGATTTCCCGAGGCCCGCACCCAGGTGGTCGCCGGCCGGGTGAACCGCGAGAGTGGTGAGGTCGAGCCGATCGACATCGGCGGTCCCATCGTCGCGAATTGCTGGCCGCGCGGCTCGACCAGCGATGTACCGATGCCGCTGCAGCTCGACCTCCGGTCGCCCAACCCCAGACAGCGTGGCTTCATGAAGGCCGCTGCCGCGCCGATAGCCACCGGCCTCCAAGAGATCATGGGCGACGCCCGACGAGTGCAGCAGGAACAACTCGGCGATCTGAAGCTCTACCGCATCCCGGAGCCGACCACGCTGGCAAGTCGACAATCCAAACAGATCCGGCTATTGGATCGAACCGCCGTTCCCGTCGTCACCGTGTACGGCATCGAACTGGCCGACGATGAGAACTCGCCTGGCACGGTCGGCGGCGTGCCGGCATCTCGATATCTCCGCACCATGAATACCGAGGCGAACCGTCTGGGGATTCCCTTGCCGTCCGGCCATGTGGAAATCTTCGCCATTCGTCAGGGGAGGCATCTATTGGTGCACGAGTCGAGCTTGCGCGATCTGGCGGTCAACGAGGAAGTGGAAATCGGCCTCGGGCCGAGCCCCGACGTCCGGGTCGATGCGACCGGCACCGGCCGCTCGCATCGAGTCGAGATCTCTAATGCGCGGGCGGCGCCGATTGGATTCGAGCTCAAGTTGAGGCTCCGAGACGGAGCACACATCGTCGACGCCAATCGCAAGGTGGAAACCAAGGATGGCCGGCCCATTTTCAGACTGACGCTGCCGCCGCACTCGACGGCGGTGGTCCGGTACCAGACTGCAGTCTCGCCGTGACTGCGTTTTTCAACCCGCCGCGCGCGTTCCGTCGGCGGGGCTTTTGGGCTTGGAATCGTCCGGGGCGGGCTCCTTGTGCTTGCGCAAGCTCATCCAGACGGCAATGTCCCAGGCGTTGTGGATGCCTGTGAACAAGAGCACCATCGAGGCCGCGCCGACACCGTAAAGTGCGTCGTCCGGGTGGACCCTCACCAGCGCCGCTGCCGCGCCGAGAGTCCCGTAGGCCAGGTACGGGAATACGACGTTCCAGAGCCAGTCTTCCCACACGGCCACGTAATTACCGAGCTTGTGGCGCACATTCACCGTGATCCGGCCGGTATAAACGAGTCCCGCGATTGCGGCGACCGCCAGCCCGATCGCCATGCTCGAGGGCGTCTGATGCGGGACGCACATGAACGCGGCCAGCGTCAGGACCGCGCCGAAATGCACGATCGTCGGTGTGATGAACGTATTGAGACCGACGCTATCCATGCGCCGCGCCTCGCTCGCGAGTGCGATCACCACGAAGGTGAGGCCGGTGAGACCGGCCGCCGCCGAGCCGGTGATCACGTAGAAATTAGCCCAGTCGGCGAGCTGCGCCAATGCCATGGCGGCAAGACTACGCTAAATCGCGTGCGCGGTGCAGGCAGCGGCGCTTCGGCGGAAACGTCAACGGGGCGCGCCGCCGAAATTGACCGAGACGCTCGCGACCCAGGTGCGTGGATCGCCGAGCTGGATGTAAACCTCGTTCGGAAAGTTCGGCGGAACGTCGCCGAAATAAAAGCCGCGCACCGGATAGCGCTTGTTCAAAAGATTGCGACCTGACAGGTAGGCCGACCAACGAGCTGTCTCCCAGCCGACCTTGCCGTGCAGGAGTCCATACGGCTTGGAGGTCGTGAAGTTCGGCGGGAGGTCGAAGTAATACCCGCCCATGCCGGTGGCGTCGATGCGCGCAAACGGACCGCGCGGGTCCCGATAGGTGGCGTTTACCGCTGCCTGCCAGTGCGGCGCATCCGGGAGTTCGCGCGATACCGTCAGCGTCGTCGAGCCCGAAGCTCCCTGCTGTACGAAATCTTCGAAATACGTCTGCAAGAGTCCCAGGTCCGCGCCCAGCGTCACCCGGTCGGCCGCCCGCCATTCGACCTCGCTCTCGAGGCCGTAGTTGTGGCCGCTCGCCGCATTGCCGGTGTAGTACACGAAATCGTCGGGGTTCGTCGGATCGCTTTGGAAGCTGGTCTTGATCTGGGCGTCGTGACGATGGAGATAGAACACATCGGCGTTGACGGTAAGCCGATGATCGAGCATGTCGGCCTTGTACCCCGTCTCGATGTTGACGTCCGTTTCCGGATTGAACGACAACTGGTTCGGCAACAGTCCCTGGCTCAAGTTGAAGCCGCCGGCCTTGTAGCCGCGCACCAGCGTCGCATAGATCGATTGGCCGGGATCGAGCTTGTAGGTCAGCGAGGCATGACCGCCCCAGAGATCGTTGGCCGGATTCAAGGCCGCCGGCGTCACCGACTCGATCGCCGTAGGTGTGACCGGCCCGTAGGTATAGCCGGTATTCGTGCCGAGAAAGTCCGTGGTGGTGCCCTGATAGTTTGCGCTCCAGCGCTCGCCGCGCAGCCCCAAGGACCAGCGCAGGTCGGCCGCGAGATCGCCGTCGAGCTCGCCGAACAGCGCGATATTGCGCGCGCGGTAGCCGCTGTTGATGACGTCATCGCTCTGGTCATCGGCAGGATTCGGCGGCTGGCCGAGCGGCTGGTAATCGCCGAGGCTCAAATCGACCAGACTTTCGTCGAGCTGATTTCCGTAAAATCCCGCCAGCCAGCCGAATCCTTGGTTCGATTCGGTGCCGAGCCGCAGCTCGAGGGTTTTCGTCGTGCGGTCGCGGTTTTGAATCTCTGAGTATTGATAGACGGTGGCGACGGGCGCCCACAGCACCGGGTTGCCCCAATCGCCGTCGTAGCTGTACTTGATGATCGACTTGGCATACGTGGCGATCGCGGTGAAACCGATGGTGTCGCTTGCGAGGTAGTGCGTGCGCATCGACACGCCGGTCGAATGCTGCGAGTCGACACCCGGCTGGTCCGATTCGGTGTTGCGGGAATTATCGATCGTAAAGGCGTCATAGCCGTTGTCGATATCGACTTCCAACGCGGTCACCTCGATGCGCAGCCGATCCGACGGGGTGAAGGCCCACTTGGCCCGATAGGTGTACTCGTCCTGCCGATTGGTATCGTCGCGGTTCAGATAAAGATCGTGGTAGTAACCGTTGGAATAGTAGCGCTGCACCGCCAATCGAAACCCCGAATCGAGGGATTCGATGGGACCCGAGATGACCGCGCCCTGTGAATTCGTGCCGTAGTCGCCGCCGTCGAGATCGACGCGTGCGTAGGGCGTATCCGTGGGCTCGGCGCTCTTCAGGTAGATGAGCCCAGCGAGCGCGTTCGCACCGTAACGGGTCGGCTGCGGGCCCCGCAGCACATCGACCTGATCGATGTCGTAGAGCGTGCCCGCCGTGCCGAGTCCGCTGAAATCGATGTCATCGATCAAGAACCCGACCGACGGATTGGGGGCCCCCTGGTACTGCTCCAGTTCGCCGATGCCGCGCAGCTGAAAATAGCGCGGCAGCGCCGTATCGCCCGCCCAGTTCAGATTCGGGATCAGCCCGAGCACGTCCTCGAAATTGACACGGCCCGCATCCTCGAGCGTCCGTCGGTCGAGGACCGTGACGCTGGCCGGCACGTCGATGGCCGGTGTGCTGCGCAATGTAGCGGTGACGACGATCTCGTCGAGTTGCGAGCTGTCGGAACTGTCCGCCGCTCCCGCGGGCAGGACGGGCGTCGCTAGAGACAGGGCGAGAGCCATCCCCCGGAAATACGGAGATCGCCCGACGTTGTTGCTGGTATGCATGCTCCCTCCGCCGGTACTAACCGGATCAGGTTCAATGGGTTCGTCGATGCGCGTCCTTCAGCAGACGCAGCCGACGTCTCAGGCCTTCGAGGCCACCCCAGCTTGGTTCTAGGTATTACTGTAAGCGATCAGCGCGCGAAAATCTGCATGATCGCCCCGATCAATCCGCCGAGGATCAAGGCCAGAACCGGCAGCACGGTGAGTGCGTATCCGGCGCCGCGTTTGGCGGGATCCTTCACGTAGGCCGCGGCATATACCTGGCGCCCGATGAGGTAGATCACGCCGAGGACCGTCGCCCAGAGGGGATTGAAATAGTGGCTGAACAGAAACAGCGACGGAACGAATACGACCAGCGTCTCGAGCGTGTTCTGTTGAACCCGGAAGTAGCGCTCGAATTGGTCGTTGCCGGTGACGGCGGGCGCCTTGACGCCGTAGCGCTCGCGGGCACGGCCGACCTGCATACCGAACACGATGAACTGCAGAAGTGCGAGCGCAGTCACGATATCGACATCTGCCATGTTAGTTTCCCCCTGTTGTTGAATTCCAGCACTGCATCGCGGCTGGCTTTCCGGCAAGCTGGCGACCTTCCCAGATCAACAGAGAGAGGCACCAGTTCCGCGATGAGCTCCCCCCACAAGCTTACCCGTTCCGGAACCCGAGGCTACGCGCATTTGGTCGAGGTGGCGGTGCCGGTGGCACGCGTGTGGCGGGCGCTGACCGATCCGGCGCTGGTCCGCATCTGGTCCGGTCAGGAAGCCGAAATCGATCCGCGCGAGGGCGGCCTCTACCGTATCGGCAGGCGCAACGGCGGGGGGCGCGAGGCACACATCGACGTGTTCGATGTGAACCGCCGGCTGCGGTTGATCTATTTGAGCGGTCCCGATACGCCGCCCAGCGATTCGGCGGTGGTGGACGACTTCCTGATCGATGTGCGTAAGCCCGAGGGGCTGACCTCGCTGCGATTATTGGGATCGGGGATTCCCGAATCGGCCACCTGGGACTCGTCTTACGTGAAAATGCGTCTTGGCTGGGAGCGGTTCCTGGCGCGCATCAAAGTGACCCTCGAGAGCCCGCCCAAACCGAAGCCCGCGAAAGCCCCGGAGCCCCCCAAGGATCCGCCGCTGCCGGGATTGGACTATTAGCCGCGCTTCGGCCGCCCCGCGGCGGGGCTTTGGCAAGCGGTCTTGAATTCTCGTCGTCCGGCGGCATAGAGCGGTGATGGAGGCCACATGATCGGATTTCTCCTGCGGGCAGCTATCGTCGCGCTGGGTCTTTGGCTGGCCACGCTCTGGGTGTCGGGCGTCCATATCGACAGTCCCGCAACCTTGGTGCTCGCCGGCATCCTGCTCGGCATCGTCAATTCCGTCATCCGCCCGATCGCGATCGTGCTGACGCTGCCCATGACCATCCTCACGCTCGGCCTGTTCTTGCTGGTGATCAACGCCGGCATGGTGGCGCTGGTGGCGTGGATGCTGCCCGGCATGCATATCGCCGGATTCGCGGCGGCGTTCTGGTCGTCGGTGATCGTCAGCCTCACGAGCATGGTGGGATCGTGGTTCATCGGGCCGAAGGGGAGATTCGAGGTGATCGTGAAGCGGCGGTGAGGGCGCTCATTCGACGTCCCCCATGAGCCGCTTCACCGGCCTGCTCAACACCAGGAGCAACGCGCCGAGGCCCACCGCGAAGTAGACGATGTGCAGGTACTGCCCGGGCATGGCGCCCACGTTGCTCGCATCGAATTCCCCGGCGATCAATCCGGCCACGAGATTGCCGAGCGAGAGCGATAAGAACCACATCCCCATCATTTGTCCCACCAGGCGCTTCGGCGCCAGCTTCGTCACATAGCTCAGGCCGACCGGACTCAAACACAGCTCCCCGAAGGTGTGCAGGAGATACGTCAGAATCAGCCAGTAAGGCAATACCTTCGATCCATGCGCGACGATCGAGGCCGCGGCGAACATGACCAGGAATCCCGAGCCCATCAGGATGACGCCGACGGCGAACTTCGCGGGCGCGGATGGGTTGAGATGCCGCCTCGCCAGCGCCACCCAGATCCAGGCCACGACCGGCGCGAAAACGATGACGAACGCCGGATTGAGCGATTGGAACCAGCCGGCGGGGATTACGAAGTGGCCGCCGATACTCCGGTCCGTGTAGCGCTCCGCGAACAGGTTGAGGGAGGAACCCGCCTGCTCGTAGCCCGACCAGAACAGTGCGCTGCCGACGAACAGCACGACGATGACGACGGCGCGCCGGCGCTCTTCCGCCGATAGCCCGGCGGCGAGGAATACGTAGGCAAAAAACGCCGCCGCCGTGGCGGCGATGAGCAGCGTCGAAACATGCGCGAGACGCAGCGCGTCGACCTCGATCCAGCCGAGCGCACAGGCGGTGAGCGCCAGGAGCGATGCGGCGAGTCCCAGCCACAAGTACAGCCAAGGCTGGCCCCGAGCGGCGCCCGCGGGGCGCGGCGGCTTGCCCGCCTCGCCGAGATGATGCTGGGTGAAGTGGAATTGAACGACGCCCAGCGCCATGAACAGACCCGCGGCGGCAAAGCCGGCGCGCGGACCCATGAGCTCCTGCGCCTCGCCCGTGACGAAGGGCCCGAGCGTCGCGCCGAGGTTGATGCCCATGTAGAACACGGTGAATCCCGCGTCGCGCCGCGCGCCGCCCTCGGGGTAGAGTTCGGCGACCATGGCGCTCGCATTCGGCTTCAACAGCCCGACGCCGACGATGATGACCAGCAAGCCGAGATAGAACGACCGGGGACTCGAGGAGCTCGCCAGGATCGCGTTTCCGAGCGCGATCGCGAGGCCGCCGATGAGCACCGCGCGGCGCGCGCCGATCAGCCGGTCGGCAATCCAGCCGCCGGGCAGCGCAGCGAGGTAAGCGCCCGCCGTGTACAGCCCGTAGATCGCCGTGGCGGTTCTGTCGTCGATGCCGAAGCCGCCTTGGCTGACGGCGGCGACCAGGAACAGCACCAGCACGGCGCGCATGCCGTAGTAGGTGAAGCGCTCCCACATCTCGGTGAAAAACAGCGTGGCGAGGCCGCGCGGATGCCCCAGGAAAGTCGCGCTCATGAAGGCGCACTCATCCCGATGCGCTCATTCAGCGGGGACTCACGAACGAGGGCTCGTCAAGCTCCCGCCTCGCGCTCAGCGTCTTCCTTGGCGCGGGCGGCGATCTTGTCCTTCAACAAGAGCCCTGCCATCACGATGCCTATTTCGTACAGGATGCACATCGGCACCGCCATGGCGCTCTGCGAGACGGCATCGGGCGGGGTGACGAAGGCGGCAAAAATGAAGAGTCCCAGGATCACGAAGCCTCGATTCTTCTTCAGGGTTTTGATGTTGACGAACCCGGTCCACACCAATAATACCGTAGCCACCGGCACCTCGAACGCCGCGCCGAACGCGAGCAGCATGACCATCACAAAGTCCAGGTAGCTGCCCATGTCCGTCATCATTTGCACGCCCGTCGGCGTGGTGGCGATGAAGAAGCTCAGCATCACCGGGATCACCGCGTAGTACGCGAACGCCGCGCCCGCGTAGAACAAGAGGATGCTCGAGATCAGCAGCGGCACCGCCAGCTTTTTCTCGTGGCGGTACAGGCCGGGGGCGACGAACGCCCACGCTTGGTAGAGCACGTACGGCATCGCGAGGCCGATCGCGAGCACCAGAGCGAGCTTGAACGGCACGGTGAACGGCGAGACCACGCTGGTCGCGATCAGCGTGGCGCCGGCGGGCAGCTTTTTCCTCAGCGGATCGGCAACGAACGTGAACAGCTGGTTCATGTACATCGCGCAAGGGATGAAGCAGATGCCCACCGCCAGCATGGCTTTGAGGAGCCGGTCGCGCAGCTCCAGCAGATGGGAAATCAGCGTACCTTCGGCGAGCCCGCCGGGTTCGCCCTCAGGCTCGCTCATTGGTGGACTGGATGCGGATCAGCAGCGGGGGAGGTCGTGGACGTTGTCGGCGGAGGCGCGGCCTCACCGGCTTGCAAGGCAGGTCCGCTCGAGTCCGGCGGCGCGGTGTGCTCGGCGGCCGGCGCCGCGGGTGGCGCAGACACTTCGAGTAGTGCGGAGGGTAGCGGAGAGGGAAACGTCGGTGCCGAAGCCGGGGCGCTCAACGGCGGCTGGTCGGGCTTCAGCGGGGGTTTCATTTGCTGCCGGAGCATCTCCTCGGCGCTGACTTCGCGCTCGAGCTGGTCGCTCAGCTGGCGCGCCATCACGCGCGCCCGGCCCATCCAATTACCCACCTGCCGCGCTACCTTCGGCAGGCGCTCAGGCCCGAGCACCACCAAAGCAATGGCCGAGGTCAGCAGAATCTCCGAGAACCCAAAATCGAGCATGCAAGATCACGCGTTGGTCTTGGGGGGCACCTTCACCTCGGCCTCACGCGCCGAGGCAGCCTCGAAATCGGCGTCCTTCTCTTGCTTGAGTTGCTTCAGGCGCTCTTCCGATTCGCCGTCGTTCATGGCTTGCTTGAAGCCCTTCACGGCGGCGCCTAAATCCGAACCGATCGAACGCAAACGCTTGGTGCCGAATATCACCAGGGCAATCGCGAGGATGACCAGTAGCATCTTTGAGTCGAACATATCGATTCTCCGAATCCGCGGCAGAGGCCAATCATACGCCAAGAAAGATTATGACATTTGACAGCGCGGACTCGATGCGTGTTCGGTCGCATTTGATCCGCGATTTTCAACTCTCCAACCAAAGGGTTACGGGCCCGTCGTTGGTCAGCGACACCTGCATGTGGGCGCCGAACACACCGCTGCCGACGGGGGAGTGCCGCGTCCGCGCAGTGTCCACGAGGAACGTGAAAAGCCGCCTGCCTTGATCCGGTGGCGCGGCGGTGGAGAAACCCGGCCGCAGGCCGTGGCGTGTGTCCGCGGCCAAGGTAAACTGCGGGACGAGCAAGAGATCTCCGCCGATTTGCTGCAAACTAAGGTTCATCTTATCGGTATCATCGGCGAAAACACGGTACTTGAGCACTTTATCCAGCAATCGAAGGGCGCTGGCCTCGTCATCCGCCGGCCGCACCCCCACCAATGCCAGCAGTCCTCGCCCGATCGACCCCACGACCTCACCCGCGATCGCTACCCGCGCCTCCTGCACTCGCTGAATCAGGGCAATCATGGGGTTGCGCCACCCCGGACGTTGACTCGAGCACTTGCTGGATGATTATTCCCACCCAGGCGCGAAATGACCCGCCAAAAAAGGTCACGAATACCACTTTCACCCGGTCCCGTGTAGATCGCCCGAATAAACGGATTTAAGTTACCGAACGGACGATTCATGGCCAATAACTGTCGGAACTAGAGCCTGAATAGCTCTAAAGGGGAAATTGCAGCGCAAATTCCGCTCATTTTCGCCACAGAGTGGGAGTGAACAAAACCAGAATGGTGAATACCTCCAAACGTCCCAGCAACATGGCTGCCGAGCACACCCAGATCTGGAAGTTGGTCAGCACCCCGTAGTTGCTCCCCGGCCCCACCAGGCCCAGCCCCGGCCCCGCGTTGTTGATGCAGGCGATGATGGAAGAAAACGAGGTCATGAAATCCAGCCCGCTGCCCAGCTGGACGAACACCAGGGTGACGATGCTCATGAAGTACAGGAACACGAAGGCGAGCACGGCAAACACCACCCGGTTGGCGATGACGGTCCCGCCCACCTTGAGGGGGCGCACCAGGTTCGGGTGGACCAGCTGATTCAGCTCGCGGTTGGCCTGCTTGGCAAGAATCAGTGTGCGGATCATCTTGATGCCGCCGCCGGTGGAGCCCGAGCTTGCGACGATGCAGCTCAAGAACATCATCCACATGGGCGCGAAGATCGGCCAGTGCGAATAGTCGTCCGTGTGCAATCCCGAGTCGGTGGCGATGGACACCACATTGAAGGTCGCATGGCGCAGCGCCGTCGGGAAGTCTGCGTAGGTGCTCTTGACGCAGAGAAATATCGCGATGCCGACGCAGCTCGCGCCGAGCACGCCGAGAATCGCCTTCGCTTCCGCGTCCTGAAAGTACGCCCGCACGCCGCGCTGGCTCCAGGCCAGAAAATGCGTGGCGAAATTGAGCGCCGCGAGAACTTGAAACACGATAAGCACGAGCTCGATGGGCAGCGAATTGAAATGACCGACGCTGGCGTCGTAAGTCGAAAATCCGCCGAGCGAGAGCGCCGAGAACCCGTGGCAGACGGCGTCGAACCAGTTCATGCCCGCGCTCTTCAGGCACACGATGCACGCGATGGTGAGCCCGGCGTACACCGCCCACAGAAGCTTCGCGGTCTGTTCGATCCGCGGCGTGAGCTTGGCGTCCTTCATGGGTCCGGGCATCCCGGCGCGATAGATCTGCATTCCGCCGACACCCAAAAGGGGCAGGATGGCGACCGCGAGCACGATGATTCCCATGCCGCCCAGCCAGCTCAGGATGTGCCGCCACAAATTGATCGAGCGGGGCAAAAACTCGATTCCCGAGAGCACCGTGCCGCCCGTGGTGGTCAGCCCCGATGCAGCCTCGAAGTACGCTTCGGTGAAGTTGATCGGCAGATAATGCCAGAGAGGCAGGCCGGCGACGGCCGGCAGAGCGACCCAGGTGAGCGCCACCAGCGTCAGTCCGTCCCGGGTTTTCAGCTCGCGCCTGAAGCGCCGGGTGAGAAGCCAAAGCAGCGCCCCCAACGTGAACGTCGCGATCCCCGATAACAGGAACGACCAGAGCGCCGGATCGAACTGCCAGATCGCCATGACCAGCGGCAGCAGCATCGTCACGGCGAACGCCATCAGCACCGTGGCGAACACATGAGCGACCGGCAGCAGGATCGCCTTCACAGGAACGACGCTGAGCCTTGGAAGAGCTTTTCTACCGCATCCATGTGGCGGCGGTCCGTGAGGAACAGGATCAAATGGTCGTCGGGCTGCACGGTCGTGTCGTGATGCGCGATGATGACGTCCTCGCCGCGCACGACCGCGCCCAAGGTGGTCCCCTGCGGAAGAGTGATGTCCTCGATGCGGCGTCCCACCACCTTCGAGCTGTCGGCATCGCCGTGCACGATGACCTCGATCGCTTCCGCCGCGCCGCGACGGAGCGAATGGACGCGCACCACGTCGCCACGGCGAACGTGTGCGAGCAACGAGCCGATGGTGACCGTCTGCGGAGAGATTGCGATGTCGATGGATCCGCTCTCGATGAGCTCGGCGTACGACGGCTTGTTGATGAGCGCCATCACCTTGTGGGCGCCCAGGCGCTTCGCGAGCATGGCGGACAATATGTTCGCCTCCTCGGAATTGGTGAGCGCCGCGAACACGTCCGCGCTGTCGATGTTCTCCTCGAGCATCAACTCCTCGTCGGCCGCATCGCCGTGCAGAACGGTGGTGCGATTCAGGAGTTCCGAGACGCGCCGCGCGCGCTTGCTGTCCTTCTCGATGAGCTTGACTTGATTCTTGTCCTCGAGCTCGCTCGCGAGCCGAAAGCCGATGTTGCCCCCGCCCGCGATCACGACGCGCCGGGCCGGTGCTTCCTCGCGCCGCATCTCGTTCATCACCATACGGATGTCCTTGCGCGCCGCGAGGAAGAACACCTCGTCGCCGTCCTCGATGACCGTGGTGCCTTCCGGCTGAATGCTCTTCCCCGCTCGATAGATGGCGGCAACCCGTGCGTCGGCGGTGGGAATGTGCTCGCGCAGCGTACGCAGCGCCTGGCCCACCAGCGGCCCTCCCTGAAGGGCGCGAATGCCGACGAGCCGCACCCGACCGTCCGCGAAATCCAGGACCTGCAGCGCGCCGGGATAGCGGATGAGCCGCGCCACGTACTCCGTCACGAGCTGCTCGGGACTGATCCAGACGTCCACCGCGACGGCGTTCTCGCCGAACAACTTGTCGCGCTCCGTGAACGCCGCCGACCTGACGCGCGCGATTTTCTTGGGGGTGCGGTACAGCGTCCAGGCGATGTGACAGGCCAACATGTTGACCTCGTCCGAGTTCGTGAGCGCGACCAGAATATCGGTCCGGGCGATGCCCGCCGCCTCGAGAATCCGCGGGCTCGCCGCGTTGCCGTTCACCGTCCGGATATCGAGCCGATCTTGCAGATCCCGCAAGATCTCCTCGTTCATGTCGACGACGGTGACTTCGTTCGCCTCTTCCCGTGACAGATGATAGGCCGCCGTCCGGCCGACCTGTCCGGCGCCCAAGATGATAATTTTCACAGCCGCGCTAGTTTACACGACCTCGAGATTCGCATAGGAGAGCATCAGCCACTTCGTGCCTTGCGACTCGAAATTCACCTGGATGCGTGCCTGCGGCCCATTGCCCTCGAAATTGAGCACCACGCCTTCGCCGAATTTCGAATGGCGCACCCGGCTTCCCAAGCGCATCGAGGAGCCGGGTGTCTCGTCGAGGGTCGCCGATCGCTTGATGAACGCCGGCCGAGAAACCTGCAGCCGCGGGCGGATCTCCTCGATGAGCTCGGCCGGCAGTTCCTGAATGAAGCGCGAGGGCTGCCCGTACTGATCGACGCCGTAGAGGCGGCGCTGCTCAGCATAGGTTATGTACAACTGCCGCATGGCGCGCGTGGTGCCCACGTAGCACAACCGCCGCTCCTCTTCGAGCGCCGCAACATCGGCGGTCGAGCGTTGATGGGGAAACAGCCCCTCCTCCATGCCCGCCAGAACCACCATGGGGAATTCGAGGCCCTTCGCAGAGTGCAGGGTCATCATCTGGACGCAGTCCGAATAGGCGTCCGCCTGCCCCTCGCCGGATTCGAGCACGGCGTGGGCGAGGAACGACTCGAGCGGCTGCATGTCGGTCTCGCCGTCGGGCGAGAAGCCGCGCGCGGCGCTCACGAGCTCGAGCAGGTTCTCCACACGGCCCTCGCCGCGCTCTCCCTTCTCCTTTTTGTAGTGCTCGATGAGGCCGCTCGACTGAACGACGTGATCGACCTGATCGTGAAGCTCCAGTCCGCGCACCTCCTCCGCCAGCTTGTCGACCGTCGACAGGAAACCCTTGAGCGCCAGGGCGCCGCGCTGCGCGAGCCCCGATTCCGCGCAGACTCCCGCGGCGGCCCACAGCGAGGTGCCCTTTTCGCGGGCGATCTCCCGGATCGAATCGAGGGTTTTCGCGCCGATGCCGCGCGTCGGCAGGTTGACCACGCGCTCGAACGAAGTATCGTCCGCGCGGCTCGAAACCAGACGCAGGTACGCGAGCGCATCCTTGATCTCGGCGCGCTCGAAGAACCTCAATCCCCCGTACACGCGATACGGCATGCGCGCGTTCAAGAACGCCTCTTCGAACACGCGCGACTGGGCGTTGGAGCGGTACAGCACGGCGACTTCGCTGCGCAGCCCGCCGTGGTCCACCCACTCGCGAATGCGGTTCACCACGAAATCGGCCTCGTCGCGCTCGTTGAACGCCGCATAGAGCTTGACGCGCTCGCCGTCCGCGCCGCTCGTCCAGAGCGTCTTGCCGAGCCGCCCAGAATTGTTCTGGATGAGCGAATTGGCCGCTTTCAGGATGTTGCCGGTGGAGCGGTAGTTTTGCTCCAGTTTGTACAGCGCCGCCCGGGGATAGTCGCGGCGGAACTGGTGAAGATTCTCCACACGGGCGCCGCGCCACCGATAGATCGACTGATCATCGTCGCCCACCGCGAACAAGAAACCCTCGGGACCCGCGAGCAGCGTCAGCCACCGATACTGGATCGAGTTCGTGTCCTGGAATTCGTCCACCAGTACGTGCCGAAATCGCGTGCGGTAATGCTGCAGCAGATCCGGATTGTCGCGCCACATCTCGAATGCGCGCAGCAGAAGCTCCGCGAAGTCCACGACGCCGGCGCGCCGGCAGGCCTCCTCGTACGCCTGATAGATCTTGATCAGCTGGCGCCGTGTCGGGTCGCCGTCATCCTTGATGTGCTTGGGCCGGATGCCTTCGTCTTTCTGGGCGTTGATGAACCACAGTATCTCGCGCGGCACCCAGCGCGTCTCGTCGAGATCGAGCGCCTTCAGGACTTTCCGCAACAGGCGTGCCTGATCTTCCGAATCGAGGATCTGGAAGGTTTGCGGCAAGCCGGCCTCGCGCCAATGCTGGCGCAGCAACCGATGTGCGAGGCCGTGGAAGGTGCCGATCCAGAGCCCCCCGCCGGGATATCCCAACAAGGTCTCGATACGCCGGCGCATCTCCGCCGCCGCTTTGTTGGTGAAAGTGACCGCGAGGACGCTGTGGGGCGATGCACCCTCCACCTGAATCAGCCAAGCGACCCGATGAACCAGCACCCGAGTCTTGCCGCTGCCCGCGCCCGCGAGCACCAGCGCCGAGCCGAGCGGCGAGGCCACCGCCTCCCGTTGCGCGTCATTCAACCCGTCGAGTAGATGAGATACGTCCATGGGGGCGCGGATTGTACTGTAGGCGGCCCGAGCCGGGCGAGACGTGAAACCGGCGCGATCCTCGCGATCGGCGAGAGGCAAGGGCTCAGGCGCCCGCCCGGCCGCCCGCATTCTCTTCCGCGAACTCGATAAGCGCGAGCACCAGCGACAGCACCACCGGTCCCACGACGATCCCGATCGCGCCGAAGGCCGGGATTCCGCCCAGAACTCCGACGAAAATCGCCAGCGTCGAAATATGCGCGCGCCCCGATATCAACACCGGGCGCAGCACGCTCTCGACACCGAAGACCATGAGGCCCCACGCCACCATGAAAATCGCCCAGCCCCAGCGCCCCTGGTAGAGGAGCCATCCCGCCGCTGGCACCCACACGAAGCCGGCCCCGCCCACCGGCAGCATGGCGAGAAGCGCCACGAGCACGCCGAGCACCACGGGCGAGGGAAGTCCGGCGATGCCGATGCCGATGCCGATCAGCACGCCCTGGAGCAACGCGGTGAGCGTCGTGCCGAGCACGATGGCGCGTGCGACGCCCGAGAGCTGCCGAAATAGCCGATCCTTTCGGTGCTCGTCCAGCGGAATCAGTCCGCGCGCGCGCCCGCACATGGCGTCGCCGTCGCGTAGGAAGAAGAACAGCAGGAACAGCATGATCGAGAAACCGACGACGGAGCCCAGCGCGCCCAGGAAGACCGACCCGGAGAGTCCCGCGGCGTGCTGCAGGAGATCCTGGCTCCCGGAGAGCACCCAGGAGCGGACCTGATCGGCGGAAACTCCGGTGTGCTGCTGAAGCCAGGCGTTCGCCCGGGCGATCAACGGAAACTGCTGCAGATCCGAGAAGCTGCGAATATCGAGATCGCGCGCCCGCTGCTGGAGGGCGCGCATCAGACCGGAAACTTCCGCGACGAACGCGACCGAGAGCGCCGACAACGGCAGCAAGATCACGATGGGTGTGAGCACCGTCAATACACCCGCCGCGCGGCCCTTGCCGCGCAGGCGCCGCCGGAGCCTCAGATTGACCGGGTACAACAGGAAGGCGAGGAATATCGCCCAGCTCATCGCGTTGAAGAGAGGAGCGAATATGCGCCAGAGCGCGTAGCCGAGCGCGGCGGCCACCACCAGCGAAAACACGCGCGGATAAAAGGCGGATTGTGTCGGCACGGCGCCATCCTACCATCCGCTACAACCCCGAAGACTGGTGTAGCATAATCGCCGGCCACTGGAGGTGGGGATGGCTCGCATAACAGTCAACGACAAAGCGCTCGACATCGACGCATCGCCGGATACGCCGCTGCTCTGGGTGCTGCGCGATCACTTGGCCATGACCGGCACCAAGTACGGCTGCGGCATGGCGCTTTGCGGCGCCTGCACGGTGCACGTCGACGGCGCCGCCGTGCGCTCCTGCGTGCTGCCGCTCTCGGCCCTCGAGGGCAAGCGCATCACCACCATCGAGGGCCTGTCGCGGGATCGCAGTCATGCCGTGCAGCGCGCGTGGATCGAACTCGATGTCCCGCAATGCGGCTATTGCCAGTCCGGACAGATCATGTCGGCGGCCGCCCTGCTCGGGAACAATCCGCGGCCGAGCGATGCAGAGATCGACGCGGCCATGGCGGGAAACATCTGCCGCTGCGGCACCTACCCGCGCATCCGCAAGGCCATTCATCGCGCGGCCGATCTGTTGACGATGGATCAACCCGTTTGAAGGATCCGGGCAGGCGCGAATTTTGCCGCCGCACCGCGCTCGCCGGCGGCGGGCTCGTGCTCGCGATGACGCTGCCGGCATTCGCGGGTCGCGCGCGGCCCCGTGCGGCCGGCGCACGCGCCGCTCCCGCGGTGTTGAACGCGTGGCTCAAGATCGGCGCGGACGATTCCATCACCGTGATCGTGGATCGCTCGGAGATGGGCCAGGGCGTGTACACGGCATTGCCCATGCTGCTGGCGGAGGAGCTCGAGATCGATCTCGAGCGGATCAAAGTGGTTGCCGCGCCGGTGGGCGACGCCTATGTCAATCCCGCGAACGGCGGACAAGTCACCGGGACGAGCAACAGCGTTCAAGATGCGTGGGATAAGTTGCGCACCGCCGGCGCGCAGGCGCGCGTCATGCTGATCGATGCCGCGGCGAAAAAATGGCGCGTCGATCCGAGCGAATGCCGCGCCGACGGCGGCCGGGTGACGAATGCCCGCGGAAACTCTCTGCGCTACGGCGAGCTCGCCGAGGCCGCGGCGAGGCTCCCGGTCCCGAAGGATGTGAAGCTCAAGCCGGCGGCGGATTTTCGACTGATCGGCAGGCCGCAGGCGCGCCTCGACACGCCGTCCAAGGTCGACGGCACGGCCGAGTTCGGATTGGACGTGAAGCTCCCGGGCATGGTGTACGCGGTGATCGCGCTCTGTCCGACCCTCGGGGGCAAGGCGGCCGCGGTGGATTCGGCCGGCGCCGAAGCCTTGCCGGGCGTGCGCCGCGTGTTGTCGATCTCGAGCGGCATCGTGGTGGTCGCCGATCATTTCTGGCAGGCGCTCAAGGCGCGCAACGCGCTCAAGATCACCTGGGATCCCGGCGAGAACGCGCATCTCGACAACGCCGCATTCCGGGCGTCTCTCGACCGCGCTTCCGCGGCGGTACCGGGCCTCAAGGCCAAGATGACGCGGGGCGACACTGCGGCCGCGCTGAAAAACGCGGAGAACACGCTGAGCGCAGTCTATGAGCTGCCGCTGCTCGCGCACGCGACCATGGAGCCGATGAATTGCACCGCCGACGTGCGCGCGGATCACTGCGACCTGTACGTGGGCACTCAGGTGCAGCAGGGCGCGCAGGCCGCGGCCGCGGATGCCGCGGGCCTGAAGCCCGAGCAGGTCAATGTCTACACGACGCTCCTGGGCGGGGGATTCGGCCGTCGCCTCGAGGTGGACTTCATTCCGGCGGCGGTCGAAGCCTCGAAGGCGCTCCGTGTTCCGGTGAAGCTCGTTTGGACGCGCGAGGACGACATGACTCACGACTTTTTCCGGCCGCCGGCTCGCGAAGAGGTGAGTGCCGGGTTCGATGCGCACGGCGGGCTCCAAGCGTTCGGCCTGCACATCGTCAGTCCCTCGATCACGGCGCGCGCATCGCCGTCGACGGTGGCGGCGGACCCGTTCGACTCCGTGATCGAGTACGCACAAAATCTGCCGTACGCCGTGCCGAATTACTCGCTGAGCTTTTCTCGTCAGGAGATCGGCATCGACGTGGGCTATCTGCGCTCGGTAAGCCACGCGCCGAATTGCTTCGCCATCGAGTGCTTCCTGGACGAGCTGGCGGCGGCCGTCTCCAAGGATCCGCTTGCGCTTCGCCTGGAGCTCCTCGCCGGCAAGCCGCGCCACATCGCGGTGCTCAGGGAGACGGCGCGGCGGGCGGGCTGGGGCAGCACGCCCCCGGGGCGCTTCCAGGGTCTCGCGTTCATGGAGGGCTATACCTCGCACATTGCGCAAGTGGCGGAGATCTCCCTGTCCGCAGGCACCCTCAAGGTCCACAAGATCACCTGCGTCATCGACTGCGGCCAGATGGTCAATCCGCGCATCGTCGAGTCGCAGATCGAAAGCGGCATCGTCTACGGACTCTCGGCCGCGCTCTGGGGCGACATCACGCTGCGCGCGGGGCAGGTCCGCGAGACCAACTTCCACAACTATCGGGTGTTGCGCTCGAACGAGATGCCCGAGCTCGACGTGTACCTGATCCCGAGCGAGGCGGCGCCGGGCGGGGTCGGCGAGGCGGCGGTCCCGCCGGTCGCGCCCGCGGTTTGCAATGCAATATTCGCGGCCACCGGCAAGCGGTTGCGGCGGCTGCCCATTAATTCGCAGGCGCTCGGGTGAGCCGCGCGTGCGGGACTAGATCGCGATCAGCAGGTAGTGATCGAGAATCAGCGCCGCGAACAGCAGCATCAGGTACGTGATCGAGAACTTGAATGTCTGCATGGGCAGCTGCGGGCGCTCGCCCTCTTCCCGGTTGAGCTTGAGCACGAAGTAGAGAAAGCGCGCGTTCAGCGCGATTGCGGCGAGCAGGTAGATGAGGCCGCTCATGCGCGTGAGCACCGGCAGCAGCGTGCTCAACCCGAGAAGAATGGTGTACAGCACGATCTGAAGACGCGTGAAGGGAATGCCGTGCGTCACGGGCAGCATCGGTATGCCCGCCTTGGCGTAATCGTCGCGGCGCGCGATGGCGAGCGCCCAGAAATGCGGCGGCGTCCAGGTGAAGATGATGAGAAACAGCAGCAGCGCGTTGGTATCGATGCTGTTGGTCACGGCGGCCCAGCCGAGGACCGGAGGAGCCGCCCCGGCCGCGCCGCCGATGACGATGTTCTGCGGGGTCGCGCGCTTCAGCCACAGGGTGTACACGACGGCGTAGCCGATCAGGCAGAAGAACGTGAGTATCGCCGTGAGCCGGCCGACCGTCGGCCACAAGGTCAGCATCGACGCGAGGCCGAGCGCGCTCGCGAATATCACCGCCTGGCGCTTCGACAGATGACCGGTCGGCAGGGGCCGGCGCCGGGTGCGGGCCATCTGCTCGTCGATCCGCTGATCGAGCACATGATTGAAAGCTGCGGCCGATCCCGACGCCAGCGCGATCCCGAGCGTGCCGAAGATCAGCGCCGGCCACGGCACCATGCCGGGCGAGGCCAGCACCATCCCGACGATGGCGGTGAACACGATCAACAGGCTTACCTTGGGCTTGGTGAGCTCCAAATAATCGCGCCATCCCGTCGACCGCACGGCCACGAACGGCGGACTGTCCGGCAGCGAGGGATTGTCGGGAAGCCGGGTCACGGGACAAGGGTACCATGGGCGTTGAGGCCGGCCGGCTGCCTCCGGGGGATGGCGGGCCACAGCGCCCGCAACAGCGTCACCATGACGACGACCAAGATCGCGGCGCCGGCATTGTGCAGGGTGGCAACGGGGAGCGGCACCCCGAAATACACGGTCGAGAGTCCCAGTGCGATCTGGCACAGCACCGCCGTGATCAGAACGCCGCCGAGGAGCTTCAGCCGCCGGTTGCGCGCGCGCAGAGCCACCAGAAGACCGAGGCTGAGGAGCGTGAGGCCCGCGACGACGGCCCCCAGCCGGTGGGTAAACTGAATCGCGACGCGTGCCGGATTGGCGAGCACCCCACCCTCGTAGTCCACGCCGAGACCGCGCCATAGGACGAAGGCGTCCTTGAAATTCATCCCGGGCCACCAGGAGCGCTGACAGGTGGGCAGATCGGGGCACGCCACGGCGGCGTAATTGGTGCTCGTCCAGCCGCCGAGGAAGATCTGCAGCGCAAGCACCGCGAAGCCGATGATCGCGAAAGTGCGCAGCCCCGTCTCGGAGCGGGTGAGCGGCCGCCGCGCCGGCGCAATCGACAGCCAGCGCAGAATGGCCAACGTGGTGAGGCCGCCGAGAAGATGCGCCGTCACGATCAACGGCTGAAGCAGCAGGGTCACCGTCTTCATGCCGAGCAGCCCCTGCAAACACACCACGCCGAGAAGAACCGCCGCGGGCGCCACGGGTTGATCCGGATCCTTCCGATTGACGAGCGCGACTACCAGCAGACCCGAGATGATGAGCCCCAGCGTGGAGGCGAAATAGCGGTGGACCATTTCGTGCACTGCTTGGGCGAAGTGATGGGTGCTTCCTTGCGGGAATACATGCCCGTAGCAGCCCGGCCAATCGGGACAGCCGAGCCCCGCATCGGTGAGCCGGACCCACGCGCCGAGCACCACCACGCAGAACGCCAGCAAGGTGCCGGCGAGCGCCAGGCGCCTGAACCAAACGACCCGATGCCGCTCACGCATGATGCGCGCCCACCCGCCGTCGATGGCCACGGTAGGATGACTGCCTGCTAAACCTCGGCCTGATCGTGCCGGATTTCAGCTCCCGCGCGAAGTTTGAGTCTTGCTTGAGCGTGGAGAAGAAATTGATGCCGTCGGCCGCATCCATGTACTGGTACTGCCACTTTCACTGATAGCCGGTGACCCGCACGGAGAGGTCGTTGCGCATGTCCTCCATCGGATCGCCTGGGCGGCCGGGATGGTCACGACCACCAGGATGAGCACCGGGATGATGGTCCAGATGACATCCACCTTCGTGCTATGCAGCATGGTGGCGTCGAGGATCGCTTCTTGCGACTTGCGGAACTTGACCAGCGAATAAATCATCGCGCCGAACACCGCGACGGCGATGGCGACGCAGATCCAGAAGGCATCCATGTGGAGGTCGTAGACTGCCTTTGATGCACTCATCTGATCCGATCCCCGAAGTTCCACCGCTCATCCAGCGGCGGCGACTCGTTCATGCCGACCATCGAAACCCATTCACAGGCCAAATCCGCGGCGCTCGATCGTCTGGGGTAAAGGCGCGTCCGCGGACTGCGCAGTTTAACCCGAAAACCAGCTTCGCGCCGGCGGGCATGAGCGAACCGCCCGGCGCGGGCTCGACACGCTGTGCTCCTTCAGCGCAAGAATCACTCAACGGCGGCCTCGCTTGCCCGCCAATTGCCGCCGCATGTCTTCGAGCGAGACCGTGTTGGAGGAGGCGAGGCGATCGGGAGACTCCCGCGGCCCCCACGCCTGTCCGAAGACCACCTCATAAGTTGCCGGCAGCCGTCCGTTGCGCCGGTGCGCTTCATACGCCGCCCGCATCGCCTCGAAGATGCGCGGACCGGTAAGCCCCTTGCGCCGGCCGGCCAGGGCGTTCACCTCGCCCACGGCCTTGAGATCCGCGGCGAGGTGCGACACGTCGGCGTACTCGAGCGTGTAGCGTTCCACATCGAGCACCGGTTCGGCGAAGCCGGACCGCACCAGGGCATCGCCGAGATCGTGCATGTCCATGAACGGGTGCACGCGCGGGCTCGAATCCGCGCTCGCCCAGGCGCTGCGAAGCTCGCGCAGCGTATCGGGGCCGAGGGTGGTGAAGGTGAGGAGGCCGCGCGGTGCGAGCACGCGGCGAAATTCCGCGAACACCCGGTCAGGATCGCCCCAGGGCAGCATGAAATTGCTGAAGATGAGATCGACACTCGCATCCTTGAGCGGCAGGCTCCCCACATCCGCACACACGCGCGCGAGCGGGCGAAGCCACGAGCTGCGCGCCGCCGCGGCGCGCAGCATTCCGTGGGCCGAGTCCACGGCGAGCACCTGAGACCGGGGGTAGCGGCGTTTCAGCGCCTGCCCGCCGAGCCCGGTGCCGGCGCCCGCGTCCAGGACGATGCGCGGCTCCAGCTCGGTCAGCTCCAGCCGCTCGAGCAGAAGGTTGCGCACCTCGCCTTGGAGAACCGCCGCGGCATCGTAGCTCGCGCTCGCGCGGCCGAAGGCGCGGCGCGCGAATGGCGCATCGACGGCGGAGGCGGCGTCTTCCTCGGCCATCAATGCGCGAACTGATAGGTCAGGAGGAGGCCGATGAATACCGAGAGCCCAAAGTAATGGCTCTCGAGAAAGGCGCGAAAGCACGCATCGCGGTCGCGATTGCGGATCAGCCACAGCTGGCGGATGAAGAACAGCGCTCCCGTCGCCAAGCCCGCGTAATACCAGCCGGTCATGTTCAGCGAGCGGCCGGCGAGGTACAACGCCAACAGCGTCAGCGCCTGCAATACCGCGATGATATGCCGGTCCGAGTCGCCGAACAGAATCGCGGTCGAGCGCACGCCGATCCTCAAATCGTCATCGCGGTCCACCATCGCGTAGATGGTGTCGTAGACGGTGACCCAGAGCAGGTTGGCGATCATCAACAGCAATGCCACGTTCGGCACGCGCTCCAGTTGTGCCGCGAACGCCATCGGGATACCCCAACCGAATGCAATGCCGAGGTATAGCTGCGGCACCGATAGAAAGCGCTTGATGAAGGGATAGGTCACCGCCAGAAACGCGCCGCCCAAGGCGAAGAGCAGGGTGAGCTTGTTCAGCTGCAGGACCAGCGCCAGAGCGCCGAGCGCCAGCACGGCGAACAGAATGAGCGCCTCGGTGGTGGTGATCCGTCCCTGCGCCAAGGGCCGGTCGGCGGTGCGCGCGACATGCGGGTCGAAGCTGCGGTCGGCATAGTCGTTGACCGCGCAGCCCGCGGATCGCATGAGCACCGTACCGGCGACGAAAATGATGAAAAGGTGCGGATCCGGATTGCCGCGGCCGGCGATCCACACCGCCCACAGGGTGGGCCACAACAGCAGCCAGATCCCGACGGGCCGGTCGAGGCGTGTGAGCCGGATGTAGTCCCCGAGTGTGCCCAGGATTCCGGGCAGCTCGTTCGTGGTCCAGGGATGAAAGCGCACCCGATAGGCGAACCACCGCCAGCGCTCGGCGATCCGCTGCAGCAATTCCGGGCCTGAGCGTGGCAGCCGCACGGCCGGTGAGCCTCAGACGCCCGAGGGCGTGCGGCCCATCGCGGGCAGAAAGGCCTCCTGCGAGAGCATCGGCGAACCCCGCAGTAGGATTCTCGAGCGCCGCGCCCACAATCCGGCGGGCGAGAGATCCGTGTCGTGCAGCGCCCGCGCGCTCAACGGGTGTTCCGCCGGCAGCCACGCGTACTCGTAGGAGCTGCGCTCGACGCCGGACAGATCGCTCAGGATTTCCCCCGCCGGCGAGTCGCCGAGCTCGCCCAGCCAGGGATGGACGCACAGGGTGGAGTCCGGCACCACGGTCTGCGCGAACACCCAGACCTGTCCGCCGCAGGAAAACTCCTCGTCGCGGAACAGCCCCGCCGAGTCGCCGGCCTTGAGGCACTCCTTGAGGTCGCGGTTCAGCAGCCCGGTCCATTGATCGACCAGGTGCGCACCGAATTTCTCGCCGCAGGAGTCCTTCATGCGCACGCTCAAGAGGCCCTTGCCGATGAGCCACGGGCGCATGCGCGCCTCGATGTCGAGCTGGCCCAGCCGCTCCGCGGGGAGCCATTGGATGGGAGCGAGCTTGCGTGCGTTTTGCGGAGTCATTGCGCCATTCTAACCGACACGGCCGTACTGCTCGCCATGTCCGACCCACCGTCTTACCAACGGTGTCACATTCGCGGGCCAATCCGCGAGCATGCGTTCCGCCGCGATCTGCACGCGCGGCAAAAGATCCGCGTCGCGCGCGAGGTCGGCGACCCGCATCTGCGCGAGCCCGGTCTGGCGCGTGCCGAGGAATTCGCCCGGTCCGCGCAGCTCCAGGTCGCGGCGCGCCACGACGAACCCGTCGTTGGTATCGCGCATGACGCCGAGCCGCTCGCGGGCCAGCGCCGACAAGGGTGAGCGATACAGGAGCGTGCAGGAACTGGCATGCTGGCCTCGCCCAACGCGGCCGCGCAGCTGATGCAGCTGCGCGAGCCCCATGCGCTCGGCATTCTCGATCACCATGAGTGTGGCATTCGGCACGTCGACGCCCACCTCGATGACGGTGGTCGCCACCAGCAGATGAATCTGCCCCTCCTTGAACAGGCGCATGGCGCGCTCCTTCGCGGCGGCCGGCATGCGTCCGTGCACCACCGTGACCTTGAGCTCCGGCAACGCGGCTTGGAGCGCCTTCGCCGTTTCCTCCGCGGCCTGAAAAGGCATCTCCTCGGACTCATCGATCAGCGGGCAGACCCAATACGCCTGCCGCCCGGCGAGGCACGCCGTGCGGATGCGAACGACCACTTCCTCGCGGCGGGTGTCGGCGAGCGCCACGGTGGTGACCGGCGTGCGGCCGGGCGGCAACTCGTCGATCACCGAGACGTCGAGGTCCGCGTATGCCGTCATAGCGAGGGTGCGCGGAATTGGCGTCGCGGTCATGATCAATTGGTGCGGGCGGTGGCCGTCGTGGGCGCCCTTCTCGCGCAACGACAGGCGCTGATGCACGCCGAAGCGATGCTGCTCGTCGACGATGGCGAGCGCGAGCGCCGCGAATTCGACGCCCTCCTGGAAGAGTGCGTGGGTGCCGATGACCACGGGCGCCGCGCCCTCGCGGATGTTCGCGAGCACGCTGCCGCGCGCTTTGCCGGTCAGCCGCCCCGTGAGCAGCGCCGGCGGGATGCCGAGGGGCTCGAACCAGCGCCGGAAATTCTGTGCGTGCTGATCCGCCAGGAGCTCCGTCGGAGCCATCAAGGCGACCTGCCGGCCATTTTCGATGGCGTGGGTCGCGGCGAGCGCGGCCACCAAGGTTTTCCCGCAGCCCACATCGCCCTGAATGAGCCGCAGCATCGGCTTCGCGAGCTGCAGATCCGATTCGATCTCGCCGAGCACTCGCTCCTGCGCCCGCGTTTGCCGGAACGGCAGCGCGGCGATGAGTCGGGCCTTGAGCGCCCCGCTGCTGCCGAGCGGCCAGCCGGGATCCTGCTGCACCCGGGCGCGCAGGAGCTTCAGCGAGAGCTGATGCGCCAGCAATTCCTCGAACGCGAGGCGCCGCTGGGCCGGGTGCCGGCGATTCATCAGCAAATCGACCGGCGCGTCCGCCGGCGGCCGGTGCACGTATTGCAACGCCTCGCGAAGCGGCGGCAGGCGCGAGTCGGCAAGCACGGCGGGCGGCAGCCAATCCTCGAGTTCCCCGGGGGAGATCTGATCGAGCGCGAGCCCGACCAATTGCCGCAAGCGGCCCTGGGTCAGGCCTTCGGTGAGCGGATAAATCGGCGTCAGATGCTCGCCGGGCGCAGCCGATGCCGGATCGACGCGCCGATACTCGGGGTGCACGATCTCGAGACCCTTGGGGCCGCGCCTCACTTCGCCGAAGCAGCGGATCCGCACCCCGCGTGCGAGGCCTGCCTGTTGCTGCGCGGTGAAGTAAAAGAACCGCAGGGTCAGATAGCCCGAACCGTCGCCGATTCGGCTGAGCATCTGGCGGCGGCCGCGGAACGCGACCTCGGTGAGCAGTACCTCGCCCTCCACCACGGCGCGCTGTCCGTGCTGCAACTCGCCCAGCGGCACCACATGCGTGCGATCTTCGTAGCGCAGCGGCAGCAGGAAAAGGAGGTCCTGGATGGTTTCGACGCCCAGCGCGCGCAGCCGCTCGGCTTGCCGCTCGCCGACCCCGCGTAACGCCGTCACCGGCTTGCCGTCGCTCACGAGGCGCGTCGTCGTTTCGCGAGCGCCGATCAGCGAAGGGCGATCAGCGGGCGAGGATGCATTCCACCTCGACCTGGGCGCCGCGCGGCAGGGAAGCGACGCCGACCGAGGCGCGCGCCGGATACGGCTCGCGGAAATACTCGGCCATGATCTTGTTGACCAGGGGAAAGTGCGACAGATCGGTCAGGAATATGGTCACCTTCACCACGTCGTCGAAACTCGCCCCGGCGGCCGCGACGATCGCCTTCAAGTTCTTGAACACCTGATGGATCTGGGCGTCGATGCCCCCCGGGACGAGCTCCTTGGTGGCGGGATCCAAGGGGATCTGGCCCGAGACCCAGAGCGTGCTGCCGACCTCGACCGCCTGCGAATAGGTGCCGATGGCTGCCGGCGCGTCGGCGGTGGAAATGATTCTTTTCTTGCTCATGAATGAGGTTCCTGATCGATGATTCGGTGCCGCCGCCTCTTCAGGCGAGCGTGCGATAGACCCGCTGCACGTCCTGCATGCGGCGGATGGTGCGTATGACGCGGGCCAGGTGCTTGCGGTCGCGCACCTGAAGCTGGAATTTGAGCGACGAGCTGTTCACGTCGCGCTCCTCCAACGAGACCTGATCGATGTTGGTCTCCGTCCCCGCGATGCTCGATGCCACGGCCGCGAGCACCCCGACGCGATTGTTGATGTCGAGCTGGATCTCGGAGCTGAACATCCGCCCCTGAGTTCCCTCCCACCCCACGGACAGCCATTTTTCCGGCTGCTTGCGGTACTCGGCGAGATTACCGCAATTCTGGCGATGGATCATCACGCCCCGGCCGGCGGAGAGATAGGCCATGATGGGATCGTTCGGGATGGGGAAGCAGCAGCGCGCATAGGTCACGAGCAACCCCTCGGTTCCCGCGATCATCAGCGGCCCGGAGCTGTGGCTATGCTCGCCCTCCGGCCCCGGCTGCAGATGCCGCGCGACGAGCGGCGCCAAGCGCTCGCCGAGCCCGATTTTCTCGAACAGCTCGTCCGCGTCCTTGAGGTTGAGCTCCTTCACCACGGCATCGAGCTCCGCGGCGGGGATTTTCTTGAAATTGAGCGACAACTCCTCGAGCGCCACCCCGAGCAACCGCTTGCCGAGCTCGATCGCCTCGCCGCGCTTCAAGTTCTTGAGATACTGCCGTATCGCCGCGCGTGCCTTCGCCGTGACCAGAAAGCTCGACCACGAGGGATTCGGGGTCGCGCCCTTGGCGGTGATGATCTCCACGGTCTGGCCGTTGCGCAGCGGCGTTCGAAGCGGCACCAGGCGCCGGTCGACCTTGGCGGCGACGCAGCGGTTGCCGACATCGGTATGAATGGCATAGGCGAAGTCGACCGCCGTGGCGCCGCTCGGTAGGCGCAGAATCTTGCCCTTGGGCGTGAACACATAGACCTTGTCCGGGAAGAGATCGACCTTGACGCTCTCCAGAAACTCCTCCGAACTGCCGCCCTCCTGGATTTGCACCAGGCTCGCGAGCCATTCGCGGGCGCGGTCGTGCTCGATGCCGCCGAACGCATCGCCGCCCGATTTGTACTTCCAGTGCGCGGCGATGCCCGATTCGGCGACGCGATGCATCTGCTCGGAGCGGATCTGCACCTCGATGGGCACGCCATTCGGCCCGAACAGCGTGGTGTGCAACGATTGATAGCCGTTGACGCGAGGAATGGCGATGTAATCCTTGAAGCGCCCCGGCATGGGTTTGTAGACGCCGTGCACCAGCCCGAGCGCCCGATAGCACGTATCGACGTTGTCGACGATGATCCGAAAGCCGTACACATCGACCATCTCGTTGAGCGAGATGTGCTTGTTCTGCATTTTCTTGTAGATGCTGTAGAGATGCTTCTCGCGGCCCTCGACGCCCGCCGTGATCTCGGCTTTCTTCAAGGCGCTCTTGAAGGTCTCTTCGATCTTGCCGATGAACTGCTTCTGGTTGCCGCGCGCGCGCTTGATCTCGCGCTCGAGCACCCGGTATCGGTACGGATACAGGGCGCGAAATCCCAGGTCCTCGAGCTCGAGTTTTACCGTGTACAAGCCGAGCCGCTCGGCGATGGGGGCGTAGATCTCC
>Ga0187887_10000571_pt1 | contig 35848 bp, 28 predicted proteins | sample June2016WEW_7_10_FD_132977 | JGI IMG/M metagenome (GOLD analysis project Ga0187887, IMG submission 132977) | Peatland microbial communities from SPRUCE experiment site at the Marcell Experimental Forest, Minnesota, USA - June2016WEW_7_10 | ecosystem: Environmental > Terrestrial > Soil >... | reverse complement strand
GCCAGAGCTCAATCTTATTCCCATCCAGGTCATAGATCCAGGCAAAGCGACCGTAGGATTCATCCATTCGTTTGGCGTCAATCTTTACTCCCTCTTGTTTTAAGCGGTCGAGCAAAGCATCCATGTCGTCCACGATGTAGTTGATCATGAAGGGAGCGGGGCTGGGATCGAAATACTTCGTGGAGGCGGAAAAAACACTCCATACTGTGACGTGCTCCTTTTGCGGGTCGTCGTGTTCGCGCCACGGAAGCATCGCGCCTTGGCCTTTGTCCGCGAGTCCAAGATGCTTCGAATACCATTCGCGGGTCTGATCACGATCAGCGGATTTGAAGAAGACACCGCCGATTCCAAGGATGCGCCCGCGCTGCTCCGTTTTGACGGGCGGCTTCGACTTTTCAGGTTGCGGAGATTGCGCTTCCTGTCCTCCTGCTGAGCGGGCCGAGATTACCAGTAGCGAACCGAGCGCAATTGTGCTCCACGGTATGGCTTGCATCGGCGAATTATACATAAGTTTCGATTCGGATACAGAAGTCGGTTCGCTCTTCGCTCTTCGCTCTTCGCTCTTTGCTCTTCGATCACGATCGCATCGCCTCGCGAAGCCACACATGACCGCGATCAGTGTTAAGTCTTGGATGCCATGCCATCAAGAAATGAAACGGATGCAACTCGCGCAGTGCTTTCACAAGGCGTAGCTCGCGGTTCCTGCAGAACGAGATCGACTTGTCCGCCTCCCGCACCACTTTTTCCGCCACTCCATTTCGATTACTTGGTATCATCTCGCGGCACCTACTTTTTGTTATTTCGTGGCGCAGTGGAGAGATCTGTTTTTCTTCTCCTCGGCTCACACTCTCAAGGAGACTTCATGGCACGAGTCACCGGAATCGGCGGCGTCTTCCTGAAAGCCCGCGACCCCAAAGCCCTCGCCAGCTGGTACGCCCAGCACCTCGGCATCCAGCTCGCCGACTACGGCGGAGCCACCCTCCTCTGGTCCGACGAAGTCCCCGCCGGTACCGGCCAAACCGCCTGGATGCTCTTCCCTGACACCACCAACCACTTCGGCTCCCCCACCCAGAGCGCCATGATCAACTACAGAGTCGATGACCTCGAAGCGCTCCTCACCCAGCTCCGCGCCGCCAACATCCCCATCGACCCCCACCAAGAATCCGCCCCCTACGGCCACTTCGGGTGGATCACCGACCCCGAGGGCAACCGCGTCGAACTCTGGCAACCAGTGGTCGAGACACCGTGATTTTGAATTCCATAATCTTTAAGCAGTCCGCTGCGCCGAGATAATTTAACATGCTAACCATACGCCGGACTTCGGCGAGGTGCGAATGCCCCGATTGCTTTCGGTAAATGTCGGCCTGCCGCGCGACGTGACATGGAACGGCAAAACCGTCCGAACGTCAGTCTGGAAATCTCCGGTCGCGGGACGGCGAATGGTGCGCAAGCTCGATATCGATGGCGATGCGCAAGCCGATCTGGCCGGTCACGGCGGGGAGCAGCGCGCCGTATTCGTCTACCAGATGGATTCGTACGATTACTGGGAGAGCTTTTTGGGCCGCAACGATTTTACTTTCGGCCAGTTCGGGGAAAACTTCACCGTCGAGGGGCTTCTTGATAACGAAGTCTGCATCGGCGATCGCTATCGCATTGGTGGTGCTGTGTTGGAAGTGACGCAGCCCCGCGTGACGTGCTACCGCGTCGGCATCCGCATGAACGAGGCTCGTATGCCGGCGCTGCTCGTAGCGCATCACAGACCAGGATTCTACTTTCGCGTGTTGCAGGAGGGAGAAGTTGGTGCAGGCGACGACATCGTGAAAATCGCCGATGGTCCAGAAAAGGCCACGGTTGCCGATATTGATGGTCTCTTATACTTGCCGGGACATACTCCTAAACAACTGGAGAGAGCGTTACGGATTCCTGCGCTCAGCCAGGGTTGGCAGTCTTCTTTTCAAGCGATGCTCACGCAAGCGTCGAGCCCGAATCCCGCCAAGGGAAATCCGGGACTCGCAAATGAGGAAAAAGCACCCGCATGGCCCGGCTTTCGACCGATGCGAGTTGCGAATATTCATAAAGAAAGTGGTAGCGTTACATCCTTTGTTCTGTCGCCAATCAATGGACAGTCTCTTCCTCTCTTTCAGGCGGGTCAATATGTCGTCTTGCGGCTGCTCGTCGATCCCGGCAAACCGCCGGTTCTTCGCAGCTATTCGCTGTCCGATCTGCCGGCAGCCGACCACTTTCGCATCAGCGTCAAGAGCGAATTGAACGGGATTGGAAGTTCATTTCTGTGCAACCGTGCGCGAGAAGGCGATCTATTGGATGTCAGTGCGCCGCGCGGAAGCTTCACTCTGCGTCCTGGCCAGGGTCCTGTGGTTCTGCTGAGCGCGGGAGTGGGCGCAACGCCCGTGATGGCGATGCTGCATGCTCTCGCCGTCGAAGGATCGCAACGAGCAATCTGGTGGATTTATGGAGCGCGCAATCGCGTCGAGCATCCATTTGCGGAAGAATCGCGTTCTTTACTGAAAAAGCTCTCGCGCGGGCGAGGATACATCGTTTACAGCAGGCCTGCCGTTATCGACAAAGTCGGAGTAGACTTCGACGCTCCCGGGCACATTGACACAGCTTTGCTGGAGAACATCGGAGTGTCACAGGGGAGTGACTTCTATCTGTGTGGCCCAGCTTCGTTCTTGCAGAATATGCGCGACGGTCTGCGAACCTGGGGTGTGCTCGCTGGGAATGTGCACACGGAAATCTTCGGTGCTCTCGAGGCTATTACCCCTGGCATGGCGCAGGTTGATCACACCCCTCACCTGCCACAAGGACCGCCCGGATCTGGCCCTCCAGTCTCATTCGCGCGTAGTGGAATTACCGCCGCTTGGGATCCGAAGTTCGCGAGCTTGCTTGAACTGGCGGAAGCCTGCGACGTTCCGGTCCGATGGTCGTGCCGGATTGGAGTCTGCCATACCTGCATGACTGGCCTGATGGACGGATCGATTACCTACAATCCTGAGCCGCTGGAGAGGCCCGCTCCAGGGAACGTGCTCGTATGTTGTTCCCAGCCAAACGCGGGCATCACGCTGGTTCTTTAAAAAAGAAGATCTCTGAGAGAAGATTTTGAAAGAAATGCGAGGAGTCCAATCATGCGTTCTGATATTGTGCCCGGAGGCATTTTCCCCCCATACGAACTGCCCGATCATACGGGCACACTGCGCAAGCTCAGCGAGCTACAAGGCGACGATCCGCTGATCCTCACGCTCGCGCGCGGCCACTATTGCCCAAAGGAGCACCAGCAGCATTTGGAACTCGCCGCGTTCTACCCCAAGATCGCGGTGGCGTACACGCAGATCGCCACGATCACCACCGACGATCACCATACTCTGCAGGAATTCCGCGCCTCGGTCGGAGCCCCGTGGACCTTCCTTTCGGACCCCGAGCGAACCATTCAGAAGGATCTCGACATTCAGGAGTACACCGACCCAGAGCACAATCCGATGATTCCGCACACGCTCGTGCTCAAGCCGGGCCTCGTGATCTACAGCATCTATAACGGCTACTGGTTCTGGGGGCGTCCCTCGGTCATCGATCTGTGGCACGACCTGCGCGCGGTGACCAGCGAAATCCGTCCCGACTGGGATCTGAGTGCTCCCGGACTCCGCGAGGCATGGAATGCGGGCGACTTTTCGCGTTTTCACGGCTGGAACAAGCAGGCCAGCAAAGATGCCTCGACGGCAGGGAAATAGCACAACCACTTCGATTTACTGCGGTATGGAATCGCTCGAGAGGCAAGTCATGGCAAAGACAGCAGAGTGTTCGTGTCTGGATGTGTGTTCTGGCGATCAGGAGTTGGCGCCCACTGCAGCGGGTTGCGAATATCCGCGCTCTCTCACCTAGTAGTTAGTACAGTGGACATTCGACTCGCGCTCCCCGAGTCTAAATTCTAGAAGTCTCGTAATCGACTCGCTTCATTGAGGTTGTTCTCCCATCGGCGAATCAACGCGGTATGCCGTGGCATAGAGAAATTTTTCCCGGATGCCCTACTGGCATCTACCTGCGCGCGCCGGATTCTGTAAATCTCGGGGGCATGAAATTCCTCCCCCAGTCGCAACGCCGTTACAGCCTCGTCTTTTCTGTCGTCGTGCTGTCGATCGTGTTCACATCACTGCCGCTACGCGCGCGCGCCGCCGGATTGACGGTTTCCCCCAGCACTCTGGATTTCGGTTATGTCGCCATACATCAGACTCAGACCCTGTTAGTCGCCGTCGCCAACACCGGCGCGTCGACCGTGACCATTTCCAGCATGAGTGCGAACAACGATAAGTTCGTACTCTCCAATTGGAAAATGCCGGTGGTGCTTTCTCCGGGCGAGAGTCTCGAACTCAGCGTAACCTTTGAACCCACCGCCGCAGGAACACAGAACGGAAGAATCACATTCGAGACCAACTCCTTCAATGTCGCGGTCGCCGTCGGACTATCGGGCTCGGGCACCACCCGCGAGAGCGTGACCGCGACCCCGGCGAACCTTGAGTTCGGTAACGTCGCAGTAGGCCAGAGTTCCACGCTTCCCGTCGAACTGACCAACACACGCGGTTGGACCATCGTCGTTCAGAAACTGATCATTACCGGCAGCGACTTTTCCGTGAGCGGCGCGAACTTTCCCTTGACCCTGCAAGGCGGCCAGAAAGTGAAGTTGAATGCCACCTTCAAACCCCAGGTACAGGGAGAAACTGGAGGCAGCTTTTTCGCCTGGGGTCCGGGCCTCGATGTACCTCTAGTGGGCACGGGCACCGGCGGCACGAAGGGAACACTGACGATCACGCCCGCGACGCTCGCTTTTGGCAGCGTGGCCGACGGCAGCACGAAGACGCTCACCGCAAAGCTCAGCGCGACCAGCGGCAGCGTGATTATTTCTTCGGTTTCCAGCAGTAATTCTGTCTTTGCCGTGACCGGCGAGAAATTCCCCTTCGCCATCCCAGCCGGCGGTTATGTCTTGCTCGACGTCGCCTTCACGCCCGCGCATAGCGTGGCCAGCGCCGGCCAGCTTTCCTTCACCAGCAACGCAAGCGATTCGCCCGACTCCGAAGCGCTCACCGGCACCGGCACCGCACCCTTCGTGGATCTCTCATGGCGCGCCAGTGGTTCGCCGGATGTTGTGGGCTACAACATTTACCGGAGTAATTCTTCAAATGGTGGCTATTCCAGGCTGAACTCCGAGCTAGATGCCGACACTTACTTCACCGATGCAACCGTGGCCGGTGACACCACCTACTACTACGCAACCACCGCCGTGAACTCGAGCGGGAAGGAAAGCTCCTACTCGAACCAGGCCAAGGTCGTGGTGCCGTAGAGTGATTCCACTCCGTAGATTTTCCAGATTTTCCTCCTGCCTTTGACAGGCTGCGGCGGAACGCGCCATAACTCCGGCGCACCGCCGCTTCCTGGCCTGTGCTAGCACCACACTTTCTTCTTACATCACGGTGTCGCAATCCGACATGCAGCCCGTGGTTGCCGCCCAGACTTTCGGCTTCCCGCTGGTGGTTGATTACAAGGACCTGTATCTGCCTGATGGCGACATCAACCAGATATCGACTGCCAGGCAGACTTACCTGCTGAACGCCAGCACCCGCCAGGCAGAGGGGAGCTTCAGCAGTTATCTCGAAAATACCGGTCAGCATGCCGATACGCTGGAGCTCAGCTCCTCGGGTAACTTCTTGGGAAACACGGGACAATCGAGCGCGCAGCAGTACAACGATTTCGACACCACCGGCGCCGCCTAGGATTGCGCGATTTCAGCAGCGCCGAATGTGCTGACGGCATTCAGCCCGGGCTGCGCTCAATAAGGGTGCCCCGTCCTTATCTCTCCGTTCTTTGGAGAGATGGGGCGGGGATTTTGACTTCGCACCCTGTAATGGCGCGCTTTGAAACTATTCTGGCGGCGTCATCCTGAGCCTAGCCGTTTTTCAGGCGGAGCGAAGGATCTCCCGTGGCGCATGCCTCGTCGGCGAGGAGATCGCTCCGCCGGCTGAACTGCGCCGGCTTTCGGGATGACTGACCTCAAGAGGTAGCGGGCGCCACTTCCGAAAAATAAGATTCACCGCGGTGGGCGCGTGATCGCCCCCTGCGAAGCCGACGATACCAGCGCCGCATACTTCGCAAACACGCCCGTGGGATAGCGAGGCTGCGGCGCTCTCCAAGCTTTCATGCGATGACGCAGAACGTCGTCGCCAATCTCCACCTCCAAAAGCCGCTGGTTCACGTCGAAGCGGATCATGTCACCATCGTGCACGGCCGCAATCGGCCCGCCCAGCGCGGCTTCCGGTGACACGTGACCAGCCATCAGTCCGTGCGTGGCGCCGCTGAAGCGGCCATCGGTTAAAAGCGCAACCGAAGATCCCAAGCCTTCGCCGACGAGCGCGGCGGTGACGCCCAGCATCTCCCGCATGCCCGGCCCGCCTTTGGGTCCTTCGTTGCGGATCACGACCACATCGCCCGCCTGAATTTGCTTGCGGGTGACCGCGCTCATGGCATCTTCTTCCGATTCAAAAACGCGCGCCGGGCCGCGATGCTCCAGCCGTTCATGCCCGCTGATCTTGGCCACGCAACCTTCAGGAGCAATATTTCCTTTCAGGATTACGAGGCCTCCAGTCTTCTTCAACGGCTTTTCCAGGGGCGCGATCACTTCCTGGTTCGGAGTTTCAACGGCACTCTCGCTCTCTGCCTCGAGCGTAAGCCCGGTCACAGTTTTCGCGCCGCCGTGAAGATGCTTGCCGCGCAGTAGGCGCCGCACCAGCAGGCGTATGCCACCGGCGCGATGCATATCTGCGGCTACAAAGCGCCCGGAGGGTTTCAGATCCGCCAGCAGCGGAGTGCGCTCGCTCACCAGCTGAAAATCGTCGATCTCGAGCTCGACGCCGGCCTCGCGCGCGATCGCCAGCAGATGCAGAACGGCATTCGTCGATCCGCCGCTCGCGGCTACCGATGCAATGGCGTTTTCAAAAGCGTGACGAGTCAAAATAGCACGCGGACGGATTTCCTGATGCAGAAGATTCATCACCACCCTGCCGCAATCGAACGAGACCTGATCTTTCTTGGGATCCATCGCGGGTACGCTGTTGAAGCCCATGGGAGAAAGCCCAATCACCTCCATCACCGTCGACATCGTATTCGCGGTGTATTGCCCGCCGCAGGCTCCGGCGCCGGGGCAGGCCACGTCTTCGAGCGCGTGCAATTCTTTGTCGGTAATTTTTCCGGCGGCATTGGCGCCCACCGCTTCGAACACATCTTGAATCGTGACATCTTTCCCGCCGTAGTTGCCGGCAGCGATGGTGCCGCCATAGAGCACGAGGCCGGGAAGATCCATGCGCGCCAGGGCCATGGCGGCGGCCGGAATGGTTTTATCGCACCCCACCACGCACACCACCGCATCAAATAACTGCCCGCGGCAAACCAGTTCAATGGAATCGGCGATCAACTCGCGGCTCACCAGCGACGCCCGCATGCCCTCGGTGCCCATGGTTTCGCCATCGGAAATGGCGATGGTATTGAACTCCATCGGCGTGCCGCCGGCAGCGCGAATGCCTTCTTTCACCTTGGCCGAAAGCCGCCGCAGGTGAAAGTTGCACGGCATGGTTTCAATCCAGGTGTTGGCCACGCCGATCAGCGGCTTGCGCAAATCGGCGTCGGTAAAGCCAATCGCTTTGAACATGGAGCGCGCCGGTGCCCGGTCGCGCCCGTCAGTAATTCCGCGGCTGCGATGCTTAAGATCCATGGCTATATAAGATACACGGGTGAGAGGTTAGAAGAATGAATTGTGATCCCGAACCGAGCGAGGGATCTTGGGTTTCTCCCGCGCCCATCGTATGCTCGCTGGCAGACGCCAAGGGCCCCTCGCTCGGCTGGGGAAGACAAGCTTATTCTATAAAACAAAAAAACGGGGAAACCTGCCGTTGGATCATGCCAGGAGGCTGCATTCCAACTTCAGGTTCCCCAATTGACATGACGCTCCCCAGAGACATCATGTTGATGATGCAAAAGCTGTGCCACCAATGTTTTCAAAATAGCGAAACATTTACGCCAGCGCCGCGCGCGCCGACGATTCCGAACGAATCGCAGAAACCGGAGGGTGCGGCCCCCAGCCTCCGTGATCCTCATGCCCATGCAAAGACGCGGAAGAACGCACATCGATGACATCCACGATGCCATACCACTCGCGGCACAGCTGCCCGATCTGCTTCTGCGAAACCTCAAGCTGCAGCGTGACGGCGTGATCCGCCCCCGAGGCCTCGGCGTGCACCGACGGAATGTCCAGCCCCCGGCGCGAAGCCGCGTTCAGAATGCGCATCAGCGCGCCCTGCGAGTTGCGATAGCGAACGTGGAATACCTGCATAGTTCGATCCCCCAAGAAACAATTTAGTAATTGGGAAATTAAGCAATTGAGTCATTTGAAATCATCGCCGCAACAATTTCTCAATTACAAAAGTAACCCGTCCCCCAATTACTCAATTACAAAATCTCTCCATGATTCAATTTCCAATCGCTCCATGACCCGATGACTCAATCCTTGTCCCCATACACCATCTCGGAAAGCGCCGCTCCCGCCGGAACCATGGGATAGACGTTCGCTTCGGGAGCGCAATCGAATACCAGCAACTCCGGCTCCGGCGAGCGCAAAAAGTTGTCGATGAGATCTCCCGTCTCGGCCGACACCGGAAACTCCGCCATGGCAGCCTCGTTCAGGCGACAGGCGTTAATCTTGTAGGCCCTGGCGATCTCGACGAAATCCGGATTGTCGCTCAAATCGGTTTCGGCATAATTGCGCTCATAGAAAAGCTGCTGCCACTGCCGCACCATGCCCAGATATTTGTTGTCGACGATCACCATTTTTATGGGCAGCGATAGCCGATGCACCGTGGCGAGTTCCTGAATGTTCATCTGGAAGCCGCCGTCGCCGGAGACGCAGAGCACGCAAGTATCCGGCTGTGCTAGCTGCACGCCAACGGCAGCGGGCAGAGCGAAGCCCATCGCTCCCAAGCCCCCGGAAGTGATGAAGCCGCGGGGCGAAGAAGAACGGAAGCGCTGTGCCGCCCACATCTGGTGCTGACCCACGTCCGCAATGATCACGTTGTTCTGCGGCAGGCGGCTGAAGAGTTCGTCTAGAAAGCGCATCGTAGGCTGTGCCAGCCCGCGTGGATCAAGCTCGGCCCGCTCGCTTCCGCAGGCGACAGCGCGCCAGCCGCTCCAATCGGGGAGTGAGGCCTGCTCCACCTCTGCGTGAAATGCAGGAATCGTGTCGGCAAGGTCGCCGATCACCGGCACCTCGCAGGTCCGCACGCGATCCAGTTGCGCGGGATCGATTTCAAAGTGAACGATTTTCGCATTCGGCGCAAAGCGCGTAGGCTCGCCGGTCACGCGGTCATCGAGGCGCGCTCCGAAGACAAAGAGCAGGTCCGTTTCATGCAGCGCGGTGTTGGCCGCGCGCGTGCCGTGCATGCCCACCATGCCCAGGTAATAAGGCGCCTGCGGCGGAATCGACCCCAGCCCATGCACCGTGGCGAAGGCGGGAATATTCAGGCAATCAAGCAGACGGCGCAACTGTGGGATCGCTCCCGAAAGTTTTGCCCCTGCGCCCACCAACGCCACCGGACGCGAAGCCCCCTGTAGAAGAGAAAGGATGGTATCGCGAAAAGCCCTATCGGTCTTGGCTTCGGCGGGCCGCCGGTGCGGTGTAAACTTCACCGGCCCGGAAAACTCTTTCTTTGCTTTCAAAAGATCGGTAGGAATGTCGATGACCACGGGCCCCGGCCGACCGCTGCGCGCCCAGTAGAATCCCTCGGCGATCGCCTCGGGAATTTCGTCGATCGTACGCACCAGCCGGCTCCACTTGGTGAGCGAAAGCGTGACGCCGAACACGTCAGTCTCCTGAAAGGCGTCCGTACCGATCATCGCTGTGCGCACTTGCCCGGTGATGCAAACCAGAGGAACCGAATCCATCTTGGCATCGGCGATGCCGGTAACCAGATTGGTCGCTCCCGGACCGCTGGTCGCCATGGCCACGCCAACTTTTCCCGTAACTCGCGCATAGCCTTCGGCGGCAAACACCGCGCCCTGCTCGTGCCGGGTAAGCACGTGCCGAATGCCGCTGCCCTCGAGCGCGTCATACAACGGCATGATCGCGCCGCCGGGATACCCAAACACCAGGTCGATCCCCTCAGCCCGCATGCACTGCAATACGATTTCGGCGCCCTTATGCATTCACAACCTGTTTCCCCTCAGCTTTCGGAGCCGCCGGCTTCTTGGGCTGCTGCCCCGGCAGCCAACTCATCATGCCGCGCAATTGCGCCCCCACAATCTCAATCGGATGCTTCTGCTCTTTTTCGCGCAACTCGGCGAAGTGATAACCACCGTCTTTGTTCTCCTTGATCCACTCGCGGGCAAAGGTTCCATCCTGAATGTCGGCGAGAGTTTTCTTCATCGCGGCTCGCGTAGCGTCGCCCACAACTTTCTCGCCGCGCGTCAGATCGCCATACTCGGCCGTATTCGAAATCGAGTAGCGCATGCGGCCCAGCCCGCCTTCGTAAATCAAATCGACGATCAACTTCATTTCGTGCAGGCATTCGAAGTAAGCGATCTCGGGCGCGTAGCCGGCCTCGACCAAAGTCTCGAATCCCTTCTTGATCAGCGAGGTCAGCCCGCCGCACAACACAGCCTGCTCGCCGAAAAGATCGCTCTCGGTTTCTTCCTTAAACGTGGTCTGCAAAACGCCGGCGCGCGTCGAGCCAATGCCGTGCGCGTAAGCCAACGCGAATTCATGCGCGCGCTTGCTCGAATCCTGCTGAATCGCGATCAGCGACGGCACCCCGCGCCCCTCGCTATAAACCCGCCGCAGCAAGTGTCCCGGCGACTTCGGAGCGATCATCACCACGTCAACATCGCTAGGCGGAACGATCGTCTTAAAATGAATGCTGAAGCCGTGCGAGAAGCCGAGAATCTTTCCGGGATGCAGATAGGGCTTGATGTACTGCTCATACACCGCGGCCTGGGTCTCATCGGGAGTGAGCACGTGAATCCAGTCGGCGCGCTTGGCGGCCTCATCCGGCGCCACCACCACCATGCCATCGGCGCGAGCCTGCGTCGCGCTGGGACGACTCGGCTCCAGCCCAACAATCACCTTGCAGCCGCTATCGCGCAAGTTCTGCGCTTGAGCATGTCCCTGGCTGCCGTAGCCCAGGATGGCGATGGTTTTGCCCTTTAGGGCCTCAGGCTTCGCGTCATGTTCGTAGAAAATCGTAGCCACCAGGTTCTCCTTTGTGCGCGAAACGCCCGCCGGGGGCGTCGCAAACCGACCGGTCGGTCGGTTCATCTATGCTACCGAAGGCTCCCTGACCGTGTCAAGAAAGAAGTGCAGTCCCTAGCCCCAAGGAGTAACTCCGGATCGGCATCGCTTGGCAAGGGAACGACATTGACCCCAAATCCAAGAAATCATTGAACCTCTTCCCCGCCACCTTCGTACCTAAACTCAGGAGGTCACCATGTACTGCAACGCCTGCGGCAAAGCCATCGCGGAAGACGCCCGCCTCTGCTCCTATTGCGGCAAAGCAGTCGGCATCGCGCCCCCGCCCAGAAAACTAATCCGCCCCCGCGCCCAAAGAAAAATCGCCGGAGTCTGCGCCGGCCTAGCCGAGCACTTCGATCAAGACGTCTCCCTGGTCCGCCTGCTCGCGGTGTTCCTCACCATCGCCACCGGCTTCTGTCCCGGCATCGCGACTTACCTGCTGGCCTGGATCCTCGTCCCCTCCGAGCCGAAACTACAACCGCTGCTGGCCTCCCAGCAGCCGCTAGCCACATAAGGATCGAGTGTCTGAGACCGCGCACTCGGGCACGACTTCATGACAGCCAATCCGGGCCAGCGTGTTTTGTGGAAGTCATGGCAGTGAAATCCTGCGCTGGATCGCTCGGTCACGGTGCTGTTCAGAGTGGCCTTTTGTGCTCCCGTCATGCCCGGACCTGCCGAAACCTCCGGCAACGAGTCCGATGTCCGATGCCCCGGTGAATCAGGTGATTCCGGTGCGGCCCAGGCTTCGGCACCCGTGGTCGATCCCATTGCAATTCTGCCCGTGCCGCCGCGCCAGCCCGCGCCACCGGAACAGAGGAACGCTGTTCAGCAGTCCGCTCCTGGACCAACGAGTATGTCCGACATGGTACGCAGACGCTCTGGGCAGCCCTGGAAATAGCCACAGGGACAAGAGTCGCGCATGTCCGCGATCACCGGACGAGGGTGGACTTATGGAGTTTCATGGATGACCTGGTGAAGTCCTATCCCCTCGGTGAACTCCATGTTGTTCTGGACAATCTCAATATTCACAAAATAAAGCCGCCCGGCAATGGCTCCTGCACCATCCATGAGCGCATTTTCATTACACCCCAACCCATGCCTCCTGGAGGAACATGATCGAATGCTTTTTCAGCATTCTCACCCGCCCAAGCCCTGACGCAGAGTGTGCAACGCTTGAAGAAGGAGCTGAAGGACTTTCTGGAACTCTTCCGAAAGAAATACAGCCAAAATCCCATCCCCTTCACCTGGACCAAAGGGCCAGAACCCTTCCAACGCATCATCGAGGCAACCAAAAGTATCAGGCAGCTCATGCTGAGCAACCAACGCAAAGGAAGGCGATGAATAATGCCGTAAAGAACTGAACTAACAGTACGATGTGCTCGTTGCAGCCCAACCCCGCAACCTTAACCGTACCCCCAGGGTTAAACTTAAGATGGGGTGCTCGATGAGCTTGGCGAAATCGCCGTTTGTTGCCGTCGCTTTCGCCGTGATGGCGCTTGCGCTCATCGCCTCGGCCATGGTGGCTTGTGGGGGCGGCGGCAGCGGCAACGCCAACGTTCAGACCGGGGGCGGCGGCGGTGCTGGTGGCACTACCACGACCCTTCCGATCGGGACGGTGCAGAATGTCACGCCGCTCTCTACCTGTCCGGCGGGAGAGTGGTTTCAATACACCGACAGCTCGGGCACGAACCATCCCATGCATTGCGTTTCGGCGACGCTGGCCACCTGCCCGAACGCAGCGGACCTCGCCTTCACCTACGGCTACCTAAGTCCGACTGGAATCATCGCCGGCGATGTGAAAGGAGTCATTGTCTACTTCGATGGGGGCGATGGCACGCAGCCGCTGGCGAAGGGCTCGCCGACCGCAGGCGATATGGTGCAGTATTACTTCGAACAGGGTTACGAGCTGGTGCAGATCGCCTGGAGTTCGGCCTGGGAAGCCACTCATAACCCTTTCCCGGCGGGAACTTTTGGAAATATCCAAGCTGCGGCTTGCCGGCCCGCGACCTTCTTAAGCTTCGTCGATACGAACATCTATCAGCCGGTTTTTCAGGCCAATGCCAGCGCAGGAATGTGCGCTCATGGAGTGAGCGCGGGCTCCACGCAAATTCTCTACTCCATGACTTACTATGGAGCGGCAAAATTCCTGGACAACGTGGAGCTAGTCTCAGGGCCTGTCTTCGGCGATATCGCGCAGGGCTGTCAGGAGCCGCCCGCGAGCGCAGTCACCGTCTGCCCCGCAGGACAATACGGATGCCAACTCGGCTCCGGCACCTCCTGGAGTCTGTCCCCTACGTACTTGGAAGGCGCCTACGAGAACGTGGGCTCGTGGACCAACGACAACAGTTGCGGCGTGCCCAATACCACGACCTCCTCGGCCTCGAGCACGCGCTGGCTGCAGCAGAGCATCGTCGACGGCGGCGTCAATAGCCCTACCTACAAGTATCCCGCGACGGGCATGGCGGCCTGGCTCTGCCGCAGCGTCCAGAACCCCGACAACATCAACTGCGCCACCAGCTACACGGGCAAAGAGTGCGCTAATAACTCCACCTCGCAGGCGGAGATTTTCTATTCCCAGATCACGGTGGCGAACTCGCCGCCGGTGTATAAAGTGGTTGCGGTCGACAATTGCGAAGGCTCCGAGGGCTCGCCCAGCGGAAACGTCGGCGGCCCCATCGGCACATTGGGAGAAACCGCCATCGAGCAGGACATGGCCGGCGCTCCCGGCGTAACTGCGCAGTGCTTGCACCGGCAGCATTAAGGAATGGTGAACGTGAATGGCCATGTATCCCTATGCCCCTACTCCACCCGGTTTTGCACAAAATCCGGCCCCTGCACAAAAGTCTAACTCCTGCACAAAAACTCGGCTAAAATAAAAAGGCCCCGGTGCCAGCCGGGAGCCGTTTATCTTGAAACCTATCACTGTGTCGATTCCAGTCTAGACCGGAGACGACATGGACTCACAGGTAAAAATCCTCTTCGCGGCGGCACCAGACCACATTGACTCCCCAGGTGAGCGCGGATTGCCGCCCTAGTTCGTGCTGGCTTAGTAGCGCAAGCCTACGCACGCTCTGGTGAAAGCATCGTGGCAGAAGTCTTCGGCTTAGTGAATAAGGGGCCGCTCAAGCACGATGTAAATGAGAGTCCCACCCGGCTCAGCAACCGTTGACAGCAGGATTGGCTTCCATGACCCCTTAGCCTCCTCTATCAGTTGAGACTCTGCTGAATTAGTTGGCGTACCGATGATCATTTTGTATTCGTGGGTTTGCGGCATAAGCTACTCCTTTTTCGAGGAACCGCCGCGAATTATACGCTTACGCGCGAGGAGTTCTTGCAGCATTACCACAAGCGCAGCAACGTTGAGTCCGCATTCTCCATTGGGAGCGGACCGTCACGGCGTCCTTGCACAGGGCGGGCTCTTTCTCGGAGGTCGCAGGCTTTGCCTGCGACTCCGTTCCGCCAGGATGACAAGCCGTGGTGGCGGAGGCAAAGGGGGCTTAGGCGTAGCGGAAGGGGCGGTCGGGGTGGCTGCTCCAGAAGTAGGCTAGGATGATGACGCTGGCGACGGCGGCGTAGGCGCACCAGAGCGAGGTGAAGGCGTAGCGCTTGACCTCCATCACCGCCAGGAGAATGATCAGGTTGGCGGCGCCGAACAATACCATCATCCGGATCTTCGAGAAGAAGAGCGATCCGCAGGTGGCGATCACGTAGAGCACTCCCACGGCCGTATTGTTGGTGGCTGGATTCATGTAGACGATGCTGTTTGACTTGACGTAGACGTCCGTGGGGAAGGCCGTTAGGGCCCACAGGATGTAGAGCGTGGTGGCTCCGCCGAGCGCGAAGAAGGGGAGCATGCGCTGGCGGCTATTTTTATCGGGCTCGAAGAGCCACACGCTGAGGGGCAGAAGGTAGGGGAGCAACCCCTGCGCGTAGAGCATGAAGGCCGCGCCCATGTTGTGGGCGACGGCGGGCGAGAGGATGCCGTCGAGTCCCAGCCAGACGAAGCCCTCGATGAACTGATGAATGGCGAAGAGTAGAGGTAGGGCGGCGAAGAGCAGTTCGCGGCGGTGCTTGACCCGGGTGATGGTGACTACGCCTACGGCGCCGAGAGCGGCGCTGCCGACGAAGTTGGCCGTGGCTGAGAAACACATAGGCTTATTTTTCCGCGCGAATCGAGATCAGCAGGCACTCCGGGACAATTCGAGGGCGTTGCGCGTCGGGATGCGGATGCGCTGTAGCAGCTTTTCGAAGCGGGGATCGGAGCGCAGGGTATCCCAGAGGGCCTCGACTTTAATGTAGGCCAGGCGATTGAAGCGTTCATCGCAGGTTTTTTCCAGCCACGCGAAGGCCTGATCGTGATCTTTCAGGCCTACATACACCAGAGCGATGGAGAACGCGGAAACGAAGGTGCGTGCTGCGACGGCGTGCATATCTTCCACGATGCGAAGGGCCTCGCTGCGCTCGCCCAGGCTGGCGCGAGCATAGCCGGTCAAGCCCATGGCGACGGGACCGTTGCGCGTAAGCGCAGCATACTTTTCGAAGTGGGGCAAGGCTTCGCGGTACAAATTTTTGCAGGAGTACGCCTGCCCGAGTACGCCGTAAGCAACGGCATAATTCGGATCCAACTCGAGCGTCTTATGGCATTGCTCGATCGACTCAGCGAACTGCCGGGCCAGATAAAGCTGGACGGAGAGCACATGGCTGCAGGAGGTGGACGCGGGATCGAGAGCCAAAGCGTATTTCGCGGCCGTGATGGCTTCGGCGGAGCGGCCGAGAGCGCTCAGATAGAGCGGGTAGAAGGCATGGCTTTTTACGTAGGCGGGATTCACGGCGAGCGCGCGCTGAAAATTTTGGGCGGCGGCGGGCCAATCCCAGTCGTGGGTGAAATTGGCATATCCCAGCGAGATTTCGGCCTCGGCCAGGCGCGAGTCGATCTCTAAAGCTCTGGCGGCGGCGGCCTTGGCCTTCGGCATCACCTCGTGGGGGGCAAAGACGTTGAGGAATGAGGCCAGATTGTAGGCGTCGGCCAGGCCCGCGTAAGCGACGGCGTAGTTGGGGTCTTTCTGGATGGCCTGCTGAAAATATTCGATGGCTTTGCGCATGCCGTCGGCGCTGCGTTTGTTCCAGTGGAAGCGGCCTTTCAAATAGAGCTGATACGCCTCGACATCGTCGGTGGCGGCTTTCACGAGGGGTTCATAGCTGCCGGCCGCCAGGGAGACCTTCAGGCGGTCGGCGATGGCTCTGGCGATTTCATCCTGCACCGCGAAGATATCCTGCAATTCGCGGTCGTAGCGCTCCGACCACAAATGATAGCCATCGGCCACATCCGAGAGTTGAGCGGTGATGCGCAGCCGGTTTCCCGCCCTGCGAACGCTTCCCTCTAGGACGGTACTTACGCGCAGGCGTTCGCCGATGGTGCCGAGATCGGCGGCCTGCTCGCGAAAGGAAAATGCCGAAGTTCTTGCCGCCACGCGGAGACTCGGGATCTGGGCGAGGGCGTTGATGATTTCCTCGGTAATGCCGTCGGCAAAGAATTCGTTTTCCGGATCGGAACTCATGTTGGTGAAGGGGAGCACGGCGATCGATTGCTGCACAGGGCGGGCGGCTTCTCCAGAACGGCGTCGCGTGGAGTCGGCTGCGGGGAACTTTCTCGAATCCGAATCTCGCTTCACTTTTTGCAGATCAGCGCGCAGGTCGGAGGCGGATTGGTAACGCAGATTGCGATCTTTATCCAGGGCTTTGTCGATGATCTCGGCCAGCCGGGGCGGAAGGCCGGGGTTCAGGCGCAGAGTGCTTACGGGAGTGCGGTGCAGAATTTCGTCGGAGATGAGGGCCGCGGTTTCGCCACGGAATGGCGATAGCCCGGTCGCCATTTCATAAAGCACGACGCCCAAGGAAAAGAGATCGACGCGGGGGTCGACGTCTTTGCCCTGCAGTTGCTCGGGCGCCATGTAGCCCAGCGTACCGATGATCGCGCCCTGACTGGTCAGGTTTTCGGCGAGGGTCATGTCCGCCGTAACCTCGGGGTCGGCGGAGTCGGCAAAGCGAGTTCCGGGCGGGGTGAGCTTGGCCAGCCCGAAGTCGAGAATCTTGGCGCTGCCCCGCCGGGTAACAAAAATGTTTGTCGGCTTGATGTCGCGATGCACGATGCCGAGGGAGTGAGCCGCATCCAAAGCGTCGGCGATTTCGACGGCGAGCGCGAGCAACGCTTCCGTCTCCACAGGTTTTCCGCCGATGCGCTGTTTGAGCGTAACTCCGTCGAGAAACTCCATGGCGATAAAAGTCTTTCCATCCTGCTCGCCAATCTCGTAGATGGTGCAAATATTGGGATGGTTCAGAGCCGAGGCGGCGCGGGCTTCGCGCCGAAAGCGCTCCAAGACTTTGGGATCGTGCGCCACCTCGTCGGGAAGAAACTTGAGCGCAATGAAGCGGTGGAGCGAGGTGTCCCCCGCTTTGTAAACCACCCCCATGCCACCGCCGCCGAGCTTTTCGACGATGTGGTAGTGCGAGATGGTTTGACTGATCATGGCGGGCCGCGCTCACGGGCAACCCTATGGTATGGAAGGCCGCGAAGGGAAGTCAAAAAAACTGCGGCGCGATGCACCTGGGCCGCCGGACAGGCGGGGCGGCCGTCTCCACATGAGCATCGATCGTAGCCTCGCTTCGCCCGGCGGACGGGTCAGAGACCCGTCCCCACGCATTTTTAGGGGGCTTCGATGAGCTCCATTTTGCCTTCCCGGGTGCGGTGGAGGATCATCAGTTTGCCTTTGGGGTCGCGGAAGACGAAGACATCGCGGTCGCGGAAGTGGGCTTCCTTGATGGCTTCTTCGAGGGTCATGGGACGCATGGCTACGGCTTCGCTCGAGCGGACCAGGTGGACTTCGGTGGTTTTGGCGACCGGAGGGTAGCGATGCACGGCTACAGGGACGGCGGTTTTTTCAGTCAGGCCGACGGCGGCTTGAATGCCGGTGCCATCGATTGACAGGGAGTGGCCGTTCCACTTTTTTACTTCTTCGCTTTTGCGGGCGGAGCGTTTTTTCGATTGCCAGCGGGTTTTGTACTTCAGCGCCTGCTTTTCCAGGTGGTCGAGGGCTTCGCTGACGGCGGCGGACATGTCTTTGGCCTGGGCCAGGCCTACGATGGGGCCGTTGCGCGGGCTGATGGTGATTTCGGCTTTGTGGCGGTGTTTTTCTACGGTGAGGATCACCTTGGTTTCGAAGCGGTCGCCCAGGATCTTGCGGATTTTTGCGAGGCCGGTTTCAACCTCTTTGCGGATGGTGGGAGTCACTTCGTAGTGACGTCCAGTGTATTCCACGTTCAAGAGCGCCCCTCCTAGTGCTTGCTCAGAAGTCAGAGTGCCGAAATCAGGATTAAAAGCTTAAACCCAGGGGACACTGAGGTTCATAGGGTATCTCAGGTCCGTCATGCTTTCGCTTTTGAATTCGTGGTTCCGAATTTTCGATCATTCTTTTACCCGGCGCTGGTGCGTGCTGGGGATGCGCATGTCTTCGCGGTACTTGGCTACGGTGCGGCGCGTGACCTGGATGCCTTGCGATTGCAGGATTCTGGTGATTTGTTCGTCGGTCAGGGGGCGGTTGGGGTCTTCTTCGTCGATCAATTTTTTGACGCGGCGTTTCAGGATCAGCAGGCTGGTGTTGCCGCCCTCGGGGCCTTGCACGCTCTCGCTGAAGAAGTAACGGAGCTCGAATACGCCTTGCGGCGTGTGCGCGTATTTGCTGGCTACGGCGCGGCTTACGGTGGAGGGATGCACGCCGATTTCTTCGGCAACCTCTTTGATCATCATGGGCTTGAGCTGGTCGATGCCTTTTTCGAGGAAGTCCTGTTGGCGGGCTACGATGCAGTAGCAGACTTTGGTGATGGTCTGCTTGCGCTGTTCGATGTTCTTGATCAGCTGAATGGCGCTCTTGTAGCGCTCTTTGACGTAGTCGCGGGTGTTTTTGTCGTTGCTCTCGCGAGTGACCAGCTTTTTGTAAGCAGGATTGAGGCGAAGCTGGGGCAGGTCATCTTCGTTCATCAGCACCAGCCACTCGTCGCCATGCTTGATGAAGGCTACGTCCGGCTCGATGAGGCGGGCCTGGACCTTGTTGTAGCGCAGGCCGGGGCGAGGATCGAGGGTGCGGATGAAGTCGAGAGCCTGCTGCACGGCCTCGGCTGGCCGCCCGATGGCTTTGGCGATTTCTTTGTGCTGCTTGCTTTGCACGGCGCGCAGATGCTGATCGACGATGGCGATGGCGTCCAGCAAAATTTGCGCGGTGCCGTTGCCGTTCGCGTTCTTATCCTGCTGCTGATCTTTATGCGCGTCGCCGTTTTTATGTTGCGCGAGTTGTTGCTGGTGGTAGTGCAACTGGCGGAGCAGGCACTCGCGCAGGCTGCGGCAGCCCACGCCGGCGGGGTCGAGTTGGCGAATGACTTCGAGGGCCTCCTCGAGATCGGCCGGGGAAAAATTGGACTTGTAGAGGGGATGCTGAGTTGTAACCGGCGCTTGGGGAGCGGGGGCGGCGGCGGCAGCGCTGTCTCCGTTGCGCGGCGCCAAGACGGCTTCGGCCGAGCGAGAGGGGTAATTCCTTATCTTCTCGAGCAGGCTTGGGGTGACCACGGTCGCGCCGGAAAATGGCGCGGCGTTGGCGGCTGCGCCGATGAGGTCGTTCACGTCGGTCGCTTGCAAGCCTGGCTGATCTGGGACGGCGGCCGAAACCGTCAAGGCAGGATTCGAGGCGGGCGCGGCGGAGACGTTTTCGTCGGCGGTTTCCTCCGGGTCGGTTTCGGAGGAGGCTTCGTCCTCGCCCAGTCCTAAGGCTTGGACTTCGTTGCCAATTTCTCTGGCGGTGGCGGCGTCGGCCTCGGGCGGCGCGGGCGGGGCCACGCCCAACATCTCCTCGTCGCTGGCGATCAGATAGCCGTCTTCGTTGAGATTGCCGATGATTTGTTCGGCGGCCTCGCGGACTTCGGGGCGCAGGCTTAGCGCGCCCAGCTGCCAGGCGAGGTGATCGGTTAAGTTTGTCGGCTTCGAGAGGAAGTTTTCGAACGACGGGCGCTCGATCTCTTCCATCTCTCCGCGGGTACGGTAGCCGGGGTCGAGATAGTCCTGGAAGAAAGATCCGAAGTCGATCTCTTCGAAGGGATCTTTCTTTTCGGCGGTAATCGGGGCTTCTTCGGTGGAAGTCTTGGTGGTGAGGCGATCGCGATCTTCTTCTTTGCGGCCGACTTCGTCGATCAGCGGGACGGATTCTTCGAGCTCTTCGAGGACGGGGTTCTCGACCATCTCGGCATTGATCATGTCCTTGAGCTCAAGCTTGTTGAGCGCTAGGACGGAGACCATCTGCACCAGGCCGGGGGTGAGGATCTGGCGCTGGGACAGTTTGACGCTCAGTTTGTGCTGTAAGAGGACCATGTTTCAAAGTTTCAAGGTTTCAAGGTTTGAAGGATTCAGAGGGCTTAACTTGAAACTCTGAAACCTTGAAACTATGAAACCTGTTCTTTCACACCAGCGAGAAACTCTCCCCCAAATACACCCGCCTTACTTCCGGATCGCCGGCCAACTGTTCGGGCTGGCCGTGGCGGAAGATTCTGCCCTCGTCGATGATGTAGGCCCGATCAGTCACTGAAAGAGTTTCGCGCACGTTATGGTCAGTTATCAACACACCGATGCCGCTGGCCCTAAGACTAGAAATAATTTTCTGCAGGTCGAGGACGGCGATGGGGTCGATGCCGGAAAACGGTTCGTCGAGCAGGATGAAGGTGGGATTGATGCACAGGCAGCGGGCGATTTCGACGCGCCGGCGCTCGCCGCCGGATAAGGCGTAGCCGCGATTCTGCCGAATGTGCTCCAGGCCCAGTTCATCGATAAACTTCTCCATCTTCTCGCGGCGCTCATGCCACGACATGGGCTGAGCTTCCAAGACCGCGAGGATGTTCTCCTCCACAGTCAATTTGCGAAAAACCGACGCTTCTTGCGGGAGATAGCTGATGCCATACTGGCGCGCCCGCAGGTACATGGGAACGTCAGTTATGTCCTGGCCGTCATACAAAACGCGGCCAGTGTCAGGGGGGATCAAACCGACGATGGCATAAAAACTTGTCGTCTTGCCGGCGCCGTTAGGGCCAAGTAAACCCACCACTTCGCCTTGCTCAACGCGCAGGCTTACACCATTCAGAACGCGGCGGCCACGATACGACTTGCCAATTTCATCGGTGGCTAGGGTACGCATTTATCGTGCCAATTATTTTTGTTTGGCGACTCGCGTCTGAGTTACCACAGGATTTTTAGCTTCGCCCTCTACCAGCACCCTATCATCGCGCCTATAGAAAGTCAACGAAACCCCGGTAATTTTGCCCCGTTCGGCATCAAAAATGCTAGGCGGACCGCCGGTGAGCACGAATTTGTCGTCAGCGCCGGTGTAAACCAGGGTTTGGCCTTCGGCGCGACGGTTTGGCTGAACGATTAGCACATGGCCTTGGGCGACCATGTGATCCAGCTGCCCTGGCCCTGTAAGTGATTCATTGCCCGGGGTTTGGCTTCGCGGCCTCAGATATACGTCCATTTCGTTCGAGCTGGCGGTGAAGCTTGTGCCTCGAGCTACTACGTCACCTTCGTAGTGTGCGCGCCGGTCGCTGTCGGAATAGTCGAGTTGCGCCGCCGTTACCGAAATGGGATCGCTGGGACTGGTTTTTCCCTCGGTTTTCCACTTGGGGTTGGGTTTTTTTTCTGGGCTCGAATTGGGCGCCTGAGCCGGATCTTGTTTCAGATTTTGCCGAACCAAAACTGTGGAAACCGGCTGCGCCTTGGTGCCCCGCGCTACCACGGAGCGCCGGTCGCGGTCGAACTGGATGGACGGAGCTTCGATAACGTTCGCATCCTGCCAGAGCCGGGCGTTGCCCTGATAAAGTGCGATCGCGGGTGAGTTGTGCGCGGTCATGGTGGCTGCAGTCACATGGATCGGCGAAGCCGAAGCCAGCAGCGCACCGTTAGCTTGCTCTTTGAGTTCGGTGTAGGTTGTCTTGACGTCGCCCTCGGCCAAGGCTTCGTTGGTGGTGCGGTTAATGCGAATCGTGTTGGCGGTGGTCACCATGCCTCCGTCGGAGATGCGCGGGCTTCCGGTGAGCACAAGAACGCGGTCGGCTGGGGTGTAGCGCCCTTGGTCCGCCCATGCTTGCGTACGCTTCGCCGGCGGCAATCCGTCGCTGTAGGCGACGTTTCCCTGCTGCACGATCGAAGCAATGCCGCCTTCGGGGAGGAATGCGGCGTCGAGAGTCTGGCTGGTGCTGACGCGGTCGGGTTGCCCCGGCGCGTCGCTGACGATCTTCGCGTCGGGCGCGCCGTGGATCGAGGTTAGCTGGCTTTTGCCGGCGGACGTTGCCTCGAATTTCGCATCAAAGCGGCCAGCGGTGATGATGGTGCCGTGCGACGACGCCGCGTTCTCCGAAGCATTCTGCGCCGGGGAAATGGTGATCTTCGCGGCGCCAGAAGTTTGGGCGCGTTCGAGGCGTCGGCCGCCGGCGACGAAGAAGTCGACCACAGGGGCGCGAAGCTCGAAATCCTGCCGTTGTGCACTATTCCCCGGTGCCCCACTTCTCGCGTCTTTTGCGAGAAGTGGGTCTTCGCTGGGAGCGTGTTGTTGCGCTAGCTTTACGCCATCCGCGGCATGAACTTTCTGCAGTTCGTTCTTCCCAGCAAAATCCAGAACCGCACTGCCGGCATCGCCTTGCATGGGCTGCGCTCCGGAGCGCTCGATGTGCACGTTGCCGGTCAGTGTGGCGGTTTGCAGAAGATCTTGCTTGCCCGCGAGAATTGCCTCGGCCTGATCGGCGCGGGCATGCACCGGATCGGAGTCCTTGCCCGTCGCTTCCGCGTTCACATTGCCGGTGGCGAGCACGCGCTGCACTTCGTTCTCCGGACTCAGGAAGAAGGTGGCCTCGTCGGCCCGCACCGTGCCCTTACCGGGACGCGCGAACACAGGCTGCTGCAGGACGATTTCGCGCGGCTCACGGGTAATCGTCCCGTGCGCAGCCAGAAGATCGGAAGCATTCGTGCCGCCCAGGGCCATGTGAATCCGTGATTGCAAGGTGAGGGTGTTGCTCTTGGCGGCATACTGCACGCCCACGGCCCAGCCGCTGGCCTGAGGCATGCGGAAGTCCACGCGCGCGCCGGTGGAGGCGTTGCCGCTCTCGCGATTGAATACCAGATCGCGGGTCTTGAGGTGGATGGGATTCTTGAGTTCCTTCGGCGTGGTCTGATCGGGGGCCGCGCCGCCTTGCGGATTAGCTTCGAGATCGATCTGCACATCGCCTTGCGCAATGACGTCGCCGGATTTGGGATCGTAGGTAAAGTCGTCGCCGTAAATCTGGTCGAAGCGCGATGTGTCGCGGCCATAGAGAATGATGCTGACGTCGTGCAGCTCAGTGTGGCCGTTGAGCTTGAATTCCTTGACGTCTTTGGCGCGGATGGTAAAGAGAGTGCGCCCGGCCTCGGATTTGGAAAATTGAAAGCCCTGGGCGGTCTGCTTGATTTCGATGCCCATCTTGCCGGGGAACGCTTTGAGCGCGCTGATCTGGCGAAGGCGCGCGTAGAGATACATGCCCGCGATCACAGCGATAAACAGCACCGCAATCGCAATCAGCCAGCGCCGGAGTCGGTAGATGGGCAGGGGCATTGCAAGTTCAGTCTAATCCAGTGGGTATCGTAATTTCCCGCGCTGCGCCGTAGCGCCGCGGTCCCGGCGGCTGTCCGGCGGGCGTCACGCCCGCCGCGCCGAGGGCGAGGACGCCCTCGGGACAGCCGGCAGGGATGCCGGCGCTACCTGTGCTGTTTCTGTAGAGCGGCTTTTCAAAAGCTTTCATCTACGCTGAGTTCCAAAATCATTCGGTCCAGTTCGGCGCGGGCTTGATTTTGCTGGGCGGCCAGGTCGCTCGACTCCTGGCGCAGCGCGGCCAAGCGGCTTTCCTGGGCATCGAGCTGGCCCACATAGCGCTGCAGCAGGGCCTTTTCCTCGGAGGTTCCCTTGAGCGCCTTCATGTTTTCGCGGATACGAGTCTGGTCAGCGGCAATCTGGTCGCTCTCCCGCTTGCGCTCGGCGATTTGATTGGAAAGATTTTCGATCTTCTCTTTCTGTTTCAGGATGCGATCGAAGGCCTGCTGCATCGCCGGCGTAGCACGCTTCTGCTGCACCAGCAGCGCGACTTCATCGTCGTCGAGATTGGTCAGTTCGTAGGTGGCTTCCTCGGGATGAACGGACTCGACTGTCAGCTCCGCCGTTTTGCCGGGATCGACGGCCACGCGGAAGCGGTGATAGGACTCGGTGGTCTCCTCCGGCTTCGGGGTGGCGCCGGTGAGCACCCATCCCTCCTGCGCGGGATGTTCTACGATCACCTGGCGAGCTTCCGTGTCGGCGTTGCGAATGGTGTACTTCTTGACGTTGCGCTGTTCCTTGGTCAACTGCATGATGCCCTTGGCGATACGCACGCGACTGAAGGGCTTTTCGCTGGACTCTTCGGAGTGCTTCACGTGCACGGCGGCATCGCCGGCATAAGAGAGCAGGCGGCGTTCTTCGGGATGAATCGTTTCGAGAATACCTTCTCCCGCGAAAGTATCCGCTTCCAGCACGTTGAAGGAGCCGGAATCGAGCACCTGGCCGCTGGTGTTCCTGATCCATAGCGCGCGCAGCGGCGCGGAGCCCTGGTTCCAGAGCGTGACCTTTTCGGCTTCGATGTGCGCTTGCAGGATAGGCACCAGCGCGGATTGATTCTTGCCGATGGTGATTTTCTGATTAATTTTGTATTCGAAAAAATCTCCGGCGGACTTGCCTTCGGCCTCGGCGCCCTGCTTGGCCGAGAGTTCTGCCATCTCCGTTTGGACATTGGCCGAAGTCGCCTGCACCTCGACGGTTTCGGCGGCGGTACCGATGTTGAGAGTTGCATCAACCTGGTTAGTGCGGCCGATTCCCAAATAAATATTGCTCAAGTTGAAGCGCTGAAAACCGGGCGCGTTCACGAACACGGCCGAATTGCCGGGCTGAATATCGGAGAAGCTATAGCGGCCCTGGCTGTCGGTTGTCGCGACCTGCGAAGCGCCGGTTTCCTCGTTGCGCACGGTTACATGTGCTCCCGAAACGCCCGCCCCCGAGGGATCTTTTACCAGGCCAGACAAACCCGTTACGCCATTGCCAAGGCGGAATGTACCACCTCCAACTCCGCCGCCATATCCGGCGCCGACCCCGCCGCCGCTACCACCCGCCTGCACGGGGCCGTTGGAGACGGTTGCTTCATGCGATTGCGGAGTCAGCATCACAGCTTCGGGCAGTGGCACGACTGGCCTGCGAGCGTAGAAGGGCTGCGAGATATCTTGAATAAAGGACTGCGGCGCGCCGGCGACGAGCGAAAGTTGCACATCTTTCCAATCTTCGCCGATGGTGTTGTCGACGATGGCCCAGCCCTGCAGCAACGGCTTCTCGCCCGGCTTCTCGGCAAGGAGGATGCGATAAGTACTCTTCCAGATCGGCACCTCGCTGATGTAGCTGACGAAGACATCGCGCTCGCCCGACCCAGTGGCGGTGAAGCTCATGCGGCGCACGTCGCGAGCGCGGGACGATGCGATGAGGCTGAGATAGCGGCCAACTTCGTCGGTGAGTTCGCGTTCGGCGATGCGCACCGATGTCGCAGCGCCGAGTTCGAAATTCCTCATCTCGCCGGCGTCGGTAACGATCGAGAAGGTGGTTACATCCTCAAAGTCGTCTTTGGAGCGCTGCCGCCGGATTTTTTCGACGCTAAGCAGGCGTCCCGAGGCCGTTGAGGAGCCGCTGCACTTCCACGCGCGCCCCGCGCAGAGCCAACAGATATTCGGCTTGCGTAACCTGCTCGCCAAAAGGCAGCCGCAGAGACTTCAGCCTTTCATCAAGGGGCGCAATGGAGTTGTAGCGCACCGATGAGACGCGGCCATCCCCGAGATCGACCGCGGTCAGCGATTTCAATACGTCGTTCAATTGAGAAGTAGTGAAGTCGATGCTGAGTTCCTGCGTACCGTGGACGCGGGCGGTGTGCTCAAAGTAGCCGACGCCGTTCTTATAGAGAACAACTCGTTTGACCGGCAGGCGAGCGGAGGAGTCGGCGGCGACGGGCGCGGTCGGCTCGGGTTTCGATGGTTTTGCAGTTAGTTTCGTCTGGGCAAAAGAGTGAGAGGCTAACGCTAGGGCGAGAATAACTTGAAGGCAACGGCGCATGGCGGACCTCCGATTTTGTAGAACCGGAAGTCTAGCATTAGGTTGTATCGGCAGCTTACTGCCGGGAAGGTGAACTTACTCAAACGGTATTTCTACCTCGGCATAGCTGCCCGGGGCGGCGCCCGACACTGCCGATGCGATCCGGTCGAGGTATAAGCGCACCATCCTCCAAGTCGGATTCCCAAGCACAACAATAGCTATTTTTCGGCCGGTTAGATTTTGCTGGTAACGAATTCTTTTATCGGTCGTGAGCAAGACATCGAAGCCTGCAGCCTCCGCGAGGTTCAGCAGTTCGCCGTTGGAAACCCGCTCCCATCCTCGGTCTATCGCCTCAGTTACCTCGTGACCCGACAGCGATCTTGCAATTCCGCTGGGGGTGCCGTGATCAAAGAGAATGCGCATCGTCTGAGGTCGCTGTCCTGGCGGGGAGCGGTGGCGGGTCGAGGCTTCGGGCAGCAAATTCGAGCACCGCTTGAATCTGCTCTCGGGTTACATGAAACTGCTCGATGATTTCATCGATACTCGATCCGGCCTCGAGGTTCTGGAAGACCGTAGCCACCGGCATGCGCGTATCTTTGAACACCCAGGCGCCGCTGCGCTTGCCGGGGACGCTTTCGACGGCGGGGCATTGCGACCAATCGAGGGCTGCCATTTCTTACCTCCGCTAACTCAACCTTATTATCACATTCCCGGACTCGATTCGAAGCTACCCACTCTTTCTGCCTGGACCGATGGGAAGACCTGCTGCATTCTGGTTGCCGAAGTCTCGCAGGGTGAGTTCGATGCCTCCGAAATCGGGGTGGTCGTTGTGGCCGATGGTGAAGGCGATGTCGATGGTGTCGCCGGCTAAAAGCGGCGATTGCTGCAGGCGCTCGGCCATGTGCCAGCCTAAAGCGTCGAAGACAGTTCTCAGTTCTCGGTTCTCAGTTTTCAGTTTGGCGGCTTCGGACCGTTCACTTCGGCTAATGGCTGCGCCATCGGGATGGCAGCTTGGCGTGGCCAGCACAGCTTCTGGCGAGAGCTCTTCTTTGCCAGATTGTTCTTTTTCAAGACGCGGAGAAAATTCGTGCTGTTTAGTCGCTTCTCCGGCCTTGAGCTTTAGCTTGATGTGTTTGTCTTTGAGAATTTTGGGCGGCGCGATGAGGCGCACGGCTCGGGCGGCGAAGGCGGGTTCGTGATTGCCGGCCCCGTATGGCTCTAACAGACGCAGCACCTCATACAGCGCGGGAGTGATTTCGGTTAGATCGAGTTCGGCTTCTACGTCGAGCACGGGATCGAAATCCGCCAAGGTCAGCCGGGTGCGGGCGAAGGCGTCCAGTTCGCCGCGCAATCGAATCACGTTCGCCGAGGGCATCGAGAAGCCGCAGGCGTGCGAGTGGCCGCCATAGCGAGTGAAGAGGCTGTGCGACGATTCAACCGCTTCGAGCAGATGAAAGGCGCGGATGGAGCGGCCGGAGCCGAAGGCTTCATCGCCCTCACGCGAAATCACGATTGCGGGGCGGTGATAACGCTCGACCACGCGGGTGGCCGCGATGCCGATCACGCCGCGATGCCAGCCCTCGCCATCGACCACGATGCAGAAGGACTCGCACAGCGCGGGATCGCCACTGACGCGGTCTTCGACCGCACGCAGGATTCGGCGTTCTTCTTCCTGGCGGGCGGCGTTGAGCGTGTCGAGCTTGGCGGCCAGTTCGCGGGCGCGGTTCGCGTCTTTCACGCTGAAGAGTTCGATCACGTCGCGGGCGATATCCATTCTGCCGGCGGCGTTGATGCGCGGCGCGATGCGGAAGGCAACTTCAGTGGACGTGGGCGGACGCTTGGAGGAAATCTGCGCGACTTCCAGCAGCGCTTTCAAGCCGGGGTTGACTGCACGGCGAAGAGAATCGAGGCCCAGCTTGGCGAAGACGCGATTCTCGCCGGTCAGTGGAACCGAGTCGGCAATCGTCGCGATGGCCACTACTTTCGAAAACGAGAGCAGCATGCGGGTCTGATCTTTGGCGTCCAGGCGGCGCTGCATTAATCCTTGCGCAACTTTGAAGGCGACGCCGGCTCCGCACAGTTGCTTATAGGGATACTCGCATCCAGACTGATTGGGATTTACTACCGTGAGCGCTTTCGGAATGCCATCCGGTCCGGGCAGGTGGTGGTCGGTGACGATCAGATCGACGCCGAGGCGCTGCGCGGTCTCCGCCGGGGCGAAGGCGCGAATGCCCATATCGACGCTGATGATGAGGCGAATGCCGGCGGCGGCGGCGCGCTCGATCACATCGTCGCGGAGATCGTAACCTTCGCGAATGCGGTGGGGGACATGGAAATCCGCTGCGCCTCCGCAGAGTTCGATGGCGGTTTTGAGAATGATGACCGCCATAGTACCGTCGACGTCAAAGTCGCCATAGATGAGCGTCGGCTCTTTGCGTTCGATGGCGGCATCGATGCGGTCGACCGCGGCGCGCAGGCCGGTCATTTTTTCCGGCGCGTGAAGATGTTCGATCGAGGGGGCTAAAAAACGAATCGCTTCATCCCGATTTGCTATGCCGCGCTGGATCAGCAAGCTTGCCAGCGTGTGGAGGGGGTTGCCGCGAGCGGTTCCGTTCGGCGAAGCGGTTGCGAACTTGCGGCCAAACCAAAGATGAGACGAATCGTAAAGTGCGCCTGCGAGACTCTGGACTTGCGCTGGATCTTCCGCGGCCAGTTCCCAGCGCACGGCTAGTTCTCGTCGTCCTGATCCGGTTCGTCGATGGGGATGCCGCCGAAGTCTTCCGACATTTCGAGCAGGTGCTGGTAGCGGTCGTACCAGTCGGTGCTGCACTCGCAGAGGAACATCGATCCCTGATAGGCCCAGCCGAGTTGCAGGAAGCCGATCTTGCCCACGTGGGCTCGCAGCCAGCGGGCATCTTCAACGTCGTCGCTGTCGGAAAACTCGGAGTTGGAGAGCCGCTGCACCAGGTCGTCTAGTTCGGTGCGCTCCAGCTTCCAGGAATGCATGGTCAGGAAGGGAGCGCCGGCGGTCTTGGCCAGTTCGACGAAGTCCTTCCAGCCGTCGGGATTGGCACCCGTCTCCCACATGATGCATTGCACTTCTTCGTAATCCACGTAGCCGTGGAAGCGGCTCATGCCATGGCCTTCGATAAAGGCGATCATGTCATCGCGGACTACGGTTAAATCTTCTGGCGTGGGCGACATAGCTTGGGTTCAGAGAGCATTGTATGCCGTTTGGGTGGGAACGTGCCAGCGGAGCGGAGGTGCGCTCCGATAAATCCGCGCGGGGGTTCTCGGCTTATCCGCGGTCCAGGCTGCTGCGTTTTGCTGATTCAAGACCTACATCGCGGAGAAGGCGGAGAACACCCGCGGCGTTCGCTGGGAAGACTTGCACCGCGGGTTCCGATGGCCGTGTTACACTTTATTTTTCACTAACAAGCCCTGCTGATACAGGACACTCGTTCCGCACATGCTTCTTTCCAAGGAATACGTGGGCTACCTGGCCCGCGAAGTTACCAAGAAATTAATAGCGGGCAAGGCCATCGAGACCTCGGCTGTGCCCAAGGTCACGGAGCGGGTGCAGGCCGCGCTGCTCGAAGAGCTGACCCTCGAAGACCGCATCAACGATGAGGTGCGAGTGATCCTCGAAGCCTATTCCGAGGAGATGAATAAGACCGGGGCCAACTATCAGGAGATGTTCCGCAAGGTGAAGAGCGAGTTGGTGCGCAAGTACAAGGCGGTGCTGTGAGGCTGAGCCGCGACAAAGTGAACGTGCTGGCGCGGGCCGTCGCCGATGCCCTCAAAGCGATGGACGAAGTCGATTTCATCGAAGATCCCAACACCATCCGCCAGGAAACCCGCAAGATTCTCGAAGACCTTCTCAACCACGAAGAGCGCATCGATCAGGCCGCCCGGCAGAAGATCGAGAGCCAGAAGCGCACCATCCTCGAGGGCTCGCAGGAGTGGGACATTCTCTACCGCAAGTACTACAACGAGGAAGTGAAGAAGCTGGGGATTTAGCTCGCGGCTGGTCAGGGCTGTGAAATTTCTCATAATTCGTTTTTCAAAACCCTTCCGGTGAGTCTTCGTTCGTCAGGAATCTCGTGGCAATCTAATTGCACAACAAAAAATTGTGAGTTTTGCAGTTTTGGCCATCCCGCTCCGCTAGAAGAAGGAAACGATTCCAATGGATACCGATCGCCGCTCCATCGTCCTGTTAACCGGAGCCTCGGGCTACATTGGAGGGCGACTGCTCCGGGTGCTTGAGAGCGCTGGGCGCAGCGTTCGCTGCCTGGCACGGCGGCCTGACTTTCTCCGGCCGCGGGTCGATCCTTCGACTGAAATTGTGCAGGCAGATTGCCTGGATCGCGAATCTCTCACGCCGGCGCTGGCGGGGGTGGATACGGCTTATTACCTGGTCCACTCCATGGGATCGGCGGGGCGCTTCGAAGAGGAAGACAGGCGGGCGGCGCAGAATTTTGCCGATGCCGCGCGCGGGGCTGGAATTCGGCGAATCGTCTATCTGGGTGCGTTGGGCGATCAAGCGCACGGGCTATCGGCTCATTTGCGCAGCCGGCAGGAGGTGGCCGACATCCTGCGCGGCTCGGGAATTCCGACCATCGAATTTCGCGCGTCGATTGTGATCGGCTCCGGCAGCCTGTCGTTTGAGATGATCCGCGCCCTGGTGCAGCGCCTGCCGGTGATGATTTGTCCCAAATGGGTGGGAGTGCAGGCGCAGCCGATTGCCGTAGAGGATGTGATCGCGTATCTGATGGCGGCTCTCGATTTGCCGGCGCAAGCGGCGGCGGTCTTCGAAATCGGCGGCGCCGACCAGGTCAGCTACGGCGAAATCATGCAAGAGTATGCGCGGCAGTGCGGGCTGCGGCGATGGATGATCCCGGTGCCGGTGTTGACCCCTCGACTCTCGAGTTTGTGGCTGGGACTGGTCACTCCGATTTATGCCCGCGTTGGCCGCAAGCTGGTGGATAGCATGCGCAATCCTACCCTGGTACGAGACGGCTCCGCATTGAAGGTTTGCGCTATCAAGCCCAGAGGGATGAAAGAAGCCATCGGCAGGGCGCTGCATCATGAAGACCAGGAATTTGCGCTGACTCGGTGGTCGGACGCTCTCTCTTCGGGTGGGACGCAGCAGACGTGGGGCGGAGTTAGATTCGGAACGAGGCTGGTGGATTCGCGGAGTGTACAAGTATCCGCGCCGCCGGCGGCGGCGTTCGCTCCGGTGCGGGAGATTGGAGGGGCGAACGGCTGGTACTACGCGAATTTTCTGTGGCGGCTGCGAGGCTGGATGGATCTGCTGGCAGGCGGCGTGGGATTGCGCCGGGGCCGCCGCGACCCGCACACGCCGGCTCCGGGAGACGCTCTGGATTTCTGGCGAGTCGAGGCCTTTGAGCCGGATCGCCGCCTGAGACTGGCCGCGGAGATGAAAGTTCCGGGCCGCGCCTGGCTGCAGTTCGAAGTCGAAGGCAACGGGCCAGGTCGAGAGCAAGAAGAAAGTTCGGTGCTGCGGCAAACCGCGATCTTCGACCCTGCCGGGCTGGCGGGGTTGCTTTACTGGTACGCGCTCTATCCCGTGCATCGCTGGATTTTCGCCGGTATGCTGCGAGCGATCGCGGCTCGGGCACAGCGCGAAGAGAGTGTGGTTTCTCCACTGGAGCCATGAGTTGCGGAGGGATGGGGTCTGCCGGAGAAGATCGACAGAGATCGCCCTGGCAGAGCCCGAAAGTGTCTACGCTGCTCGCGAAAGCAACCTCAGGCGCTTAACGCGCGAACTCCTTTTGAACGGCTTTAACGGCACGAGTGGAACTCGTGCCCTTCCCAAACCAGCTTGAACCAGAGTCTTTCCGCAGCCCGGCAGGACACTCCGGAAGCCCGTACCTTCCCTGCGCACCGGTGATGGCGGGCAAACTTGTTTAAGCTCCCTGCGCCCTGGCTTTTGGCCTTGTCTGAGAAGTCGCTGAATATATGGCCTGCGCACCAGCTCGTTCCGCTTGCGAATGAGTCTCGATTACATCATTCCAAAAAGTTGTGGCAGGATCGACGGCGGAAACGCCAACCTGGCCGGCGCCAGGGGTATCTTCACTTCCTACCCAGGCGAGTAAAAACTGTTCCGACTTGTTGGCGCGGGTTAAGGAAACCTGGTCGCCCAGCACAAGGCTGCCGCGGATGCCCTGTAAAAGCGCTCCCTTGCGGCTCACGTTGATGGTCCTGACTTCCTCTTCCAAAGGTTGGCCGTTGCTATCGACGGCGGAGAGATGAACGGGCAAAGATATTTGGATCCGCCGGTCGCGGCGCTCGATCTTGAACTGCTCCATAAGCTTGCTTAACTCGGCGGCAATGGAGGCCAGATCCTGTGCGGCTTTGAGCGACTCCTGCGCGCGCGATAAAGTGCCTTCGGCAGCCTGAGCCACGCTCCCGATGTTCGCCGAGATGTCGCCGGCCCCGCTGGCGGCTTCGCTGGTATTGCGGGTCATCTCGTTGGTGGTGGCGCTCTGTTCTTCGACGGCGGCCGCGATGGTCGCGGAAATATTATTGATCTCGTGGATGACGCCGCTCACGATCCTGATCGCCGCGACGGCCCCGTTGGTATCGGCCTGAATGGCGCTGATTTTGTGACCGATGTCTTCGGTGGCTTTGGAGGTTTGCTTGGCCAGCTCTTTGACTTCGTTGGCGACCACGGCGAAGCCCTTGCCCGCTTCTCCGGCGCGGGCGGCTTCAATGGTGGCATTCAGGGCCAGCAGGTTGGTTTTTTGCGCGATGGAATTGATGACCTTAATGACTATGCCAATTTCCGCGCTGGAGTGGCCCAGCTTCGCGACCGTGGCATTGGCAGCCTGAGCCGCGTTGACCGCGGAGCCTGCCACTTTGGCGGATTCGTTGGCGTTGCCAGCGATGCTCTGAATGGTCAGCGTCATCTCGCCGGCGCCCGTAGAGAGGCTCTGCAGATTCTGGCTGACCTGCTGTGTAACGCGAGAGACGGAGTTGGATTGGGCCGCGGTCTCGCCGGAATTGACGGTGATCTGCTCGCTGGCCTGGAGGAGCTGCTGGCTGGACTTGTCGAGTTTATGGGTGTGCGAAGCGACTCCGCGCAGCAGTTCTTGCAGCTTATCCATGAATTGGTTGAAGAGGCGGCTGACTTCTCCCAGTTCGTCGTTGGCAAAAGCGCCCGCCACCTCCAGGCGTTGGGTAACATCGCCTTGGCCGGCAGCGATGTTCTGGATCATCTGGGTCAATTGCTGGAGCGGATTGACCACGAGTTTCCGTACCAGCCAGTACTGCGCCAGCACCACCAGCAGCGAAACCAGCAACACAGAGGAAACCACAACGGCCTGCATGACCCGGAGCTTGGCGACAACGTCGGCCTTGGGATACGCCGCCAGCAGCGTGTATCCCCATTTTTCGAAGGGCTTGGAGATAACCGTCCATTGCGCTGCGCCGGAGCGGTTTAGCCGCTCGCTGATTTCGTCGGCAGTGACGCGCTGCGGCTTGAAGATGACTCTTCCGTCGGCGTGGAGCAGCGCAATAAATCCATGGTCGAGGTTTTGGCATTGTTGATGCGCTCGCCCAGATCACCCACCGCGGTCAAGGGGTAGCCCACGTACCATATGCCAATGGTTTGTTTGGCAGCGTTCCGCATCGGCTCGTAGCCGGTCATATAGGGCTTGCCTAGAATGTCCACCACGCCGTAGAAGGGTTGTCCGTTCTGAATAGCCGCGAAGGCCCGCCCTTTGGGATCGAGAACCGTTCCCACCGCGCGCGAACCATCTGGCTTCATAACATTGGTGGAGACGCGAACGAATTGATCGCCATTCTTGACGAAAAGAGTCGCGGTGCATCCGGCGAGTTGCTTAAGGTGATCCACCAGAACAAAGTCGCCGGCTTGCGAGGAGTGTCCCAAACGCAGCTCTGGAAGCAATTTGCCGTCGGCCTTGGAGGACGGGATGCTCTCCGGCGCTCCCATGCGCTCGCCTTCCTGCAGCAGAACCTTCATGGCGGTGCGGACGGACTGGGAACTGAGATTGTCGACCGTCTGTAGCACGATTGAGATCTCTTCCACTTGGTCGTCCGCGGCCTGGTCGGCGCGGGCCCGCACCTCGGATTCGAGCGCGCGGGTCATGATCCAGCCGAGGGCGGAGATTCCCACGACTACGACGACCACCGTCCGGAGCATGAACTTGACCGAAAGCTTTCCCATTGCCGAACTCCTCGAAGAAAGCCGGAACGTGCGCCGCCATCGAGGGATGGGGATGCAACGTTCGGAGCCTAGGGGCGAGACAGCCCCAAGAACAATCCATCGGCAAAATCGTGGCCGCCATTACCCGAGCGAAGAGCCGGCGATAGTTATTGCAGCTTCGCGGATTCTGCCTTGGCTTCCTTCAGGATCGGGATATCCGGGTCGGCGTCTTTCCAGAGCGTGAGGAAATCCTGATACGCGGCTTTAGCTTTCGCCGTGTCGCCAGAAAGGGCATAGGCGCGGGCAAGTTGCAGACGCGCGATCGCGGCGATGGGGAAGTTTTGCACGATCGTAGCGTGATCGATGAATTTCTGGAATTCGGCGGCCGCGGCGGGACCATTCTTTTCGGTGAGATAAGCCAGGCCGCGAATGTAGGGAGGATACATCGCAGTCCCCGGGGGAGGAGATCCGAGTTCATAGGGAAGTGATGGCTCGAGAGCGACGACCGCGCGCTCCGGCGCCTGTTGCGCCAGGGCGATGGAGGCCTCGATCACGGGAAACCAATAAACTTTCAAATAGGTGTTGCCGGGTTCGGACTTTTGCAAGCCCTCGAGCAGACTCTTCGACTGAGTGGTTTCGCCGGAGCGCGCCAGAGCTACCGCCGAGAGCACTTTTACATCGCGCCCCGGAGCGAGCGCCAACGCTCGAGTAACCCCTTGCCTTGCGGCGGCGACGTTGCCCATCTCAGCTTCACGAAGCGCGTGGTAAGCCAGCCACTGTGCGCCGGTTTCTTTCGCGTCGGCCCGCACGGCGGAGTCGGTGGCGCGACGGGCCAGGTCCCGAGCTTTTTCCAGCCGGCCGTAATAGGCTTGGGTATCGGCGTGAAAGGTAAGCATCTGGTCCTCTTCGCCCGGGCGGCCCGCCGCCCATGCCACCTCGCGCTCCATTTCCGTATTGTCGCTGGAAAGGAATGCCAGGGCATAAAGATCAGCCCGAAGGATGAGACCGTCGAAGCCTTTCTGTTGCGCTTCCTGCAGCGTTCGGCGGGCATCGTCGAGGCGGTTGACGGCGATATACATGCCCGCCAGATTGCCATAGCCCACGATCGTGGGT
>Ga0187887_10000568_pt1 | contig 35879 bp, 26 predicted proteins | sample June2016WEW_7_10_FD_132977 | JGI IMG/M metagenome (GOLD analysis project Ga0187887, IMG submission 132977) | Peatland microbial communities from SPRUCE experiment site at the Marcell Experimental Forest, Minnesota, USA - June2016WEW_7_10 | ecosystem: Environmental > Terrestrial > Soil >... | reverse complement strand
GCGCCGCATCAAAGGCGACGTGGAGGGCGCGCTGGAGGATTACACCGAGGCCATCCGGCTCAAGCCGGACTATGGCGATGCCTTCAACAACCGGGGCATTGCGCGTTACGCCAAAGGCGATGTGGAGGGCGCGCTGCGGGATCACAATGAGGCCGTCCGGCTCAAGCCGGACTCTGCCGAGATCTTCAACAACCGGGGCATTGCGCGCCGCGCCAAAGGCGACGTGGAGGGCGCACTGGAAGATTACACCGAGGCCATCCGGCTCAACCCGGACTATGCTGACGCTTTCAACAACCGGAGCATCGCGCGCCGCGCCAAAGGCGACGTGCAGCGCGCGCGACAGGATTTCGCCGAGGCCATCCGGCTCGGATACAAACCGAAAGTTTAGGCGCTCGCAGCCCGTCCGAGCTTCCACCGTGCTCGCACAGATTTGTGCGATACTCAAACTGTCAAGGGAAGCGAGTTTCTGCGGAAGTTGCAGCGGCTGGCCCGTCGCCGCGGACTTGGCTTCCAATATAATTCCAGTCTCGGCAAGGGCAGCCGTGGGCGTGTTTGGCTCGAAACGGAGTCGACCATCCTGAAGGACCCGAAAAAGGAACTGGGCACGGGGCTTCTTCGGTCGATGTGCCGCGACTTGAAGATTGAACCCCGCGATCTGTAAAGGAAGGAAACTCGATGTTCACTTTCGCGTACCCCGCAGTTTTCAACCGCGACGACGATGGACGCTGGCTAGTCAGCTTCCCCGACTTTCCAACCGCTCACACGGACGGAGCGGATACAGGCGAAGCAATGGAGGAAGCCATCGATTGCCTGGGCAGTAGCATCGCCTTCGCCATGGCCGACAAAGCCGATGTAGACAAGCCATCCCGTTTGAAACGCGGGCAGAAGCTGGTGCCCGTGCCGCTGTGGATCGTGGCCAAACTAGCTCTCTACTGGGCGATTCGCGAGCTTGGCATCAGCCAGTCGGAACTGGCCCGCCGCATCGACGTCCGTGAGACCGTGGTGCGCCGCATGCTCGACCCGAACCACGACACGAGACCGGAGAAGATTCAGGCGGCGCTCGAAGCCCTTGGGAAGCGGGTTGTCATGGCTTATGACGACGCCGCACGATCCCGCCATCCCCGCTCACAACGGCGGCAAGCGCTCCTCCCGGTACAACGCTGCCGTATTGCGGATGCTCGAAACAATTACCATCGCCCACATACCGATAATTCCCACCACGCCGCCCGCGTCGAAGAGCGGAAAGCGATGGCCGAACAGATTGCCCATCGGCTGGAAGAACAGCGCGATGTTACCCGCCACCAACAGCAATCGCAGCTCGGTGGGACTGAACTTCCAGTACGAGAGCTGGAACGTGCCGAGCGCATAGGCCGCCAGGTAGGCCTGGATCGACAGCATGAAGTAAGCCACCAGCAAGATCGCCGCCACCATGGGGCTCATGTAGCCCGACAAGCCCATGCCGCCCACCAGGAATAGCGTCCCGAAGGCGTCGGTGATGTGGTCCACGTAAAAGCCGTAGCGCGGCCGCTGCCGGTTGCGCACGCGCGCCAGCGTACCATCCAGGCTGTCGCCCAGCCAGTTGGCGGCCAGCCAGAAGATCACCGCCAGCAGCATGTAGCGATTCCAGCGCGCCAACCAATAACACAGGCCGGCGAGGAACATGGCAACGAACCCGAGCAACGTGAGATGGTCGGAATTGACGCGGCGCGGCATGGCATTTGCCATGCGCACGAGCAGGCGCTTTTCGACGGGCGCGAAGAAGCTTTCCTGTTCGCGGCCCGCCTCGCGAAATTTCTCCGGTTTGTCCGGCATGTTCATAGGATAGCTGTGCGCGCCGACGCCGGAAAAGCCGTTATATAATCGGAAGTCGTCGATGGTACCGTTTCCGAAATTCGATCAGATTTCGATTATTTCCGATCTGCACATGGGCGGACCGGCGGGACACCAGATCTTTCGGCTGGGCGGTCTGCTGGGAAAATTCGTCGATTATCTGGGGCAAGCGGGCACGGGCAAGCGGGCACTGGTAATCAACGGGGACATGGTCGATTTCCTGGCGGAAGAGAACGCGATGTATTTCGACCCGGAAGGCGCAATTGAAAAGCTGAACCGGATGCGCGCGGACGCCGCCTTTGCGCCAGCGTGGGACGCTCTGGTACGGTACACGAACACGGGCGCGCGCCATCTGGCGATAACCTTGGGAAATCACGATCTGGAACTCGCGTTGCCCTGGGTGAGAGAGCGGCTATTGGATATATTGAGCGGCGGCGACTCCGCAGCCCGCGCGCGGATCACCCTGGCATTCGACGGCACGGGTTTTGCCTGCGAGGTGGGCGGCGACCGTGTGCTCTGCGTACACGGCAACGAAGTAGACACATGGAATGTGACGGATTACGAAGCTCTGCGCCGGCTTACTGTCGATCGAATGCAAAAAGGGAGCGCTCCCGTCTGGACGCCAAACGCCGGCAGCAAGCTGGTGATCGACGTGATGAATAAAATCAAGGGCTGTCACGCTTTCGTCGACATCTTGAAGCCGGAGAAGGAGGCCGCACTGAGAATCCTCTACGCGCTGAAGCCCGATCTGAAGTCGAAGCTGACTTCCATCGCGGCCATCGCCACGCGCCGGGTTTGGGACGAAGGGCGCCGCGCGGTGCGGCTGCTGTCGGATGCGCCCGGCGGCGAACAGCCGGCGGAGGAGGAGTATTTCCGGATGGCGGGCCGGGCGGCCCAGAACTCGGCCGATGTCGAGACTCTGATGGACCGTGCGGAGGAACTGTTCAAGGCTGGGAAGAATCCGTTGGACATGGTTCACGAGCGCGAATCGGAGCGGTTGGGTTGGTGGGGCGAGTTAGTGAGCACGGCCTTTCGCGGCGAGCCTCATGAAATCGCATGGTCGGGCGTGAAAGAGATGGCCAACGACACGACTTTTCAGGTGCGGCGCGTGGATGACGATTTCGAAAAGATCGACGCCATGGCCGCGCGCGATTTCAAATATGTGGTCGCGGGCCACACGCACCTGGCGCGCGCCCTCGGCCGAAGGAATGGCGGGGGACTCTATTACAACACCGGGACGTGGGCGACCCTGATGCGGCTAGGACGGGAGGATCTCCGGTCGGCGGAGAGTTTCGAGCCTGTATTCCGGCGCCTGCAGGAGGCGCAGACCATTCCCGATCTAGGGAATCTGGCATTCGCCCGCCCGACCGTGGCCACGATCCGCGCTGGAAATGGCCAAACCGAATCGGATCTGCGGAAGGTGATTGAGACGGACGGCAGAATCGGTTTTGTGGACGTTGGAGACGAACAATGAGAACCATCCGGCTGGAAATCCTGCGCCACGGCCCGTCGCATAACCAGCTCCTATCGCCGTTGACCGAGTATTTTGCGCTATGCGAGAACCATCCGGCGGTCACGGTGAGATTGCCGTTCGAACACGCCGAGTTCCTGGCGCGGCTGCGGGCGCTGCAATACAAGCGGAACGATCCGGAGTACCGCGCGCTTGAGTTGGAAGACGTCTCGCGGCAGATGACGGAAATCCTGGGTCAAGTTCCCGGCCTGATTCGAGAGCTCGCGGGACAAGCCGCGGACGCGGACCAGCAATTTCACTTGCGCCTGATCCTGAGCGCGAACGAACTGGCTCTGCTGCCGTTCGAGATCACCAACGCGGCGCAGGGATTCGCCGGCGCGGGGCAGCCGCTGCTGCTGCAATCGCAGAGTCCGGTATGTATCACGCGCGAAGTGCGGCGCGTGGCCACCGAACATCTGGAGTGGCCGCCGCCGCCGGATCCCCGGATTTTATTCGCCGCGGCGGGGCCCGACGCCCAGATCCCGCTGGAGGAGCACTTGCTAGTGCTGCGCGCGGCCATCGACCCTTGGGTATTTCATTACAAGGACGAGAAAGACCGCCGCGCGAAAATCGGCGAACACCTGACGGTTCTTCCGCGCGCCACTTTGCGAGAGATCGAAACCGAGTGCGCAACTGGGAAATACACGCACGTGCATATTCTCGCGCACGGCGTACCGCTGGCCAAGGGCGACGACCGGCGCTTCGGGATCGCCCTGTACGATTCGGCCGATCCGGAGCGGAGCGAGATTGTGGAAGGAACGCGGTTGGCGAAAGCGATACGCGCGCCGCTCAGCAGCGGGGACCCCGGTCTGGCGCACCCGGCGGTGGTGACCCTGGCCGCTTGCAACGCGGGCGATGTCGGCTCGGTGGTGGGAGCGGGCGCCAGCATCGCGCATGCGCTGCACGAAGAGGGCATCCCGTTGGTGGTGGCCTCCCAATTCCCGCTTTCGTTTCCAGGATCCGTAGTCATGGCCCAGGTCCTTTACGAGGGTTTGCTGGTCGGCGAAGATCCGCGCACACTGCTGGTAAACCTGCGCAGAAAGCTGCGGACGCAGGTGGCGGCCGCCCACGATTGGGTCAGTATCGTCGCGTATGCGTCGCTCCCCGCGGACCTGGATCAAAAACTCGGCGCGATTCAGATTTACCAGGCGTTCCGCCGCCTGGGGGCCGCCATCAACTACGCCGACAAGATGATAGTGGACGACAAACCGGCGCCTGCTGAGATGGCCGCGCAACGCGACCGGCTAATGGCCGCGCGAAACCGTATCGACAGGCTGATCGACAAGTCGCAAGACGCGAAGAATCGCGGGATTTTGGCCAGCGCCGACAAACGGCTGGCGCAAATACTGTTCCGCATGACACCATCGGCCGACGCCGCGGCGAAGCCGAAATATGACGATGTCCGCGACCGGTTGAAGACCGCTAGGAAGAACTACGACGAGACCTTCCGGCGCGACCGGTCGCAAGTGTGGGCGCTGGTGCAGGCGATGGCGCTGACGCTCGTTTTGCGGGGCTGGGACAAGAACGAAAAAGTCTCGCCCGACCAGTGGACTCTGGCGAGGATCTTTTCGGATCAGGAGGTGAAACTAGGCGACCGCCAGAGGCAAGCCTGGGCGCACGCCAATCTCATGGAGCTATATTTGCTGGCGCTGGCATTTCGCGACAGCGCGCCACCGGTGAGCCCAGAGGATGCGAGAGTCAAAGCCACGGAGCACGCCCAGGCCTTTCGGAACGTGGCGGATCTTACCGCTGTCGAGATCCATTCGACAAGAAGACAGGTGCTCCGATATTCCTCCTTCTTCGCCGAGCTCAATGAAGAGTTCAAATCGGCGGGCGATCTGGCGGCCGTATTAGCCAACGAGATCCCGGAGTCGTCGGTCTACGCTTAGCCTTCAAGGCTCGGCCGAAGAGCGGGCCTGCGAGGCCCGCGCAGGCTGCGAGCCTGCCCCACTTCGCCCTCGGGTACAATAGCGCTTCAGCAGCGCAGGTGCCCCATGAAGAAGATCGTCTCGTCTATTGCTTGCCTGGCTTGGCTCTCCCCGTGCGCCGGAGCCATCGATTTCAAAGGGTTTGCGACCGTCGCGCCGCTAGCCAGCTTTAGCTCGACGCGCGACACCGTGACGATCGTGTGCCGCGATCAGTCGCAAATCCGCTTTTTCATCCTGGCGCCGGACTTGATCCGGGTGCGCGCCTCCTTTCGTGCGCCGCTGCCGGAGCGCGACCACTCCTGGGCGATCGCCAAGAATGCGTGGGACGTTCCGAAGTGGAGCGTGAAGGAGGAGCCGGACGACGTCGTGATCGCCACCGAGGAAGTGGAGGCGGTGGTGCACCGGTCGCCGCTGCTGGTCGAGTTTCGGGATGCGAAGAGCCATCGCACGATCAACGCCGACGCGCTTCCCATGATGTGGGACCCTCACGTGAACAATCAGCGCCTGCACACGATTGGGGCCGCGAAAAAGCTGGGCTTCGACGAACATTTCTACGGCCTGGGCGAAAAGGCGGCCCGCTTCGACAAGCGGCGGAGCCAGTTCAGCATGTGGAACTCCGACACGCCCGCCTATAAGGAAGGCACCGATCCGATCTATCAGGACATTCCTTTCTATCTAGGCTGGCAGGCCGGCGGTGCGTACGGTATTTTTTTCGATAACAGTTATCGCACGCATTTCGACTTCGCCGCGGAATCGCCGGACCGCGTGGCGTTCTCCGCCGAGGGCGGAGAGATGAACTATTACTTCTTCCAAGGTCCGTCGATCAAGAAGATCCTGGGACGCTACGCGGATCTTACCGGCCACCTGCCCATGCCGCCTAAGTGGGCGCTGGGGAATCAGCAAAGCCGCTGGAGCTACTTTCCGGATACGGCAGCGGAGGAAGTCGTGCGCCGCTACCGGGCCGAAGACCTGCCGCTGGATGTCCTGCATCTGGATATCGATTACATGCAGGAATACCGGGTCTTCACGTGGAACCGCGAAGGTTACCCGGATCCCACGGCTTTCACGGAGAAGCTGCGCAAACAGGGCGTAAAAGTGGTGGTGATCGTGGATCCGGGAGTCAAGTATGAGCCGCCCGCGCCGGGCATAACGGATGCCGCTAATCCGGAACTGGCTGCCCAGGACAAGAGTTACTACGTATTTAACCAAGGGACGGCGAAAGACTATTTCCTGAAACGCGCGGATGGCAAGCCCTGGATCGGCGCGGTATGGCCGGGAAAGGCCGTCTACGCCGACTTCACGCTGGATGCCGCGGCACGCTGGTGGGGCGACTTGCATCGCGCCTACCTGGATCACGGAGTAGCCGGGATCTGGAACGACATGAACGAGCCGTCCGACTTCCTGGACCAGACCGGCAAGACGCAGATGGATGTGGTTACTTACGATGACGGCGCCAAGTCGCCTTATGCCGGGAATCGCAATCTTTTCGCGCTGAACGAAGCGCGCGCCACTTACGAAGGTCTGGTACGGCTGCGGCCCAACGACCGGCCTTACATCATCACGCGCGCGGCGTACGCCGGCATCCAGCGTTATTCCACCATGTGGACCGGCGACAACACCGCCACTTGGGATGCCATGGCTCTGAGTATCCCGATGTTTGAGACGTTGGGGCTTTCCGGGGAGCCGTTCGTGGGCGCCGACGCGGGCGGCTTCATCGGGCGCACCGACGCGGAGTTGTTGACGCGCTGGTATCAGATCGCGTTCCTGACGCCATTCTGCCGGAACCATGCGCAAAGGGACGCTTACGATCACGAACCCTGGCGCTTCGGCACTTACTACGAAGACATCATCCGCAAGTACTTGAAGCTGCGGTATCGCTTTCTGCCGTTCCTCTACACCACGCTGGAGGAGGCCCACCGCACCGGCGTGCCGATCTTTCGGCCATTGCTGCTCAATTACCAGAACGATGCCAACACGCTGGACATCGACGACGAGTTCATGATCGGCAGCGACTTGTTGGTCGCTCCCATACTGAAGCCCGGGTTGACGGGGCGGTTGGTATACCTACCCGAAGGGACCTGGTATGACTATTGGACGGGCCGGCAGTTCACCGGCGGCCGTATGATTCACGCGTACGCTCCCCTGGAGACGGTGCCCTTGTATGTGCGCGGCGGGGCGATCGTTCCCATGGGACCGGAAATGAATTACGTGGGGGAAAAAGCTACCGATCCGGTTACGTTTGAGATTTATCCGGATGGGCAAGGCAGGGCCGAGGTTTCGCTTTACGAGGACGACGGCCTTAGTCCGGCTTACCGGAATGGCGTGGAGCGGCGAACCACAGTGCGCTACCAGGCGCCCGAGATCAATGTGAGCGGTGCAACCGGGAGTTATCTGCCGGGCGCACGTAGGCTGATGTTCGCGGTGCACGCGGCGGCCGAGCGCGGCAAGCCGGTGGAGTTCGCCGATGACGGCAGGCCACACACGATCCGGGTAAAATGAGGACCTTGTTCAGACGAACGGGTGTCGAGACGGGTTTCGACACGGCACGCATAAGTGCGTGCGCCACGTTGATCTGCGCCGCCGTTCTGGGCGCCGCCGAACCCTATCGCGATTGGGCGGTGTACGGCGGCGGCGCGGAGAGCATTCGCTACTCGGCGCTCACCCAGATCAATCGCGGCAACGTGGCGCGCCTGGAAGTGGCGTGGACTTACGATACCGGCGACGTATTCCCGGATTCTGAAATGGAATGCAATCCCATCGTCGTCAATGGGCTGCTGTACGCTACGACTCCGAAGCTGCGGCTGATCGCGTTGGACGCCGCCACAGGCAGCCTGCGCTGGTCATTCGATCCGCGGCAGAACGAGCGGGCCGCATTCGGCAAAGCCCGCAATCGCGGAGTTACTTATTGGGCGGATGGCGGGGAGCAGCGCATCTTTTTCGTCGCCAGCCACTGGCTTTACGCCCTCGACGCACGCACCGGCGCGATCGTCAAGAACTTTGGTGAAGACGGCAGGGTGGATCTGCGGCAGGGTCTGGGCCGGCCGCCGGAAGAAATGTCCATTTCGGCGACCAGCCCAGGCATCGTTTACAAAGACCTGCTGATCCTGGGCAGCATCGTCAGCGAAACGCTGCCCGCGTCGCCCGGCGATATTCGCGCCTACGACACGCGCACAGGCAAGATCCGCTGGACCTTCCACACCATTCCGCACCCTGGCGAAGCCGGCTACGAAACGTGGCCCAAGGATGCCTGGCGGTATATCGGCGGCGTCAACAACTGGGCTGGCATGAGCCTCGACGAAAAGCGCGGCCTGGTGTTTGTTCCCACCGGCTCGGCATCTTTCGATTTCTATGGCTCGAATCGCAAGGGCGACGACCTGTTCGCCAACACGCTGCTGGCGCTGAAAGCGGAAACCGGCGAGCGCGTCTGGCATTTTCAAGCCGTACACCACGATCTTTGGGACCGCGACTTCCCGGCGCCGCCCAATCTGGTGACGGTCCGGCACGAGGGCCGCGCGGTGGATGCCGTTGCCCAGATCACGAAATCCGGCCATGTATTCCTGTTCGATCGCGCGACGGGACAGCCGCTGTTTCCGATTGAGGAGCGGTCCGTTCCGGCTACTGAAGTGGATGGCGAAGCGACCGCGGCGCGGCAGCCCTTGCCGTTGAAGCCGCCGCCTTTCGCGCGCCAGATCTTCACGGGGGACATGGTCACCAACCGCACGCCCGAAGCGCATGCCGCCACCCTGGCGCGGCTGCGGCAGGTGCGCAGCGCGGGCCAATTTGTGCCGCCCAGCCTGGAAGGCACCGTCGTCTTTCCGGGCTTCGACGGAGGCGCGGAATGGGGCGGCGCGGCTTTCGATCCGGCGTCCGGTTTGCTTTACGTCAACGCCAACGAGATGCCGTGGATTCTGCGCCTGGTGGAGTCGCCGCGGGACCACGGAACCAGCGGGCGCAGCCTTTATATTTCGCGTTGCGCGGGTTGCCATCGCCAGGACCGGAGAGGCAGCCCTCCGGAATTCCCGTCGCTGGCCGATATTGCCGCTAGCCGTACGCGCGAGCAGATCGCCGCCATGATTCACGATGGCAGCGGTCGCATGCCGGCGTTCGCGCAGTTGCCCCCGGATGCCGTCGCCGCCCTTATCGCTTACCTCACCACTGGTGAAGACTTGGCAGTTTCCGGAGTCGCGCGCGGCCCATGGCCGATCGAGCAGAAATACCGGCACGACGGCTATAACAAGTTTCTCGACCCGGATGGCTATCCGGCAGTCGAGCCGCCCTGGGGAACGCTGAATGCCATCGACCTGAACAAGGGCGAGATCGCCTGGAAGATCCCGTTCGGCGAGTATCCCGAGCTGGCCGCCAAGGGACTGCGGCACACCGGCAGCGAGAATTATGGGGGGCCGGTGGTGACCGCCGGCGGGCTGTTGTTCATCGCCGCCACGAACCACGACCGTAAGTTTCATGCCTTTGACAAAACCACCGGCGAGCTGCTTTGGGAAACCACGTTGCCCGCGGCGGGCAACGCGACGCCCGCGACTTACGAAGTGGATGGGCGCCAGTTCGTGGTGGTGGCAGCCGGGGGAGGCAAGTCGGGTGCGCCCTCCGGCGGGAGCTACGTGGCGTTCGCACTACCCAAGAATTAGTGCCACTGGAGGGCGGGCAATTCTGCCCGCAGCCGGCTGTCAGCCGGCTCTGGCCCGCATTAGACTACTAGGGACCGGGGCGACAGGCGACAGATTGAAAAGGGTGTTGAATGTGTCGCTTTTTGTCGGCCAGCGGCGATGAGTGGCGCGGCTCTTTTCCGATACCACCGTACGGCATCGGCGCGCCTGTGTTTTCAATCGGGTAGAGGAACTTGAAATGCGCGATCGCGGCGCCGGGCTGCGCTCGCCGAAGAGCGGGCCTGCGAGGCCCGCGCAGGCTGCGAGCCTGCCCCACTAAGAATTGGCTGCTTCGCAAGATGGCATGTTATACTCTTGGCGCGACCTTGTTAGCTCGCAACCAAGGTGCCTTCTCATGCTCGATTTAACTATCGTTCGCATCATATTCGTGCTCGTGTTATCCGCGTCCGCCTACTTGCTGCACCCGTTCCAGGCTGCTCCTTCGCCTTGGGCCGCATTGGCCGGACTGGTTATTGGCGTCTGCATCATCTTTTTCGAGGTCCGGCTGGAAGAAATCAGCCTGAAAAGGCTGATCGGGGCGGCCTTTGGATCGGTGCTCGGTATCATCGGGGCGTTCTTCATGTCGCTTGTGCTGCGCTGGGCGCGGCCGGACGGCGTTGATACTTCCCACATGATTCCGTTCATACAAATCTGCCTGCTTCTGTGGATGACCTACGTAGGCTTGATCGTGGGCGCCAAGAAGGGCGACATGCTCAACTTGTCCGCCTTGGGCGGTATTTTCGGCGGCGAGAAAGTGTCCAAGAAGTCGTTCAAGATCCTGGACACCAGCGTCATCATCGACGGCCGGATCGCCGACATCGCCGAAACCGGCTTCCTGGATGGCGTGCTGGTGATCCCGCAATTCGTGCTGCGCGAGCTGCAACTGGTGGCGGATTCCGCGGATTCCATGAAGCGCAACCGCGGACGCCGGGGGCTCGATATCCTGCAACGCATCCAGAAGATGGCGCACTTGAACGTGCAGATCGTGGAGGACGATTTCCCGCACGTGCGCGAGGTGGATATGAAGCTGATCGAGCTGGCCAAGGTCTACGATTCGAAGATCGTGACCAACGACTTCAATCTGAACAAGGTCGCCCAACTGCACGGCGTGCAAGTGCTGAACATCAACGAGCTGGCGAATGCGCTGAAGCCCATCGTGCTGCCGGGCGAAACCATGCGGGTGTTCATTTTGAAGGAAGGCAAGGAGTATAACCAGGGCGTAGCGTATCTGGACGACGGCACCATGGTAGTGGTGGATAACGCCCGTAAGATGATCTCGAAGACCATCGATATCTCGGTTACCAGCGTGTTACAAACGACGGCGGGAAAGATGATTTTCGGGAAATTCGACGAGCGCATGCACGCCGTGGCCATGGCCGCGGCCGCCGGCGGCGACAGGCACGACCGGACGCCGCGCAAGGGCGAGCCGCTCGCATCGGAGAAAAGCACGGTAGAATCGTAAGTTGGCCCTATGAAAGTAGCCGTGATTCTGCCCGCCGCGGGGCTGGGCACCCGTATGGGCCGGACTTCCGCCGAGAAGGCGGGAACGAGCCGGAAGCAGTTCATGCTGCTGGACGGCGCTCCCATCCTGCTGCATTCGGTGCGCAAATTTGCGGCATCGGCGCGCGTCGATGAGATCGTGGTGGCCGTGCGGCGCGACGACGTGGATTGGGTCGCGGAGTTGCTCCAGCGCGAAGTGCGCGGCAAGAAAGTACGGGTGGTGGAAGGCGGTAACTCCCGCCAGCAATCGGTGGAGAACGCTTTGGCCGCACTCGATCCCGAGACCACGCTGGTGGCCGTACACGATGCGGTGCGGCCGTTCATCGATCTGGAAACCATCGATAAAGTGATCGAGGAAGCCGCGGAAACCGGCGCCGCCATCGTGGGCATTGTGCCGGTGGATACGGTGAAGCAAGTGACCCGCGCGCAAACCAACCGGGCTAAGATCCGCGCCACTTTGCCGCGCGAGAAACTGGTGCTGGCACAAACGCCGCAGGTCTTCCGCTACGACCTGCTGGTGCGGGCTTTCGCGGCCGCGCAGAGCGACGGCTTCACCGGCACCGACGAATCCAGCCTGGTGGAGCGGCTGGAGGTGGAAGTGAGCGTGGTGCTGGGCAGCGACCGCAACATCAAGATCACCAAGCCCAGCGATATGGACCTGGCGCGCCTGTTCCTGGAAGAGGAAACCGCGCCCCGCGAACTGTGAGCGAATATCGCACCGGTCTGGGCTGGGACGTCCACCGCCTGGCGCGCAATCGCCCGCTGATCCTGGGCGGCGTGGCGATCCCCGCGGAAGCCGGACTGGAAGGCCATTCCGACGCCGATGTGCTGGCGCACGCCATTACGGACGCCATTCTGGGCGCCGCCGCGCTGGGCGATATCGGCATGCACTTTCCGGATACCGATCCCCGGTGGCAAGGCGCCGGAAGCCTACGGTTTCTGGCCCACGCGCGCGATCTGGTGCGCACTCGCGGCTATCGGATTGTGAACGTGGATGCCACCGTTATCTTGGAACGCCCCAAGCTGAAGGATTACCGCGACGCCATTCGCCGGCAACTGGCCGCCACGCTGGAGATCGATGTGGACCGCGTGTCGGTGAAGTTCAAGACCGCGGAGAAAGTGGGACCGGTGGGGGAAGGGCGATCCGCGGAGGCCCAGGCGATTGTCACTCTTCGTCCGGATTGACCGCTCCCTGACGGCCGCGGCTCGGTAGCACCCCGGAGCCGCGACCATCAGGAAGCGGTTTTCCCCTGGCCGTTTCCATTGCCGTCGCCGTGTCCGTTGCCGTGTCCGTCCGCCCGGCGGTAGTAGGCGTCGCGAAATTGGGCCTTGGCACGGTAGAGCAGCACCCGCAGATAATTCGCATCCACCTTGAACATCCGGCAGACTTCGGGTTTATCGATCTCATCGAGGAATATGGCTTGCAGGATTTTGCGGTCCTTCTCCGGCAGGGCCGCCAGCACCTGCTCGACGACGCGCTTGGACTCGGCGTTGACCAGGTTGGCGTCCAAGTCGATCGATGAATCGATGGGCTCCTCTATGTTGTCCTCGTCCCACGGCGCGTCGCGCTGGTCCAAGCGGCGGAGTTCGCGCATCACGTTATTGCACACGCCGTTGACGAACGCCCCGAAACGTTCCGGACGGTACACGCCTTCGCCCTTGCGCAGTATGGCCAGGACGCGCAGGAGGGTCTCCTGCCGGACGTCTTCGATCAACTCAAGGGAGCGCAGGCGCACGCGCAGCTTCAGGAACAGTACGCTTTCGAAATACGCGGCAAAATGCTCGCCGGCTTCGGAGTCCCCGTCCGTCAGCCGGCGAACATAGTCCTCGTTGAACGATTCAAATTTCAAAACAGATTGTAGGCCTTGTGAGCTTATATGTTATATTAGCGTCAACCCCGACGAGAAGGGGACCAAGAAGTTATTAATACAGGGTCAAATATGTTCGACGCGACCCGGGCGGGGTTTACGGACTCCGCCCGGCAAGCTTTCCGCATCTTCCTCTGGTCCGCTGCTATCGACTATGAACGCTCGCCGGCTTCCGCTGGCGACGACTACGGTTCGCGTTTCAATACCTCTTTTCCGCCACGCGCTGCCGCCGGCGCAGCACTTCCGTGGATGCACGGCGACGTGCCGGAACTTACAGGACTGGCTGCATTTGCCAACGCCGCCGGACGCAACGCGCTCGACCGCTCCGAACAGCCGGATTGCCAATATGCCGGCCGTTGAGGAGACTCGGCAAGGTTTGGAGGCAGCGGAGCGGGGCTAAAGCCCCACGCGGGCTCAAGCCCACCCCCCAGCGCGGTCTCAAGCTGAATTGGATATTACACGCTGGCTCTCCAGAGAACCATCGCGCAAGTCACTGATCTAGCGGGACTAACGTCCCGCTGGGCGAGCTACGCTCGCCCGCGCTGACACGAGTGTCAGCGCGGCAGGCAATGAGTGCCTGCGTTACGTCCCGGCGTCAGTTCTCCGATCTTGGTAACGAGCCGCAGGGTCGTTCGCGCTGAAGCCTTTGCTACCTACGTGAGGGTGATCTTGAGCGTAACGGCGTGCTTTGAGGGCTGTGCTGGGGCCATGGGGACGCGCAGGCCCGATTCATTTTGCGTCCAGCGCATCTTGCCGCGGTTGCCTAGCAGTTCGACCTGTTCCACTTTTTCGGTCACCGAACGCAGCACCGCTTCCCGCTCGGGCCAGCCCATCACGAAGGCATACAGTGTCTTGCCCTTAGTGGTGTACCGGATATCTTCCGCGGTCAGATCCTTGCGCGCACCCTCGTTGAAGGCGGCTTGCGCCTTCAACTGCGTGCCCGGTCCTTCGCCGAACACTTTCCAGGGGCGCGAACCGTGGATGCCTTCGCTGTTCACCGCCATCCAGTCCGTGATCTCGGCCAGGATGCGCCGCTCATCGGCATCCAGCTCGCCGGAATTGGGCAGCGGGAAATTCAGCAGCAGGTTGCCGTTGCGGCTCACGATATCGCACAACATATCGATCACCGTCTTGGGCGATTTGTACTTCGCGCCGCGTTTGTAATGCCACTCGCCGACGCACGTGTCGGTCTGCCAGGGGTTGGGCCAGATCTTGTCCACGATGCCGCGTTCGACGTCGAGAACGCAGGTGCCGACCTCGCAATCTTCGCGGCGCTTGCTGGTGTAGACCGCCTCGACGTGGCCGCCGTTCCGTTTGGCGTTTTCATTGTAATGATGCGAAACCAGGCGCAGGCCGTACTCTTCAAACGGCAGCGCGCCATCGGTGTAGAGCAGGTCGGGCCGATACTGGTCGACTAGATCCTGAATGCGCGCCAGCCAATGCTGCCGCCAGGAATCCGGGATGCCGTCCGACGACCAATCCAGCTTGCCATTGGCAAACTGGGCACAGGCGGCTTGGTGATAGAGATCGGCGTTAGCGGGGTCCTGGCCGTCGTAAGCGATGCCGGCGAGCGGACCAGTCTGGTCGCTGCCGTGGCTCACGGCGAACCATTTGTAGCTGATCCACAGGTGCTCGCTGACGCCGAATTTCAGACCCTCGCGCAGGGCGGCTTTGCGGAACATGCCCACCACGTCCTTGCGCGGCCCCATGTTCACCGCGTTCCAGCGCGTGTGCTTGGAGTTCCAGAGGTCGAAATTGTCGTGATGCACGCCCATGCTGACGAAGTACTTCGCCCCGGCTTTCTTGTAGAGACCGACCAGGTTATCGGGGTCGAACTTGTCGCCCTTCCAGGTGGGGATCACATCCTTGAAGCCGAACTTGCTGGGATGGCCGTAGGTGGCGACGTGATATTTGTATTGCGGGCTGCCTTGCATATACATGTTGCGGGCGTACCAATCGCCGTCTTCGGCGGCGGATTGCGGACCCCAATGCGCCCAGATACCGAACTTGGCATCGCGGAACCATTCGGGGACCTGGTATGCACGCAACGATTCGCGGGTAGCTTCGAAGGATGTGGCGGCTTTGGCGAGGGCGGGTGCGGCGAAGGAGCCCGCAAGCAAGCCGAGGGCGTCTCTGCGGGTGAACGTCATGTGCCGGGCGGAGCTAGTCTTTGTGCGGCGCGGAATCGTGCGGCGGCGCGGGATCTTCGTTCACGCTCTTCAGCGAGTCCTTAAAGCTGCGAATACCTTGGGCCAGACCTTTGCCGAGTTCCGGCAGCTTTTGCGGCCCGAAGAACAGCAGGGCGATGGCCAGGATGATGAGCAAATGCCTGGGTTGGAGCAAATCTTCAATCATGTTTACGCCTGACCTGATAGTAGCACAACGGGGCGTTGGACGCGCGGGCGGCAGGGCCGGACGGGGTGATCGGGTGGTCGGGCCCAGGTGCACGAACAAAGCCTAAGCTATTGGTTATAAAGACATATTACGGTTTAGGGCAAGAAACTTACATTTAACACCCGTAGCGCCACTCGGGGCGGCCTACGAGGCCGCCGCAGGCTGCGAGCCTGCCCCACGCGCTACCAGAAATACAGGACATCCGGACGGACGTGGCCTTTGGCCTCCAGGCAGGGGCCGCACTCCATTTGGTAATCCGCGCGGATCTTGCGCACGGCCGCAGGGATGGTGTACTCGTCGTCCGGCTTATGCTCGGTGGCGATCGCCAGGCGCGGCTTGAAGCGCGCGATGGTTTCGTGCGCGCCAGCCAGCGCAGGGACTTCCGCGCCCTCGATATCCATCTTGATGAAGTCCACGCGCGGCAGCTTCAGCTCGGCCACCAACTTGTCGATGGTGGTCAGCGGCACCAGCACGCTGGGATGGGACGAATCGGGGCGCATCACCACGCTGTTGGCCGCGAAGTTGGTGTCGTCCACGTTCAGCGTGAGCGTGTCGTCTTTGTCCCAGACGCCCTTGGGATACACGATCACGTGCCCGGCGGCCGCCTCCGCCGCCAGATTGCGCCGGATGCATTCGGCGCTGGAGGGCGAGATTTCGACCGAAACCACGGTTTGCGCGCCAGCCTCGAGCGCCTGGCGGGTGAAATCGCCGTCGCTCGCGCCGCAATCCAGCACAACGTCTCCGGCGTGGATGAAATGCTCTCCGGCGCCATAAATGTGCTGTTCCATTTCCGCCAGGTTGAAGGGCAACACGTAGCGGTTGCCTTTGGGAATCCAAAAGTCGCCCTTGGGCGTGCTCCAAAGCTCCAGGCCGCTTTCTTCCTTCACCAGGTGGCTGCCCGCCAGGATGCGGTCCTTGATGCGCGTCTTTTCGACGACGTTGGCTTGGGATTGGACGGCGTGGGACATGGGGCAAACCGGGCTGTGTCCAGCGACTACCAGCGCCCATAGGCGGAACGGCGGAAAAATCAGGTATGCGGCCACTCCGGCGGCCAGCAGAATAAGGAAGGAAACAACGACGCGGGAAGTCTTCACATTGTGATAATAACCCTATGAGCGCGCCTGCTGATTTGCCGTCTAATTTTAGTGTTGTCCTGGTGACCGGAGCGTCCTCCGGCATTGGACAAGCCATTGCCCGCCATCTGGCCGCGCGGGGCTGGCGCGTGTTCGGCACCAGCCGGCACGAAACCGCGGGGTTCGACGGCGTCGACATGCTGCGCATGGACGCGGACGACGATAACTCGGTGTCGCTCGCGGTGGGCGCGATTTTGGAGAAAACCGGCCGTCTGGATGCGGTGGTGAACAACGCCGGCTGGGCCCTGATGGGACCTATCGAAGACACGTCCATGGCCGAAGCGCGCGCGCAGATGGAGACCAACTTCTTCGGCGTGCTGCGCGTATGCCGTGCCGCGCTGCCGGCAATGCGCGAGCAGCGCTCCGGTTACATCGTCAACATCAGCTCGCTGGGGGGCATCTTCGGCATGCCGTTCTCGGGCATTTACAGCGCCAGCAAGTTCGCGGTGGAAGGGTTGAGCGAGAGCTTGCGCCTGGAAACGCGGCGCTTCGGAGTGAAGGTGGTGCTGATCGAACCGGGCGACACGCGCAGCCAGCTCCCGCTGCGCCGGCGCACGGTGCAGCCAGTGAGGCACGCCAGCGCCTACCAGGAGATCTTCGACCGTTTTCAAGCCAAGCAGGCGCAGGACGAAGCCAAGGCACCCGCGCCGGATGCGGTGGCGGCGCTGGTGGACCGGGTGCTGCGCGACCCGCGGCCGGCGATGCGATATAGCGTGGGGATGTGGGATCAGCGGATGGTGCTGCCGCTGAAGCGCTGTCTGCCGTACAGTTGGTTCGAGCGGATTCTGGGCGCGGCGATGGGGGTTTGATGAGGGCCAGTGTCGTATTTCTTCTGGCCGCTGCGATCGGAATGGCGGCGGATGGCGGTGGCCGCGAGGTGGCCATCACGATTGACGATCTGCCGCGCGGCGGCGATGGCGGCGGCCGTAGTTTTTCCGATGTCCGGGACATGACCGAGCGGTTGCTGGCGCCTTTGCATGAACGGAAGATTCCGGTGACGGGGTTTGTGCATCCGGGGCGAACCGAGCTCGCCACGCCCGATCTGCGGCGCATCCTGGATTTGTGGCTGGATGCCGGCGCCGATCTCGGCAATCACACCTGGTCGCACGCGGACTTGAATCGTGTACCCGTGGCGGAGTATGAACAAGACATCCTGAAGGCGGATGCGCTTTTGCGTCCGGTGGTAGAGGCGCGCGGCAAGACGCTGGAATTCTTTCGCTACCCGATGCTGCACGCCGGAACGTCGGCGGAGACTAAGCGCGCGATTGCGGAATTTCTGGCTGCGCACGGTTACCGGAATGCACCGGTGACCTTCGACAATTCCGACTACATGTTCGCGGCTCTGTATACGCGGCCCAAGTTTCGGGCGCGCGTGCTGCGCGAATATGTGCCCTACTTGGAATCGGTGGTCGCGTTCTTCGAGCGGCGGTCGGTGGAAGTGGTGGGGCGGGAGTTTCCGCAGATCATGCTGATGCATGCCAGTGACCTGAACTCGCGGAAGATGCCGGATATCCTGGAGATGTTCCGGCGGCGGGGCTATCGATTTGTGTCATTGGGGGAAGCATTGAACGATGACGCCTACCGGCTGCCCGAGAACTATGTGGGACCTGGCGGATTCTCGTGGATTCATCGGTGGTCGATTACCAAGGGAATACCGAACAAGGGCGAGCCGGATGAGCCGGAGTGGGTGCGGAAAGCATTTGGCGACCGGTGACGAAGACGCCTTGGAGGGCGGGCAATTCTGCCCGCAGCCGGCTTACGCGCAGGGCGGGTCTGGAGACCCGCCGCAGGCGTAGACGCCTGCCCCACAGGGTAACATCCTAAAGGCGTTTCGCGTCATCTAATAAAGCCAAGACCAGACGCCCTCCTTGTCCCTATGTGGATTGTCCGATTGGCGCTACGGCGCCCCTACACCTTCGTGGTAATGGCTGTGCTGATCGCCATCCTCGGCGGGACGGCTATCGTGACTATGCCTGTCGATATCTTCCCGTATATCGACATTCCGGTGGTCAGCATCGTGTGGTCGTACCAGGGTCTGTCGCCGGAGGAGATGGAAAAGCGCATGGTCACCATCTTCGAACGGTCGATGACCACCACGGTCAACGATATCGAGCACATCGAATCGCAATCCTATTCCGGCGTCTCGGTGATCCGGGTTTATTTCCAGCCGAACGTCAAGATCGACATGGCGCTGGCGCAGGTGACGGCGATTTCGCAAACGCTGTTGCGCATCTTTCCGCCGGGGACCTTTCCGCCCAACATCCTGAAATACGACGCTTCCAGCGTGCCGATTTTGCAACTGGGCCTGGAGAGCAAAACGCTCAGCGAACAGGATATTTTCGATCTCGGCCTGAATTTCATCCGCACGCAGTTGGCCACGGTGCAGGGCGCGGCGGTGCCCCTGCCTTACGGCGGAAAGTTCCGCCAGATCATGGTGGATCTGATCCCCGACCAGCTTTACGCCAAAGGGATTTCGGCCACGGATGTCTCGAATGCGGTGAGCGCGCAGAGCATCATCCTGCCCGCGGGCGACGCCAAGATCGGGAAGATCGACTATCAAATAAAGGTCAACAGCAGCCCCAAGGTGCTCGACCAATTGAACGATATGCCGATCCGAGTGGTTAACGGCGCCGAGGTGTATATCCGGGATGTGGCGCAGGTCCGCGACGGATACGCCGTGCAAACCAGTATCGTGCGCACCAACGGCACGCGCGGCACCCTGATGACGGTATTGCGCAATGGGCGGGCGTCCACGCTGTCGATCGTGAACGCGGTGAAAGCCCGGCTGCCGCAGATCCTGGCCGGGCTGCCTAAGGAACTGCAAGTCCGCCAGTTATTCGATCAATCGCTTTTCGTGCGGGCCTCCATTAATGGCGTGGTGCGGGAAGCCGCTATCGCCGCGTTTCTCACGGCCATGATGATCCTGCTGTTCCTGGGAAGCTGGCGCAGCACGATCATCGTGTGCATTTCGATCCCGCTTTCCATTCTGACGTCGCTGGCCATTTTGAGCCTGCTGGGCGAAACGATTAACGTCATGACCCTGGGTGGGATGGCGTTGGCGGTGGGTATCCTGGTGGACGACGCCACGGTGGAACTCGAGAATACGCACCGCAACATGGCCATGAAGAAGCCGCTGGTGCGCGCGGTGCTGGATGGCGCGCAACAGATCGCCGCGCCGGCCTTTGTTTCCACGCTCTCCATTTGCATTGTCTTCGTGCCGGTCCTGCTGCTGACCGGCGCCGCCAGGTTCCTCTTCACGCCGCTGGCGCTGGCGGTGGTCTTCGCCATGCTGGCCTCCTACCTGCTGTCGCGCACGCTGATTCCCAACATGGTGCACTTCATGCTTAAGCCGGAGGTGAAACTCTACGCCCTCGGCGCGCACGGCGAATCGGCGGGCGGCAAGGGATTCATCTGGCGGATTCATTACATCTTCAACCGGCGATTTGAGATGATGCGTTCGTCGTACGCCGGGCTATTGCACTGGGCACTGGACCACCGTGCGCCGGTGCTGGCGGGCTTCGGCATCTTCGTGGCAGGCTCCTTGATGCTGGCCGTCTTCCCGGGGCGCGATTTTTTCCCGTACGTGGATTCGGGTCAACTCCGGTTGCATGCCATGGCGCCCACCGGCACGCGCATCGAAGAGACCGAAGTTCTTTTTTCGAAAATCGACGATGAAATCCGGCACGTGATTCCGGCGCACGAAATCGACACGATTATCGACAACATCGGCATCCCGTTCGGCGGTTTCAATCTGGCTTTCGGCGATATCAGTACACTGGGCACGGGCGACGGGGATATCCTGATTTCGCTGAAGCCGGACGACCATGGTCCGACCGCGGAGTATACCGTTAAACTGCGCGAGGACCTGCGCCGGAAATTCCCGGAGGCGACCTTCTTCTTCGAGCCGGCCAACATTACGAACCAGATCTTGAACTTCGGGTTGCCCGCGCCGATCGACCTGCAGGTGGTCGGCCGGGATCCACAGAATTATAAGATCGCCACGGCGCTGGCGGAACGCATCTCACATATCCCGGGAGCGGCCGATGTGCACGTCCACCAGGTGGTGGATTATCCGGAGCTGCGCATCAACGTGGACAGAAGCAAAGCCGGCCAACTGGGGCTGCAGCAGCGGGACGTGAGCAACAGCCTGCTGATCTCACTGAGTTCCAGCGGCCAGGTGGCGCCCAACGAATGGTTGAACTGGCAGAACGGCGTGAGCTACGGGATGGCCGTGCAGACGCCGCAGTACCGCATGGATTCCCTCGCCGCACTGATGCGCACGCCGATCTCGGCGCCCATTGCAGGAGTTCTGACTACCACGGCGACATCGCTTGCGGGCACGGCCGGCGCTTCGAATTCGGCGGTGGGCTCGAGCCCCAGCCAAAGCTCGCTGGCTTACGGTAATCCGGGCGCGGCGGCCGGCGGGCCGCAACTTTTATCGAATCTGGCGAGCGTGGAGCGCGGCGTATCCCCCGAGATTATCAACCATTACAACGTGCAACCGGTATTCGATATTTATGCCAATGTAGACCGGCGGGATCTGGGTAGCGTGGGCGCGGGGGTGGAGAAGATCATGCAGGAGTTCTCGGGCAAGCTGCCGCCGGGCACCAGTTTCGACCTGCGCGGGCAGGTGCGCACCATGGAGACTTCCTTTTACCGGCTGGGCATGGGGATGATCTTCGCAGTGGCGCTAGTGTATTTATTGATGGCGGTCAATTTCCAATCGTGGCTGGATCCCTTCATCATCCTGATGGCGTTGCCGGGCGCATTGGCGGGCATCGTGTGGATGCTGTTCATCACCCAGACCAGTTTTAGCGTGCCGTCGTTGATGGGGAGCATCATGTGTATCGGCGTGGCCACGGCCAATAGCATCCTGATGGTGGTGTTCGCCAACGATGAGCGCCTGGAAGGTTTGGATTCGCGGTCCGCGGCGTTATCGGCCGGGCATACGCGCATACGCCCCGTGCTGATGACTGCGTTGGCTATGATCATCGGCATGCTGCCTATGGCGCTGGGATTTGGGGAGGGCGGCGAGCAGAATGCGCCGCTGGGGCGCGCGGTGATCGGCGGGCTGGTGCTGGCGACCGTGACTACGCTGTTCGTGGTGCCGATTGTATACAGCCTGCTGAAGAAGAAACCGCCGGTGGATTTCGACCGGAGGATCGCGGAGGAAGAGCGGGAGAATATCGAAGGGGAGTTGCTGTTGGGGTAGGGTAGGACAGGCTTCAGCCGGTTACGGCGAGCTGCGCTCGCCGCGGAGCGGGTCCCGGGAGGACCCGCGCGGACCTGGAGGTCCGCCCCACATTAAAATGGAATACGATCAAGTGGCCGAAGATACCGAAGCGCGTCTGCGCGCCGAAATCGAAGATTTGAAACGAAAGCTGGCGCTGCACGCCGCGCCCGCGGCGACGACGCCCCCCGCTCCGTCGCGCCGTGGGCTGTGGCTGCTGGCGCTGATACTGGCGGTCCTGATCGCGATCGGCTTCCTAAAGGGCTACATTCCGCATCGCCGCAACGAGGCGACGTTGGTGGCCGAAGCGGACAGCGCATCCAAAGAACTGCCTACGGTGACAGTGGTCGGCGTAGAACGGTCCGCCGCCACCGGCACGCTGATTCTCCCCGGTAACATCGAGGCTCTGACGGAAGCGCCGGTGCTGGCGCGCGCCAGCGGATATATTCAAAAGCGCTACGTGGACATTGGCGACCGCGTGAAGGCCGGCCAATTACTGGCCGAGATTGAGGCGCCGGAACTGGATCAACAGGTAAACCAGGCTCGCGCGGCTGTGGACCAAGTGCGCGCGGCTCTCGATCAGGCCACCGCCAACCTGCAGCAGGGACAGGCGCAGGAACAACTCGCCAAGGTGACGGCGGAACGGTGGAAGAACCTGGTCGCCAAAGGGGTGGTTTCGCGGCAGGAGAACGACACTTACCAGTCTCAGTGGGCGGCTGCGCAGGCCAACGTGTCGGCGCTCGAAAAGGCGGTGGCATCCGCGCGCAGCAATATCAAAGCGGCCGAGGCCAACCTCTCGCGGCTTACGGAATTGCAAGGTTATAAGAGCGTGTACGCGCCCTTCGCGGGCGTGATCACCGTGCGCAACGTGGATGTGGGGGCGCTGGTGAACGAAGGCAACACGCTGCTGTTCCGGATGGCCCAGAACGACCGCCTGCGCACCTACGTGAACGTGCCGCAATCGGACGCGGATTCAGTACATGTCGGGCAGATTGCGCATCTGTCCATCCTGGATCTGGCGGGACACCAGTTCGCGGGAACCGTGACCCGCACCGCCAACGCCCTCGATCCCGCGACGCGCACTCTGCTCGCCGAAGTGCAGGTGCCCAACTCCGGCGGCCTGCTGTTGCCCGGCATGTACGCGCAGGTGGACCTGACCACGCCGCGCAAGAATCCGCCGCTGTTGATACCGGGTGATACGCTAGTGGTTCGCAGCACGGGGACCCAGGTTGGCGTGGTTGGCGCCGACCACATCGTACACTTCCAGCGGCTTCAATTGGGCCGGGACTTTGGCGACAAAATCGAAGTTATCTCGGGACTGGAAGCCGGGCAACAGGTAGTGGTGAATCCCGGCGATACGGTGCAAGAGGGGGCCAAGGTGAATCCCGTCCTGCTGCGAGAGAAGAAGAAGCCCGCCTGAGATCAAATGCATAAGTCTTGGTTCATGTTACTCTGGCGCACGGCCGCAGCAGGGCACTTGCCTGATCGTGGGACAGGGCGCCAGCACGGACGGCCGGGGGCCGTCACCAAGGGCAGAAACCCAAAGCCTTGGGGGGCGGGATTTATCCCGCGCGGGGCTTTAGCCCCGCGCCTCGCAAATCGACAGGTTGGCGAGTGGGTTTTCGGAGAGTCCCGCGGGCCGACGTCCACGTCGGCCTGTGTGAATCCGGACGGGGCGGATTTCGTTATGCGAAGAGCGGGTCCTGGAGGATCCGCGCAGGACTGGAGTCCTGCCCCACTGTTAGTCACCGTGTTGGCGCTTTGCGCCGTATCGGCATTCGGGCAGCAGACCGATTTTCATAACTCCGCGCGCGTGCACGATTTGATGCGCGCGGGTAATCTCTACCTTTCGCAAGCCGACGCGTTGGCGCTGGCCATCGAGAACAATCTGGACGTGGAACTCGATCGGTTCAGCTTCCAAATCGCCGACGCCGACCTGCTGCGTGCGAAGGGCGGTGGACTGCTGCGCGGCATCCCCTTTCAGATCGCGGAAGCCCCCACGGGCGTAGGCGGGCCGCTCAGTCCCGTGGTGACCAACCCGGCTTCCGGCACCAGCGTCACCACCGGCAGTGCGGTTTCAACGAATGCGCTGGAACTGGGCGCGCTGGGCGAGCCTTTAACGAATCTCTCGATTCAGGGCACCATTCCGCAATCCACAGGCACCGCGGTTCCGATTTTCGATCCGTCGGTCGTCGGCCAATTGAACTGGATGCACCAGGCCACGCCGGAATTGGACATTCAGTCGTACGGCGTACCCGCTCTGATTGCCAATGGGTTCAACGCCAACGCCGGTTTGGTGCAGTCCTTCGTCACCGGCGCGCAGGTGAACCTGGCATTCAACAACACGCACCAATCGCTGAATGCCACGGACACCAACTACAATCCTTATACGGGCTCCAGCCTGGGCTTGACCATCACGCAGCCTCTGATGCGCGGGTTCGGAAACGCACTCAACACCCGCTTCATACGCATCGCACAGAATGACCGCAGGATCAACACGCTGCTGTTTCACCAGCAACTGATCGCCACGGTTTACGGGGTGGTGCGGCTGTACACCGATTTTGTGGCGCTCTACGAAGACGTGAAGGTGAAACAGGAGACGGTGGCCGCGGCCGAGAAGCTCTACTCGGACACCAAGGCGCAGGTGGACGAAGGCACGCTGGCGCCGGTAGAGATGACGCGTGCCAACGCCCAGGTTTTCGCCACCCGCCAGGACCTGATCAACGCGCGCGGGGTGCTGGAAGAGCAGCAGGCGATTCTGAAGAACCTATTGACCCGCACGGGCAATGCGGACCCCGAGGTGCAGGCCGCCACCATTATTCCCACGGATTCCCTGGATATTCCGGAGAAAGAAGAGACCCGGCCGATACAGGACTTGTTCAGCGAAGCGCTGGCCAATCGGCCCGATCTGGGGCAGGCGAACCTGCAGATCGAGAATTCGCAGATCGGTCTGAAAGGTGCGCGGAACGCTACTTTGCCCGAAGTGGATCTGGTGGGCATTGTGCAGAGCAATGGTTTGGCGGGCCCTTTGAACGGGTTTACGCCGGCTACGAATACGCCGTTCGTGGGCGGCTATGGCACGGTACTCGACCAGCTATTCACTCAAAAGTACCCGACTTATGAAATCGGCGTGCAGGTGACGGTGCCGATACATAACCGTATCGCGGAGGCGGATCTGGCGCGCGACGAATTGCAACTGAAGCAGTCGGTAGTGCGTTTGCGCCAGCTACAGAACCAGGCGCGGTTGGAAGTGGAAGACGGGGTGATTGCGATACGGCGCGCGCGGGCGTCGTACGAGGCCGCCGTGCAGGCGCGGCGGTACCAGCAGGAGTCGTTGGAAGCAGAGCAGATGAAGTACGAAGTGGGCGCCTCTACGGCGTTCTTTGTGATTCAGTACGAGAGTCTGCTGGCGCAGGCGAAGTCCACCGAGGTGGCGGCGAAGAGCGCATATGTGAAGGCGCGCGCGGCATTGGAGCGGGCTACCGGTGCGATTTTGGAGACGCATAAGATTTCGCTGGATGCAGGTATCAAGGGCAAGATGTAGGGACGGGACGGCACGGGGACGTGTCCGTTTCAAGAACAGCGCGTCCCGGTTGCGAACCGTAAGAGGCCGGCCTCCGGCTCTATCGGCTTCGGCTTTCAGGCTCTCCTGCGAAATCCGGTATTTGCCGCGACGGCTATTCTATCCCTCGCACTCGGCATTGGCGGGAAGGTGGGGATTTAGCCCCGGGGCCAGATGTGAATGAAAACGGCTGGATGTTAGTTGAGGGCGAGCTTCGCTCGCTGTGGCCGCTCTTGGTGGCACAGGCTTTAGCCTCTGGAGGCCGGCTGAAAGCCGGCTGCGGGCAGAATTGCCCGCCCCACAGGAGTCATTTTGGCCGCGCCGTTAATCTATAAAGAACCGACTGGACGACATACTAGTCCCCGAACGACCCGACTTCTTCGCGCTCTTCGACCTGTTCGACGGGAGCGGACTTGGACGCCGGCTTCGGCGCGAGCTGAATCGATCCCACCGGCACCAGGTCGGGCGTGGGCTGCTCTTTGAGCACGTGCTGGCGATAGAGCTTCGCCATGCGGGCGTTCTCTTCGTCCTGCTTGATCTTGGCGGCGCGGGCGCGCAGTTTCTCTTCGCCGGAGTTCTTGGCGATGCCCAGCTTGTCGAGATCGTGCTGCACCTCGGTGGTGATGATGCCGTCGCGCAGCACCATGGAGTGATCGGCGCTTGGCATCGCGACGCTCTTGCCGCCGGCGAAGATTTCGTGCCGGCCATGCTCGTCATACCACTTGGTGAGCGTGGCGGTCATGTGCATCTTCTCGATGATATTGCGCCAGCCGATACCGGTGTTGTAGGCGCAGAAGGAGATTTCGCCTTCCTGCGTGGCGTAGGGGATGATGCACTGCTCGGTGCGGCGGAAATCGTAGTTGAACAGATCCTGGAACCACATGCCGGCGATCAGCAGGAAGTTCCAGCGGTCCTGGCGGCGCTTCTCGATGTCCTGCATGGTGCGGTCCGAACCGACTTTGCCGTAATTCTTGCCGGTGGCGCCGAAGGTCTTGTCCAGCTTCTTCATCAGGTCGGTGAGCTTGAAGTGCGTGGGCGACTTGAAGGGATCGTAGTTGCGCGCGGTGGCCAGCGCCATGCCGATAATCGACAGCCACTTGCCGCGGGCGGCGTCGTTGACGCGCGCTACGTCTTTGGCCAACTGGTCGGCGTTCCAAAACGAAGTGACAGGTGCGGACTCACCGGTCTGCTTATCCACCATCACGGCCATGCCTACGCCGCAGTTCGGATGGCAGCCACAGCTTAACTGGCCCCACTGGTGCTCCGGGCCGTGCACCAGGTCGGACCAATCGGAGAAGGTGCTGATGAAAGACAGCGGGAACCAGTCGCGGGCGGGTTCGCCCAAGCCGGTCTGATTCTTCACGTCGTGCGCCAGGTGCGCCAGGGTGTAGCGCTGGGCCATGCGGCGCTCGTCGGTGACGGCTTCGTCGCGGCCGGTAAAGGAAACCGGCTGGAACGAAAGGAACGGAATGCGTTTGGGGTTGTCGAGCGCGAACTGGATGACGCGGCCGACCTGCTCGTTATTGATGCCGTTGATGAGCGTGATGACAGGCACGATATCCACGCCGTTGGTGTACAGGTTTTCGATGGCGCGCAGCTTCACGTCGAACAGGTTGCCGACCTTGCGGTGGGAGTTGGCGGCGTTGCCGATGCCATCGAACTGCAGGTAAGCATAACGCAGACCGGCGTCGGCTGCTTTGCGGCAAAACTCCGGGCTCTTGGCAAATTCGATACCGTTGGTGGCGGCCTGCACGCTGGTATAGCCGACCTTGCGGGCGTAGGACACGGCGTCCAGGAAATACGGCGAAATGGTGGGCTCGCCGCCGGAGAACTGAACGGACATCTGGCGCTTGGGCTTGATGGAGATAGCGTTGTCGAGCAGGGTCTGAATGTCTTCCCAGGTGAGTTCGTGTACGAAGCCGACCTGGTTGGCGTCCATGAAGCACGGATCGCACATCATGTTGCAGCGGTTGGTGAGATCGATGGTGAGGACGGAGCCGCGGCCATGGGTGATGGTGGACGTGCCGTGATGATGGAGGTGGGAATCGTTGTGGGCGCGGATATCGCGGCCGGGGAAGCACTCTTCGAGGTGCTTGAAGAAGGCGGTGTCGATGGACATCACATCCTCGAAGTGGCCATGAATGGGGCAATCCTTGACCATCAGGATCTGGCCGTCGCGCTCAATGACTTTGGCTTTGATCTCGCCCACCTTTTCGTTCATCAGGATGGAGAGCGGCTTCTTGCCGCTAAGGATCTCCTCGCGGGCTTCGGGGACGCAGCGGGGGCACAGGGAATCGGTCTCGCGCGGCCATCCCAGCGGGGGCTTGGTTTTTTGGTACGACTTGAGCAGCGGCTTTTCAGACCACTTCGGGATAAACGAGGGATTCTGCTTGATTTGATTGGCTTTATCGAAAACGGTCCAGGCCGCCTGGGCAGCGTAGGTCAGGGCTTTTTCCACGTACTTGATAGGCTTGTGCATCCGTTTTGAACTCCTCATGGGGTTGCCAGCACATCGCCCCGCAACCACCGGGTCTAAGATAAACGCGCTCGCGCAGCACGGCCTCGCCGCGTGCTCGATTGTCTCAGTATAGTTAATGACGGTTAACCATTACCACCGGTGGTCATCAAACTGTTGATTTCCTTGGTTGTACGGCAAGTTCGGGTGTTGAACGGAGGATTTCGGCAATCGGAGCGAAAAATAGCTATAAGTGATTGAAAGCGCTTGGTTTATTAGATTTTCGGTAAAACCTCGTGAAGCGGAGGCTAAAAGCCACACCATTTGACACCGATAGAGATTCAGCGACCGGCGCCATGCCGGCCTGCGGAGATGTCCAGCGCGATGCTTGCTCGACCTAAGCTATCTACCAAAATCCTGCTAACCGGTGCGATCATCGGCATCGCCTTTCCCACCCTGTTGCTCACGTGGCTGCCGCCACAACAGAAGACCGACGCATACGGCATGAAACGGAGAGCACGCGCTATGTGGTGGACATGGCGTGGAGCATGCGGGACTACTACGGGGAGCAGGTGAAAGCCGGGAAGATGCCGCTGGCGCAAGCCCAGGACCTAGCCAGGAGCACGCTACGACGGGAGCGTTTTCAGAGCGGAAACTACGTTTGGATCAACGATTTGCGGCCGGCGATGATCATGCATCCGATGAAGCCGGACATGGAAGGGAAGGACTTGTCGGGCTACCACGACCCCAATGGCATCGCACTTTTCATAGAGATGGTGCGCGTCTGCGCCGCGCAGGGGGAGGGATCGGTCCGATACATGTGGCCAAGCCCGGCGCTGCAGCTCCGGTGCCCAAGATCTCGTACGTGAAACTATATCCGGCATGGGGATGGATTGTGGGGGCAGGAGTGTACGTGGATGACGTGGAGAGCGCCTTAGGCAAATCTCGCGATTTCGTGCTGGTCCTTACTGGCTTGGATTTGCTGGCGTCCGTTCTGCTTTCGTATTTTGTGGCGCGGTCTACAGCGCCCCGATGCGCCGCGCCGCGGCCAAATTGGCCCAGTTCACGGAGCAGAGCGCCCTTGCTGCGGACCATCTGTCGAGCGCCAGCCAAGCCATTGCATCGGGTACCTCGCAACAGGTGGCCTCCCTGGAGGAGACCAGCGCCGCGCTGAATGAACTGACGGCCCATACCAAGCGGAGCTTCGCCAGCGCGCAGAACATTCAGAATCTGGTCGGCCGGGTCAAATCGGTGGTGGACGGCGGGGACCGGCACATGGAAGCAATGAACGGAGCCATTCGACAGATCGGCGATTCGGCCCAGCAGGTCCGCCGGATCGTCAAGACCATTGAGGAGATTGCCTTTCAAACCAACATTTTGGCGTTGAACGCGGCCGTCGAGGCCGCGCGGGCGAAGCCGGAGCCGGCTTCAGCGTGGTCGCCGACGAGGTGAGGAGCCTGGCGCAACGCGCCTCGCGCGCCGCCAAAGAGACGGCCGACTTGATCGGCAATTCGCTCAGCAGTAGCGAGCAGGGCGCCGCGATCAGCGGGAAGTTGGCGGCTGCGTTCAGTGAGATTGTGGCGCAGATCCAGGAAGTCAACCTTGGGCTTGGTCAGATTACAGAGTCGTTCCAGGCGGGGACCGAGGGCATTGCCCAAATCAACTCAACCATTTCGGAAATCAGCACGGTCACGCAGGCGCAGGCTTCCACCTCGGAAGAGACAGCCAGCGCAGCGGAACAACTCCGGGCCCAAGCCGGTTCCGTGCGGCGGCTCACCGCCGAATTATGCGAGTTGGTGGAAGGCGCTTCCGGGCGGCCGAGTCACACGGACTAAGGACCGCTTCGTGACGATCGCAGCTCGGTAAGCTTTCTAGCTTACCAGTCGTTAAGAAATGAAAATAATACTTGCGCTGCAGCTACAGAGTAAGCTAGAATTTAATTGCGTGAGACCAGTTATCCATTTCGGCACTAAACCGCAAACCATGCGGCGGGAGCGCGTCAATACGGACGCGTGGAGGGCTACCTAACCGGAACCTGGGATAACATTCCGATTTCAGGAAAAGGGGGTGGCCACTAGGTGGTCGCCCCTTTTTAGTTTTTCGGGGACTTGGGAAACGGCTTAACCCGCTTGCCCTGGAAGCAAGAGATTCCCGGTTCAAATCCGGGGTCCCCGACCAGTTCTTTGACAACTAGCTGTCAGCTTCTTTTCCGCGGGTGTGGCTCATTGGTTGAGCGCTGGATTGCCAGTCCAGCCAACGGAGTTCGATTCTCCGCACTCGCTCCAGCCGGAGTAGTTCAATAGGAAGAACGGGGCGCTCGTAACGTCCAGACCGCAGTTCGAATCCGCGCTTCGGCTCCAGCCAGTGTATCTCAGTGGCAGAGTAGCCGCACGGTAAGCGGCCGACCCTGGGTTCGATTCCCGGCACTGGCTCCAAGTGTGTATGCGCCGGGTAAGCATACGTGGCGATGCGCCGGTTTTGTAAACCGGAGAAGTCAGTTCGATTCCGACACCCGGCTCCATTCCGGCAAAGCTCTCCGGGTGAGCAATCGGCCGATAACCGATCGGGAGATGGTTCGATTCCATCTGCCGGAACCAAGTATTGGGCGGTAAGTGAAAGGGCGGCCTGAGAGGCCGCCGCAGGCTACGAGCCTGCCCCACATTGCGGAGTAGACTGGAGACGGTTCCAGCTTGGTCTCATAAGCCAAAGACGTGCGTTCGAATCGCACCTCCGCAACCATTTTTAACGGTTGGGCGCCATGTTATCGGCAAGTTATTGGCGGGATAGCCTACGTGGTCACGGCGTCTGGCTGAAGCCCAGATCATCTCCGTTCGATTCGGAGTCCCGCCACCAGTTTATGTTGGCCGTGGCCGAGTGGCTTAGGCGCGGGGCTGTGACCCCTGCCACGAGAGTTCGATTCTCTCCGGTCAACCCAAGAAGCTCTTTAGCGGGAACCTTAGTGGGAGGTCGGTTAGTGGAAAGCCGTCAGTCTTTGAAGCTGACTTCGGGCGTTCGATTCGTCCCCTCCCAGCCACAGCCGGGTCGTTCAGCGGCAGGACGCTGCTCTCTGACAGCAGATGTCGATGGTTCGAGTCCATCCCCGGCTGCCATTTTTGAAAATGCTTTAAGCGGGTATCGTTCAAAGGACAGGATAGGACGCTACGAACGTTCAGATTGCCGTTCGAGTCGGCATACCCGTACCAATCCGGCCTTCGTCCAATCGGGAGAGGACGCAGCGCTCCGAACGCTGAAATTCCGGTTCGAATCCGGGGGGCTGGACCAGTTTTGCGCGGTGGTGGCCGAGCGGCAAAGGCACCCGGCTGTCTATCGGGACGAGGAGGGTTCGACTCCCTTCCACCGCGCCATGAGGCCGTGGGCGAGCGGATGAAGCCGCCCGCTTCTCAGGCGGGAGATCGTGAATTCGAATCTCACCGGCCTTACCAGTTTTTCGCGGGGTAGAGCACGATCGGACGAGTGCCCTGACTTTCAATCAGGTGATAGCCGGTTCAATTCCGGCCTACCCTACCGGGTGCGAAGCTCATGAGGATGAGCAGGCGGCTCTTAACCGTCAGGCAGAGCGTTCGATTCGCTCCGCACCCACCAGGTTTGTTCTGGGGTAGCAAAGCGGCAATGCGCCCGGCTGTTAACCGGGAGATGCGCAGGTTCGAATCCTGCCCCCAGAGCCATTTCCGCCGGCGTTGCTTAGTGGCTGAGCCCGCGCCCTATAAGCGCGTGACGGCTGTTAGATCGCCACGCCGGCATGCCGGGCAACTTCGCTGGTCGCGAAGACTGGTCCTACAAACCAGCACAGTTGAGTTCGATTCTCAGGCCCGGCACCACATTCGAAGGGAGCGATGCCTAGGCGGCGAGGCACCGGACTTTTAATCCGGCCAGGGTCGGTTCGAGCCCGACCGCTCCCACCATTTTCCGGGCGTGGGCCTGTCGTCTAACGGGATAAGGTACGGGTTTCCTAAACCTGAGATCGCGGTTCGAGTCCGCGCAGGCCCGCCAAGCAAGTTATCCAAGCAGGGGCGCGTCGTCCAAGGGACAAGACACTGGTCTTCTAAACCGGGGATGGCAGTTCGAGTCTGCCCGCGCCTTCCAGCTTAAGAGCGGGTTGTGAATTTGAGAGGAGAAAACTTTATGATCCGCGTTTGCAAGCTTTGCCTGAAGCCAAAGGACCTGCAGGATAGTCATTTCATGCCAGCGGCGATGTACAAATACGTGCGAGACCCCGACGCAACGAAAAAGAACCGAAACCCTGTGCTGGTAACCGCCAAGACCACTACGACAACGTCGAAGCAAGTCACGGACTACGTTTTATGCTCAGGCTGTGAAGAACTGTTCAACAAGAACGGCGAAAACTGGATGTTGAAACAGGTTTGGAACGGCAAGCGTTTCCCACTTCGTGACCGACTGGCGGTAGCCCTTCCGCTTCAGCCTTACACGTTGTCCAACAGCATCGCATTCTCCGGCGCAATGGCGGGAATCGACACCGAACAACTCGGATACTTTGCCCTGAGCGTGATTTGGCGGGCGGCCGTCCATCAGTGGGACTCGCCTTCCGGCCGGAAAACAACGGTATTGAACCTCGGTACCGCCGAGGAACCGATACGAACGTTTCTGCTCGGCGAAACACCGTTTCCCGCCAGCGTGGCGATACTCGCGGTTGTTTGCATGGACCCGTACTCGAGGGGAGTTTTCTATATGCCGGCGCAGACGACCGGAATTTCAGGCCGCTCGTTCGTTATGCTTGCCCGTGGCGTCCAGTTCATGGTGTTTACCGGCGATTCAATCCCGCCGATCGTGCACCAGATGTGCTGCGTGAAATCCGCCGCGAAACTGATATTCCAGCGTGATTGCAGTCAGAAGACGCTTGAAGCATATGCCCAGCTCATGAACCAGCGGCCGATTCCCATCGTAGGGAGGTAGCCGTACCGGCGGGACATCGCGCCATACAAATCATGCCTTGCAATAGAAAACGTGGAGCTTGGCCTATCCCCGAGGAAGTCCGGCAGCTCCGGCTCAAGAGTTTTGCAGAAGTTCGGGACGAGCCCAGTGCAAGGAGAGTTCTACGTTTATCTGAAGACGGACTCCGGCCAACCGCGGCGCGTCACGATTTTCCGGGTACATTGAAGGCAAGATTGGAACAAGGTCGGAACCAGACCACTTGCGGGAGTTTTCCTTCGACGCGCACATCTTTAGGGATGGCGAGACCTATGTCGCGTACGTGCTGGTCCTGGACGTGGCGAGCGGCGGGCGACCGAGGAGGAAGCCCGCTGGAACATCCGCGACGCCGTGCGTGGGCTTCTGGCGGCGAGCGCCATTCGTGTCCATCGATCACCTCACAATGAACGTGAAGTAACAACATTGCCGCCATCCGCCCGGTTCATTTCCAGCGCCTTATTCGGGTGTTCGAACAGGACGGATTGCGCTTCGACCGTCAGGAAGGTCGCGGTATTTCGGGTTCCTCGAAGGATCGCCCCCAAGCAGACCGGCTGAAGCCTGTCCCACCAGCTACGGCGCTTGCATGGTGGCGACGATGGTGCGGCCACCGATGGCGCCTTGAATTGTGGCTTGAGCTTGCGGCTGGCGGTCGTCCCAAGTGATGCGGAGGGCGCCTGGACCGGCGGCGGTATTGAACGTCAGTTGAGCCACCACCGCGCCGGGCGTCACATACTGCCAGACGATTGAGCCGCTGACGGCCAAGTTTTCGACCCACTGGGAGCTATCCAGAGTGAAGTTGGTAATGTTTCCCGTACCGGTGTATTGGAATTGTCCGCCGCGCAGACCGACACCGGAGCCGCTGGTGTTGACCCACCAACGGGCGATCGCGTCGCCGGCGGTAAGGGCGGCGGCCGCGGCGGCTTGCAGGTCGGCGGTGGTGCCTTGATTGCCCGGGCCGGGGGTTGCCGGATCGAGTGCCGACATGGTGCGGGCGAACCTGGGGAGCATCCGGACTTCGGCGATTTGGGAGGCGCAGGAGGTGTCGCCTGGGGTGAGGTCGCGGAAGAAATGCACAGCGATGGCCGAGGCGCAATCATCCTGATCGCCCTCGGCGGTTACGTGGAAACTGTTGGCGACCAGGATTTGCGTGGCGTTGGGGAAGAGGGCGGCGGCTTCGGCGCCCTGTTGCGCGGGCGTGAGGGAATCGAGTTCGCCGGAGAGCACCAGCACGGGCACGGAAGGGAACACGGTACCCGGCGGGACAGGCTGGCCGGGCGGATGGGCCGGCGAGGGCACCGGCCAGGGAAGGCACATATCCAGCACGCTGGAGGGCAGGGGCATCAGGCGGTAATCGGCAATGGTGAACGGCGCATAGACGCCGGGGTCGGTGAGCTGTTCCTGCTGGATGCTGGCGATGTCTTCGGCCGGGCGTAGCGAGGGCGGCGCGGTCATGTCGTAGATCTGCGGGTAATCGCTGCAACTTACGGCGACAAAGAGCGCGGCGCTGTAACACGACGGTGCACCGCCGATACAGTTGGAGAGGCTGGCGCGGCCGTTTTCAGCGATCAGCCTTAGGAGCGGGGCGCTGTCGCCTTGGTCGAGGTAAGCGCGCGCGGCGGGGTCGAGCTCACGGTAGACCACGGAGTCGGAGGAATTGGAGTAAGCCTCGTAAGCCAGGCTCTCGCCATCGGCGTGCACGGTGATGTAGTTGCCGTTGCCGTCGGGGGCGGAGCCGGCGAAGGGATGGGCATAGAGCGCGTCGAGCAGCGTAGTGATGCGGCCGATGGATGTGCCGGGCAGATTGCGGCAATCGACATTCTGCTGGCAGGTCACGTTGAAGGCGTTCTGCATGGCGGGGGAGGCTTCGGGGTACCAGGGCGATTCACCGACGACGGGCCAAGTGCTATCGAGGATGAGGGCGCGGAGAAGATTGCCATGGCGGCCGGCGAAGGCTTGGGAGAAGTAGCTGCCGTAGGAGTCGCCATAGAGGTCGATTTGGGGAATGGCGAGGGCGGCGAGCACGGCAGCGAGGTCGTCAGCGGCGATGCCGGAACCGTAGAGATCGGCGGCGGGACTGAGGGACGCGCCGCAGAGGGCGATGTCGTGGAGGGTGCCGTTGCCGCCGGTTTGGAGAGGCTGGCAATCGAGGGCTTGGGATTTGCCCGTGCCGCGGTTGTCGACGAGCAGGAGGTCGTGGGTGTCGAGCAAAGGATAGAAGAGATCGATGTAGCTGACGCGGCTGCCGGTGGAGGGGTAGCCGGGGCCGCCTTCGACGGCCACGATCGTACCAGCGGCGGGTTGGGAGGAATTGAGATGGGGATAGAATTCGAAAGCGATTTGGATGGTGCCGGGGACCTGGCCGGCGGGATCGAGGGGTTGCGTGATGGAGCCGCAGTAGGCGGTAACCGTAGGGCAGCGGGAGAGGGTCAACGATCCGGCGCGGATTTGCGGTGGACCCGCAGGGAGGGGGACGGAAGCGGCGACACGGCGATGCGGGGACGCGGCGGGGAGCGAAGCGGCGGCGAGGAGGACGGACGCGGCGATCCCGATTGTCACACTCGGCATGCTGTCATGCTACTACAATCGTTGCGTGAGCACACGACGGATTTTGGTTACGGGCGGGGCGGGCTACATTGGCGCGCACACAGTGCGGATGCTCTTACGGCGCGGGTATGAAGTAACGGTGGTGGACGATTTGTCGCGCGGATACCGGCACAACGTGGAGGCGCGCGACTTCCATCAATTACGCGTGCAGCAAACCGACGCAATGGCCGAGGTTCTGGCGGGGCAAGATGCGGTGATTCACTTTGCGGCTTATATCTCGGTGGGCGAATCGATGCGCGTGCCGGAGGTGTACTTCG
>Ga0187887_10000565_pt1 | contig 35968 bp, 34 predicted proteins | sample June2016WEW_7_10_FD_132977 | JGI IMG/M metagenome (GOLD analysis project Ga0187887, IMG submission 132977) | Peatland microbial communities from SPRUCE experiment site at the Marcell Experimental Forest, Minnesota, USA - June2016WEW_7_10 | ecosystem: Environmental > Terrestrial > Soil >... | reverse complement strand
GCGGCCGGACATGGCGGGGGACGGCCGCGAGGCGGTGGCAATGTACGAACTCTTGCCCTATGATCTGATTTTCATGGATTGCCAGATGCCGGAGATGGATGGCTATACGGCCGCGGCGGAGATTCGGAAACGGCAAAGGCCGGAGGGCCGGGTGGCCATTATTGCCATGACGGCCGAGGCGATGGAAGGCGCCCGGGAGCGCTGCCTGGCGGCGGGGATGGACGACTATATCGCGAAGCCGGTGCGGCTGGAAGAAATGACCGAAGCTCTCAAGAAGTGGGTGCCGGAGGGAGCCCCGTTGTTGAGCCGGCAGTAGGCTAAACCGTGGCGCCCGGTTCCTCTGGGTCACATCCTGATCAGTCGATGGGGCGAGCATAAGGATGTCTGGGGGTGTCGCCGAAGCTCTGCCGATACCATTCGACCACTTCCTTTATTCCTTCTTCGAGAGAGACCCTGGATCTGAATTCCGGAGCGATCGCACGCAGCATGCTCGAGTCCGCACTCTTCACAGCCCGGCCTTCGGGCTTCGTACGATCGAATTCAACCCGGCATCCTTCGCGGCCGGTGGCGCGCAGGATCGCGCACACCAGCTCTTTCATCGATATCGTGTCCTCCAGCCCGAGATTCACCGGCTCGGCCGTGGCGTGCCGCTCCGTCAGAAGCTTCATCCCCCACGCAAAATCACGGGCGTGCAGGAAGTTCCGCCGCTGTTCGCCGCTGCCCCAGACCACAATCGGGTCGTTCCCGTTCATGGCCTTCCTGACCAGCGACGGAATCACGTGGCTGGCCTGGTCGTGCCATCGGCAACGCGCGCCGTACGCGTTGAATGCACGGACGATCGCGATCTCCATGCCGTACTCCATCGCGTAGAGCCTGGCCTGCAACTCGGCCAGCCGCTTGGACCAGCCATAGCCCTCGTTGGCATGTTCCGGAAGGCCCGTAAACAAGGGCAACTCCGGCGTCGGCGCAATCGCATCGTCGGGATACACACAGGACGAGCTCACCACCAGAAACCGCGGTACGCCGTTCTTTCTCGCCGCCTCCAGCAGGTTCAGGTTGATCAGACTGTTGCCCGTGAAGAGTTCCGCCTGATGCCCGGCGGCATAGCCGATGCCGTGCGCCCTGGCGGCGAGACTCATCACCACCTGCCGGCCGCGGGTCGCGTCGTCGCAGAACGCCGGCTCCCTGAGGTCTCCACGCAGGAATCGGAACTGTCCCACAACCGCCTTCAGGTTGTCCAGGCTGCCAGCCTCCAGGTTATCCGCCACGGCCACCTGGGCGCCGTCGTGGACCAACTCTTCCACCAGGTACGATCCGACGAATCCGGCGCCGCCCGCCACCAGCACACTTCTTCTGCTCCAGAACCCGCTCAACTCATGCCTCCCTGGCGCCTGAAATCCGGCCACTCCATCTTCGCCGGTTGATTTCCCACACTCCATAAAAGAACCACTTCGCATAGACGGGAAACCATCCCGCCAGCCGGAACTTCGATTCGCCGAGCTGCCTGTCCACCCACACCGTGCCTATCTCGGTCATACGAAACCCCTGCAGATACGCCCTGACTGACAGCTCAAAGGAGAGCGCCCAGCCGCCGTCTTCCTCGACTTTGACTTCGTTGAGCAAGCCCCGGCTGTACATCTTCAAGGAGTAGGTGGGATCACCGATCGGAAATCCCGTGAGCGCGCAGAAAACGCCGTTTCCACACTTAGAAAGTACCGTCTGAAACCATGGCCCACCGTATTTTTTTCCGCCGCCCGAGTAACGCGAACCGCTGACGAGATCGTATCCCTGCTGCGCCAGTGAATACATTCGCACAACCGCGTCCGGCGGGTCGGTGGAATCGGCCGTCATAATGCACACGAAATCCGAACTGGTTCCGTACAGGCCGGTGCTGACTGCGTTCACCACGCCTTTGCCGCTACCGAACCGGTTCTTCATGAGCTTGATGTTGGGGAACTCCGATTGGAGCGCCCTGACCACGGGTAGCGTATTGTCCTCGTCGTGGTCATAGACAATCGCCAGTTCGTGGGGAAGTCTCACCAGGGCTTCGACGGTTCTGACGAGCTTCTCGATGTTCTCCGCCTCTTCATGAACCGGTACGGCAATCGTGAGAGACACATTTCCACCGTTCACCATTTTGAGAGCAGTTTCCTGCACGGTCGCTCCAGTCTACCCTCTTATTTGTTCTTCTCCGCGGCGGGAGCGGGGCGGTAGATCGTATAGCGGCCCACTTTTTGCTGAATAACAAAATCCCTGTCGATCGCAGCCTTGACGGCGGGCGTGTAGAAATCCGGGGGATCGAGGTCACAGGCCACGAGCATTCGAAAATACCCCCGATCGAGCAACTCAACGTATCGCCGCTCATTCCATTGGCCGGTGTTCGTGATATAGCTTAGAGTCGCCGGTTCGACCTCCACCGCTTTGCCGGCCTGAAGCAGCAGTAGAAGGTTCTCGGACAATGCCGGGCCCGGTGACTCCCGCAGGATTCGGATGACTTCGGCGTCTTCCTCCGCGTTGGCTTTAAGCCCCGCGCTGGGCAGAAGTGCTCCCGCCAGTGCCGGCGACGGCACCAGAGCCGCCGACAACAGCAGGATAACCAGGATGACGTACACCCTCTTACCGCGCCACGGGCGCGTTTCCCAAGTCGCCAGCAACCGAAATACAAGGAGGCCGCACAGGAGCCCGATTGAGATGTCCCAGTCGAGATAGTAGTTGATGTTCGATCCCACCTTGCCGATCGAGAAGATCAGCATGCCCGCCAGCACCCCATTCAGGGCCGCAATCACAACGGCGCGATCATAAGTCCGCCCGCACCGCCCTTGCAGGAATCGTCTCCAGCCACTCCGGCGAATCGCTACCGGGTTCAGGACACCGAGAAACGCAGCGGCACCCATCACCACGACCGCCAACGAGTCGTGGATGTGTTGGTACACGTGACTGGAGGCAAGCCGCCAGGAAAAAGGGTTGCGGTTGTACTGAACTATGTGCGTCAGGAAGCCGCCGTGAGTGACTGCGTTGAGCCAGAAGACGCCGGCGAGGCCGGCAACCGCCATGCAGGCGTACACCCGCAGCGTCTTCCGCGGGCAAGTCAGCAGCCCGACAATCAGGCAGGCCAGCGGCCCACTGACCATCGTCTGCTTTGTGAACAGCGCCAGCAGGAACAGCACCCCAGCCGCATATTGCCATCTCTCCCGTGTCCCCAGGGCGATGTAGACGCCAAGACCCGAATACATCAGGAAGAGCGCCAGCATATCCACGCGCATGAGGGGGGCCCATCGGAACACGCTGTCGGCGGCCAACGCAGCAGCGCCGCCAAAGGCAGCAGCAGCCAAACGCCAAAGCAGGGGGAATCGAACCGGCGTCGCGAACAGGATGGTGAGACCAATCACCATCCCAGTTCCCGCGGTCGAAACCAGGGAGAGGCCGCGCCCCGCCGCCAGAAGGTCGCCCACGCGGTCGCCCACCAGGGCGCCCGTCAGTCGTGCCGCAACCAGGTAACCGGGCGTGTACGGACACACGATCCAAGGCAGGCTATCCAGGGGCCTGTATACCTTATGTGTGTCGAAAATCTGCTGCGTTAGCCAGAGGACATGCCCTTCCCCGTAGTCCCTCTGGAAGGGCAATCGCGACAGCCGGACCTCCGCAAAAGCTAAGAGCAGCGTCAGAAACGATGCGGTTGCGAGAATGACAACGCAGCAGTGCCGTCTCGACACGGACGTTTCACGCCGTGTCATTTGGAAGCACTATCAACGGACGGAGCACTACCAGGCGAGCCATTATTCTCACTTCTTCCAGACTACCCGCCAGTATACCGCAGGCCGGGACTCGGCCGGCCTATCCGCCTTGAGCGCGCGCCGCGCTGAACGGGCGTGCCTTCCAGACGCGGCGGGATAGTGCCTGGCGGCCAGAATCCGTTGACCGCACGCCCGGAGCGCCCTCGACGCACTTCCACGAGGAGGGCGCTATCGGTCCAGGTGACCACCTCTGCCCACCTGGCGAGTGGGCGCAATCCGCAGTGAGATTCCAGGCGCCGATAGATCCATTGACGCGGTATGGCAAGCTCAGCTACACTCATTTAGTGTACGATACAGTTTACTAAATCAGTCGAAGGAGCATGTCCCATGGAATTGATCGAAAAGACCGCGCTGGCGAGCGGAATTGAGGTTTACGTGTGCCCGGCGTGCAAGCGCCACTTGCGCCACGAGACGGATTCGCTGCGCTGTGACACCTGTTCCCGTGAGTATGCGATCAACCACGGCATCCCTGAATTCGTCTCCGAAGATCTATGGCGAAGCAAGGACCCCGACCTGAGGAGGATGACGGCCATCGACAAAATGGCGCGCATTTACGAAACGAAGCTCTGGTATCCGATCGTGATGGCCGTTTTTGGCGGGGCACGAAGCCCCTCGATGGCGGAACTGATCCGCAAGGTGTGCCGGGATATCGAACCGGCAAGCGGAGCCGTGCTAGACGTTGCCTGCGGACCGGGCACGTTCGGCCGGCACGCCGCATCCGCTTCGAGACCGGTGTTCGGAATCGACGTCTCCAGGGGGATGCTGCGGCAGGGCGCTGCCTACTCGGCCAAGGAAGGCGTGGCCAACATTGATTTCGCGCGCGCGCGAGTGGAGGCCCTGCCGTTCGAAAACGGGTTCTTCGACGCCGCCATCTGTTGCGGATCGCTCCATCTGTTTGCGGACACTACGGTGGCGCTGCGCGAGATAGCCCGCGTCATGAAGCCAGGGGCGATTCTGTCCGTCTTCACCTTCACGGCCGGGGATGGGGGCATTCTGAAGTATCATCGCGGGCGCGAATGGAGCCGGAAACACGGGATGCACGTGTTCGATCTGGCGGAGATGAAGCAGTACCTCGCGGACTCCGGCTTTGAGGGTTTCCGGCCCGAAGTAGCGGGGTCGGTGCTACAATTCAGCGCCTTGAGGCGAGCGTCGTGAAGGGTCCGGGACGGAAGCGCAGAAGCAAATCCAAGACCGCGGAGGAAGCCGGGAAGAAGGCGCGCGATGCAACCCGGCCGCGGGGACGGCCGAGCAGCAAGCGGGTGGATCAGGCGTTGGCGGAAGCAGCCGTCAATGAGTTCGTGCTTCGCGGGTATCACGGCATGAGCATGGAATCAATCGCCGCGCGCGCGGGAGTGAGCAAGATTTCCCTGTACCGCCGTTGGAGCTCGAAGCTCGCCGTCACGACAGAAGTATTTCGAATTCTGAGTGCAGCCAGGATCCTGGAGGACCAGGGTAGTCTGGAAGCCGACATTCACTTCCTGGTCAAACAGTCGACCGGCTCGAGGCGTGCGGAATCAGCGGCGAAGCTGGTGATGAGGACCATGGGAGAGATCAGCGGCAGCCCCGCACTGCTGGCGTCGTATCGCAAACATCTCCTCGCTCCGCGAATGGAGCAACTGCGCGCGGTGGTGGAACGGGCCCGCGCTCGTGGGGAATTGCGCTCCGGCGTGCCGGTTGAGATTGCCTGCGCCCTGATCGCCGGTCCGCTTTTTCTCTACTATCTTGCGCTCCTTGCCGAGGTCAAGATGGATCTGCCCGACGATCTGGCGGCACAGGTCACGCGTCTTATCCTCCGCGGAATCGGAGCGTAGCTGGCCGCTCTGCTTTGTTGATGTCTGAAACGCCCCGCCTGGACGCCGATCCGGAACCAATCCACATGAGCTAGGAGTCGCCGTCTCGCGGATTGGAGTATCTGGTCGACTGCAATCGGCCGAGTCACGGGCCATCCGAAAAGAGCCGGGCCGCACATGCGTCCCGGGAAACGCCGTTCCATGAAAATGACGATCCGGCCGGCTGTAGCGATGGCCGTTCCGCGACAGCGTTAGCGCGCCATATCGATGGCAGTTACTGGGCGAGTCGTCGAGGTCAGCGTGCAGGAGCAGCTTTCGAAGGCCGCCAGCCTGGCGGTCACATCGGCGCGCATATCCTCTACCGGGGGAACCATGTGGCGTGTGGACCGCCGCGGCAGCCACGAGATGGCTGCCTGGTAGGAAGGCTGTTGCTCGCATTTGACGGCCGGGAAGCCGATGGCGTCCGCGATGCTACAGGCTATCTTGACCAGCTTCAGAGGCGGGGGATCGCTCACTTTCGTAGCGTCGTGGTGGTGCGCGCAGATTTCGGAAAACTCTTTCGGGAGAGCCCAGTTGCCCACCAGCCAGGAGCCGGCGCTCCCGTGGTCGACGTTCAGTTCCTCCCGCTCGGCGCGCAGGACAGCCTGAGTATCCAGATGTCCGCGGCTCAGAATCGACATCGTCTCTTTCGGGTAAGATTTGAGCAATCCCAGCCGGCCGACATCGTGCATGATCCCAGCGGTGTACGCCCGGTCCCCGGAGAAGTCGAAAATGGCCGACAGCTCTTCGCACACCATCGCGCAGGCTACGCTATGCTGCCAGCATTGATGAACCAGCGGGTCCCGCGTGCCAACAAAGCCGCGCATGGCCACCATGAGAGCCAGCGCCTTGATGCGGTCCAACCCCAGCACCGCAATCGCATGGCGCAGGATGTACATCCGGGATGGGAATCCGAATAGGGACGAGTTCGCCAGGAAGAGGATGTCGGCTGCGAAGGCCGGATCGGCCTCGATCACCCCCGATAACTGGCTCAGATCCATATCGGGGTCCGCGGTTAAAGACAATACCTGTGTTGCAATCGCATTGAGGGGCGGGAGGTTGCACAGCTTGACAGGGATCGTAACTTGATCGGTCTGGAAGTTGATCTCCGCGACGTCTGCCCGGGGCTGGGGCGCCGGCTGTGAGCTCGTGCTTGTGGCGATGGACCGCATATAGTAGCGTTATCGGCAGAACAGGAGCTGTTTTTGCTACTGCCTTTGGTTAACACTCCGGGCGCCAAACACGATCCCGACGGTCGCCCGCAGTGAGCTTTCTAATTCGTGCGGGACGCCCAAGCCGCCGCCGATGCCGCTCATCATCGGCAAAGAGCGCTTCCTTCAAGATATGTCTGGCTGTTCCAACGGCAACTGGATTAGAAAAGTCGTGCCGATCCCGCACTGGGTGTCGAAGGTCAGGCGGCCGCTGTGCTTCTGGACAATCACGCTGTGTGCGATCGACAGCCCTTGGCCAGTCCCCTTGCCGACTTCTTTCGTGGTAAAAAACGGATCGAACACCTTGGACCGAATGGCCTCCGGTATGCCCGTTCCGCTGTCCCGCACCCGAATCTCCGCCCAGCCTTCGTTGTGGCGCGTGGATACATGGATCGCGCCCTTTTTGCCGCTGTCCTTAACCACATCGGCGATGGCGTGAGCCGCATTCACAATCAGGTTGAGCACGACTTGATTGATCTCTCCCGCCACGCACGGAACGGGAGGCAGATCCGCATCAAAGCCGGTCGTCATGTCGGCAACGTACTTCCATTCGTTCCTGGAAATCAGGATGGTGCTCTCGATGGCGTGGTTGAGGTTCACCGGGGTCTTTTCGGCCCGGCCCCGGTGAGAGAACTCCTTCATGGCGCGGACGATTCGCGCCACCTGCTCCACGCCTTCCGACAGTTGTTCGATCGCCTTGGGAACCTCAACACGCAGATAATCGATATCCGCCTCTTCGAAGACCCGGGCGAGTTCCTCCGCCAGTTCGGGTTCGGGCGAATTGCGCAGCGCTTTCTCGATCCGCAGATGAGCGTCAACGAATGGCGCCAGATCCCGAAAGGACTGATCCAGGAACTTCGCGTTGTCGCCGATGTACTGAATGGGAGTGTTGATCTCGTGGGCAACACCGGCCGCAAGCTGCCCAATGGATTCGAGCCTCTGTGCCTGCGTTCGTTCCTCTTCCAATCGGCGCCGCTCCGTCACGTCGCGGATCATGAGAGTCAGCACGCGTTCCTGGTCGACTTGCAGGGACTCGGAGAACGAGACGTCAAGAACGACATTACCTCCCGTTTGCCGTTTGCCCGTGATTTCGACGGAATTCCACGACCTCACCCGCGCCGCATCGTCGTTGGCGCCCGGTACTCGGAGGCAGGTGTTGTGGAGATGCCGCTCAAGGTCCGGCACTAGAGTAGCAATGGCTAATCCCGTGAATTCGGCTCGCGGGTACCCGAAGATCGCTGCCGCGGCGTTGTTCGCGAAGTGGATTCGATTTCGCTCGTCCAGGGTCACGATGCCATCCGAAGCGTTCTCCGCTATGTCCCGGTATCTGCCCTCGGATTCCAGCACCCGGCAACCAGCGCGCAGCCGAAGCCGCAACTCGTCGGAGTTTACGGGCTTCGGAAGGTAATCGTCGGCGCCCGCTTCCAAACCGGACTTGAGTTCGTCGGAACTTGATTTGCTGGTCAGCAGGATGACATAGACGTATCGCGCGAGATTGCCGGACCGCACCCGTCGACAGACCTCGAGACCATCCGCCAGGGGCATGACCCAGTCCAGAATCGCGATGCTTGGACCGTCGGGAGCCGCCAGATGCCGCCAGGCTTCTTCACCATCGCCAACCACAATCGGTTGATATCCCCACTTGGCCAGAGTCCTGTCCAGCATCAATTGAAAGACCCGATCGTCGTCGGCCAACAAAACCTTCATAGTCCCTCGGATCAAAGCGCCATTGAAAAACCCGCGCATATCGGCTCGCACGGCGGTCGGATCAAGGCTTCGCGGAAGAATCGGTTCGTCCGCGGTGGGAATACGCGGCCATCGCTCCGCGTATCTCTGCGAGGAATTCCTGAGCGCGGTTCAGGTGAGCCGCGATGAGCGGTCGATCCCGAAGGTCGCACGCATTCTCGAGTTCTTCACAAGCCTCGGCTACCTCGTCGGCCCCCATCATCCTGGCGCTGCCTCGAATCGCGTGCGCTTCAGCACGGATGCTCGTGAAATCGGAGGCCGCCAAGGTCCTGAGCATTTGCCCGATTCGTTCATCCGTATCCCTGCCAAAAGCGTCTATCAGTCTGACTATCAAGCCAATATCGCCGCCTTCCGCTTCCAACAACATTGCTGGCGGGGACCAAGCTTGTTGGGTTGGATGCGTGCGCTCGGTCGTCAGGCCACTCGATGGCTGGGGAGGGATCATCAACCATCCTCCTAGTCTCAGGATTGCATCAATGAGCCTCCAATGGCAACGCGAGGCTGCGACCGATCCAGTTTGCCGTCTCTGACACCGGCATTGGCATCCCCGCGCCGCGACGGGGACTGAGCTTTCAGTCTTTTCCGTCAGGCTGACAGATCCGTCGTGGGTTGGACTCATATGCTTCCAAAGCGATTCAAACGCCGGCGCTTGACGTTGCCCCTGATCACCCCAAAAGTTCCGAGAGTTCCCACACCACTTTGTGGTTAGCCCGCCTGGTACTCGAACGGTACCCTCGTCTCCTGGGGAGGCATCAGACTTCCTTTTTGTGGTTAGCCCCCGGTACCCGAGTGGTACCACCTCGCCGTTTGTGGAGGTATCCGATCTTGTTGTGTTGGTCTAAGCTCTAATCGCGACCTAAGAAAAGTGGCCGCATGACTCCTCAACAGAAGTTAGATTTCGCGAGACATTATGCGCATCCTGGTGGCCGAAGACAACCTGGTTTTCCAAACGGTGTTGCAGTCCATGCTCACCCAGTGGGGTTATGACGTGGTGGTGGCAAGCGATGGAGAGGAAGCATGGTGCCGTCTGCAACACGAACAGGGCCCTCGGCTGGCAATCCTCGATTGGGTGATGCCGGGATTGGAGGGCATCGAGGTGTGTCGCCGCGTGCGCGCCAGCAACCGGCTCCGGTATACCTATATCCTGATTCTCACGGCGAAGACGGAAAGTGAAGATCTGGTCACTGCCATGGAGGCTGGGGCCGACGATTATGTTGCCAAACCGTTCAAGTCGGCTGAACTGAGGGCTCGTCTGCGAGTCGGGTGCCGGATCCTCGAACTGCAGGAGAAACTCCATCTCGGCTGTCAGCCTCTGGTATTCGCTCCAGGCGTAGGAACCGAAGCAGCGAATGCCTGAGCGGGTCAGGCAAGTCAGTTCCAAGGGCCGCCCCTATGGTCTCGGTTTTCGGCCGGAATGGAGCGAGCGGAACGGCCATGTCCACCGATAGTAGTCGATGGTTGACAACCGTCAGTATGGTAAGTCAAGAGGTTCGGGTGGAAACTCAACTATGAGACGGCTTCTTACAATCCAAAGCGCCTCTGAGTAATCGTGAAGACCGAAAGCAGGCACAGGGCTGCCAAGCGATGAATCCTTCTCCAACCCCAAACAGTCAGGCGACGGCGCGCCTTCAAGCATCTCACGCGAAGTGGACACCCCCGGCATGGCTTCTCGACGTGGTGTCCGGCGACGATAGCTTGCTCGCCGACTTGATCGATACCTTCAAGACAACTACCGAAGCCAGCCTCCTGAAGCTGCATACGGCTCTGGCGGCAGCCGACACTTCGAGACTCCGCACTGAAGCCCATCGAGTCAAGGGCGGCGCCAAGCAGGTTGGAGCCGACGCTCTCGCCGAGGCTTGTCAGGCACTTGAGCTTGAATCCAGTGTGGCGCCAGTGCCGCGCCTTAGTGAATTAGTGCGCAGCTGTCACGAGCTGTTCAGCGAAGCGGAGAGTGGGATGACCTCGTATTTCGCCGATCACGGAGCTGCGGACGATCAAGCGGCACATTAACAGGCGCAAGCTAATGCATGCCTTTTGGCAAGGCGCCTGAATGAGCGGTATTACGCTATGGTTACATCCGTGAACCTGCTTGTTCCGTTGGCCGGCATCATGCTTCTGGTCCTGGGAGGGCTTTGGCTTGCCATCCTGTGGCGCCGCGCCGAGGATCGAAGACGGACGCTGCTCGCTACGCTGGATTCGGTAGCGGAGGGAATCGTTGCCTTCGATACTGCCGGCCGGTTCGTTGCGTATAACAGCAAGTTCGCCCGGATGTGGTCCATTCCCGACTCCGGTATGCTTCCGCGCGATAAGGTGGATGCTAGGATTTTGCTCCAGCTCAAGGACCCGACAGCCTTCCTTTCGCTGGTTAAACAGGGCGATCAAGATGCGAAGACGCGCACCGACGATGAACTCGAACTACGGGACGGCCGCGTGTTCAATCGACACTCCGAACCGAAAATCAAGGACGGAAAGATTGTCGGACGGGTATCGGAATTCAAGGACGTCACAGCGAGCCGCAAACTGCGAGCCCTCCTGGATTACGAGCGGCACGGCCTGGACGCCTTGATGAATCAGTTGCCGCACGCTATCTACTTCAAGGATTGCGAAGGTCACTTCACTCGATGCAACGAGGCACTCGCCGAGCTTTTCGGGCGCACGGATCCCTCGCAGATCGTTGGCAAGACCGATTTCGACTTCTTTAGCGCGGAACATGCGCAACAAGCCTACGACGATGAGCAGGACCTAATCCATGAACGCGTGGCGGTGGTATCCAAAGAGGAGAAGGAAACCTGGCCGGACGGCCATGAGACCTGGGCGCTCACAACCAAACTGCCGTTCCGCGACCCGGAGGGCGTAATTGTCGGTACGTTTGGCCTTTCGCGGGATATCACTGACCGGAAGCACATGGAACGAGAACTCCTTGCCGCGAAGGACAACGCAAACAAGGCCACTCGGGCCAAGAGCGAGTTTCTGGCCAACATGAGCCACGAGATCCGCACGCCTATGAACGGCGTGATCGGGATGACGGGGCTGCTGCTCGATACGGAGCTGTCACCGGAGCAACGCGAATATGCGGAGACGGTGCGCCGGTCGGGCGAGTGCCTGCTGAGCGTGATCAACGACATTTTAGACTTTTCGAAAATCGAAGCGGGGCGGTTGGTATTCGAATCGTCTGCGTTCGACCTGCGGCTGGTGATCGAAGAAGTCGACGAAATGCTGGCGCCGCGGATCGAGGATCGCAAGCTCGACGTGGTGCTGGAGTACCCGCCGGATCTGCCGCGGCGCTTTATCGGAGACGCGGGGCGAATCCGCCAGGTGGTGACTAACCTGGTGGGCAATGCGGTGAAGATCACGCCGGAGGGCCACGTGCTAATCACGGTGAGCTGCGAATCGCACGATGGGGAGAAGGCGCAAATCCGGGTTGCGGTTGAGGACACCGGTCCGGGAATTCCGGCGGACAAGATCGGCGGGTTGTTTCAGAAGTTCAGCCAGGTGGACTCCTCGACCACGCGGAAGGTCGGCGGAACGGGGCTGGGGTTGGCGATTTCGAAACAACTGGTGAACCTGATGGGCGGCGAGGTGGGAGTGACCAGCCAGTTCGGCAAAGGCTCCACTTTCTGGTTCACCCTGCCATTGCAACTAGACGCGCAGCCGCACGCGGAGCCGACGCCGGTGGCCGACTTACGGGGCTTGCGCGTGCTGATCGTGGACGACAACGACGTGAACCGGCGCATGCTGCACGAACAGGTCAATAGTTGGAGGATGCGCAACGGAAGTTATGCGCGGGCCAAAGAGGCGCTGCTGGCGCTGCGCGAGGCTAAGGCGGCGGGAGATCCTTTCCAAGTGGTGCTGCTCGACTACCAGATGCCCGAGATGGATGGAGCGGCGCTGGCGGCGGCGATCAAGGCGGAGCCGCTGTTGAGCGACACGCTGCTGATCATGCTCACTTCGGTGGGACACTGGAGGGAAGTGCGGAACATGCAGGGAGCCTGCATCGACGCCTGCCTGGTGAAGCCGGTGCGCCAATCGCTGTTGCAGAATACGCTGGCGGTGGCGTGGTCGAAGAAACAACAGAATGGGCTTACGAGACAGACGAAGGCCTCCGAGGAGATCGCGGAGCTGAAATCGCACTTGGCAGGCACATTTGCCGGAGGGCCGGTGCGGGTGCTGGTGGCGGAAGACAACGCGGTGAACCAGAAGGTGGCCGTGCGCACGCTGGAGCGGCTGGGACTTCGGCCCGACGTGGCGGGCAACGGGCGCGAGGCGGTGCAGATGTGCGGGATGCTCCCGTACTCCCTGATCTTCATGGATTGCGAGATGCCGGAGATGGACGGCTACGAGGCGACCAAGGAGATTCGGAAGCGGCAAGGCGCCGATGGGCGAGTGGCGATTGTCGCGATGACGGCAGACGCGATGGAGGGCGCCCGGGAGCGATGCCTTGCGGCGGGTATGGACGACTACATCGCGAAACCTGTGCGGCCCGGCGAAATGATCGAAACTCTGAAGAAGTGGGTGCCGGCGCGTCCGTCGTCAAGGGCGAGCGAGGGCGCGACGTCTAACCAGTTTGACGACTCTCGACTGGATCCCGCCCCTTGCCAATAGCGCTACCACGCGGGATTCAAGGAGCCGGCCAGTGGCGGACGTCCGGTCCTTTGCCAGGCAGAGGGGCAAGCAACCTTCTGGCGGCCTAAAAAATTTCTTCGAATTCGCCTCGAATGCCGCCGATATGTACTCTAACGGTAGGTTTTCCCTATGGAGATCCGTCCGCTAAACCGATCAGACTTAGGCGTCCCGCTGAACATCTCGCAGACGATGCAGAGCGACAGCGCGACCAACCGCCAGCTTGTGACGGCGATCCAACAGGTGAACCAGTCGGAATTGCTGGGGCAGGATCGGGAGCTGATATATCGGCGAGACGGAAAGACAGGGAAACTGGTCGTCCAGACAGTTGACCGGACGAATGGCACTGTGCTTGACCAGATCCCGCTAGAGGTTTTGCTGCGAATGCAGGCGGAATCAGCGCAGAAAGCGAAGGAAACGGAGTCCCCGGTGAGCACGGATTTGGGATAGGGGTTTCGCGGCGAGCCGTGAAGGTGATCCGCTGGAGCGGTGCGACTTCTGCCACCGCTGCCTGCATCAGGCAGTCCTCTGAGCTCGGCGCCGGTTCAACAGGCTTAGTTAGGGTGCCGGACCTAGGGGTCCAAGCGGACACGGCTCGCGAACGGCCTAGGTGCCTGCTTCCGGAGCTCCGGCGACCGGCACCCTCGGGGCATGGGGCATCCTTACTGAAATCGGCTCAACGACGCCAGTGGTCAGGGCGAAGGTTTGAAGGCGCGTGATCGCCGCCGAGGTGAGTTCCTGGCCTACTCCCATCAGCAGAAGGCCGGTTCTGGAGCGCACCTCGCTGTTGGTGGTCATGCCGGCCCTGAGCGCCGCTACGCCCAGCCGGCGCACCTCCCGTGCCTCCTGCTGGACCTGAACCTGTTCGAGAGCGGCCAGGAAACTCGGGTCATAAGAGCCGCGCTCTCGCATCTGGGATAGCGCCGCGTCGGTATTCGCGCCAGACATGAGCAGTTGGTCAAAGTCGATCGCGACCTTTAACAGACCTGACCCAATGCTGACCGTATTGCCGGTTCCTTCTGGCAGGTTTCCGACGACGCTTTGGTTGCCGACTATCTCGGCTACCTCCTCCAGACGCGGAATATGGGCCAGCAGCTTCTGGCCGACGCGCCCTTGTGACAAGAGGATCGATGCTTCCCTGGCGTCCAGCGGCTGAGCATCATAATACTTTTCCAAAACGTCCGGGGAAACGGCGGCACAGCCGATCTGCGATAACATCGCGGCCAACTCGTACTGCCATTGCCCAGTCAGATTCAAGTGCCGTGCGATGTGAATTACATAGCGCCGAATCCGCTGAGCCCGGCTGAAGGCTACCGGATTCGCCAGGCTCAGAATCTCGCTCATGACGCCGATGCTCGCCCGCAGCGTATCCTCCAGGAGTTCCCGCTCGGCGGTGATCAGCCGGTGTTGGTCGAGGGCGGCTTCCAAGGCGCGGGCCAGCATTTCGGCTGGACAAGGCTTGGACAGGAATTGAAAGACGTTTCCTTCGTTCACGGCGGCAATCGCCATATTGAGATCGGACTGGCCGCTGAGCACGATCCGAATCGTGTCCGGCCAATTCTGGCGAGCCCGCGAAAGGAACTCGACGCCATCCATGACGGGCATGCGCAAATCCGAGACCACCACGGCAAACGGGCCATCGTTGCTGAGGGCCTGCAGCCCCATTTCCGGTCCCTGGGCTGTGTGCAGATCGAATCGCTTGCGGAACTGGCGTTCAAAGGCCTTGAGCACATTAGGGTCGTCGTCGACACACAGAATCCGCTTTGTCATCCGGACACCTCATCGCGTCCGGCCTCTTGCCGCACCAGCCCATCGGCGAAGTTCACCACCCCGGCGGGATCCTCCACCTCGGCAGTTTCGGGACCCGCCGTATGGTGGCGCAGAACGATCTCCGTCACGGTCTTGGGAAGTCCCCACAGCCAAAACAGGTAAGCGCCGACTTCGGCGTGGGTTGTTTTGAAGAGCTCGCGCTCTTTTTCGCGGGCGGCCTCCGGCTCCTCAAAACATTTCACGACTTCTCGATACTGGACGTGGAAATTCGAGCCCAACACCAACTTCCCGATATCGTGCATAAGCCCACCCAGGAACACATCGTCGATCACGGATTGTGGCAGGCCGCGGGCACGGGCGATCTCGCGCGCACGCGCCGCGACCCGGAAGCTGTGTTCCCGCAACTCTTCGACGGGAAAGTTCGGGCTGGTGCGCGGGTTGAACTGAGTGAATACCGATTCGGTGAAGGCCATCGCCTTCACCGTTTCCACACCCATGTAGATGACCGCGTGTTTCGGGCTTACGATCGCCCGCATCGCTCCAAATAGCGGTGAATTGGCCCACTGCAAGACCTTAGCGGACATGGCCAGGTCTTCGCCGATGATGTCCCCGAGCACACCCGCCGACGAATCCTCCGACAGTGCATGCATGAGTTTCAGATGAACCGTCGGCAGGCTGGGCAGCGATTTGATGCGCCCGATCAGCGCGGCTAGGGATGGATCTTCCAGAATGTTCCTCTGCGTGAGTGCGTTCTTCAGGGTCGAGAGCAGGGTCTGGGGATCGCACGGCTTGATCAAGTATTGGTGCGCCAGCGTCGCGGAGTGCAAGGTCATATCGTGATCGCCGGTACCCGATAACGCGATGCGGACCATTTGCGGGTATTGCTGGATCGCCGCGGTCAGCAGTTCGATTCCACCGACTTCCGGCATCCGAATGTCGGTGACCATCACGTCGAAGACAGTCTCGGACAGACACTTCAGGGCTTCGCGGCCGGTGGTCGCGAAGACCATCGCCCATTCCTTACGTAGCGGGTGGAGCATCCGCTTATACCCGTCGAGCACATTCGGCTCGTCATCGACAAAGAGCACTCTCTTCAAGACGTCCCCGCTTGTTCCAGTGGCAGTTGAACCAGAAAAGTCGTGCCGGCCCCGCACTGGGTATCGAAGGAGAGTCTGCCGCGGTGGTTCTGTACGATCACACTATGCGCGATCGAAAGCCCCTGCCCGATCCCCTTGCCGACTTGTTTGGTGGTGAAGAAAGGATCGAATACCCTGGACCGAATGGCCTCTGGTATGCCGGCTCCGGTGTCACGCACCCGAATCTCGGCCCACGCCCGGTTACGGCGTGTTGAAATATGGATCGCGCCCCTGTGGCCACTGTCTTTCACGACGTCGGCGATGGCCTGGGCCGCGTTCGAAATCAGATTAAACACAGCCTGGTTGATTTCTCCTGCTATGCACGGGACGGGGGGCAATTCCGGATCGAAGTCGGCCGTCAGGTCGGCCACGTACTTCCACTCGTTCCTCGAGACCAGGATAGTCCCCTCGATGGCGTGATTGAGGTCCACCGGGGCCTTTTCGAGTGCACCCGGATGGGAGAATTCTTTCATGGTGCGAACGATTCGCGCCACCCGCTCCACGCCTTCCGACAGTTGCGCGGTCGCTGCCGGCACCTCACCAAGCAGGTAATCGATATCGGCCTTCACGAAGACTCGAGCGAGATCCTCCGCCAGTTCCGGCTCGGACTTGCGGAGCGCGTTCTCGATTCGCAGATGGGCGTAAACGAATGGCGCCAGATCGCGAAAGGCCTGATCCAGGAACTTCGCGTTATCGCCGATGTATTGAATGGGAGTGTTGATCTCATGGGCGATGCCCGCGGCCAGTTGCCCGATGGATTCCAGTTTCTGCGCCTGGGCAAGTTGCAGCTCCAGGCGTTTTCTCTCGGTGATGTCGCGCGAGATGCCAAAGGTTCCGATGACATTCCCTTGCGGATCCCTCAGGGGCAGCTTGGTAGTCAGGACCCAGGTCTCGTGCCCATCCAGCCACGTCTCACGCTCCTCCTTAGACCACATGGGGATTTGTCCCTGGATCAATTGCTGCTCGTCGGCATACGCTTGTTGCGCATGGTCGTGCGTGAAAAAATCGAAATCGCTCTTGCCGATCAACGTTGCCGGGTCGGAAACGCCGAACAGTTCAGCCGTTGCCCGGTTAACCCGCGTAAACCGGCTGTCCCGGTCCTTGAAGTAGATATGTTCCGGCAGGTGTTCCATGAGCAGATCGAAGAGATACAAGTCGTCGACAGGCGCCGACTCGCCTCCTGGCGGGTTTCGCAACTCCCGGATCGTGTCCATGATCTATTCGACACTCCTTGCCCTGAGAACACGCCAACGCCGCGGGATGATCGGGATACAGCTCATATAGAACTCAATCCGGAACCCGTCGAGCGCACTTCGCAGGAGGTCTGCCGCTGCTTCCGCATGCGTTCTTCCGCGACCTTGCTTCGATGCCGGCGGTACTCAAACCAGTACCTGCCTTCGGGGGAACTGGGCCGGCGTTCCCGCCCACGGCCCCGCTAATCCCCTGTGTCGCACCCAACCGGTTCCGCCATCCGCCGGCTTCGAATCTGTTGCAGGATAGCGGCAAACGGATATTCGCGATCCTCCTCCGCGACACTCGATTCTGCCGCCGCATCCTCTATCCGCTCTAGTGCAGCCAGCGCTTCCGTGTTGTACTCGGATTCATTTTGGCGCATGACGGCCACGGCAGCTTCAGGCTCCAGGGGTATACCGATTAACCGGTCAAAGTCGATTGCCACGCGAAGCAACTGCGCACCGAAGGTGACTATTTGTGCTTCCGGAGACAGGTCCGAGGCTTGGCGGAACGAGTCATGTTGGTGTTCGATTATCTGGGCAACGGCGCTGAGCCGGGGAATCCTGCGGACGAGCCCGCATCCGATCAGGGATTGCGACAGGAGGTCGGACCTCTCGGCGCTCGAGAGCGTTTCCCCAGCGTAGTACTTCTTCAGGACATCGGGATTCAGAGCAATGCAGCCGACCTGCGACAGCATGGCGGCGACTTCAATTTCCCATCGGTCGGATACCTTCAGTTCGGCCGCCAACTGCCTCACGTATCGCGCAATTCGGGCCGTTCGCCCCAGGGCCAGTGGCTGGACATTGGCAAGCACACCAACCAGGGCGGCGACGGTTCCCATCAGCGTCTGATGCAGCAATTCTCTTTCGGCCGTCACCAGGCGGTATTGTTCGAAAGCCGCGTCGAGCGTCCTGGTAAGTACCTCCTGGGGACAAGGCTTGGCCAGGAACCGGAAGATGCTTCCTTCGTTTACAGCAGCGATCGCAGCGTCCAGATCGGCATGTCCCGTTAACAGGATTCGAATGGTGTCAGGGCGCAACTGCTTGACTTTCTTCAGCAGTTCGATCCCGTTCATGACGGGCATACTGAGGTCGGATACTACGACCGCATAGCGGTCTGTGGCTATCGCCTGGAGGGCCTCGTCACCGCTCCCCGCGGTGCCGATATGATACGTTTTCTGCAAGTTTCGCTCTATAGCACTCGTTACCCGAACGTCGTCGTCCACGAACAATACTGCGTAATCCATAAATCTCTCCACGAAAACCCTCGCCAAGTCACTTTTCCGGGAGACTCGGCATTATGTCACCGCTGAGTTTAGCTAGCCCCGGTGACTTCGGCTAGTAGCTCTCCCCCACAACTTAGGTCGTTTGTACCGGGGCCGGCGTGTTCGCCACCTCCTGAGCAATCATGGTGTCGATCTGCGATTGCGAAAAGCCGAACGTGTAAAACGACGCTACCAGGCCGGGATTGATGAGCGCGCCGTCGGGCATCTGGACCATGTAGTTCGGTTGTTGCTGCACGAACGTGTTGCCGGGCTGCGTGATCATATTCTTCGAGACCACCGTGCCGCCGACCATTTGGGCAACCGTCTGCGCGGTGGCTTGAGTGGCGAAGTAGATCGGGTTGTACTCGAAGGTGGTGTTGTCGGGCGTCATCCCTATGGGGTCGGTCAGCCACACGTTCGCTCCGAAGACCGATTGCGCGGTGGGCGGAGCGGCGGGCGTAGCAGCCGGCTCTGCGGCGCTGGCGGAATCTGTGGAGGCTGCGTTGGAGGCAACCATGGGATCGGCGGGATTATAATTCGGTCCGCCAAACAGCAGCTCGAAATCGGATAGGCCGTTTGGGTTGGCCGTCGAAGAGGCCGTAGTAGCGGCCGCTGTGTCAGTGGCTGCGGTTGCCGCGGCGGCTGTCGCTGCCGGCTCCTTCGCCGCCGAACTGCTCGCCAGCAACGACTGAAAACTGGAGCTACCCTGGGTCTCGGTGGTGTCTGTGGTTCCCTGGGCGGCCGCCTGTGCCGCCGCAACGCTGGCCGGCCGCCGGGCGACCAGCGTCGCCGTCAGCGGGGAGCTCGCTACGTGATCGATGTTCAATGCCATAAGTGCTCCTTGGATACTGTTTGTGGCAAGGTCATGCGCCCGAGGAAGTGCAGATCGTCGGCCACGTGGGGTGTATTCTTTTCAATTGGATGGGACCAAGCCGGAGTGTCGCCGTTTTGACAGCGAAAAGCAGTTGTCGGATCTTTGACGCGTAGCATAGCCGCCCGAAGCTCCACCGTCCGGATGAAAGTCGCAGGGGACAACCACTAACATGCACACTGGACTGGAACAACTTGACAAATCTCTTCCGTCTCCGGCGTGAAGCACCCGTGGCTTTCGCAATGCTCCCGCAATTCCCGAAGCATATCGCGCCGATACTCCTCGACGCGGCGCAGCTTTGTCAAGGCGCACTCCATGTTCGTCACGGTAACGGCCTGGTTGAGCTCGCGCTGCGCTTCACGCACCAGATCGAGAGCCAGCAGGTATTGAATCCCCATGTCGTCGCGAACTTCACACACGGCTTGGGCAAGGTGCAGCCCGCCAACTCCCCGCGCCTCCGGCGCCGGGCAAAAATCAGCCACCGGAGCCTCCTATTCCGGCCGCCGTGACGGTGCTGCCCGAGCTAGAGGACGAGAGTTGGGAATGATGGCGATGCTGGTGGACCGCCTGCGCCAAATCCTGGATACTCGGAAGCTGGTTACTCTGCGCCGCGCTGCTGAAGTCGCTGGCCAGTTGGCTGAGCGCGCTGGCGGCACTGGTGTTACCGGCCGATTGGGCGGCGTGCGCCGCGCTGGTGAGCTTGGTCGATATTTGCTGGGTGACTTGACTGTACTCGGTCGGGTTCGATTGCTGCAGTTGCTGCAAGGCGTCTAGCATGACCGCAAAAGGTGAGGTCTGGTTGCCCTGCTGCGTCTGCGAGGCCGAAGTGGGACTCGTGGAACTCGAGCTCCGGGACGCATTTGACGCACTCCCGCCGCTCTGCAATACCGTGCCGAGCATCGACTCCAAATAGCTCTTGGAAATGCCGCTGATCAGGAAACCCATGCCCTTCCTACAGCATGTTGACTACCACTCGATTGCGTTTCTAAGAACCAAAGTTAGCATTCCATCGGGATCAAGGCGCGGAGTTTCAGCCGCTGCTCTGTCAAATCCTTGACGGATTGATGGATGCGTGACGGCGTCCCGCCGCGGAGCAGCGGAACAGGGGCGGTTCAGGCGAGCGCCGTTCCGAAGCCGCTCGGACGCTGGCTACGCCCGGAACTGGGCACGTTCCTGCTGATCGATGAGTTGAAGGAAAGATTCCGCTTCGGCGTAGCCAGGGCGGAGCTTAAGGGCCTGCTTAAAATCGGCTCGCGCCCGCGCCAGGTCGGGCTTGTGTAGCAAGTGATAAGTGCCCGCGAACAAATGGGCCCTGGCGTCCGAGGGCCTCATCTGGACGATCCGCTCCGCAATCTCGGTGGCTTCATCGAACATTTCCAACTGATGATATTCAGCCGCTAAGAAATCCAGCCGCGAGTCATCGCTTGGGTCGGCGGCGATCTCTTCCTTCAGGATCGCGACATACCAGAAATTCTTGCGGCGCCGGGCTTCCCGGTCTGCGGCAAAACTGTGATCGATGCGGATGCCGCTCTTGCGCAAACGGCCTCCTCCGGAAAGGATCGAAGCATCGATGGTTTCATGAACGCGGCCGCGGTACCGGAGGTTCGACCGGTTGGGAAAGAGCCGCACGACGTAATCCGTGGTGGGATTCGACGAATCCGACGCGTGATTGTGCCGCTCCAGGTAATATCCGGCGTTTTCGTCGAGGCCGACGAGCCTCTCGATCTCCGGCGCGCTCGCCCGATCCAGCGTCTCATCCGCATCCAGCATCAGAATCCAACGGCCAGTCGCGCGTTCGATAGCGCGATTGCGGGCGGCCGCAAAATCGACGATCGAGAAATCGAACGGGATAACCGCCGCTCCGTAGCGGGCCGCGATCGACGACGTTTGATCGGTCGAACCGGTGTCGACGACAATGAACTCGCCGGCCAGATCTCGCACCGACTCAAGACACCGAGGGAGGTTGCGCTCTTCGTTCTTCACAATCATGCAAAGGCTCAGCGTATTCGGCCGGTACGGCATTTCTGTTCCGATCATAAAACGTTTCCCGGCGCGAATTCTGCTTGAATAAGGACAGTATGGCAACCGATCCCCCCATTCCAGCAGGCGAATCCCTCGACCCCGGCGACTGGCCCGGATTCCGGATTCAGGCTCATAAGATGCTGGACGACGCCCTTGGCTATATCGAACACATCCGCCAGCGTCCCGTCTGGAAACCAATCCCCAATGAAGTTCGGGCTCGCTTCCACGATCCTCTCCCCCGTGCGCCTTCCGGTCTTGCCGAGGTTCACAATAGTTTCCTGAACGACATACAGCCGTACTCGACCGGTAACACCCACCCCGGTTTCATGGGATGGGTGCATGGCGGCGGAACTCCGGTAGGAATGCTGGCCGAGATGCTCGCCGCCAGTCTCAACGCGAATCTCGGCGGCCGCGACCATATCCCGATCGAAGTGGAGCGACAGATTGTCGGTTGGATGCAGACGATCTTCGGCTTTCCGGAGAGCGCCTCCGGTTTGTTTGTTACTGGCACTTCGATGGCGAATCTGATTGGAGTGCTGATCGCTCGCAACGTCTCCTTGGGCTTCGAGGTGCGTTGCGGAGGCGTCGCGGCAAGTCCCCGCAGGTTGACCGCCTACGCCTCGGCGGCCGCTCATATCTGTATCGCCCGGGCGATGGATTTCTGCGGGATCGGCAGCGACGCGCTCCGCCTGATTCCTGCCCCTCCCGGTCGTGGGATGGATCTGGCGGAACTCGGAAAGGCGATCGAGGCGGACCGCCGCGCCGGGTTTACGCCGTTTCTGCTGGTGGGGACGGCTGGCACCGTGGATACCGGCGCCATTGACGATCTCGACGCGCTCGCCGATCTTTCGCGCCGTGAGCGCCTCTGGTTTCACATCGACGGCGCCTGCGGGGCGCTGGCCGTACTGGCGCCCGATCTGGCTCCCCGTTTGAGCGGAATCGAGCGCGCCGATTCGCTTGCCTTCGACTTTCACAAGTGGGGCCAAGTCCCATACGATGCGGGTTTCATCCTGGTGCGCGACAGCCTGCTCCATCGCAATTCATTCGCCACCTCCGCCGCCTATCTGCGGCGCGAGGAGCGGGGACTGGCGGGCGGCTCTTTTTGGCCGGTTGACTTTGGCCCCGACCTCTCGCGCGGCTTTCGCGCGCTGAAGACGTGGTTCACCATCAAGGTCTATGGTGCCGATGCGCTGGGAGCGGCGATTTCACGCACTTGTGCCCTGGCGCGCTATCTGGAGAGCCGGGTTCGGCAGACGCCGGAGCTCGAACTGCTGGCGCCGGTGCCGTTGAACATCGTCTGTTTCCGGTATCGAGCCAGCCACGATTCGCATCTCGTCAACGCGAGGATTGTAGTAGACCTCCAGGAAGCCGGAGCTGTCGCGCCGTCGACTACCGTGATCGACGGGCAACTGGCAATTCGCGCCGCCATCGTGAATCACCGCACCAGCCATGCCGAAATCGATACATTGATCGAAAAGGCCGTCGAAGCGGGCCGCAACATCGAAGGCAGCGCTCTGCGGAGCCAACAGGGCCAGTCCGCGGGCGCTGAGGATTGGATGCCGCGCAAGCTGAGAGAAGCCAGGCTGCGGGAACTGGAGGCGCAATTCGCATCCGATTCCGCCGCCATCCCGGTGCGGTATGAGCGCGCCTGTTTGCTGGCCGAAACCGGCCGCACCGCCTCCGCCCGAGACGCCTATCTCGACTTGTTGTCGCGCGACCCGTCGCACCGTGCGGCATTGAACAACCTCGGCACGCTGCTCTATGAAACGGGATACCGTTCAGCCGCGCGCACCGCCTACGCAGAAGCCGTGGCAAGGCATCCCGCCGACCCGATGAGTCACGTCAACCTGGCGAATGTATTGCGGGAGAGCGGCAGCCTGGCGGAGGCACGCGAACATTATGAAGCGGCCCTGCGCCTGGAGCCGGATCATGCCGAGGCACACCAGGGTCTGGCGCTGATCCTCGCGGAATCCGGCGATCAACCTGGCGCCAACCGCCACCGGCAGATGGGATTCGGCCGAAGGCCGGTGGTGGCTTTGCCTTTTCGTGGCGAGGGCCCGCCGGTTTCGGTGCTGCTGCTGGCTGCCTCCGCCGGCGGCAACATTCCGATGCGCCATTTTCTCGACCAACGGATCTTTCAGACCTTCATTGTTTTCGTCGAGTTCTACGATCCCGCCACTCCGCTACCGCCGCACCGGATCGTGTTCAACGCGATCGGCGACGCGGATCTGGCGTCCCCGGCGCTCGCCGCCGCCCAGTCCGTGCTGGCCCTGACTGGCGCGCCGGTGATTAATGCGCCGGCCGCTGTCGCCGCCACCGGACGTGGCGACAACGCAGTGCGCTTATCCGGCATCCCTGGGGTGATCGTGCCGCGGACAGTGACGCTGCCCCGTGCGCTGCTGGCCGGCCCGGACGCTGCCACGGTGCTCGCCCGCCACGGTTTCGGCTTTCCCCTGCTGATCCGAACTCCCGGCTTTCACACCGGGCGTCATTTTCTTCGGGTCGAGGCGATCGAGGATTTGTCCGCGGCGCTGGCGGAACTTCCCGGCGACGATCTGACGGTGCTGAGCTACCTCGAGGCGCGCGGACGAGATGGCAAGGTGCGTAAGTATCGCGTGATGATGCTCGATGGCGGATTGTACCCACTGCACGTTGCCGTCTCGAGCCATTGGAAGATTCACTACTTCACGGCGGACATGGCTGACAAACCCGAGCATCGCGCCGAAGACGCGGAGTTCCTCGAAAACATGCCGGGCGTGCTGGGACCGCGTGCCATGATGGCTCTCGCCGAGATTCAAGCCCGCCTCGGCCTCGACTACGCGGGCATCGACTTCGGCCTCGGCGCAAACGGCGAGATTCTGCTCTTCGAGGCCAATGCCACCATGGTGGTCAACCCAGCGGAACCGGAGGAGAAATGGGCGTACCGGCGGCCCGCTGTCGAGCGGATCCATGCAGCCGTGCGGCGAATGCTAATGTCACGGGTTGCCGCCAACGGCGTGTGAGGCATTGCAGGCGAAACAACCGCCGCTCGCGCGCCGAATTCCGGTGTTACCGGCATCAACCCGCGCGGTGCACTTGCGACCAGCGGGAAAGGTAAGCCTCGGCCGCCACTTGTTCCAGTTCGCGTCCGGCGAGCGAACTATGCTCTTCGAGCCGCCGCTCCCGCATCTTCTCCAGCAGCTTGACGCCCTGCTGGGCTCGCTGGACCCGCGCGCGCTGTTCGGATGCTGACACCACGCGCTGCTGAAGTTCGTTGGCTAGCTCGGCTGCTCGTTGGCTTGCGCCCAGGCGGTAGGAGCCCAGGTTCAAAAAATCCGCCGCGGGAATTGCCGAGCGATCGAGCAGTTCCCGGTCAATGGACGCCCGTTCCGTCCGCAAATGCTCGATCTGCCGCTCGGTAGCGTGTACCAGGCCATGGCAAACGGCCAGGCGGTTCTCCTCCATCTGGCACTTCTTACGGCGCCAGCCGAGCACGCGCTCGAGCCGGAACTGAAACGGCTTCATCGGAAGCTACAGCTTCTCGGCAATCGCCTTGAGGCGGTCGAGCGCGTCGGGGAAGGGCGCACACACCTGCGTATCCTGCCGCAGAAACGCAGTGATCTCGGGCTGCATGCGAACCGCCGCATCGAGCGCCGGATTGGTTCCGGGCGTGTAAGCGCCGAGTTCGATCAGATCTTTCGATTCGGCGTAAACGGCCATCGCCTCGCGCAGTTTGCGGTTCGCGCTCATATGTTCCGGAGTGCAGAGCTTGGGGGCCAGCCGGCTCACCGATTCCATCACGTTGATTGCGGGATAGTGACCGGCAGCCGCGAGGCGCCGCGACAGGATGATGTGGCCGTCGAGAATGGCGCGGACCGCGTCGCATATCGGCTCGTTGAAGTCGTCGCCTTCGACCAGAACCGTGAAAAAACCGGTGATGGAGCCCTTCTGGAAGTTGCCGGCGCGCTCGAGGATCCTCGGCAGCAGGTTGAAGACCGAGGGAGTGTATCCCTTCTGGCTGGGCGGCTCGCCCCCGGCCAGCCCGATTTCGCGCTGAGCCATAGCCAGACGCGTGACTGAATCCATGATCAACAGTACGTTGGCGCCCTGGTCGCGGAAGTACTCGGCGATGGCGAGCGCCACGAAGCACGCCCGGACTCGCAATGGCGCTGGCCGGTCGGATGTGGAACACACCACGACCGAGCGCTTGCGGCCCTCGGGACCGAGTTCATGATCGAGGAAGGCGCGTACTTCGCGATTGCGCTCCCCAATCAGGGCGATCACAGTGATATCGGCCGAGTTATGGCGCGCCATCGATCCCAGCAGGGTACTCTTCCCGACGCCGCTGCCGCCGAAAATCCCCATGCGCTGGCCGGTGCCGACGGGGAGCAAAGTGTCGATCGCGCGGATACCGGTAGCAATAGGATCCACGATGTGTTCGCGGTCGAGCGGGCTGCCGGGCGCCTGATACAGACGATAGGATTCGGCGTGCCGAATCGGGACCCCGCGGTCGAGTGGCTTGCCGAAACCGTCGAGGATACGGCCGACCAGGTCGGGTCCGACGGCTACCTGAGCGTCGCCGTGCCGGGCGACGATGCGGTCGTGCAGTTGGATTCCGTCGATCTCCTCGAGTGGCATCGACAACACATGGTCGTCCCGAAACCCGATTACCTGGGTGCGAATGCGGCGGCCGCTCGATGTGACCACCTCGCAAAAATCTCCCACGGCCACGGCCGGCCCGCGCGAAGCGATGAGCAAGCCGACCAGTTCGACGACTTCGCCGCTCCAGGGCAGCAGTTCGAAACTGCGTACGCCCGCGATGTAAGGATTCAAGTCGATCAGTTGTGGCGCCGTCATGCGTGAGCCTCCAGTTGCTCGGTAAGGCCGCGCTCGATTTCCGCAAGCTGGGTATCCACGGAAGCATCGAGTAAGCCGCTACTGAGCTCAAAAACAACTCCGCCCTTGGGTTGCACGGGATCTACGACCACCTGGATGGATTGACCGCGCCCGATCTCATCCAGGCAGGTCTGCACAAGCTTCTCCTGGTCGGGATGAACGCGTACGCGGTGAACTTCCAGAGATTGCAGCTTTTCCATGGCCGCCTTGACGAGAGCCTCGAGCGCGGAACTGTCGACGGAGATCTCGCGGTGCAGCACGCGCCGTGCGATCTCGATCGAAAGCCGGACGGTGTCGGCTTCGGCGCGCCGGATGGTTTCCGTGCGTGTATCCGCCAGCCCCGCGATGGTCGTGGTGAGTTGGCGGATGGTTTCGCGAACGCCGGTTTCGAGGCTGTGGCGCGCCGATTCCTCTCCAGCGCGCACGCCTGCCGCGTGGGCCTGGCGCGATTTCGTTTCCATCAGAGCTTCCAGTTCGGCGATTCTTGCCCGAAGCTCCGCGACTTCGGCGTTGCCCGGAGGCGCCGAGGAAATTGCATGGCGGCGCCAGTATACCGGAGACAGTTTCAGCTCGGTATCCTTGAGGACTTTAGACAACATACTCGTCGCCGCCCCCGCGGCTCATCACAATGCTGCCGTTCTGTTCGAATTGCCGGACCATGGCACTCACTGGCTGGGTCACGATGATCTGGTTGAGCTCTCCTGGAGCCACGTGCGCACTACATTAACCGTCAAGGCCGGATCGCGTTTGGCAAGCTGACGCACGCGTTCGGCGAGATCGTTGCGATCGTTGTTCTCCTCGACCCCACGCGGGGCCGCCCTTCCCGCGGCGATTTCCGCGGCCGCCGGACTGAGCTCAGGCAGGGCGGCGGGCGCCTCCAATTCCGGCGGCATCCCGACTTCTCTCACGGGGGCGCGCCCGGCGCTCCGCCCAACGCCGAAAATTCCGCGCGCCAGAAACAGGAGAATCGCCAGCCCAAGACTGACCGGCGCCCACAGGTCGCGATACTTCGATACGAACTCGAGCCATGCGGGAGGCGTGACCGGCTTAGGGCCGGGCTTCTGCGGTTTCGGGGGCACCGCGTTGAGGCTGGATTCGAAGGGCAGGGTTTCCACGATGAGCTGATCGCCGCGTTTCTCGTCCAGTCCGGTGACGGCGGCCACCAGGTCTTTAATCGTCTTGAGCGTGTCCGGAGTTGGCGGGTCCAGCACGCGGTGCAGGGACGTTCCGGCCCCTTCCCAACGCACGCTCTGATCCACCAGGACCGCCAGGGACATGCGACGCACTACGCCCTGGGGAATCTTGGTATGGCGGATGAGACGGCTGGTCTGGTACGTAACGTTCTCGGTACGGCGTGAAATGCCGTTGGCGCCCTTCGCCGTCGAATTCGCCTGCTGCGGCAGATTCGAGGCCGTGCCCGGAATTCCGGAGGACCCGGCGCGCTCGCTGACGTCCTCGCTCTTCTGCGAGCTGACCATCACGGAGTGCTCCGGGTCCAGCGTTTCCTCCTGCTGCTCACCGCTGGTCAGATCGACGTCCACCGATGCGCCGGCGCGAAAACCCTGAGCGCCGAGGAGCGGCTCCAGCGTTGCGTCGATCTTTGCCACCAGGTTCTTCTCTATTTGCTGGCGCACTTCGAGCGAGTCGCTGGTCAACTCCGTGCCATCGCCCGTTGTTGCTCGCTTGGGACGGCTGAGAAGCGTGCCGTCCATGTCCACCAGCGAGACGGCGTCGGGCGTCAGTCCTTCCACGGCGCTAGCCACCAGGTTGGTAACGGCGAGCACGTTCTGGGCGGAGATCGCTGCGCCCGGGCGCAATTTCACCATCACGCTGGCCTTGGCCGGCTGCTGCTGGTCGAGAAATACCGATTCCTTGGGAAGCGTAAGATGGACGCGGGCTTCCTCCACCTCCGCCAGGCTCATGACGGAGCGTTCGAGTTCACCCTCGAGTGCGCGCTTGTAATTGATATGCTCGACGAACTCGGTTGCGCCGAAATTGGTCTTGTCGAAAAGCTCGAAGCCGATCCTGCCCGTCTTCGGCAGGCCCGCGGCGGCCAGCGTCAGCCGCGATTCCGCCAGCTTTACCGAGGGAACCAGCACGGCCGCGCCATTATCCGCCAGCCGGTATTCGACTCCGGTCTCTCTCAGCTTCTGCACCACGCCAGCCGCATCTTCCGCGGCCATGGATGTGTACAGCGGACGAAAATCGCTTTCGTGTTTCCAGTGGACGAAGCCGATCATGCCGGCCACCACCGCGATCGCCACGGCGACGATCGAAATGCGCTGTTTGAGAGTAAGCCCGGCTAAGAGGTTCCTGAATTGGTCCATAGCGACTTCCGCTTGGCTACATCTGCATCTTCATGATTTCCTGGTAAGCGTCCACCACCTTGTTGCGCACTTGCAGTCCCAGTTCGAACGCGAGTTCCGCTTTTTGAGTAGCGAGAATGGTGGTGTGCAGCTCTTCGTTCTCTCCCGTGAGAAACTGCTGCACCGAGGTGGCTGCACTTTTCTGCGACGCGTCGATCGCGTGGATGGCACTGGAAAGCGCGCTTTGAAACTCGCCGGGCTGGCCCGCGGCGCTAGCAACCGTGGTCACCTGCGGCATTCCGATGGGAGCGATGCCTGAGATGGATGGGGTCACGGAGTTCTCCTATCGCAATAGATCGATCGATTTCTGAATCATGTCCTTCACGGCGGACATTGCCGCGACGTTGGCCTGGTAGCTGCGGTTCGCGCCTATCAGGTCCACCATATCTTCAGACGGGTTGACCTTCGGCATGGAAACGTAACCCTCGGCGTCGGCATCGGGATGCCCCGGCATGTATTGTTTTTCGGGAGCGCTGTTATCCACGCTGATGCCCGCCACCTTGACGCCGGTAAGCTGCTGTCCGCTCAGTTGCGAATCCAACTCCGAAGCGAACGCCGAGCCGGTCTCATCGCTCGAGAAGATCGCATCCTTGCGGCGATAGGGACCGCCTTCCGGGGTGCGGGTGGTTTCCGAGTTGGCGATGTTTTCCACCAGCAGGGTCGCGCGGGCGCGCTGGGCCGCCATGCCGGAAGCACTGACAGAAAGAGCGGAAAACAGGCTCATCAGCTCTTACCTCCCTGAATCGCCTCTTTGATGGTGTTCAGGTGCGTTTTCATCAGATTGGATGCCACGCTGAAACGCATGGCATTCTCCGCCAGCAGGCGAGCCTCGCGGTCCAGGTCGACGTTGTTGCCGTCGCTCTTGGTGGGAAGGCTGGTGACTTCGTTGGGCTGCGGCGAGCCGCCGCCCAGCGCCTCCTGCAGGCTCGACTGAAAATCCAGGTCCTGCGTCTTATAGCCGGGTGTATCGGCGTTGGCGATGTTGGACACGACCAGCTTCTGCCGCAAGCTGACCACGTTCATGTACTGCTCGAGGCTATCGGTAAGACTATCGATCACAGCGCTTTGGTTCAGGCAACTGGCGTTCCATTGCCACGCAAGCAGATTCAGCGGAATGGCGCCGGAGAAGATTGTCAATCGAAGTGACGTGTCAGCGAATTGACGGCGCCGCGGGTAGGATTACGCGTCCAGTTGCACGGACACCCTGCCGGGCTCGCCGCAGCGCCGCGAATAGCGGTTCGCCGTGGCGACCCGGCGGAGGTCGGCGAGGCAGGTGGCGCGCGCGGCTTGCGTCATTACCAACGCCCAGGAGAGGAGGTCCAGCAGTTTGCGTCCGGCTTCCCCGGCGCGCGGATCGCCTTTTGGGAGAGCACGCACAAATGCCTGCACCGCCTCGCCGCACTCCGCGGCCAGCCGCGATACGTCTTTGTACCGCCTGGAGGCCGCGGCGTGGCGGAGTTGCTTTTCCAGTTGTTCCAAATGCGATGCCATCGTCATTAGCTCGATGAGATTAGCTCGATGAGGCTGGGTATTCGGCCTGGAAGAGCTCGGTGTAGTAGCTCTTTTGCTCCTGCAAGTCGGCGATCGTCGCGTCGGCCGTCGTGAGCTCTTGCTCCAGGTTAGTTTCCATAATGCTGAGTTGGCTCGTCTTATCCGTGATCTGTGAGTTTTCGGTGGTGATCTCGCTCTGCAGTGTGGTGTTTTCGGATTGGATGTCGCCGGTAGTCGAATCATCGATGGTGGTCAGAGCGTTGGTGGCGTTTTGCATGAAACCGCCGGTGGTTGCGGATCCGAGGAACTGCGTGATGTCCGCGGCGTTCAGCGCGCTGAACGTCGAAGCGCTGAACGTCATTACGCCTGAATCGTCCACCGCCAGCCCCAGGTCGTTGAGATCGGACACCGCACCCGATCCGGACGAATACTGAACCAGGCTCTCCAGTGCGTTCTGCATGGTGTAGATAATGTCCTGCCCGGCTAGCGCTCCCCCGCTTTGCCCCATCTGCTGCTGAACGGCGCTAAAGGTGGAGTTGTAGGCGTCAGCGAAAGTCGAGAGAGCACTCTGCAGCGTGGTGGAGTCCGCGGCGACGGTAATTGTCGCGGGTGTCGAGCTGGCGGCCAGCATGGTGACAGTCAGCCCCGGGGCAAGCGTCACCTGGGGCGAATCGCTAGACAATACCGTGCTGGATCCGTTCACCTGATAGGTGGCTGCGGCGCCCAGCGTAGGTGTGCCCAGCAGGTCGCCGGAGCTATCCGAGAGCTCGACGGGATCGTTGTTCAAAGAAGTGCTGGTGACCACCAGTTGGTAATTGGGGCTGCTGTTGGAACCGAGGTTGACGATCGTGGCCCGCGCGCCCGCCGAGGAGCCGGTGATGGCGCTGGCGAGCCCTTCCAAAGAGCTATCCGTGGGCGTGATGGTGGTGGTTGTGCCGTTCACGGTGAGCGAAAAAGACGTTGCCGAGCTGATGCTTTGGGTGGTGGGATCGGTGACCACAGGGGATCCGGTCCCGCTCATGGCGGTGGAATAAGCGCCCGGCGAATCCACTTGAATCGAATAGGTTCCGGGAAGGGCGGAAGAGGTCGCGGTGGCGCTCGCCTCGGTGGGAGCGGAGGAGGTCGCGGAGTAGCTGCCGGAAGCGGCCGTGCCGACAGCCTGCAAGGCGCTGCTGAGCGAATTGAAACTGGATTCGAGTGAATTTAGCGCACTCTGCTGGTTCGTCTCCGTGTTGACGTTGGCCTGGATCTCCTGTATCGGTAGATCGGCGAGGCTCACCGCTTTGGTCAGCACCTGCTGGAAGGAGCTCGCAAACGTGCTGGAGCCGGTAAACGTCGGCGCCGTGATGGAGCTAGTGGATGAACCCATAGGCAACCTTTATGCAATACGTGGGCCGAACCCTTGCGGGCCCGGCCCACGTCCTTCGCCCTGCGCCGAGATGTCAACTTATTGCAACAGCTTGAGAATTGCCTGCGGCGCTGCGTTGGCCTGCGCCATGGCCGCAACGGAAGCTTGCTGCAACACCTGAGCTTTGGTGAGGTTGGCCGCTTCGGTCGCGACATCGGCATCGCGGATCTGCGATTCCGCCGAGGAGAAGTTGGTCGATTGCGAGGTGGCCAGACCAATGGCGTAATTCAGATCGTTTTCACCGGCGCCCACATTGCCCTGGGCAGTGCCGAGATTCGTGATGGCGGTGTTGATAGCAGTGACGGCGGCCAGAGCATCAGCCGTGCCGGCAGTGCCGGTCGACGCGGAGTCTAGTGCGCCGGCAGTAGCGATAGCGTTCCCTGCCCCGGCGGTCACAGTGAATTGGCCCGAATAGGTGCTCTCGAACTCCAGAAACCCGTTGGCGTCGGTAGTTGCCTGGACGCCGTATGGGTTAAGCTGGGCGTTCAAGCTGGCCAGAGCCTGCTGTCCCGTGATGCCCGCCGAACCGCCGGCCACCGTAGCGGTAACCGTAGCCGTTCCAGCGGAACCAAGGCCGGTAAACGCGAAGGTCTGCGAAGCGTTCTTCAGGACCGCGCCGCCGCCGACCAGGGAGACATTACCAACTGCCGCGCTTCCAAACGCCGTTCCGGTCGATTGCATTGCCCCCAGGACGTCGACTCCGGTGCCGACTCCCAGCGTGTTTGCATCAACTTGACTGAGACCCGTGATCGCGACTTGGGAGTCGGCCTGAGCGTTCGCGCCGCTGCCGCCGCCGATATACACGTTCAGCGTCCCGGCGTTGGAGTGATTGTTGACGCCCAAGCCGATGTTGTCAGCTTCACGGTTGATTTCACCCACCAGCGTCTGGAATTCGGAGTTCACCGTGGCGCGGTTGCCGGCGAAGGTGCCGGAAGCCGATTCGGTAGCCAGTGTCTGCATGCGGTCCAACATGGTGCTGATGTTGGACATGCCGCCGTCGATGATCTGCAGCGTGCTGACGCCGGAGTTAGCATTGATGATGCCCTGCGTCAACTGCGACACGTTAGCGGCGTACTGGTTGGCTACGGCCAGGCCGGCGGGATCGTCGCCGGAGCTGTTAATACGGTAGCCCGAAGTCAACGCTTCGATGGTCTTGGTCTGGAAGTTGTTGTTGACGTTTAGATTCTGCTCGCCAATCATTGACGCATAGTTCGTTTGAATGGAAATCATGATGGAACATCCTGTTGCGATACGTCCTGGACATCATGTCCAGGTCCGGGTTCTCCGTTTCGGATGCCCGAAGTATCAGCTTTCACTGATACATATCGGGAGGGTATCAGGGACGTTCTAATATTTCTTTCACGGGAGGAATAAGTGTGTTTCGTCGACTAACGCAGGGGCGTCCGTCAGTTTCTCGACAGTCGCGCGCAACGCTGGTTGGGGTCTGACTTTGGTCAGTACCTGCTGGAAGGAACTCGCAAACGTGCTCTGCCGCCTAAACGTCGCAACGGCAATGGAACTTGTGGGTGAACCCATAGGTAGCCTTATACAATACGTGGTCCGAACCCTTGCAGGTCGGGCCCGCGCCCTTCGCTTTACGCCGGCGTGTCAGGTTACTGCTGCAAGAGCTTGAGAACTGCCTGCGGGGCTGAGTTGGCCTGCGCCATCGCCGCCACGGAAGCCTGCTCCAGCACCTGAGCTTTGGTCAGGTTGGACGCTTCGGTCGCGACATCGGCATCGCGGATCTGCGATTCCGCCGAGGAGAAGTTGGTCGATTGCGACGTGGCCAGGCCAATGGCGTAATTCAGGTCGTTTTCACCGGCGCCCACAGCGCCCTGCGCAGTGCCCAGATTTGTGATGGCGTTATTGATCGCGGCTACGGCAGCCAGAGCATCCGCGGTGCCGGCGGTACCGGTCGTCGCGGACGTTGTTAGGCCGGCAGCGGCGAGAGCGTTTCCCGCCCCGGCGGTCACAACGAAAGCGCCCGAATAGACGTTCTCGAACTCCAGGAACCCGTTGCTGTCGGTAGTTGCCTGAATGCCGTATGGGTTAAGCTGCGCGTTCAAGCTGGTCAGAATCTGGGCTCCCGTGATACCCGCTGAACCGCCGGCCACTGTGGCAGTAAACGTCCCCGTTCCACCGGGACCAAGGCCGGTAAACGCGAAAGTCTGAGAAGCGTTTTTCAGGAGCACGCCGCTGCCGCTCATGGCGACATTACCAACTGCCGGGCTTGCACCTTGTCCGGTTGATTGCATTGCGCCCAGAACGTCGACACCGGTGCCGACTCCCAGCGTGTTTGAATCGACTTTGACGAGATTCTGGATCTGGACTTGGGAGTCGTTCAGGCCGTTCGCGCCGCTCCCGCCGCCGATATACACGCTCAGCGTCCCGACGTTTGAATTATTGTTGACACCCAAGCCGATATTATCGGCTTCCCGATTTATTTCCGCCTGCAGCGTCTGGAATTCTGAATTCACCGTGGCACGGTTACCGGCAAACGTGCCGGAAGCCGATTCGGAAGCCAGCGACTGCATGCGATCCAACATGGTGCTGATGTTGGACATGCCGCCGTCGATGATCTGTAGCGTGCTCACGCCGGAGTTGGCATTGATGATGCCCTGGGTCAGTTGCGACACGTTGGCGGCGTACTGGTTGGCTACTGCCAAGCCGGCGGGATCGTCGCCGGAGCTATTGATACGATAGCCCGAAGTCAACGCTTCGATGGTCTTGGTCTGGAAGTTGTTGTTGACGTCCAGGTTCTGCTCGCCAATCATTGACGCATAGTTCGTTTGAAATGAAATCATGATTTAGCATCCTTTTTCGTTACGTTCCGGACATCGTGTCCGGGTTCTGATTCTCCGTTTTCCCGGCGGGTCCTAAGTACATTGCTTTGACTATGCATTGGCATCCGTCAATTCTTTGACAGCCGCACTCGCCGCCGGTTGGGGCGTGACCTTGGCTAAGATCGAGGAAATGTCCTGCTGCCTTACGCTGCGCGCGGCGGTGATATTTTCGTCGCGAGTGATCTTGATTTCCATGCGCTGGATGACGACGGAATCGGGAGCCACGATTCCCAGTTTGACGCGAGTGCCGCAGATCTCCAGCACTTGGATTTCGATTGTCTCGCCGAGAAGAAGGCTTTCGCCGGCGCGGCGGCGCATTACTAGCACGCGACCGCCTCCTCTTCCCGGCCCTCGGATCTCAGCGGATGCTGCGCGGAGTGTTGCGTTTGAACCGCCTGAACGCCGATTTTCTGCTTGAGATTGACCACGATGGGGGCAAACAGATTGACGGTCGGATGGGGCCGCTGGTCATCGGCAGCAGACACCGTGACGGCGCAGAGTATGTCCTTCCCAATCTGCGGCTGGCTGCCGGCGGGAAAGCGCAGCGCGGCCAGGTCTTCCTCCGACAGATCTAATTCGTAGTCCCGGTCGGCAGCCAGGACGGGTAGCAGAATGAAGCAGACGTCCCGGCGGGAGAGGCTCTGCATGAACATCAGCGGGTGGGTGCCAGGCAACTCCAGGAACACAAAGGCGTGCTCGGCCTCGAAGCCGGGTATACCAGCGGGGAACTCGAAGACGGCATCGGGCGAATATTCCAGTTCGTCAAAACACTTCGTCTGAACGCGTGGCACGACACGGCTTCTGCAATTTGGACGCCGAACGCGGTACGGGCACGGTGGGTGGCTATTTCTTCTTTGGCTGCGGCGGGGGAGCAGTTTGCGGCGGCGGAACGGCATCCTTCATAATTACTTGCTGATTGAGAATGACGACGTCCACACGGCGGTTATGGGCTCGGCCTTCCTCGGTATCGTTGGAATCCGCTGGTATGGTATCGGCGTAACCTGCGATGGCGAGGCGCGCCCGGGCCACGTTGAAACGGGTGGAGAGCAATTCCAGCATTGCGATGCTGCGCGCTGCGGACAATTCCCAGTTGCTGCGGAAGCGGGCCGTGTGGATGGGGATGGAGTCGGTGTGCCCTTCCAGGCGCACGGTGTTGGGAAGCTTCTGAATGGTTGTGGCGATCTTTTCGATGCTGTCGAAGGTGGCCGGGGCGACCTGATCTTCGCCGGAAGGAAAAAACGTGGCCTGCCGGAGGCTTACTACCAGGCCGCGCGGTTCGAGGTGAATCTCGATTTTGCCATCCTTGATCTCCTGTGAGAGTGCCTGAGTCAGGTATTGCATCGAGGGAACCAACTCGGCGATAACCTCTTGTTGATGGACGATCTTGGGTTCGCTGCCTCCCGGCCCTTTCATCTGGGCATTCCCTTTTCCCACTTCATCGACGGTGCCGCCCAGAATCTCGTGGACAGCCGCGGCGACGCCACCTTTC
>Ga0187887_10000561_pt1 | contig 36062 bp, 25 predicted proteins | sample June2016WEW_7_10_FD_132977 | JGI IMG/M metagenome (GOLD analysis project Ga0187887, IMG submission 132977) | Peatland microbial communities from SPRUCE experiment site at the Marcell Experimental Forest, Minnesota, USA - June2016WEW_7_10 | ecosystem: Environmental > Terrestrial > Soil >... | reverse complement strand
GCAGGCGAAACCGCCTGTCCCACCATCTCGAGCTGGGCCGGCTCTCCATTAAGGTTATGGCTGAGGGTTGTCAGACAAATCGCAAAAGGTTAACAGTCGCGCCGCCGAGTTTCAAGGATCTCCTTAATTTGCTGTAAGCTACACACCAATGGCGCGATCGTGGCGGGGTGCGCGCACAATATAGGAAACGATATGCCGATTTTGCGTCACAATATAACGAGGAACGAGCGGGCGGCTATGACGAATACTGTGAAGGCGGATCACCAACGCGCGGCAGGACGGAACGCGTCCTCGCTGTTGGTAAATCCGCTGGATCCGCAGCATATTGTGGGTGTCGAGGAGATCGCTTCACCGGACGGCATGCCGGCCATTTCGGTGCGCGTAAGTTTCGATAGCGGCACCTGCTGGCGGGAATCCTGGCCGCTGCCTGTGGATGCGGACTGGGCCGGGGTAGTGGGACCGGTACTGGCGATGGACGCGCAAGGCACCATGAACCTGGCGGCGCTGGCTCCGGACGCGGACCGCAGGCGCGCCTCGCTGGTGGTTTACCGTTCCGAGGATGGCGGCCTTCACTGGACCGCGGCGGCGGTAGTGCTGCGGGGAGCCGCGGAGTGCTGCTACTCGATCGCGGCGGATCTGAACCCCGCGAGTGTGTACCGGGGCAGCGTCTATCTGGCCGCAGACATGGGCAATGCGCTGTGCTTCGCGCGTTCCCGCGATGGAGGTCCGTGGACCGGCCGCGGGCATTCCAGACCGGGTGCGCTACTGGCTGGGCTTTGTTTCAATCCGGAGGTGCTGGTGGATCCGCGCGGCGCGGTACACCTGGTGTGGATGAGCGGTCCATCAGGCTGCAGCATTCTGGCGGTGGATTCCACCGACGGTGGGCAAACGTTCAGCGCGCCGGTGGCCGTCGCCGAGGGAATTGTGGGAGTGCAGGAGGGGCTTCCGGAAACGGCCCCCGCTTCCTGCATCGCGGCGGATGGCATGGCCCTGTGCGTATGGGCGGACGACCGCGAAGGCCGCGCGCGGATTTACCGACGCCGCTCGCTGGATGGCGGGCGGACTTGGCAGGGCGCCTCATTCGGGGAGCCTTTGATGCCTGGTGCGGGGTCCGGCCAGCATGAATTCCAGCCGCATCTGATCGTCACGGGCGGCGGCGAAATCTGCTGCGCCTTTTACGAATACGGCCGCAAGACTCCCGGCGGGGATTTGCTGGTAGACCTGACCATGGCTGTTTCGTACGATCGCGGCGCGACGTTCACGGGCCGCATGGTGCTCAGCGAGCAGCCTTGGGATCCGGCGGTGGACAAGCCGATTTCGCCCGGAGCGACGCGCGGAGCGCTGGGCCTGTTGACGTTGGGGTGAGTGCGAGGGCCATCCCCAGCATGCAGATGGCGCTGAAGCCGAAGTACGATCCCAGCCAATGCAAGGTCTGAGCGGGCGACTCGGGGTCCAGTGCGATCCAGCGCAATACGAACGCGAGAAAAGCCAGAGCAAAACCCACCGAGGCCACTCCAGCCGCGCCTAGCAGCCATTCCCGGCGGAGATGACGACGCAACGTTCTGGCGGTGGCCAGCTCGTAAATGCCGGCGCTCATGGCCATCACGACGATCAGGAGCGCGATAGTGCGGAAGGCGAGCGGACCGGTACGGAAAGCCAAGAGCAGTCCGAGTGCGGTACAAGCGAGGCCATTCAGCGCGAGAAGCCAGGACGCGCCCTTTCGGGAACTCCAAGTGGCGGCGGCGAGCGTGCAGACTCCCGCCGCCAGTGCGAGCATACCCATATCCACAAGCGTGCTTCTGTGGTTCACAAATGTACGCAGCGTCAGGGATCCATCCGGACGCTGCATGAAGAAGTTCATAACGGAATAGATCGCGTCGAGAATGCCGCACAATGCCAGCAGCCACCAGTTCTTGATCATGGTTTGCACCCGGTATCATCATACCGCTTCAAATACGCACAAGCGGCAGAAGTGGAGAACGCGAAAACCTAAACCTTATATTGGCCGCCGATGAACCGTCATGGCCCGCGACGGGCCACACTGACGCGTGAAAAGAGGCGGCCTTCGAGGCCGCCGCAGGCGGCGAGCCTTCCCCACGCCTTGACTTTCGATCCTTGACGATATATATATCAGTTGATATATATCCATGAAGCGACCCGCCGATCCTGAAAGCTATATTCCCCTTAAGCCGCACTGGTTGCACGTGCTGCTATCGCTGGCGGACCAGGAGCAGCACGGCTACGGCATCATGCAGGAGGTGCTGGAACGCACCGGCGGCAAGGTGCGGCTGTGGCCGGCGACGTTGTACGGCACGCTGAAGCGGCTGATGGATGCGGAACTGATCGAGGAATCCGCCGCGCGGCCGGCACCGGAAGACGACGATGCGCGCCGCCGCTATTACCGGCTCACCCGGCTGGGGCGGCGGGTGCTGGCGGCGGAGAGCGAGAGGTTGGAGGACCTGGTCCGGGTGATCCACGCCAAGCGCGGCGCGCGGGAAAGGAGGGCGGAGTCATGACGCATGGATCGAACCGGCCGGTCGAGATCGGACTGCGGGTGTACCGCGCGCTGGCCGGCGCATTTCCTTACGAGTTCAAGAATGCCTACGGCGATGAACTGGTGCAGGTGACGGAGGACGCCATCGACGAGATCTGGCGGCGTCACGGCATGCTGGGGCTGGCGCGTCTGCTTTTGGATATCGCGCTGCGCGTGCCCGCCGAACACCTGGCCGAATTGCGGCAGGATATCCGGTATGGGCTGCGCATGCTGGCCCGGTCGCCGGGGTTCACGGCCGTGGCGCTGATCTCGCTCAGCTTGGGCATCTGCATCGCCACGTGCGCGTACAGCGAATTGAACGGGATGCTGCGCGATCTGCCGGGGGGCGTGTCGCATCCCGATGAGTTGGTCTCGATCCAGGCCCCCTCATCCTATCCGGCCTACCAGCGCTATCGGCAGTTGGGGGACGTGTTTTCGTCCACGTTCGCTTATGTGGCGCCGGTGCCCTTTGGGGTCTCGACCGGCGGCGGCCGCACCGAGCGGACGTGGGGCCACCTGGTGACGCCCTCGTACTTCACGACCCTCGGCGTACATCCGGCGCTGGGCCGATTCTTCGACCCATCGTACGAACAACCGGGGCGTGCGCCGGCCGTGGTCCTCAGCTATCGTTTCTGGCAGGAGCATCTGGGCTCCGATCCGGCGATCGTTGGAAAATCGCTGCGCATCAACGGGTATCCATCGACCATCGTTGGCATCGGGCCGAAGGAGTTTCTCGGCGCATCGCCCGCTCTGTTTGCCGCCGACGTGTGGCTGCCGGTCACGGTGGATGCCCGCCTGACGCCGGAATTGGCGGATCATGCGCTGGAACGCCGCGACCTGACCATATTCCAGGTGGCCGGGCGGCTGCGGCCGGGCGTGACCGAAGCCGCCGCCGAGGCCGAGTTGGATGCCGTGGCGCAGCAGATGCAGCAGTCCTACGGCGAGGCCGCCAGGGACCAAAAGGGACGCCGCGTGCTACTGCTGAGCGCCGGCAAAGTCATCCCAATTCGCAAGCGGGACATGCCATTTTTCCGCGAATTCCTCATGGTGATGGGTGGCATGCTGCTGTTGATCGCCTGCGCCAATGTGGCCAACATGATGCTGGCGCGCGCGGCGGACCGGCGCCGGGAGATCGCGGTGCGCCTGGCTCTGGGAGCCGGCCGCGCGCGGCTGGTTCGCCAGTTGCTGACCGAGAGCCTGCTGGTGGCCCTGGGCGCGGCCGTACCGGCCTTCCCGTTGTGCATGTGGTCGATGCACCTGATGTCGCAATTGCGGATGCCGTTTCCCATTCCGATCGCACTCGATCTTAATCCGGACTGGCGTGCCCTACTCTTCACGTTGGCTTTGACGGTGGTCACCGGAGTGGCCTTCGGCCTGACGCCTGCATTGCAGGCCACGCGCCCCAGCCTGCTGCCCGCTCTCAAAGAGGGAGGCAACATCCAACTGCGCAAGTTTCGGCGTTTGAGCCTGCGCAACGCGCTGGTGCTCTGCCAGATGGCGGCTTCGCTGACTCTGCTGCTGCTGACCGGATATATGGGCATGGGAATACAGGGCACTTTGGGGATTCAGGAGGGCTTCAATCCCCGGAACCTTTACCTGATCTCTCTCGATCCGGTGCGGGATGGATATTCCGCGGCGCGCGCCACGGACCTCTTCGAGAAATTGCTGCGGCGCGTGGAGAGGCTTCCCGCGATCGGCGCGGCCTGCCTCACCGATACGCTGCCGGTGGCGTTGGATGGGAACAATGGCGTGATGTTTTCCACTCCCGGCGGAGGGACCGGCAATTCGCAAGAGCTTAGCTGGGCACGCAAGCATGTAGTGGGCCGCAACTACTTCGAGACGACCGGCATTAAGATACTCGCCGGGCGCGGCTTTCGCAGGGAGGATGAGGTGGAGGGCGCACAGGTGGCGATCGTCAGCGAGCATCTCGTGCGCCTGTACTGGAAAGGGCAGGACGCACTGGGGCGGCGCATCGAGGTGCGGAACGGCGAATCCTCCGGAAGCTCCATGGCCTGGCCAGGCACCATCGATCGTCGCCCCGGGATGATCGGCCAGGGCCGCCAGGGGTATGAAGTGGTGGGAGTCGTGCACGATGTGACCGAAGACATCGTGAGCGGTAAGAAACATCCGGCCATCTACTTCCCGCTGCGCGCGGCGGATTACGCGCAGCCCTCCCTGCGGGGTATGACGCTGCTGCTGCGCGGCAAGCCCGGCGTGGACGCCATCGGCGCGGTGCGCCGCGAGATCTCCACCATGGACTCCAACATTACGCCGTTCAACGCCCGCAGCATGACGGAGCATATCGCGCAGTTCATGTCCGCGTTGAAGGGCGCTTCCTGGACCTATGGCATGATCGGGGTGTTTGGGCTGATCCTGGCGTCGGTGGGTCTGGCGGGCGTGACGGCGTACTCAGTGGCGCAGCGGGGCCACGAGATCGGCATCCGGCTGGCGCTGGGCGCGCAGAAACGCGATGTGCTGGGGCTGGTGATGAAGGAAGGCGCGGTGCTGGTGACCGTGGGCGCAGCGATCGGCCTCGCCTTCGCCTGGGCCGGGATGCGCGCACTTGGGGATATGTTCGCCTGGGTGGCATCGGTGAAGGGCGCCGATCCGGTGCTGTTGGTGGGCGCGCCGTTGTTGCTGGCCGGTTTGGCCCTGCTGGCTTGCTACGTGCCGGCGCGGCGGTCCACGTGCATCGACCCGGCGACGGCGCTGCGGCAGGAGTGAGCCTTGACGCTCGACCCGGGATTATGCCATAATCTAGCTAGATTAGCTAGATAGGAGGACGATCCTTATGGAGTGGCAACTCGCGGACGCCAAGAATCGCTTTAGCGAAGTGGTGAACAAGGCGCTGGCCAAAGGCCCCCAATTCGTGCGCAGGCGCGGCGATGTGGTGGTGATCGTGGCGCGGCAAGAGTATGAGAAGCTGACGGGCAAGCGCAAGGGGTTCAAGGAATTTCTCACCGCCAAGGGGCCCTGCCTGGAGGGAGTTGACCTTAAACGCGACCGCTCTCCCATGCGGGACGTGAAACTGTGAGTGCGTTGTGAAGGTCTTGCTGGACACCTGCGCTTTGTCCGAACTGCGCCTGCCGAAACCGGACGCGGGTGTCGCGAACGCCATCCGCGATCTTGACAGCGACGATCTGTTCGTTAGCGCGATCTCGATCGGCGAGATTGTGAAAGGTGTGGCGCTGCTGCAACAGGGCCACAAGAAGCGCCTCCTCCAAAGCTGGCTGCAGACACTGGAGCGGCACTATGGCGACCGGCTTCTGCCTATCGACGTGGAAACCTGCCGCATGTGGGGAGAACTCACCGCCGCCGCGCAGAAGGCCGGCAGGACGATCCCGGCCAGCGACGGCCTGATCGCGGCCACCGCCCGCCGCCACGGCCTCTACATCATGACCCGCAACACCGCGGATTTCGAGCCTACCGGCGTGCCGCTGCTGAATCCGTGGGAGAACGCGTAGCGTGGGGCAGGCGTCCACGCCTGCGGCGGGTCTCGAGACCCGCCCCCTTTTCCCCCGCCCGGCATCCAGGCCCCGCATCAGGCCGAACCTCTTGTGGGGCGGCCAATCCTGGCCGCAGCCGCCTTTCAGGCGGCCAAGCCGGCTGAAAGCCGGCTGCGGGCAGAATTGCCCGCCCTCCGCCTGGTTTAATCGCTATTGGTGGGCCGCAGGACTGGAGTCCTGCCCCACAGCTAAACCTCCGCCTCGAATACCAACCGCAGGTACGACTTCGGCTGGAAATCGATCCGCAGCGGCACGGGCTGTACGGCGCCCTCTTCGATCCACACGCGGAATTCGGTTTCCTTCCCGCCCGCTTCGCGCCTGACTTTCCCGGACACACGCACCACTCCCGCACTCGCGCCGATAACCCCCTTCTCGTGAAAAAAGCCGGCGGCCTTCGGATCGGCCGCGCGCCGCACCCATAGCCGGTACAACCGTCCGCTGTAAACGTATTGGCTCTCGCCGCGCCCGGGAGTGCGCAAAGCGTCCGCCAGCGCGTGCAGAAAAGGCGCCGGAATCGGACCGCTGGCGCGAAACTCGGGCGGCTTCTTCGGCGCAGTGGAAAGCGCCTGCTCGGCGCGCGCCCACAATTCGGTGCGGCGGTCGGCCGAAAGCCTGGCGGGTCCCATGAAATGCGCGGTGGCGGTTTCCACTTGGCCGCCCGCGATACGCCCCTGGATGGCGGTGTACGCGGCTTCGGTGGCGTTCGAGTGCAGTGCCTTGCGCGCCTCTTCGGCGCTCTCCTCCGCCGATGCGGTCATCACGCCGAAGTAGTTCGACTCGCGGGTGGCGTCATCGTCGCCATGGCAAGTCTCCCGGATGAAGCCCAGCCGGTTCAATCCGGCGGCGCGCTCCGGGCTAGAGTAACCGGTGAATTCCAGCAACCGGACCAGCCCGGCTGGATCGCGCCATTCGCGCCACACCACGTTGCCGCCGCCCACGCCGGACCGCCGCAAAATGGGCAGCGACAAGACCAGCACTTGGGCGTCGGCGCGATACCGCCGCTCCCTGCGCAAGTCTCCCGGATCCGCACCGCCGCGCCGCACTACGGGTGGCAGGAAAGCCCAGGCCAACATCCTCGCGATCGCGCGCCTGGTCATATTTCGTTGCCCCTTCCGATTGCTAAGCAGCCGGACAGCCCCCAGCTACATCATAGACCTTCCATGCTCACCGTGCCGCGCGCGAAACAGCGCCAGGCGCGCCCGCCTACCGGCTGACGAACGGGCTCCCTTTAATCGCGTACCGCAGCGGCCAATCCGCGCACTGCCGGATGCCGATGCGCGGCGTGACCAAGATCTCGAACGGCTGCTCGTCCGTTGGCGTGCGCACGGTGAGTGGGCCGCGCGTCACGTCCGCGCCGTTCTGCGCGCGCGTGATGCCCAGCGCCAGCGTGAGACGTCCCGGCCCGGACGTCAAATCGCGCAGCGTGTGCGCGGCCGGGCGGCGGCGCTGCATGGTTTCAATCCCGGCCACCGGTTCCAGTGCGCGGATCAGCACGCAGCCCGGCTGTCCATCCGGTTCCGCCACCAGATTCAGGCACTCGTACATTCCATAGATGAAATACACGTAGGCGTGCCCCGGCGGTCCGAAGATCACGCGCGTGCGATTCGTGATCCCGCGTGCGGAGTGCGCCGCCAGATCGTCGCCGCCGAGATAGGCTTCCGTCTCCACGATCCTGCCGGACGTTTCGCCATGCACCACGATCTTGCCCAGCAGACCGCGCGCGACTTCGATGGTGGGACGCGCGTAGAAACCGCGTTTCAAGATCATGTTACCGGTTCACCACTCCGCCGGCCATCTGTGCGGCGATGAGCTGGCGGGCCTCGGAGCGCAAGCCGGGCCACCGCCAACCGAACACCGCGGCCGCCGCCATGCACACAATCCCGCCTCCGGCCACGGTCGCAGGCACGCCCCAGCGTGCCGCCGTCACGCCGCTGAGCACCGCGCCGAGCGGCGCCATGCCCATGAACATCATCGAATAGACCGACATCACGCGCCCGCGCAGGTGGTCCGGCGACATGGTCTGAATCAACGTGTTGGACGATCCCATCTCCACCATCATGGCGAAGCCCACCGGCAACAGCAGCGCGCACGATACCCAGAACGAGCGCGAAACCGCGAACGCAATGAGCGATACGCCGAACGCGCCTGCCGCGATTGCCACCCAGCGCCCCAAGCCCGTGACGGTTTGGCGCGACGCCAGCAGCAACGCGCCGGCCAGCGCGCCCACGCCCGACGCGCCCATCAGGATGCCCAGCCCTTTGGCGCCGCCGTGCAGGATCCGGTCCGCCACAATCGGCATCAGCACCGCGAAAGGCATGCCCGTCAGGCTCACCACTCCCAGCAGGATCATCAGGTGGTGAATGGGCGCATGGCCGATTACGAACCGGAACCCTTCGATCACGTCCGCCAGCGGCGACCCAGCCTGCCTCGCCGTCTTGTACTCCGCCACCGTCATCAGCAGCAGCCCGGCGATCACCGCGACATAGCTCACCCCATTGGCGAAGAAGCACCAGCCTTCGCCGATGGCCGCTACCAGGATGCCCGCCACCGCCGGCCCCACCACGCGCGAGGCATTGAACATCGATGAGTTCAATGCGATCGCGTTGATCAGGTCTTCGCGGCCCACCATCTCCACGAAAAAAGCCTGCCGCGCGGGGATGTCGAAGGCGTTCACCACGCCCAGCAGCGCCGAGAGAACGAAGATGTGCCAGATGTGTACAGTGTGCGTGAGAGTCAGGCCCGCCAGCGCGAGCGCCAACAGCATCGATGCAGTCTGCGTGCCGATCACCACGCGCCGGCGCCGGAAGCGGTCGGCCACAATGCCGCCCACCGGCGCCATCAGGAACACCGGAATCTGGTTCGCAAAACTCACCAGGCCGAGCTGCACCGACGACCCGGTCAGCCTGTAGACCAGCCACGCCTGCGCCACGTTCTGCATCCAGGTGCCGATCAGCGAAATCAACTGCCCGCCGAAGAACAATTGGAAGTTGCGATACCGCAGCGCGCGCAGCGTGACGGGCAGTGTCAATTTAGCGAACCCTCGCGGTGTGCCATTGGAATTACTATGGTAAGTGACAGCCCGATGCCTCTGGTTCCGCCATATATCGAATCGCTGCGTCCGTACGAGCCCGGCCGGTCGATCGACGAAGTGCGCCGCGAATACGGATTAGAGAACATATCGAAACTGGCGTCCAACGAGAATCCCCTGGGGCCCTCGCCGCTGGCGGTGGAGGCTATCCGGCGGCAGTTGAGCGGCTTGAATCTCTATCCCAACGGCGGCCTGGACTTGCGCCGCACGCTGGCCGAAAAATTCGACCTGAAGCCCGAGAACGTAATCGCGGGCAGCGGCTCGGAAGGCATCATGTCCGGCATCATCAGGACCTTCCTCTGTGATGATGACGAAGTCCTGACCACGGATGCAGCTTTCATCGGCTTCCAGGTGCTGGCGCGCTCCCGCGGCGTCAAATACCGCACCGTGCCCTATCGCGACTGGCACTACGATCTGCCGGCGCTGGCCGGGCAGATTACGGAGAATACCAAGATCGTCTATCTGGCGAATCCCAATAATCCGACAGGCACCATCTTCACCAGGCACGAATTCGACAGCTTCTACCGGCACGTGCCGGAACGCGTGCTGATCATTCTGGACGAGGCTTACTTCGAATACGCCAAGGACAATCCGCGCTATCCGGACTCGATGCATTACCGCTACGACAACGTGATCACGCTGCGCACGTTCTCGAAAATTTACGGCCTGGCCGGCATTCGCATCGGTTACGGGTTCGCGCACGAGGATCTGATCGGGAATCTGCTGAAGGTGAAGCTGCCGTTCGAGCCCAGCACGCTGGCGCAGGCCGCGGGCATCGGCGCGCTGGCGGACAAGGAATTCCTGCACCGGTCGCTCGAGCTGAACGCGCGCGGGCTGCGGCTGCTGACGGACGCGTTTCGCGGGATGGGCCTGGAAGTGGTTCCTTCCGACGCCAACTTCGTGATGCTGCCGCTCGGAAGCGCGGAGGAAGCGCGCTCGTTGACGGAAGGGCTGCTGCGGGAAGGTGTGATCGTGCGGCCGCTGAAAGGCTTTGGGTTGCCGCAATGTATTCGGATATCGACGGGCACCGACGAGGAGAATGCGCGGTGCGTGCAGATGGTGGGGGAGCAACTATGCAAACGCTAACGGAATCGCCGGCCGGAATCCAGGCGGATTTTCTGCCTCTGAATGGCACGGACTATGTTGAATTCCATGTGGGCAATGCCAAGCAGGCGGCGCACTTTTACCGGTCGGCGTTCGGTATGCGGCTGACGGCTTATCGCGGGCCGGAAACGGGCACGCGCGATTGCGCCTCGTGGCTGGTGGAGCAGGGCAAGATCCGGCTGGTGTTCACTACCACGCTCAAGCCGGATCATCCGGTGGCCGAGCACGTGCGCTTGCACGGCGATGGCGTACGGGATATCGCGCTATGGGTGGACGATGCGGATTCGGCTTTCCGCGAGACGACCGGGCGCGGCGCCGGGGAAGTGCGGGAGCCGGAGACATTGCGCGACGAGCATGGCGAAGTGCGTATTGCAGCGATCGCCACTTACGGCGATACGATCCACTCTTTCGTGGAACGTCGGAACTATCGCGGCGTCTTCCTGCCTGGCTTCGTGCCGGTGGGGGAGACCGACATCGTGGCGCGGCCGGTAGGCCTGAAGTACATCGATCATATGGTGGGCAACGTCGGCTGGGGCGCGATGAACACCTGGGTGGATTTCTATCGCGACGTGATGGGCTTCCGTCTGTATCAGCATTTCGACGACAAGGACATCAGCACGGAGTATTCGGCGCTGATGTCGAAGGTGATGGCCAACGGCAACGATCGGGTGAAATTTCCGATTAACGAGCCTGCCGAGGGAAAGCGCAGGTCGCAGATCGAAGAGTATCTGGATTTCTATCATGGGCCGGGCGTGCAGCATATCGCCATGGCGACGGATAACATCATCGATACGGTGACCCGGCTGCGCGATCAGGGCATCGAGTTCCTGCGGGTTCCGTCGACTTACTATGACGATCTGACCGCCCGCACCGGGCCAATCGACGAACCTATCGACCGCTTGAAAGACCTGGGCATTCTGGTGGATCGCGATGACGAAGGTTACATGCTGCAGATCTTCACCAAGCCTGTCGAAGACCGGCCGACGTTGTTCTACGAAGTGATCCAGCGCAAAGGCAGCCGCAGTTTCGGCAAGGGCAATTTCAAGGCGCTGTTCGAAGCGTTGGAGCGGGAGCAGGCGCGGCGCGGGAATTTGTAGCTCATTGTGGGGCAGGACTCCAGTCCTGCGGCCGGCGTCCACGCCGGCCTGTGCGCAAGGAGCGGGTCCTGGAGGACCCGCGCAGACCTGGAGGTCCGCCCCACATTAATCCAACTTATAAATCGTCAGTCCCGAGAGCAGCTTCGGATAAAAATCGGTGGATTTCTGCGGCATCACGCCGCCGCCGAATGAGATGCGCGCCACTTCCTCCACCGAAACCGGCTTGAGCAGGAACGCGACTAGCGCCGCGCCGCTACGGGCCGCCTCCAGCGCCGCATCCAGACCGCGCACGTAGCGCAGGTTCTTCTCTTCGCGCACCGCCTCTTCGCCGATGCCCAGCAGGCGCAGCAGCCTTTCGTGCAGGACGCGCACATCCAACTGGCCGGCGGAATCGCGCGCTTCAATCTGGTACAGCCGGCTGCCCATGGCCGCGCCGACGATGGTGCGGCCGGGCGAATCCGTCCACGCTCGCTGCAGCGCTTCCGCGCCGGGGATCTGCGCCACTTCGAAGCCGGCGGCCACTTGCCGGATGAACTCGCCCGCATCGAATCCAGCCACGCCGCTCACCAGCCGGTGCGTCGCCAGGATCTTCAGCCCTGGCGAATGCATGTTCACGAATGTCATCATGACGCGATCCGCGCCCGCGAGATCGGGATTCTCGTGGTGGAACGCCAGCGCCGTTTCATAGCGATGGTGCCCGTCGGCGATCAGCAGCTTCTTATCCGCCATCAGTTCGCGGATGCGCGCGATGCGGGCGGCGTCCGCGATCTTCCAGAACGAATGCCGATCGCCGTACTCGTCGGTCACATCGCCCGTGGGCGGCGCTTGCGCGGCCTCGTCCAGCAGCCGGTCGATCTCGCCGGCGGGGTCGGGATACAGCATGAAGAGCTGCCCGAAATGCGCGTGCGTGTGGCGCAGCAATTCGAGGCGGTCTTTCTTCGGGCCGGAAAGCGTCTGCTCATGCCGGTGGACCACGCCCGCGGAATATTCTTCCACCGCGCCGAGGCCGATAAAGCCCTTGCGCACCAGCCGTTCGCCCGAATCGGGCATGGTGAACTCCTGGAAGTAGGCGTAGAGCGCCGGCTCGGTGTCGCGCGCCAGGATGCCCTCCGCGGTCCAGTCTTTCAGGTGCTGCGCGGCGCGCGTGTAGACGTTGTCGCTGTCGGAGTCGGATTCGTGGCGTTCGCCCAGAATGATGCGCACCAAGTTGTAGGGACTCGATTGCAGATAACGCTGCCGCATCTCCGGCGAGATTTTGTCGTAAGGCTGGGTCACCAGATTCCGGAGCGTGCCCGCCTGGGCGGTGTAGCGGTAGGGCTGAAAAGGAAAAATGTTAGCCATGCGGATAGAGGAATCTTCAGGATAACAGACGGGGATTCCGGCCACGAGCCCGTCGGTTCACGGGCGGCGCCTAACAGTTTTGGGGACCCTGTCCGATAGAAACCGCTCCCTGACGGTCGCGGCTCGGTAAGCCGTGCGCGATCAACGCGGGCATTACCGAGCCGCGACCGTCAGGGAGCGGTTTCCCCAAAACTGTTAGCACCCAGTCCACGCGAGTGGCGCCTAAGCTGCGAGGCAAGCGACGTAGGCACCCACAAGTGCAGTCCAAATTCAGGCCGGTTTCAGCACCCGGATCCGCCGGGTCCGCCCTCGTAGAAATAGACGGTCCAACCGGAAGAAGTGCTGGAATAGGGGCCCGAAATGCTGTAACACTTCGGCGATGGGTCCTGGGGGGTGAGAGTGTCCCAGATGCCCGCCGCCGAGGTATTCAGGTAGAACAAGTTTCGCTGGTAGGCTGCATAGCCGAAGCCCGTGGTGGACCAATCGCCACTGCCTTCGGCGGGCCACAACGTGGTTCCCACGCCCTCGGTGCCGTATTCGATTTCGGTGGCATGGCTGGCAAGCTGGCCGCCGTGATAAACCGACCCGGGGTAGTAACCAATCCACGTGCCTTGAATGGCTAGCCACCAGTTACTCTCGTATAAGTAATACTCGGCCGTGAATTCGTATTGCGCGCCGCCGAAGGCGCTGTAGTTTGAGAACCCGGCTCCCAAGTCTCCATTGTCGGCGACCTGGACGAACGCCGCGCAGTCGAGGTTATAGCAACCCGTCGTGTTGTAGCCGTCCGCCGTCCAATAGATGAACAGCCGGGAACTCTGGCTGCCATATTTGGAGGGATAGTTCTGCCATCCTACTTCGGCGGTCTGTTCTCCGGGCAGCCCTGTGCCGCTACCTCCGACGTACCACTCTTGCGAGAGCGAAAAAACCTCGCCGGCGGACGTATTCACATAGGGACTCCAGAGGTTCAAATTGGAATTACCTCCCAAATTGTTGACGTTCTGGTACGTGAAGGAGTACTTATGAGTAGCTGCAACCTGGGGATTCGCCAGGTCGGATCCGGGGGCCCTGCCGGCGCCATTGGGGCCTTTCTGGAAAAACTGCTGCAGGGTTGGAAAGCGGGTCATCTCATCGAGCGTGAGGCGGCGCATGGGAATCGTGCCTGCCTCACAAGCCACGGAGTTGCCGAATTCATCGAACGGCTTTGCGGGATCCAGTTGCGAGGCGGATTTGGGCGCCGCCGCATCGTTGCCCGGGCTCGATAGTGGAGCGAGCATCGACTGCGGGGGCTGCGGCGCGATGCTCTTGAGACCGAGAATCCGGACCGTCGGCTGCTGCTCCACAGGGATGCAATCGAACTGGCTGGAATCCAGCACAAAGCTATGGTTCACCTGAGCGCCCTGATACATGGTGAGGATATGCTGGCGCATGGTTTCAAAGGCTGCGGCATCCTGCACCTGGTTTGCGTGCAGGCCGACGTAATCCGTGGAGCTTGCCGACTGAGTGCTGGCGAGGAAGTCTTTGAACGGAACGAACTGTTGTGGTAATGTTTGGGCATTCATGGGCACGGTCACGGCGACCAGCGCGCACATTGAGCCGAGAACGGCCCTCTGCAGAATGCCCGCTATGTTAGCGGACTGAACGGGCCTAGACGTTTTGATCTTCACTGTGTTACTCCTCTTCGATAATTGGAATGGCTTCACAAGCCAAACAGGTACATAGTGAAGAATCCTTCCGCGACATTTCATCCGGGCGTCGCGAAACATTCGTAGTTGCGGGCGGGAATGCGAGTCCCGCGCAGGCTTCGAGCCAATGCCACTTAGTTTTCTCGTGGCAGGGGGGGCGGGATTTATCCCGCGCGGGGCTTTAGGCCCGCACCTCGCAAATCGACACGTTGGCGACGTCTACGCCGGCCTGCGTGAATCCGTCTCTAGGGGTGATTTCGCTACGCGCAGAGCGGTTCCTGGAGGACCCGCGCAGGACTGGAGTCCTGCCCCACTTTGGCATTGACATTGGACTGCGAGCCCGCCCCACTTCTTTGATAGACTGAAACGGCATGAAGCCACTAGCCCTGTTGCTTACCCTCGCATTCGTTTGCGTACTGCCCGCCGCCTCAGTCAACCACTCCGCGGAAGTCGCGCGCTCCGTGACCATCTACCGCGATACCTACGGCGTGCCGCACATCTACGGACCCACCGACGCCAGTTGCGTCTTCGGCTACGCTTACGCGCAGGCCGAGGACAATTTCTGGCAGATCGAGGACAGCTACCTGCGCGCGCTGGGACGGGCGTCCGAAATCTACGGGAAGAAGACCCTGGACGACGACCTGGTAATCCGCACGCTGGAGATCCCCCGCTTGGCGAAGTCGGAGTATGAGCACACGGCGGCGCCGGTTCGCGCTTTGCTGGACGCGTTCGCGGAGGGCATCAACTACTATCTGGAGCGCCATCCGCAAGTGCATCCGCGGCTGATCGCGCACTTCGAGCCGTGGCACATGCTGGCCTTCAACCGCTACGCGCTCTACTACCTGTTCCTCTATGGCGAAACCGGCATCCCCAAGGAAGACACTCTGAAAATGGAGGACCAGCAAGGCTCCAACATGTGGGCCATCCGCCCATCGAAAAGCGCCACCGGCGACGCCATGCTGTTCATCAATCCGCACCAGCCATTCTTCGGCGCCGGCCAATGGTATGAGGGGCACGTGCACAGCGACACGGGCTGGGACATGACGGGCGCGTCGTTTTTCGGCTCGGGCTTTCCGACTATCGGCCACAACGAACACCTGGGCTGGAGCCACACCGTGAACAAGCCGGACGTTTTCGACGTCTGGGAAGAGACTTTCGACAAGCCCGGCGATCCGCTGGCCTATCGCTACGATGGCGGCTATCGCGAAGCCACCGCGTGGACCGATTCCATCACCGTCAAAACGGACGAGGGGCCCGTCACCCGCAGTTACAAAATGATGAAGACCCATCATGGGCCGGTGGTCGCCGAGCGCAACGGGAAGCGGTTGTCCGTGCGGTTCGCGCGCTTCGAGGAAGGCGGCCAGATCGTCGAATGGTATCAGATGTCGAAATCGAGCAACCTGGCCGAGTTCCGCGCCGCGATGTCGCCTCTGGCCGTGCCGATGTTCAATGCCATGTATGCCGACGATGCCGGCAATATCTTCTACCTGTACAACGGCGCAGTGCCCCGCCGGTCTCTGGCGTTCGACTGGTCGAAGCCGGTGGATGGCAGCACGCCGGAAACCGAGTGGCATGGCTTCCACACCATCGACGAACTGCCGCAAGTGCTGAATCCGAAGTCCGGGTTCGTGCAGAACTGCAATTCCACGCCGTTCGCCACCACCGTCGAGGGAAACCCGGATCCGGCGGAATATCCAAAGTATATGGTGGGTGAAACCGACACAGCACGCGCCCGAATTTCCCGGCGTATTCTTTGGAACAAGGAAAAATTTACCTTCGACGATTGGGCGCGGGCGGCGTTCGATACCTACGTAATCGAGGCGGAGACGCAGATTCCCCGGCTGGCCGAACGCTGGGAGGCGTTGCGGCAGTCCGACGCGCCGCGCGCCGCTAAACTGGCGCGCCCGATTGCCGAGCTGCAAGCCTGGGACCATATTGGCACTGACTCGTCGGTACCTATGACGCTGTTCTCGCTCTGGTTCTGGAAGCAGGACCGGGATGCCAAGGCCAGGCAGGACCCCCTTGGAACGCTCGAGGGGATCGTGGCGGATCTGGAGAAAGACTTCGGCACATGGGAGGTGCCGTGGGGCGAAATCAACCGCCTGCAACGCGCGCAATCGGGTGGTGAAGAACCATTTAGCGATGCGCGAGAGAGTTTGCCGGTGCCCGGCGGTCCGGGGCCGGTGGGGATTGTGTTCAATTTCTACGCGCGCCCGGAGAAGGGCCAGAAGGAACGCTTCGGGGTAGCCGGCCATTCGTTCGTCAGCGTGGTGGACTTCGGGCCGAAGGTGGAGGCTAAATCCATTCTCGTGTTTGGGGAGAGCGCCGATCCCAAGTCGCCGCACTATTTCGATCAGGCCCAGCTTTACGCGAATCGGCAATTCAAGCCGGCTTGGTTCGACTTGGCGGATATACGGTTGCACGCCGAGCGGACGTATCATCCAGGAGAGTAAGTGCGGCCCCTGGTAGTGGCAATAAACGTGCTCACACGTCGCCGGTATGGCAGCGGTGGCGAGTGCGGCGGCGGGTGCGGCAGGTACTGGGAGGGCGGCCGGTTACGTCTGGGAAGACCCCGGCGACTCGATCATGATCCAGGTCAGCCTGGATCTGGTGGAGCGATTGGGCGCGGAAGTACAGCGGGGCTTGGGCGCCGGGCCGCGCGGCAATGAAATCGGCGGTCTCCTGCTGGGCCGGGCGCTGCCTGGTTACCGGCGGGCGGTCCTGATCGAGGACTTCGAGCCGATGCCATGCGAACACCTGCGTGGCGCTTCTTACACACTCTCTCCGAAGGATAGGCGGCTGCTGGGTACCCGTCTGGGGCGGCGCGCACCGCGGCAGGTGGTGGGCTATTTCCGCAGCCACACGCGTCCGGGCATGTATTTGGATCAGGACGATTTCGCGGTCTTCGGCCACTATTTTTCGGATGCCTCGCAAGTGTTTCTGCTGGTACGGCCTTCCACGGAAGGTCCGGCGATGGGCGGGTTCTTCTTCTGGGAGGATGGGGACGTTAACCGGCGCGCGACTTACCGCCAGTTTCCGTTCGACTGCGCGCGGCTGATGACGGGCACTTACCCGATCGCGGGCGAACAGCCCGTCGTCGCGCAGGCGCCGCGTCCCGGACCCGTGCCCGTACCGGTGTTGGTTCCGAAGACCGAGGCGCAGGCGCGGCGCAGGCTGCCATCGCTTCCATGGCTGGTAGTGCCGGTAATCGCGGTTCTGTTTCTCATAGCGGGTCTGTTTGTATCGGAAAATCAGACGCCGGCCCGCGAGTCGGCCGTGGTCAAATCCAGCCCGCCCGTGGAGCCTTTGCTGCCGGAGCCGGTTCCGCATCAGGCGGCCGTAGCTCCCCAGGCGGCGGTGATTCAGCCCCCGCCGGTTGCGGAGCCGGAACCGGTGGCGACTCCAAAGCTGGTGGTTCCCAAGTCGAAGTCCGCCAAAAAGGTCTTGCCGAAATTGACCGCGCCCCCGCCGGTCAGGGTCGCACGGGCGCCAGTTCGCGAAATCGAGCCGCCGCCGGCGTTGACCGCTCCGATCGACAGAGTTGAGCCGAAGCTGGATGCCGTCTTGCCCGCGCACGTGAGTGCCGCGCCTCCGCCCGAGGCCGAAGTGAGCTACGATCCTCCGCACCCCGGTGTTTTCCGGCGCGCGCTGCATAAGATCGAGGGCACCGAGGGCGAATCGGGTGCTTTTGTGCCGCCGAGTCCCACCCGGAAGGTCGCACCAGTGAAGCCGGCGGACGCCGGCTTCCAAACGCGCCTGGTGGACGTTAAGGTACTTATCGATGAGTCCGGCAACGTGACCCGCGCGCAGATATTGACGAAGGGCAGTGACCTGGCCGCCGCGGCATTGGCCGCCGCCCGCCAATGGCAGTTCACCCCGGCCCGCAAACACGATAAGCCCGTGGCCAGCGAGATGGTGCTGCATTTCCGCTTTTAGCCGGTCAGGCCTGCACCCAGCGGCGGGCCTTCATTTCAAATCGGGGAAGACTCCCTGGCGGAACCAATGCGACCGGTATCCGCAAGGCGAAGGCGTTGGTCAACGCCGCTTCCAGCCGGTGCGTGAGCGTGGAGTCGTGGGCGTGCGCCGGCGCAGCTTCTACTTGAATGCTTAGTTCGGGGAGTGTGCGGTGGTTTTGTATTTCTACGCGGAACTCACGCACCGCATCGAAGCCGCGCACAATGTTTTCTACGGCGCTGGGATACACGTTTACGCCGCGTACGACTAACATATCGTCGGTGCGGCCGAGGATCCCGCCGTTGAGGGCCAGGTCCTGAGTGCCGCATTCACAGCGCTCCTCCGCTGCGGCTTGTACGATGTCACTGGTGCGATACCGTATCAGCGGCGATCCGAGCCGTCCGAGATTAGTGAGCACCAACTCGCCGGTTACTCCGCGTGCGATTGGCAGGCCAGTCAAGGGATCGATCACTTCGGCAATGTAAGAGTCCTCGATCGCGTGCAGCACGCCAGGGCGTTTCGGACAGCCGTAACTCACGGGGCCAATCTCAGTCATGCCATGATGATCCACCACGCGCGCGCCGTTCCATAGTTTCGCGATGTGGGTGCGTATGGCGGGCACGCTGCCGCCCGGCTCTCCGGCTACGATCAAGGTGCGCACCTTGGATGCGCCCAGATCGATATTCTCCTCGGCGGCCACTTCCGCCAACCGGATGGCATAGGTGGGCGTGCAGCACAGCACCGTGGCCGAGGTTTCGACGATCGTGCGCAAGCGCGCGGCGCTGCGCATGCCGCCGCCGGGAATGGCGAGGCAGCCCACGCGCGTGGCGGCTTCGAATCCGACCCAGAATCCGAGGAACGGCCCGAAGGAGAAAGCGAAGAAGATCCGGTCGCCGGGGCCGACGCCGGCTGCTTGGTACACGCGCGTCCAGTTGCCGATCATCCAGTCCCAACTTTCCGGTGTGTCCAGCCAGCGCATGGGGGTGCCGGTGGTGGTGGCGCTCGTTTGGCAAAAACGGGTGTAGCGATCCAGGGGATAAGTCAGATTGGAGCCGTAGGGCGGATGCGCGATTTGATCGTCGATCAGCTCTTGCTTCAGCGTAAACGGCAGGCTGGCCAAGTCCGCGTCCTGGCTGGCGCCGCGCAGCTTGGCGGAGTAAAAGGGATTATTGCCGAGAACCGCCGCGAGCAGATCGCGGAGCTTGCCTACCTGCATGACTCTATAACTTCTCCGGCGGCCAGCGGCTTGCCATGCGGAAGCGGAGCGGGAACCGCCGCGAACTTGGCCACCGCGTCGAAGAGCGGACGAAAGTCGCGGAACAGGTTGCCCATCAGGCAGTCCGTCATGTCGCCCTTAAGCTCCGGAAACTCGGTGATAAACACGCGGAAGCTGAACACCTGGTTATAGAACGCGTAGACTAGTTTGCGCATGGCTTCGACGCCTTCGCAGACCTGCGCTCCATACGCGGCGAAGCGGGACGCGGAAACGTCGCCGGCGGCGAGCGCCGCGTCCACGGCGTCCGCGGCGAGTTCCCCGCTGCGCAGCGCCAGCAACACGCCGGACGAAAACACGGGGTCCAGGAAGCCGAATGCGTCGCCGGCCAGGACGAGTCCGTCGGCCGCGCAATGGCGGGACCGATAGGAATACTCGCCAGTGACGCGATAGGGTCCGAATTGTTGGCCGGCCGCCAGATGCTTTTCGATCCAGGCGTTCTTCTTGACTTCGCGGTGAAAGATCGCGGCTAGGTCGTGCCTATCTTTGTAGAGGTAGTCTTTCTCGGCCACCACGCCCACACTGACTATGTCGCCGGCCAGGGGAATGTACCAGAACCAGCCTTTTTCGGGCACGTAAGCTACCGTGGTCGCACCTTCATCGATTCCCGGGTCGCGCAGTGCGCCTTTGTAGTAAGTCCAGACGGCGATCTTATTCAGCACTGGATCGCGGACTTTCCAGCCGTTGCGTGTGACGGCGAAGGCGTCCCGTCCCGTGGCGTCGATGGTCATCGGCGCGTGGAACTCCCGCGCCGCGCCATCCTTAGTAACCCCCTTCACTCCGGTGACCGCGCCACTCGGCTGCATCAGCTCGCGGACCGTTATCTCTTCGATTACCTCCGCGCCCTTCTCGCGGGCATTGTCGAGCAGCAACTGGTCGAACTCGCTGCGTAAGACCTGCCAGGTCGCGGAGGCTTCATGCGCGAGCTGTTGCGAAAAATAGAACGGTACGGAAGCGCGTCCGCTGGCGCCCACGAACTGCACGCTATGCTTTCGCGTGAAATGCGAAGCCTTCAGGCGGTCCAGCACGCCGATCCGTTCCAGCGTGAAGTACCCGTAAGGCAGCAATGACTCGCCGATGTGATAGCGCGGGAACTTTTCCTTTTCCAGCACTACCACGCGCCGGCCTTTAGCGGCCAGCACGGCCGCGGCCGTAGAGCCGGCTGGGCCGCCGCCAATTATTATGGCATCGTAGGAGTTGCCGTTCCGCATATATCCTTATGCGATGAGCGCCAACTTGTGTTCAGGCAGGAAGAACTCGTAAAGCAGCCGGTCGACCTGCAACAAACCATCGCGCGTCAGACGTAAGCTGTCCGCGTCCGTAGTGAGGAAGCCCCGGTCACGCAATATGCCGAAAGGCACGGCAAACCGGTCTTGAATCCGCACGCCAAACTTATCCTCAAAGTAGCGATTGTGAACGTGCCCCAGCTTCATCTGCAGAATCAGCTCGCGAATGAGGCGCTCTTCCGCGGTGAGAGTGAACGCACGGTAAATCGGAAGAGCGCCGCGGCGCAATTTGTCCGAATAGGTTTCGAATTCGTGCTCATTCTGGAAATGAGTGCCCTGCACGTGCGAGAAGGAGGCGACGCCTAGTCCGACCATGTCCGCTCCGGACCACAGGAGGTCGGTGTAGACGAAGCGCTGCTTCGCGGGGTTCTTAACCGCGGTGTAAGCGCTGCGCACTGTGTAGCCCGCGTTTTCCAATTCGGCAAAAGCATAACCGACCCAGTCCCGCTTGGTCTTCCAGGTGGCCACGGGAGCGACCGACTGCCCCGTGACTTTCATCTCCTTGAAGATGGTGGTGTTGTAGGGGACTTCCATCTGGTAGATGGTGACGCTGTCGGGGTCCAATTCAATGGTTTTGCGCACGCATTCGCGCCAGTTCTCCGTAGTTTCACCTACCATGCCGGCGATGAGATCGATATTGATTTGGGGGAAGCCGATGGAGCGGGCGAAGTTGTAGGCGGGTCCGATCTCTTTCGACGTATGCGCGCGGCCATTGATCTTCAGGATATCGTCGTCAAAGTTTTCGATACCCAGGCTCAGGCGCGTGACGCCCAGATCCTTAATCACCTGAAGCTTACCTTCTGTAAGAGTTCCAGGTTCGCATTCGAAGGCGATTTCCTCGGCTTCATCCCACGGCAGCAGACGCTTCATACGTTCTACGAGACTGGAGAGCTGACGCGAGGAAATATAAGACGGTGTGCCTCCCCCAAAGTAGATGAACTTCGGCTTACGGCCGCCGATGAAGGATTTTTCGGAGTAAAGAGTCAGTTCCTGAATGGCTGTATCCAGATAGCCTTCCACTTCGGCCGCGTTTTTGTCGGTATAGACTTTGAAGTAACAAAAGTGACAACGCTTGCGGCAAAAGGGGATGTGGAGGTAGATGCCCAGCGGAGTGTTGGGCGCCGGGGGGCGGTCCAGCGCGGCGAAGACGTTGCCAACCTGGGCCGGGCTCCAGAAGGAGTACGGGGGATAGTTGGAGACGAAATAGCTACCGCCGGTGGTTTGTTCGGTTTCGGTTTCAGTTAGCATCCGGTTATTATTCAGTATAACGCCGTGGCGGCCTACGAGGCCGCCGCAGGCTGCGAGTCTGCCCCACTAGAACAGGAACTTGAGACCCAGTTGCAGGCGGCGCGGATTGCCGGCCGAGAGAATCTGACCGAACGTGGGTGAGCCGATGAAATTATCCGGCAGGCTGAAGTTTGTGTGATTCAGCACGTTAAACCCTTCCACGCGAAATTGCACGGTGGCGCGCTCGCGAATGACGGTGTTTTTGACGAGCGATAGATCCACGGTGGCCGAGCCCGGGCCTGTGACCGTATTGCGGCCGGAGTTGCCGAACTCGCCGTAAGGCGGAATCGCGAAAGCCGCCGTATTGAACCACTCGTTCGCGCTCGGGTTGGAAAGCTTGGGATTTCCGACTACGTTCGGCCGGTCGTTGGCGCCGAAGCCCAAGCTATCGATGCCCGTATTGCTGTTATCGTCATCCGCCAGCAGCGCGACGGTGAACGGCTGGCCGGTTTGAAACTGCAGAATGCCGAACGTCTGCCAACCTTTCAGCCAGCGGGAGCTATTGCCGAAAGGGAGATCATAGCCGTAGCTAGCCACGAAGCGCTGGCGGACATCGAAGTTGGAAAGCCCCCGCTCGGCGCGCAGATCGTAACTGTCCTGCGGAAAATTTGGATCGCCCGCACTCGAAAAGAAACTGGAACCGTTGTCGATGGATTTCGAGAAAGTGTATGACGCCAGCAGCGACAGTCCAAAACTCATGCGCTGTTCGAAGCGCGCCTGCAGGCTGTGGTAGATGGAATTGCGGTTGGACTCCAGCAGGTCGATATCGGCGAACTGCGGCAGAGGCCGCTCAAAATACGGGTTTGTCGAGGGCGCCGGCTGGTTGGCGTCGCGCGCGCCGATCAGGCCGGTCCCTTTCGAACCGACATAGCCGATTTCGAACATGCGGTTGCCGCCCAGAGACCGCTCGATGTTGAAGTTCCACTGCTGTATATAAGGCGTGCGCAGATCGCGCTGGAAGGCCAGGGCGGAAGGCGGGTAGGGCAACGGAAAGTTACTCGGGAACGGGTTGGAGAGCAGCAACGGAGCCGTGGCGCTGAGCGGGTAGTACACGTTGAAATTGAAATAAGGCGGGCTGAAATAGAGGCCCTCGCCGGGAGCCAGCGACGACTGATCGTAGTAGATGCCGTAGCCCCCGCGGAACACGGTGCGCAGCGACGCGCCCGGCGTCCAGGCGAAGCCTAGCCGCGGGGCGAAATTATTGCGGTCCGGAAGGTAGCCGGAGCGCGGCATGCCATCGGTGCCCACCGGCACCAGCGTCTGGGTGTCCGAATCGTATAGGTCGGCGTGATTTTGCGCGTCCACGGCGGGCGAATTGTATTCGTAGCGTAGGCCCAGAATGAGTGTAAGATTGGGGCGCACGCGCCAGGTGTCATTGGCGAAGAAGTTATAGCTATAAGTGCGCAGATGCTCCGGATTGTTGAGTGTGGCGACGCCGGAGTCGGTGGGAAGGCCCAGCAGCAACTCCTCCAGCGGATTGCCGATGAGCAAGCCCGTGAAATCGAGGAAGCCACGGGACTCGATGTCGCGGTAAGCGTTTTGCTGCGTAATGCGATAATCCACGCCGAACTTCGCCTGATGGCGGCCATGCACCCAGGTCAGGTTGTCGTTCAACTGATAGACATTCGTGGTGGCGTGCTGCGGGTTGTTGGACTCGTCGCCGAGCGGCGAAAATCCAGTGACCGAGATGGAGCTGAGTCCGAAATCGCGCGGATTGGTGGAAATCGTCGGCAATCCCACCTGGCTGTTCACGTTCTGCGCGATGTCCTGCTGATAAACGCCCTCCGAGACACGGTCGAATCCGGCGCGGAATTCGTTGAGGAGGGCCGGTGTGAAGACGTGTGTTTCGGCGATCATGGCGTTCTGATCGCGGCTGGGAACGTTGTCTCCATAGCCGGGCACCAGGGGAAAGCTGGGGCCGGTGAAGGGCTCGAACAGACTGTTATCGGCGAAGCTATAGCGGAAGGTCAACTGCGACGACGGCGCCAGCGTATGGTCCACGCGCACATCGAACTGATCGCCGCGCATGCGCCCGTCCGGTGAGGACACATAGTTCTGATTGGGCACATTGCGGTTGGGCGCGGGATAAAGCGCGGCGATGGCCAATCCGGTCGGATCCAAGTAGTAGCTCGGAATGATGTTGTTTTGGAACGGCGTGCCGGTAAGCGGATTGATGGCCGGCAAGCTGCTCTGCGAGAAATCGCCCGTGCGCTCGGCCAGCGTAGGCACATTGGTCACTTGCGTAATGCCGGTACTGTCGCGGGTGCCCTGATAATCGGCGAAGAAGAAAGTGCGGTCCTTGACGATGGGTCCGCCGATGGTGCCGCCGAACTGGTTGCGCTGATCCTGCGGGGCGGGTGTGTCGGACGGAGCAAAGTAGTTTCGCGCGTCGAAGATGGCATTGCGGAAGAATTCGTAAGCCGTGCCATGGAACTGATTGCCGCCGGAGCGCAGCACGACGCTGATTTGTCCGCCGCCGTTGCGGCCGAAGGAGGCGTCGTAGGTGCTGGACAAGACCTCGAATTCGCGCACCGCATCCACGGGCGGGGTGACGGCAACGCCGTTGAGCTTGGGATCGCCGTCAAAAACGCCGTCGAGCAGGAAGTCGTTCGCATCCTCGCGCGCGCCGTTGATGTTGATGGCGAAGGACCCGCGCACCGAAGCGGCGGAGCCTTCCGCGGCGGGGACCACGCCGGGCACCAACAGGCTGAGTTGGTAAAAATCGCGTCCATCGAGCGGCAGCCCTTGCACCTGGCGGTTGTCGATGACATCGCCGACGGTGGCAGAGTCCGGGCGCAGCAGGCTGCGTTTGGCGGTGACGGTGACCTGCTCGGTGGTCTTGCCGGGGAGCAGGGGCATTTCGACGCGAATCTCCTGGTTTAGATCGAGGGTGAGCTCCTGGACTTGGGGGCGATAGCCGGATGCGTCGACTTCGAGGCGGTAGGTTCCAGGATCGAGCAATGTGATCAGGAAATCGCCCTGCGGGCCCGAGACGGTGGCGCGTTTCTTGTTGGTGTCGCGCTCGACGAGCGCCACCGTGGCGCCGGAAATCGGCGTTTTGGCGGCGTCGGTAATCTGTCCGCCGATGGAGCCCCGAGTGGACTGCGCGTATAGAGACGCGGCGGCCAACAGAATCGAGATCAGGGATGCTTTCACTTGTGTCCTCGAAGACGTGCGTTGCGTAGCTTTATATACTATAGCCCGATCATTGGATAGACGGGCGGGGGCGGCGGGGGTTTGGTGCGCCTGGCGAGAAGCCGGTAGAGGTTCGCGGCAGGCGGCCTACGAGGCCGCCGCAGGCTGCGAGCCTGCCCCACAAGCTCTGCCGGCTACTCGTACCGGAGTGCCACCATGGGATCGACGCGGGTGGCCCGCCGCGCCGGAATGTAGCACGCCAGCAACGCGGCGCCGATCAGCACCGCGGCCATCAAAGCGAATGTCAGGGGATCGAAGGAACTAACGTGGAACAGCTCGTTCCGCAGCAGACGGCTCGCAATCAGGGATACCACGAGCCCGACCGCCGCGCCGGCGCCCGCCAGCCGCATGCCCTGGCCCAGCACCAGCCGCAGGATCTCGCCGGGTTGCGCGCCCAGCGCCATGCGGACTCCCATTTCCTGGGTGCGCTGGGTGACCGCGTAGCCGATCACGCCGTACAGCCCGATCACGGCCATCAGCAGCGCCATGCCGGCGAAGACGCCCAGCACCGTCACCACGAAGCGGCGGGGCGCGAGGGAACTGTTCACCATGTCCGGCAGCAGGCGAATTTGGGAGACGGGCTGTGTCGAATCGACTGACCGGACAGCGTCGCGGATGCCGGCGGCCAGGCGCGCCGGGCCGGAGGACGCGCGCACGATGAACCGCGCCATCGGCGGCGCGTCTTGGTAGAGCGGGAAATAATACTTGCCTTTGACGTCTTCGCCGCCGAGATCGGCGTTCTTGACGTGGCTGACCACGCCCACGATGGTGGCCCACGGCGCCCGACTGCCGCGGCGCAGGTGCTTGCCGATGGGGTCTTCGCCGGGCCAGTATTGGCGCGCGAGGATCTCGTCGACGAGGACTACGGGTTCGGTATCCTGGCGGTCGGTATCGGTGAAGACGCGGCCTTTGCGAATGGGGATTTTGAGGGCGGCGAAGTAATCCGGAGTCACGTAGCCGACGTCGCCGTGCGGACCGGGATCGCCCGGCGGCGAGGGGCGCCCTTCGATGGCGAAGGAAGCCGATCCGCCATCGCCGCTGAAAGGCACGGGGAGGGCGGCGGCCACCGAAGCGATGCCGGGCATGGCGGCCAGATTGCCGAGTACGGCGCGAAAGAATGCGATGCGCTTGCCCCGATCGGCGTAGTGGGTCTGCGGCAGCGACAGGCCGGCGGTAATCACGCCGTTGGGTTGGAAGCCGGGGTTCACGTCTTCGAGCGCGGCCAGGCTGTGCAGAAACAAGCCTGCACCAACGAGCAGCACCAGCGCCAGCGCTACCTCGGCGACTACCAAGGCGGCGCGCAGATGCTGGCGTCCCAAGCCTCCGGTATTGGAACGGCCCCCTTCTTTCATGAGCTCGTAGCGGTCAAGACGCGAGATCTGCCAGGCCGGCGCCACCCCGAACAGAATGCCGGCGGCGACGGCCGCCAGGGCCGTGAAGGCCAGCGCGGTGGAATCCATGCGTACACCCACGGCTACCGGAAGACCTTCCGGCGCCAGAGCGAGCAGCCCCTTCAAGCCGGCAAAAGCCACACCAAGGCCAACCACCGCGCCGCCGAAGGCCAATACGAGGCTCTCCGCCAGCGACTGGCGAATGAGACCCCAGCGGCTCGCTCCAAGCGCGGCGCGGATGGCGATTTCGCGGCTGCGTCCGGAGGCGCGCGCCAGCATTAAGCCGGCGATATTGGAACATGCAATCAGCAGCACAAAACCGACGGCGCCCAGCAGCACCAGCATAGGCGTCTTGGTATCGCCGGCGATGAAATCGGTGAAGGGCAACAAAAACATGCCCCAGGCGGAGTCCTTGGCATAAGCGCCGTTCCCTGTGCCGCTGTTCCGCACACGGCTGCTGAGCACTTCGACGAATGCGTTGGCGGGCGCGAACCGCAGTCCGGGCCGCAGGCGGGCCATGGCGCCGTAGCTCTCGTTGAAACGGTTCCCCTCGGTGTATTGACCGTCGGCCAGACCGAGGGGCGCCCAGAGATCTACGTTGGCGGGCCAGCGGAATTCCGGCCCCATCACGCCCACGATGCGGTAGGGCAGCTGATTCAGCTCGATGGTGCGGCCGACCGCGGCGGGGTCCTGGCCGAAGAGGCGTTTCCAGGCGGCGTAGGACAGCACGACTTCCCGGTTGGCGTTGGGGCGATCTTCTTCGGGTTGGAAGACGCGGCCGAGTTTGGCCTTGGCACCGAAGACCTCGAACCAGCGCCAGGTGACGCTGGCGCCTTGCAGCCGTTCGGGAACGATGGAGCCGGTGTAGTTGAAGTCGTTCTGATCGATGAGCGCGGCGGACTCGAATTGCTGGGTGCTGTGCAGCACGTCCGCGAAGTCGGGGATGGAGACGCCGATGTTGCGGAGCGCCAGCTTGTCGTAGCGGACGCGCAGGGAAACGGTGCGTTCGGGGTGGGCGACACCGGAGGGATTCAGGAGGATCTGGTTGACGACGCTGAAGATGGCGGTGTTGGCGCCGATTCCGAGGGCCAGGGTGGCCAGCGCCACGGCCGTGTAGCCGGGAGTCTTGAGGAGCGTGCGGATGGCGTAGCGGCAGTCTTTCCAGAGTGCGAGCATATGGATAATACTCGCGCCGGGGCGTTTGGTCACGCAATAGCTATCAGCTATCGGCTTTCGGTTATTTGACACTTGAGGAGAAGAAGGCGACGTACCAGTAGACCACCGGGAGCGTGAACAGCGTGCTATCCACGCGGTCCAGCCAGCCACCGTGGCCGGGCAGAAGGGTGCCGCTATCCTTCACGCCGGCGCCGCGCTTCAGGGCGGATTCGCAGAGGTCGCCGAACTGTCCGGCTACGTTGGCGCCGGCGGTGAGCGCCAAGGCAAGCGCCGGGGAAACGGCGGGAATCGCGCAATGCAGGAAGAAGAAGCCAAAGAGCAGTGAAGCGGCCAGCGACGCCGCGGAACCTTCCCACGACTTGCCGGGGCTGACGATCGGCGCGAGCTTGTGGCGGCCCCAAGCGCGGCCCACGTAGTACGCGCCAATGTCTCCAATCCAATTCAGCACCAGCGCGTACAGTAGCCAATAGCGGTTTTGCGCGGCTAGCAGCGGCGCAAAGCGCCAGCAACCGAAGACATAGATTACGCCCAGCAGCAGGAACGCGACGCGTACAATCCCGGCGCGCAGGTCGCCGGCGCGTAAGGCCAGACTGAGAGCGATTAGGGCTACGGCGGTCGCGGTCAGCAGTGCGTGGCCGTCGGCGGGTAGCACCAGAATAAGCAACCCGGCGCCGTAGCCGAGGGGGCCGAAAGCGCTCGCTGACGGCCGCGGCTCGGAAACGTACGCGGCGGCGATGCCGGAGAACTCGTAAAAGCACAGCAGCGCGACCAACGCGGTGACGGCGTACACGGTCCAGAGCGGGGACCAAAGAACCACCCACGTAACCAGCGGAAACAGGACCAGCGCCGTGAGGACCCGCTTCATCGGACCGGTAATGCGGCGATCATTTCTTCGGAGTCGGCTGCGACACCGTTCAGCGGGGCGGCGCTCAAACCGCCGTAGCGCCGGTCGCGCTTCTGGTATTCCAGAACCGCCGCCAGAAGATGCGCGCGGCTGAAATCCGGCCAAAGGGTCTCGGTCATGTAGAGCTCCGCATAGGCGATCTGCCACAGCAGGAAATTGCTGACGCGCATCTCGCCGGAGGTGCGAATCAGCAGGTCGGGATGCGGAGAGGGGCTGGTGTACAAGTGCGCGGCGATCGAGTCTTCGTCCACCCGCAGCGACGCGAGCCGCCCTTCCAGCCGGGCCATCTCGATCACGGAGTTGACCGCATCCACGATCTCGGTGCGGCCGCCGTAATTGATCGCCAGGTTGACCAGCAGTCCGCGGTTGGCGGCGGTGGCGTCCACCACGGCATCCAATTCGCGGCGCACGTCCGGGGGCAGCGCGTCCAGACGGCCGATGGCCTGCAGCCGGATATCGTTCTTTTGCAGCTCGGGCAGTTCCTTGCGCAGATAGAAGCGCAACAGACGCCAGAGGGTCTCGACTTCGGCGCGCGGGCGCTTCCAGTTCTCCACGGAGAACGCATAGAGCGTCAGGACCCGGATTCCCAGGCGGGCGCAGGTTTCCACGGTATTGCGTACCGGTCCCACGCCAGCCTTGTGGCCCGCCACGCGCGGCAGGCGGCGGCGCGCGGCCCAGCGCCCGTTGCCATCCATGATGATGGCAATGTGCGCCGGCAGTCTGTCGGGATCGATGGCGCTGGCAAGCTCCCAATCCCTATCCCCGGGACGAAGGGATTCCAGTAAGGCCTTCATGCGGTAAACTTCATAGTACAACAGAGTGCAAGTCTATCCGCGGGGATATGCGGGTGCGTGAGCGGCCTTGGGGAAACCGCTCCCTTACGGTCGCGGCTCGGTAACGTGGTCGCGGCTCGGTAACAGTCGCGTTTACCGAGCCGCCACAATCCCCAAAACTGCTACTGCAAGAGGAGGTTCACCGCATTGGACGGGCTGGTGTAGTTGATGCTGGTCACGGAATCGGTATACTGGGCGGCCAGCGACACGTTCACGGTGCCGGCGCCATGCAGGCTCGATGGGATGGCCACGTTGACCTGATCCAGCCCCGTATCGGTGCCTTGTGCCCCGGCAAACTGAACCTGCAAGCTGGTATTGACGGCCGAAGTGCCGGTGCCTACGGCGGCATTTGCCGTGATATCGGACAGGGCCGCCAGATGCCGGACACCGGTGCCATAAAGCTCGATGACCAGGGAATCGCTGGCGCCCCAGCTTATGGGCGCCGCACAGTTCTGAGATGTGCAGCCTGGGACGAAAGTGTACTGCCAGAACTGCCCATTACCTAGCGAATTGGTCCAACCGGAACAGGTGCCGGCGCAAACCGCGATGCCGGCGGCCGGACCCTGGCCAGTGGCGAAGGAAGTGTACAGGCCGGGTGCGACGGGCGCCACCAGAACGACGCCGGTGGTAACGGTTGCGTCGCCGCTGGTAACGGTCAGGTTGGCTGGACCGGGCGCCGCGTTGCTGGGCACCAGGTAGTTCATTTGGTTCGGGGTGACCGAGTATATCGGCACGGCAAAGCTGGTGTTGGTGGTGTCCACCAGCGTAGCCGTGGTGCCGCCCAGTGTGGTGGGCCAACTGGGATTGCCCATGGTGGTCTGGTTGGCCAGGTCGGCGCCAAAAGCGCTGACGATCATATCGGGAGCCACGGTGCTATTGGGGTTGCACGGATTGTCCGGAGTGCCGCAAGCCGGGTTAAAAATGGTGGCGAGCGTGGCGTAGCTGGCGTTGGAAATACTGGTCACCGTTTTTATGCCGTCTAGCTGCACTTCCCCGGCGTAGGCCGTGGCGGTCTGAGTCAGTTGCCCCTGTACCATGGCCGCGACCATTTCATGGATATAGGTGGGATTGGTGGCTTGGTCCGGCGAGGCATCCACATACAGAAAGAATGTCTGCGTGGTGAAGGCCGTCATGGACTCCAACCCATAAGCCATGTCAAACAACCCCATGCCCGCCAGCCAAGTCTGTTCCATGGGTTGGAAGATCACATTGCACGAGCCGATTAAAGACGCGCCTTCCGCGCCAGTTGGGCTGCTTTGATAACCGCCGGGCGACGAACCGGCCGGCAGATAGTGGGGAGCGAAGGTTTCTTCCATGTAGAAAGGCTTGTTGACGGCTTTGGACGCCGCGATCCATCCCTCGACTTCGGCGAAATCGGCGGGGGAATTGGAATAGTCGTCGTCGGTTTCGAAGTCCGTGCAGCCGGAACTCAGGGTGGTTGCGTTGCAGTTAGGAATAGCGATAAAAGCCGCGGCGTAAGCATCCTCATTGCAATGGGAACAGTCGCCGGCGCCCACCAGCGTGTGCGGCGCGGCCTTCTTGACGATGGGTTCCATCTGTTCAACGAATTGGGCCCACTCCGCGGGAGTCACGCTGATTCCCATGCGCGCGGCCTGGGTGGTAGGCTCATGCACGATCACGAAATTATCGGGCTGGTAGCGGGCGACGAGCGCCGGATAGGTTTGCATCGCTACATTCGTAAAGTCCGAGAAGGTGGAGATGGTGAGCTCGCCGACATTGAATTCCGGATTGATTGCGAGCAGCATGCCCAATTCACGGACACGCCGGACCGCGACGTCGAGATTGGCCACGTCCGCGGGGTTGTTGATGGTGGTGACAGCGGGGTTGAACTCCACTCGCTGCACGCCCGCGGCCTTAAGCCCATCCACATAGTCGATCTCCTCCTGCGGAGTCCAATTATGGTCGCCAAGACCGTAGGCCAGAAAATCCTGGCCGCCGAAGATGAGCGGCTGTCTGTTACCCGTGGGGAGGTTGGCCGTCACATTGTTGATCGAGGTTACCACACCGTTGATGAAAGTAGTCACGCTTTCCTGTTGGGCAGCCAGAGGGCTGACGGCTGCACCCATGGCCAACATGGCCAAACGCGTCGTCAAAGACGAGCGCTGGCGTAATTGAGCATTGAACATGATATGGTTGTTCCTTTCATTGCGGAACCGATGTTCCTTTTTATCTGAACACGACTCCCGGAAAATCTACTCGCTCAGTGGCTTAGGTGCTGCTTAACACCCTTCGAATCGTGGTGCCGGAGGCCTCCAGGGGCACGCATGATCGCTAAATGATCTATCCAGGCGCCACGCGCCTTTAAATGCACGAACCGGCCCAACGCGATCTATTGTTGAACCTATTGGCCGAGCAGAGGGTAGAGAGTGGCCGAAGAGGGCGAAACCGCGATGCGAATGACCGCTGGCGGTCAAATTGACGAGGCGCGGTCAACGAAAAAGCCGGGCCTCGGGTACTATACTTGCTACGGATCCGCTGCCCTACTAGTTCTTAGCGACGGGCGACGGCTGGCAACCGGGAAAACGGAAGGAAAACAGACGCGTAGCCCAGGTTCTGGAACCGGTCCCCGCGAGGTATTGCCCCGTATACCACATGGTGCAGTCATCCGACGGATCGACGCTCATGCTGGTGTAATCGCCCCAGCGGTCTGAATCGGACTGATTGCCGGTTCCATCGAAGATGGTGGCCTCTGCTTCCATGGTGCCGAGAGGATCGCTGGGGACGCGGCCCGTGTAGCGGACCGACGGATACGCCGTCGGCGTGGAGAGACTGTAACCCAACGCGATATCGCGCAGCCCGTCCATGGCAATGGCTCCCATCCAACGGTAATTCGCGTCCGGGGCGTAGGTCCCCTGCTGGTAGAGGACGGGAGTCGAGCCGGGGTTGTGCAATTCATACCAACGCATGCCGACGCCGTCGCTGGCATGCGCGCCGGTCAGTATACTGTGGGTCAGTATCAAGGCGTCATACGGAGGCGAAGCGTTGGGGAAGTTGCGGTACTGCGCCGGGGGTCTGAGCGTGTCGCCGTTGGTGCGCAGCATCTCCGAACTGCCATATTGCGGAACGTTGTCGGACTCCGAATAGGCGGCCACGTTAATCCTGACCGGGCCATTGAGCTGGGTGTTAGCGGGGTTGGTGAAGTCTACGTGCAACTCGTAGAGGTAGATTTGGTTGGCGCCTTTGGGCCCCAGCATCAGGAAATAATTAGGCGTGCCCGCGGGCGGCGGGGTGGGACCATCCATGTTGGACGGCACCATTTCCTGAAGCTGCGGATTGTCGAGCTGCACGCACTGCAGCGTGGCCGCCGCGCCAATGAGCATCTGGCCGCGGTCCAGGGCGCACGCGGAGGGGCCCACATAGGCCGAGTTGTAGCTGACCCTGGTTGCAAGATAGTAACCATCCGGCCAAGTTCCGAGTTTCTGTCCAGTCAGGTTGCCTTCGGCCTGGAATTGATAGTCATACAGGTAGTAGGCGCCGGTGGCGTCGCTGGTTTGCGAGACCGCCAGGCAGGCGTAGTACGGAGTTCCCAGGGTCCCCATCTTGATCACCCAGCGCGCCGCTTGCTTGTCGTAGAACACCACCGGGTCGGCCATGCTGGATCCATTGGAGCAGTTGGTGTCGAAGTTCTTCCATAGCTCTCCGATGAAGACCGGTCCCATAATCACAGCGTTCGTTACGCAGCCGCTGGGAGAGCAGACTGGCGTGGCGGATTTGTCGAAGACGGCCAGCGACAGATTCACGGTTTCCACAATCTGGGTGTCGCCTACGGAAGAGTTTGGATCGGGGGGCACGCCGTAATTGGAATGCGATCCGCTGGGGCCCGTGAAACCTAGTCCGAGGCCGAGCAGATTTACCCCCGGAATGGTGACGAGCGGCGTGCCAGCCTTGAGTTGCCGGACGGGATCGGCAAGCCAGCCAGCCCTGGCATGCGCAGCGGGACCGCCGGGCGCATCGTCGTCGTCTCCAGCCTGCGCCCAGGTGAGCGGCTTGCCCACCAAAGTTCGCAGGGGAGGGGAGATGCCGTGCTTGATCTCGTGAATGACGGTGACGCGTTGGGCCGCGCGCGGCGAGGCCGTCAACCCAGGCCGCGGAAGCATAGCCGAGCAGAGGGCTAAGCCTATCGATCCAGCCGCCAGACGCGCGCCGAGATGCGACGTCATGAATGGCCCCCTTTGACCGTAATCTATCACGCGGCTTTTTCAGCTACAAGGATGTAATGGATGGATCAGTACCCCTCCCGGACCGCGAAGGCTCCCCGGGGACCCGCAGACCAAGGGGGCCCGAAACTACGGCGTGAAGGCGAAGACGGTGCCTTGCCCCAGAGTCCCGCCGCCCAGGGTAGTACCGTAAAAAACACCACTCGGCCCGGGGATCAGGGCGGCATTCGGAGAGGCTCCGTCGTTGCCGCCCTGGAATTCGTAGAGCACGCTTTCGGCCCAGGATCCGCCTCCCGTGGGTGTCAATTGGTACAAAAGTCCGAAGCCGTTAAACCTGTTCCCGGTTCCGCCGCCGAAAGCAGTCCCGTAGAGGCTTCCACTGGGGCCTAGGGACGGAGCCGCGTGCGGAGCGCCGCCGTCGCTCTTGCCCGTGAATTTGTGGAGTACGGTCTCGGTCCAGGGTTTGCCGGTCCCGGTGGGCGGGCTCAACTCGAACGCCGAGCCGTTGCCTGCATTCACGCTGCCGGCGGTGGTTCCATATAGGGCGCCGTTTGTGCCGATGGTTACGCCTGCATACGGAAAGCCGCCGTCGCTGCCAGTGAAACTGTGCAAAACGGTCTCGGTCCATGTGCCGCCCTTGGTCAGGGCCAGCCTGAACACAGTGCCTTTGTCCGAAGAGCCGCCGGCGACGGTGCTGCTGTAAAAATCGCCATTTGAGCCAGTGGTCAGAGCCGCATAGGGGCAAGCTCCATCGCTGCCGCCGGAAAAGTTATAAAGGACGGTTTCGGTCCAGACTCCCCCCGATCCCGCCGGCGGCGTCAACTCGAACACCGTACCGTAATTGGAGGTTCCGCCGAGCTCGGTGGTGCCATAGAGCTTGCCGTTCGCGCCAATGGTCACATTTGCATAAGGATAGGCGCCGTCGCTGCCGCTGAAGCTGTGCAGGACAGTTTCGGTCCAGGCCCCCCCTTGCCCGATTGGCGGAGTCAACTCGTACACGATACCCAGCCCCGCGGCGCCCCCGTAGTTGGTCGTGCCATAGAGTACGCCGCCTGTGCCGGCCACCACGCCCGCGTAAGGATAGGTTCCGTCGTTGCCGCCGGCAAAGCTATGCAGCACGGTCTCGGTCCAAGCCCCGCCGCCGGGACCCGGAGGGGTCAACTCAAATATCGTGCCGCTGTTGAAGACGCCGCCGTAAGCGGTTGTGCCGTAGAGCGTTCCATCGGCGCTATAGGTCACGGCGGAGTAGGGGCCGGCGCCATCGCCGTCTTCGCCTGAGAAGCTATACAGTGTGGTCAGCGCGGGGGACGGAGTTTGCGCGGCGCTGTAAATCGGCATAGCGATCCCGGCCAGGGCTCCGCTTAAAACGATGGCGCGCGACCAGTCTCGCCGGTGAAGTGGTTTAGCGCGGCTCATAGCTTCGAGATGTCGTTGCTCCCGTGGTTGCAGATCCAGACGTGTATCCCGTCGAAGCCTCCGAAGGCCGGCGCGTTTCCAGCGTGAAAATTACCCAGCAACGCGCCATCGCTCGCCCGCAGCTTGGTGACGCTGTCGCTATTCTGATTGGCCACCCAGATATTGGCCCCATCGTAGATCGCGCCATTCGGGTTGACGCCCACCGGATAGCTTCCCAGTACCACGGCGTCGCTGGCCCTGATCTTGGTGGCGGTGTTGCTGTAGAAGTTCGTTACCCACACGTTGGCGCCGTCGAAGGCGAGCGCGTTCGGCACGGTTCCGCCAGCCAGGGTCAGCAGCAGCGTGCCGTCGCTGCCCAGCTTGGTCACGGTGTTGCTATCCCAGTTCGCCACCCAGATCGACGAGCCGTCCCAGACCACATCCACCGGCCCGCTCCCGCCCGTCGGAACGGTGGCGGCCAATGCGCCGGTGCTGGCCTGCAACTTAGTAAGATTGTCGCTGTTGTAGTTCGCCACCCAGATGTAGACTCCGTCGAATGTGATGGCGTTCGGTCCGTTTCCAGTAGTAAACGTTCCCATCGGCGCGCCGTCCCTGGCCCGTAACTTGGTGACGTTCCGGCTGCCGGTGTTGGCCGTCCAGATGTTAGCTCCGTCGAAGGTCACGGCGCTGGGTTCCGTTCCGACGGTATACGTGCCGAGAAGCGCGCCGTCGCTGGCCCGCAGTTTGGTTACGGTAGTGGTGCCGTAATTTGTCACCCACATATTGGCGCCGTCATAAGTGGCGCCCCAGGGACCCTTTCCCACTGCAAAACGGGTCGT
>Ga0187887_10000559_pt1 | contig 36081 bp, 20 predicted proteins | sample June2016WEW_7_10_FD_132977 | JGI IMG/M metagenome (GOLD analysis project Ga0187887, IMG submission 132977) | Peatland microbial communities from SPRUCE experiment site at the Marcell Experimental Forest, Minnesota, USA - June2016WEW_7_10 | ecosystem: Environmental > Terrestrial > Soil >... | reverse complement strand
CGAACCTCCAACATCGCCACGGGGCCACTGCAGGGATTAGTGGCAGCTGCTCTCGGTGTACTGTTTGCTACCGGCAAGTCGGGAGACAAACAGACACCCGGCGCACCCGACGACGGCAATCTCGCCAACCAAACTCCCCCGCCCACCAGCGATCGCCCCAACCAGGAGATCGTCGAAGACGGTACGCGCGGCGGTTAGTCCACCCCGCGCGCGGATCCTGACAAGGCTCCCCCCCCGCAATCGATAGCGGCGCGACGACCGAGAGCCCTCATTTCAAGTTACCAGCAAGGTATAACCCTGAGGTGCAACCCGATGCCAACGCAAATTCAACGTCTCGTCGTGCTCATGCTTGAGAATCGCTCCTTCGACCACATGCTGGGGTTCCTCAAGAAAACCAATCCCGCCATCAATGGCCTTACGGGTACGGAATGGAACTACCCCGCCACGGAGCTTGCGCCCAACGTCGTCGTCAGCAACGATGCCGGCGACGTAGAGGACCTGGACCCGGACCCCAACCACGAGTTCGCCCATGTCACCAACCAGGTGTCGTCCACAGGGGATCCCGTCGGCGATCCTGACATGAAAGGATTCGTGCGCGATTACTTCACCAATTGTAAGAATGCGGCGCATGCCGCTGGCATCATGAAATGCTTCACGCCCGCGACGCTCCCCATTCTGTCGACGCTCGCCACCCAGTATGCCGTGTGCGATCGCTGGTTCTCCTCCGTCCCCGGCTCGACCATCCCCAACCGCCTCTTCGTTCATGGCGCCAGCTCGGCCGGCTCCCTCACCCAGGACGTCCTCATCGCTCCCTTCACCCTCCACACCATCTTCGAAAGTTTCGATGCCACCACCCCGTACGACTTCGCCATCTACACTTCGGGCTCCTCGGTCCTCATGGCAAACCGTTACCTTGTCCAGCACCTGGACAAGTTCCACAGTTACGAACAGTTCGTCTTCGATGCCACCCACGGCAACCTTCCCGCCTACACCTTCATCGAGCCCGCCTACGACGATGATGGCAACGGCTTATTCGCCAACAGCCAGCATCCCGATTTCCCGGTCGACCGCGGCGAGGCCCTCATTCGGGAGATCTACTACGCACTCACCAGGAGCCCCGACTGGAAAAGCACGCTCTTCCTCATCCTGTACGACGAGCACGGCGGCATCTTCGACCACGTCCCGCCTCCCGTCCTCACCTGCAACCCAGCCAACGCGCACCTGCCCGTCCCTCCCGCCACCCCACCCGATGCCTTCGACTTCACCCGCCTCGGCGTCCGCGTCCCTGCAGTCTTCGTCTCTCCCTGCATTCCACCCGGTACCATCCTCAACGACCAGAACTACGAACACTCCTCCGTCGTCGCCACCGTTCGCAAGCTATTCTGTCCCGGCAGCCAGCCTCTCACCTGGCGAGAGGTCCAGGCCCCCACATTCGAGAACGTCCTCACCCTCACGGGTAGCGCCATCCGCGCCGACATCGTCAAACTTCCTGACCCGGTCGTCTCGGGCGGCGTAGACCTCAGCGCCGCGGCCGCTCCCGACACGCCCGCCACCGACCTCTCCGTTCTCATGGCCGGCGCCATGCACTACTCTCTCCAGCAACGTGGCCTCACACCCCCGGGCGACCCGGCAACGCTCACCACCGCAAGCCAGGTGGCCAACTACCTTCAGCAGGCTCAGCAGGTATCGAAGAAAGCCGGAGGTGCAGCATGATCACTCACCGCGTCTGCCTACCCCTTGCCGCCGTCATCCTTCTCAGTCCCACGTTGATCCACGCCCAGACCTTTCACACCTGCCGCTCGTTCGCGGAAAATCCCCACGACGCTGCCGATTGCCTGGAAGCCCTGTTCTCCGAGGATCCCCTACATCTCACCTTCTCTGGCATGCCGCCCGGGAATGGCTTTGCCGTGGGTGGGGTGCTCGAACAAAACACTCACTTCGTCTCCCCCTTCGCCGGTCCCATGACCACGCGCCTCACCCCGGGCACCGCGGCGCTCCAACCGCCCAACACCTCCACGTCCAACATCCCCTCGCTCGGTTCTCTTTGGAGCGCGGATGGTCGCGTGTCGGCAATCGTCTCGTTCAACGGAAGCTGGACCACCGTCGGGATGCTCACGATCATGCCGCGCGGTTACAGACCTGGCCACCGCCTCGACCACAACGGCGTGGAGGTCCAATGCAATCGGCTCGGGTTCCTGTGCACCAACCGGATCTTCGGTCTGCACTTCGAAGCCGAACACCGCTCTCTGCAAACGGTTTCCTTCTACGGAATCGGCCCCAAGTCCCCCAGCGTCAAGTACACGTTCCACCAGGACGACACCTACGGTTCCGTTCGCGCCTCGCTGCCGATTGCCGACTGGCTGTCGGTTGAGTCCGGCCTCGAAGCGCGCCAGACAGACCTGCCTCCAACCACCAATCCCAACTCCGTTTCTGCGAACTTCACGCCCATCACTGCCCCCGGCCTCACCGTCCAGCCCACCTTCATCCACACCTACGTCGCCCTTCGTACCGCACCCGTTCTCTACGTATCCCCCAGGACCGACGACCAGGAGCTGAACCACACCGGCCCACTGATGAAGCCGTACCTTCTTTTCACCCTGCGCAATGCAGCCGAGTACCACTGGTTCGCTGCGCAGTCTGACGCACCCTCCTCCTTCCAGCAACTCATCCTCGACTCCGACGAAAACATCCAGGTCGCGACCGTCGTCCGCCACTACGTCCAGGTCCAGGACATCCATGGCGCACTCTCGCGCTTCGTCTACAAAAACCTTGCGCGCGACTGCGGCGACACCGGCATCGACTGGTCCAAGCCACTCGACTACGTCCTCAAGGTCCGCCAGCGCTGCAGCTACGGCAGCGTCGACATACGCTCCCACGTCGTCGCTTCCCGCACCGGCCCCGCCTCCACCGTCCCCTTCTACCTGCAACCGACCGTGGGCGGCTCTGACATCGACTCGCGCCTGAGCCTTCGCGCGTACCCCAGCTACCGCTTCCGAGCCCCCGACGCGGTGGCCGTTCAAGCCGACATCACTCTACCTCTCAACCTCCTTGTCTTTTACGATGCGGGCACAGTTGGCCCAAACTTCTCCAGCCTCTCCTTCGCGCACCTGCGCCAGGACGCCGGTGTCGGCTTTGGCGTATCCCTGCAGGGAAATATCATCGCCCAGGCCTACATGGCATGGGGCAGCTCCGGTGCCGCGCCAACCTTTGGCTACAATTTTTCAAAGCTCTTTTAGCGTCCGTTGCAGCGCATCGATCGAGAGAGCGGGCGAATTCGATTTTTGCAACTCAAAGCGGTCAAGCGCGCTGAAGACCAGAAGGCCGGCGCCTCCAACTTGCCCGTTCTTCGCATTTCCATGAGCCGTAGGAATCCCAGAACGATGTCATCCGCTATTTTGGACGAGGGGATGACGGATACCGCATCACCAACATGTCTTGGTTGCTCCCCAGGGATTCACAGGCATTGAAAATAAAAAAGATACGAAGGTTCCCACAGCGCTCCCCACGCTGTTCCCCACTCGCGAAATAGGGATTCGTATCCCGATTTGCTGCGCGGTAAGCCGCTGTCATCCTGCTGGTTCACGTCAGATTCTTGTTGAGTCCAGAGAGGTGCGAAATTTTCCGGGTGTCATCCCAACAAATTTTCGGAAGGTTGTGATGAATTGACTCTGACTCGAAAACCCACATTGAAGGGATATCTCTACCAGGGGGAGATTGCCCGATGCTAAAAGTTCCTGCGATCGTGTGATGCGACGATGGTTGACATACTGGTGCGGAGTAAAACCCGTCGATTCACGAAAAAGAACAGCGAAATGCTGCGGGCTAAGATCAACCACCTTCGCCAGAGACTGGATGGACAGATCTCTCTCCAGTCCCTTCTCGATGTACTTCCGGACGCGATGTTCTCTTGCCGGTCCCAGGCCACCCGTGAATGGCAACGCAGGTCCCGGCCGACTAGTGTATGCCGAAAGCAGGCGAGCGGAGATCGTTGTAATCGCAGCCTTGGCAACCAGTTCATTCAGGCTGCCGTTCTCCGCTTGCAGATAAAGAGAACGCGCAAGCTCTTCAATCAGCAGGTCTCGTACGAGGTAGGTTGGCTGGAGCTTATAGGATTCCCCTTGCAAAAGTTCCAACCCAAGCTGCGAGAGACTTTCCTGGTGGATGTAGATGTGAATGAGGGCCGCTCGTCGCTGCCAGAAGGTCCGATGCGGAACGGCTGCGGGGATCACAGAGACCGCGTTGCCGATGTATTCCTTGCGCTGATAAAGCTTCGCTTCATTGCTCCACTCGGCGTGCATGTGCGCTGGCTCCAGTCCGATCGTTACCTGAACCCAATCATGAACATGCTCCTTCCAGGAGCTGCGGGGCTGCTTGGCCATGTAGATGCCGAATCCATCTCCATCGAACCAGAAGTGCCCCGGCGGCAGAGGATCGTCTGCGCCTAGAAGAATCAAGTGTTTTTGTGAATTTTGTGTCATGGTTCGGGCGCCGCGCACTCCAATCATTCTAAAGAATTCAAATCTCACCGTCGGAATGCGGCATACGTTCCGCGTCAACCGGTACCACACTGATAAGGAACATCGGCCCAGGCGTGCACGACGGGCACAGAAAAAAGAAGAGGAGAAGTCCATGAGTACCGCAACGACAGCGAACGTGATTCCTATCGAAACACTGGTTCAGGAAGCCCAGATCTTCGAATACAGCAAGGCAGCCGATCCGATCTCTTCCGGCGCAACACCACGCGTGCCGATCAAGGTTTTCTCGCCCGACCTCTACGCAAGTGGCGCAACCCGCATTGTGCCTCTTGATCTGAGCAAGGATCTCAAGACCTCTTATCCGCTGACCGGGCCCAGCCTGCTGGCGAGCTTCATCCGGATCAAGGCCGGCGAGTCCATTCCCACCTCCTTCGACGCCACCAGCGAGTTCTACTACGTGGTCAAGGGATCGGGACACACGGAGACGGAGCTTGGATCGATTGCCTGGAGCGAGGGCGACATCCTCTCGCTTCCCGGAATGGCCGCAACGCATCACGCCTCCGCCGACACAAGCTTCTATTCGGTGAATGATTCACCCCTGCTCGCCTATCTGGGCGTCGAAAAGTCGAGGAATCGCTTTCAGCCGACACTCTACAAGCGTGATTCCATTATGGCGGAGCTTGAGAAGGCGAAGAACGATCCGCAGGCGGGCACACGTAGTCGCGTCAGTGTGCTGCTGGCAAACAAGAACTTCGAACAGACCATGACCATCACATCCACCCTGTGGTCGATGTTTGGTATTGTTCCTCCGGGAACTCGCCAGCTTCCGCACCGCCATCAGTCGGTTGCCCTGGACTTCGTGGTGGATGCGAAACCGGGTGCCTATACGCTCCTTGGCCCGGGACTCGATGCCGACGGCAACATCATGAACGCGACTCGAGTCGATTGGGTCAAGGGCGCGGCTTTTGTTACGCCCGCTGGTTTTTGGCACGAGCACGTCAACCAATCGGGAGCCGATGCCTACGTCATGCCGATTCAGGATGCAGGCCTGCACTCTTACCTTCGTACCCTCGACATCCAGTTTTATACCGAGGACTAACGTGCGCAGACGTCCGATGGGTGGGGCCACGCTCCGCCCATCGCCGTTCCTCACATAGGAGACGCAGCCGTGCTTGCCCGGCCTCATCCTGGTGTAGCCACCAAGCACTGGGCATGCACTGAGCTGGTCTATCCACGCCGATGAAACGCTCGCACACGTGGACGGGTGCTGCAAAAATCTATTCCATACCCCAAGTCTTACCCTCATCACGGACATCTAACTCGAGAGGAGAAAAGAATATGCCGGAAGTACGTGTCATTGCCCGAGCCGTTGCTCAGCAGGGTAAATCCGATGAGTTGAAAGCGTTGCTGCGTGGGCTGGTGCAGCCGACGCAGGCCGAAGCTGGCTGCAAATATTATGAGTTGTTCGCATCGAACCTTCCTGGTGTGTTTGTGTTCAACGAGCTATGGGAGAGCCAGACGCATCTCGATGCGCACGTGGCAAGCGCACATTTCAGGGAAATCTTCGGCAAGGCTACGGTCCTGCTGGCCGAGCCACTGGAAGTGAATCTTCTGACCGCTGTCGCATAACTTGGCGCGGGTGGGATCAGCGACTCGAAATCCGATCTTGCGGAGATTCTCAGCAATCAATGGGTTCTAGCTCACTTTTGGTGAAGTGGCGCCTGGGTGTGTAAACCTCCAGGAATGAACCTAGGAACTCTGATCCCGAACTGTGCGGACGCGGAGCTGGTCTGTCTCCGTCAGAAGGCCGGAGCGCGTGAGGTAGAGCTTCGTGCCGGTCAAGCGTTTTCTGTATGGCCAAGCTGCGGTTGCCGCTCATCCCGAGCGCACAGTCGGTACTTGCGAACCGTCGCGGACTTGCCTTGGGAAGGCAGGCGATATTTGCCTGGTTAGTAGGACAGATGCTGCCTGGTTGCCGCGACTGCATCAGCCGCCTACCGCGGATAAACGTTGAACTGAGCTGGAACTACGCCCAGCCCGAAAAGGGATCCTCGACGCTCCCTGAATTCGCGTCTCCGCACTCTTCGCCCCCTCGGTTCTCTCGGTTCTGCCGATTGGCCTGTCCCTCACCACCGTCGTCTCCACTCGGTCTCACAGCAACGCCATCGGTATCGCCGGCGAGTGCCCACGCCGTTTCAGTGCGCCGGCGCGGGCGCGGGCACCGGAATCTCCAGCGTTCCGATGCGATTACTCGACAGATCCATGACTCCGATCATGATCGTGCGCGCGTTCATGGGCGCCGCAAGCTCCAGACTGTCGCGCAGCTCGCCGGTGCGCGTCTTCTGCTGCTGATCCGCCGTGAGCGTGCGGTGCACCTCGGTTTGCGCGCCTATCAACTCACGGCCATCCGCATCGAAGGCCGCCGCGTTGAACAGGAGGCGGAATGTGGATTGGTTGTCGCTCACCTGCTGAAGGGTCAGATCGTTGCCGAACAGCGCCACATTGACCGCGAAGTGTTGCACCGGCACATCGCCATTCATCGTCGCCGCCTTGCTGGCGGTGTCGAAAATCTTGCGCCGATCGCGTTCGGCTGCAGTCTCCGGCATCGGCTCTCCCTGCGGCAGCACGTTGGCGACGAACTGGATCTGGGTCGAATTCGGCGCGCCGTGCTGCATGGCCGAGGCCATGCTGCGCACCTGAAAATCGGTCGAGGCCTTCTTCTCTGCCGCCTGTTGCCCGGGCAGAAGCTGCGTGGAACCCGGCTCGACGGCGTAGTAGGAGCGGCGATACTCCAACTGGTAGCCACCGGTGATCGCAACGCGAACGTTCCGCAGCTTGCCGTCGTAGACGGCATTGGTCGGGCTCCAGCTCAGCGTATAGTAGGTCGCGCCCAGCTGCATCGCGGTGTCCATCGCCTCTTTGAGACCATTGGTGTTGTAGAAGGCGCGTCCGCCGGTCTCTCGCGCGACTTGCTCCAGGCTGGCGTGTTCGTTCGCCAGCTCCGTTGACTGCGCCGCCAGGTCGGACGAAAACTGCCGGTTGAACCCCGCTACCGGCCGCTGGCGATTGCTCCCGGCGTCATACGCGGACGAGGTCTGCAGCCCCCGGATGTCCACTGCGTAGACCGCGACATGACTCTGCGCCAGTAGATCGGACGCGACCTTGTTGCGTTGGCCGTAGTTGTACGCGTCATTGAACTCATTGGGCGTACCGGAGGCGGACGGATTGGGCGACGGGAGCACCGATGTCGGGAACGAGCCGGAGAGCCACAAAAGATTCTTGCGTCCAGGGAATCCTGCCAGGAACCGCGCGATCTCGGCGAAGGCGTCATCGGTCAGGTCCAGCCGCTCCTGCTGGCGAACGATGCGCTCGGTCGACTCGAGATCCTTCAGGTCGGCGAGCATCTGGTCGAGCTGGCCGTCGGGCGTTGGAGGATCGCCCGGATTCGTCTGCGCCGGGGCGGCATATGGATGCTCGGAATCGGCCAGCAGCGTTGATTGCGCCAACTTCGCGTCCCTCTCGTCGACCGCGCGCAGCAGCGCGTTCTGATCCGAGGTAAAGCCCTGCAGCATGCGCAGTTGACTCCCGAGAACGAAGATCGCCACCGGCGCTCCTGTCTGTCTCTCCTTGAGGAAGTCGACCAGCTTCGCGTGCGCGTAGGGTAGGTCTGAGACCGGCGTATTCAAGACGTCATAGAGCAGAACTGTCAACGGGCCGTCCTGCGGAGGTGTCGCCACATTGCTGAAGGTGTTCGACGGAAGGTGCAGCGGGGTTGGAGGCGCATGTGCCGGCTCCGGCTTGACGATCTCGAAGGAGCGGAGCGTCTGCGGCGCACCATCCTCGAAGACCTGAAAATCGCTGCGTGCGAGCCCGCTGACCGGCCGTCCCTTCCCGTCCGTCACCACCACATCCAGCACCACGCGGTGAACATAAGTCATCAGCGTCGGCACCGCCGCGGAGGGCTGAGACGACGCGCTCTGCTGAGCGTGCGATGCCACACTTCCGAGCAGTCCTGCCACCATCACGAGAGACATCGTGCGCTTCTTCATGCTGTTCCCCTCAGCCCGACAGACTCGGTTCCCGACGTGCAATCCATTACTGTTCCCGCCCGGCGAAGAGCACCGTCAGAGAGCGTGCGGTGCCGGCGGAAACCTTTACGGCATCCGCATCGCGTCCCCGCGTTAAGGGTAAGCGAACTCCGCCGTCCATCACTGCCACGATGCGCTGCCCGGGAGGAGCGATCAGCTCGAACCGACCGGACTGGCTCGTTGTGAGCGTAGCGGAGGTCGCCTTTCCGCTGCTCCAGGCGAGGCGAACCGTCACACCGCCGCGTGCGCGCAGCCCCGATACCTCTCCCTGGCTCCAGACCTTCGGAAGCGCAGGCAGCAGCTCGATCTCCGGCACGCCGGCTGCGTCGCTCGAGTGCAGCAGCATGTTCGCGATGCCCGCGGCCCCGCCCAGATTGCCGTCGATCTGAAAGACCGGCCCCGGAGGGCAGTTGTCGAGCAGGTCCGGATAGGTGGACTGGCGCAGCAGCACTTCGAGGCTGTCGTACGCCAGATCGCCCTGACCGAAGCGCGTCCAGTCGTTCACCACCCAGGCGCGACTCCATCCAGTCTGACCTCCGCCGGCCGCGAGCCTGCGCTCGAGCGTCACGCGCAGCGCCTGCGCCAGCTCGGGCGTGTGCCGTACGGATATCTGATCGTCGGGAAACAGCGCCCAGATATGCGAGATGTGGCGATGCCCCGGCTCGGCCTCGTCATAGTCCTTGGGCCACTCCTCCAGTTGGCCGAAGCGCCCAATCCGGAATGGCGGCAGCTTCGCCTCAGCGGCGAACACCCGGTCGCGCAGCGCGGAGTCCTGGTGCAGCAGGCGCGATGCACGCACGAAGCGGTCGAAGAGCGCGCGCAGAATCTCGATGTCCATCGTCGGCCCCATCACCAGCGAGTGCACCGAGCCGTCCGGCAGCTTGTAGCTGTTCTCCGGCGAAAGCGACGGCCCGGTGACCAGATGCCCCTGGCCATCGGGCACAAGATAGCCGAGGAAGAACTGTACATTTCCTTTCAGCAGCGGATACGCCCTCCGCGCTAGAAACTCGTGATCGCCGGTGTATGCGTAATGGTCCCACGCATGCAGCGTGAGCCACGCCGCGCCCATCGGCCAGACACCCCAGCGATAGCCGTCGATCGGCACGGCGTCGCCCCAGATGTCGGTGTTGTGGTGCGCCATGAAACCGTCCGAACGGTAGTAGTCGCGCGCAACCACCTCGCCAGTGCCGCTCGCAGGGTCGCGAACCATGTCGATCAGATCAAAGAGCGGCTGATGCAACTCCGAGAGATTGGCCACCTCGGCCAGCCAGTAGTTCATCTCCAGGTTGATGTTGATCGTGTACTTCGATCCCCACTGGTTCTCCACCCCGGAGGCCCAGATGCCCTGAAGATTCGCCGGCAGGCCGCCGGGACGGCTGCTCGAGATCAGAAGATAGCGCCCGAACTGAAAGTAAAGGGACGCGAGCCCGGGATCGTCCGCTCCCGCGGCCGCGCGGCGCAGCCTGTCGTCCGTCGGCACCGACGCCATCGGGTCGACCGCATCAGCGGGGAGACCGAGGCGAAGCTGGACTCGGTCGAAGAAGCGGCGATAGTCCGACACCGAAGTATCCCGGAGCACCTCGTACGGCTTGGCCGCCGCCGCATCGAGTCTCGCCTCGGTCGCCCGCTTGGGGTCTCCGCCGGAGAACGGACCTCCCCGGAAGTCCGTCGCAGCCGCGATCAGCAGCGTCACCGCGTTCGCCTTGGCGACCATCAAGGACCTGCCGTCGGTCGTGGTGCTTCCGCCGTCGGCGAGCGCTTCGACCTCGCCGTGGAAGTGGATCTCGCCGTGATGATCCGGACCGGGATCGAGGGTGAGTCGGTTCGCCGAGTGCGTTCCGGTCACGAAGTCGTAGGGGCGGTCCATGGTCGCGCTGAAGCTGATCGCTCCAGGTTTATCGGCGGTCCAGCGCACGACGATCACCTGATCGACCGCCGAGGAAAAGACCTCGCGCACGAAGTGCGTATCGCCGAGGGTATAGCGGATTCGCACGACACCCCGCCTTAGATCAAGTTCGCGTCGATAGTCCTCTATGGGCCCGGCATCGGCACTGCGCAAGTAAAGATCGCCCAGCGTGGAGTAGCTCGGAAGCTGCTTGGGAATCGAGATCATGTCGGCTTCTGCAAGCTGTTCCGCGCGGGTCACGTCGGCGTCGTCCCCGTCGAACAAGAGTTTGCGGATCTCGGGGACGGCATCGCCGGCGTTCGGGTTCATGCGCGACCGGCGTTCACCCTGCCATAGGGTCGACTCGTTTAACTGCAGGTGCTCGTCCTGGGCGCGGGTATGGAGATGGTCGGCAATCGCCACATTGGCCGCCGGGTCCTGCAAGTCTCCGTTGTTTGATCCTTCATTTGCTCCGCCGAAGACCATCGCGCCGAGCCGCCCGTTTCCGATCGGGAGCGCCTCATTCCACACCGCCGCGGGGGTCCGGTACCAGAGCAGCAACGGGTTCGGCTGAGATGTCTGTCCCCATACGGGGTGAATGGCGGCCGCAAGCAAGATCAAGGGAGTCAGCGCGGGGAGAAGGCGCGAGAACCGTGGCGTCATAGGTGGTCTTTCGTAGGTCCGTTCAGCACCAGGATCTCACTGCGCCTTGGCAAGAACGATGTCGGTGATGGTGTAGGGAGGAACGGTGACCGAGAAGCTGTTGCCCCCGGAAGCAAAGGCAGTTTTGGCGACTCCGCTCCCCGCCTTGAATGCCTCCTGCCCGTAGTCGAAGCGCGACCCCTGAGCCGCGTAGTTGGCGCCGCTCACCGTGACCTTCACCTCGGCCGGCGCATTCGGATCTTTATTGATCAGCATGAGGCCGAAGCCGCCGTCCTGGCGCTTGACGGCGTGCGCCGCGACCACAGGACTGCTCGAACTCACCGAGACCAGCTCGTCGCCCGGCCGGAACGCCACGATGTGCAGCATTTGCGCGCCGTAGAAGGCAGGGCCAGGCGTGTTGCCACTGTTCATGAAGTAGCTGTCGTGTAGCTCGCTCCAGTCTGTCGTGATGGCGCCGATCTCCGCGAGGAGCGCGAACGCGTCCGCCGCGAAGAGCCCGTCCGAGAGCTTCGACGGCACCTTCGCCCAGTGAATCGGCGACATCTGCGTGATGGCGATGCGCGGCAGCTTGCCCGCCGGGCACAACTTCTTACCCTCGTACACAACCTCGTTCAGAAATTGACCGATCTGCTCTTCCGGCGCGCGCAACGTGGCCGCGTCGTCGCGCGTATCGTACGGCGCGACCGAGGTGCGGAAATCCGGGTGCCATTCCAGCGACACAAAGTCGATACTGGCGCAGCCTGCCTTCAAGACGCCCGCGTTCCAATCGGGACCCCAGCTGGAATCGATGGGAGCCAGGTTCATTGCGGCTCCGATCTTCACCTTCGAATCGACGTTATGCATCGCCCTGGCGAACTCGTTGATGCGCTCGCCGTAAAACGTGGGCGAGAGATTCGCGTTGTGTCGGCGCTTCTCGTTGTCGTTTTCGGAGGCGGGATAGGGCGCATGCAGATCCTCTTCGCTTTTGTGGTCTGCGCCGTAGTATCCGTTGTTGTAGACCTCCGAGCCGATCTGCCAGAACTCGATGTTCAGCGGTTTGGGGTGATTGGCGCGCAGCACATTCAAGCCGTCGTCCGCTGCCAGCGGAGCCTGCGCGCGCAGCGACGCCCAGTAGCCGACCGTCCTCCAGTCCTCCCCGGTGGAATCCTTGCCGATGGCCTTTGCATCCGACGGATCGCCGTTCATGTAGGCGACGAACGCAGCCGCCTCTGCGGGCTCGCCTCCGCCGGTGCCAGCTTTGTTCGATCCATAGTTGATCGTGATCAGCGCGGTTCCCAGCTTGTCGATCGCCGGAACCATGTGCGCGAGATTGGTCTCGCTGGGATAGAAGTGATCCTGCTTGGCGAAGTTCTCGTACTTCGTTCCCGTTCCCGTCGACCAGTGATAAAGATCCGCATAGGATCCGGACCCACCGGGATATTGGAAGGTGTACATTCCGGCGGTGTGCAGGTACGCAGCCACCTTCGGCGCGCTGGTCTCGGTGTCGTAGATGTCCGTGTAGGCTCCGAGGGACTCGCCGGTGATGACGTTCAGCGGTTTGTCCACAGCGACGCTTACGCGAACGTTCGTCTGCGCCGCGGCATACGGAGCCGCAACCAGAAGTGTGCTAAACAGAACGCCCGTCCAGCCGAGGATTGGGAGCGTCGAGGATCGCTGAAGCTTACGCATGAGAGTGTTGGTCCTGGCGGGCACTCCGGGATGCGATCCGGAGTGCCGCCACTGGGGTTAGAAGTTGTACTTGATCGAGATCTCCGACACGCGACGTCCGAAGCGGAAGTCCGCGGTGCCGAACGCGGACGAGGGAGCGAGACCCTGCGGCGTGTAGCCATAGAACTGCAGGGTCTGTTCCTCGGGGAACTTCGACGAGAAGCTGTAGTTGGCCCGGTTGATGACGTTGAACGCCGAGAACTGCACCTGCAGGTTCTGCTTCTCATGAAGATCGATCTGCCGGCTGATCCGCGCGTCGAAGTCGAAGTAGCCCGGCGCGTGGATGTACGGAAGCTCCGCGGGCCCGTTGACGCCGAACTGCGGAAGCGCGAAGCAGTTTGGATTCAGGTACTGGTGCGCCGCATGGTTGATGCCGCTCCGCGGATCGCACAGGAGCGCCGGCTGCAGCACCACGTCGGTCGTACCCAGGTAGGTGGTATCGCTGATTGGATAGTTGGTGTACAGGTTTGACGGCGAGCCCGGAGGATTGGAGATCTGTCCCGAGAGACCGAGATTCGAGCCCAGCACGCGCTGCACATTCGGCCCGCTCTGCAGGTTGACGATGCCCGAGACGCCGTAGCCGCTGAGCGCGCCGCGGACGAAGCGGTTTCCATGGAGGAACTTGCCCGTGTTGTATGAGAAGGTGCTGTTCAGCACGTCCGAGCGATCGCCCTGCAACGGCCCGTAGTTCGGCCGAATATTGGACGAGTCGATCACGTTGCCGGTGCCGTACGCTCCGAAAACGCCCATGTTCTTTGACCACGTGTAGTTCACGCTGTACAGCAGCCGGCCCTGCGTCCTGCGTATCGATACCTGCAGCCCGTTGTAGTTCGAGTAGAGTGCATGCCGGATGACGTTGACCTGGGAGTAGTAGGGGAACTGTCGATAGTCGCCCGAGATGTCGTCGTTGACGATATCGCTCGGATCGAGCACCGCGCCGGTGTACGGGTCAGGCTTGAAGAACGAGCCGATCGGCAGGGCGTTGATGTTCTCGAGGTCGCCCGGCGCGCCCTGCTCCCACTGCGTCAGCAGGTGAGTGGACTGGCTGCCCTGGTAAGACATCTCGAAGACGGTGTTCGGTCCGAACTGCTGATCCACGGTCAAGCTGTAGGTGTAGGTCAGTGGCTGCTCGGTATCCCCCTGCTGCAGTCCGAACGACGTGTTCAGACAGCCGCATCCGTTGCTCCCGGTGGGATTGGCCAGGCTGGCATTCGCGCCATGCGTGATCTTGTAGATGTCCCGCAGCGCCAGACCGCCGCCGCCGACATACGACTGCGCCTGGCCTTCGGACGTCGCCGCGGCGGCGCTGACGTCGTTCCACGCGTCGTGCGAGCGATACAAGCCGATGCCGCCGCGCACGATGGTCTTGCCGTCGCCGTAGACGTCGTATGCGAGGCCGAAGCGCGGCGAGAAGAAGAGTGCGCGAGAGCCGGCTCCCGAATTCGGTACGGTATTGTCCACGCCGTGCCACTTGAAGCCGGGGCTTACCAGGCCGGGAACATTCACCTTGGTCTCAACACCGTAGACACCGGTGTAGCTGAGAATCGGCGTAAGCACCGGAGTTGTCTGCGCGGTGTACAGCGCCGGATCCCAAACCGCTAGCCCGAGGCCATGGTTGTCCTGCCACGGACCGAGGTGCCCGACGCGGAAGCCGTAGTCGAGCGTCAGCTTCTTGGTCGCCTTCCAGGAGTCGGTCGCATAAAAGTCCACATCCCAGTAGTACAGGTCGCTGTTGGTCTGGAAGTTGTACTGATTGAACGCCGACGCCAGGCCCAGTTCGAAGCTGGCGAGATAGTTCCCCTGGGTGTTGAGCTGATTTCCAGTTCCGGGCTCGGTAAGCGATCCGACGGCGTTATTGGGGCCATCGTAGTAGTTCTGGATCTGGCCCTGCGAGACGTCGTTCAGGTTGGTCTCGTTGGTATTGCTGCGCTCGATATACGTGCCTACCTTGATGTTGTGCGTCCGGATGACCTTGGTTAGATTGTCGCCAAAGTTCGGAACGAACTTATGCTGGAAGACGGGGGTGGAGAAGTCTGGAAAGATTCCAAGCGGCAGGCCGTCGTAGCCGTAATCGTCGAGCTGCGGAAATTGGTTGGTCGGATAAATTCCCTGGTAGGGATAGCCGATCGTGCTCGACTTGGTTGCCGTCCCGTTCAGCGCGTTCACCACGCCGTAGTTGTAGTTCACGCCGACGTAGAACTCGTTGGTCAGCGACGGCGTGAGCACGAGGGTGTAGTTGAGCGAACCCGTATGCGCGAAGTCGGCCGAGACTACGGAGCCCGGCGTGTTGATCTCGCCGAACGCATCCTGGGGCGAGTAGTACGTCTGCTGCGGATTGACCCCGTCGCTGTGCTGGAAGCTGTATACGACATACAGGTGCGAATTTTCGGAAAAGTTGTAGTCCGAGCGGATGCGCGCCTGATAGGAGTCGTTGTTCTCGAGGTTGATGGCCTTGTAGTTGTAAAAGCTGTCCGTCACACCGGTGGACGTGCCGTACGCGCGCGAGAAGGTTGCCGTGTTCGGAAGTGGAATCACGTGGAGCATGTACGCCATCGCGCCGGGATCCAGCTGATTGGCGGCAAGCTGCCCGTTGAGGATGCCGCTTCCCTGGTTTGGGCCGTTGGGGGTCATCGAGGTGCCGCTCGCGAAGGGGTAGCCGCCCTGGGGAATGCCGCAGATGTTCTGATACAGATGAAGCTGGCCGGTGGGGCTGCAGTTGTTGGCGCCCGGATCGGTGGCATCGGGCTGCACCGGATCGATGCCGCCAAAGAAGTTCGTCAGAGAGGATTCGCTGAAGTCCGCCGCCTGGCCGGTTCCCGTGCAGTTGAACGAAGCGTCGGTCGCTCCAAGACCTCGCATCGCGCAGGTCGGCACAAGAGCATTCAACGTCGCCGTCTGCGCGGAACCGTAAGCGTACACGTTGCGCTGGACGTAGTCCTCAGCGCCCAGGAAGAAGGTCCACTTCTTGGCGTGGTTGAAGTCGGTTCCGGGGATGCGGACCGGGCCGCCTATATTGAAGCCCGGATAGATATAGCGGTCTTTCGGCTTCGCGTCCTGGTCGTATTTCGAGAACCAGTCCTGCGTGTTGAGCTGGTAGGTACGCCCGTAGACGTACAGTTCGCCATGATAGACCGAGCTGCCGGATTTGCCGACCGCGTTGATCACGATCGGGCCCTTGGCCGAGTCCGCGCCGAAGTTCGACATCTGGACCTTCACCTCGGCCACGTTGTCCATGTTGATCACCTGGTCGGTGCCGGACTCATTGCCGGGATCGGTGATGTTCACGCCGTCGGAGATGATCTGCACTCCTTCAGGCGTCACGCCGTTCGCCGTGTAATTCCCGGTCTGGCTGCCGACCGTGTCCTGATTCGGCCCGACATTGTCCGCGCCGCTTCCCTGCGCGGTCTGCGCGAAGCCGGGGAGGGTCTTGATGAGCTCGGTCACGTCGCGTCCCTGGACCGGCAGATTCGCGATGTCTTCCGAGGTGATCACCGTACTCTTCGCGCCCTCGGTTGGCATGTTGTTGCCGGTAGACCTGACCGTGATCTCGGTCTGCACGCTGCCCACCTGCAGCTTGATCGCCTCGAGCGTGCGCCGGTCCGCCGGATTGAGGATGATATCGCGTTCCACGAAGGAATCGAACCCGTTCAAGGAGATCTGCACCTGGTAGGTGCCCGACGGCACGGCCGCGAAGGAAAATAGACCCGCCGAGTCCGTCTTCGTGGCACGCTTGTCCTTGGACGACTGGTTGGTCAACGTCACCGACGCTCCGGGCACGATCGCGCCGGTCTGGTCCTCGACAAAGCCCGAAAGCGAGGCAGAGATGGTCTGTGCCTGGACCGTCGCGGCGCAGAAAAGCAGCAGAAGCAGCGCCGCGAGGACGGCCGTTCCGACTGTCCGCGTCAGCACGGACCCAACCGCGTCCGCCTGCGCCCGCGCTGCATGGTTCAAGAATCTCCGTGGCTTATTCCCAGCCCTTTGTCCGTTCCCCGTCATTGCCTGCTCCGTCACTAAACTCATGGCCTTCCTTTTCTTCGTGTGTCTGGCGTTCATCGCGCGTCTGGCGCGATCTCGAAGGAGTGCGGTAGAGACTCGTCTCTACTGCACTGTCAGCTGAACCGGCAGGGTTGCTGCCGGAGTCGCAGTGTTGGTCGGGGTAGGGGTTCCACCGGCAGCCGTCGTGGTGGTCTGGGTGATGTAGGCGTTCAGCGTGATGGTGGTCGTTCCCGCCGGCGTCAGGTAGGAGGACATCGAGCTCGAACCGCAGCCGCTCAAACCGATGAGCGCCAGACCGAAGACCGCTACCAGCACCAGGTTCGCCTTCATAGACCAGCGACCGAGCGACCTGCGCCGCGCCGGAGCCAGCCACCCGAGCAGAAGCGCGGGCAGCAGCAGGAACGCGGTCGCCGCCGTCAGCCGCGCACGGCCCCGCGGATTGTTGAACGAAAGGCCTATAGCAGCCGGAACCGCGATCACCGGAGGCTGATTGATCGCCACGGTGAAGGACAGGGTCGACGGAGACGTCGGGCTGATCTGCGCGTAGGCGGGATTGAACGAGCAGGTCGAATACTGCGGCAGTTTGCTGCACGAGAAGTCGACCGCACCGGTGAAGCCGGCCACTGCGGATACCGTCACCGAAATGGCTGCGCCATTGGCGACGACCGTCCCCGGGGTCGCGGAGAGCTCGACGGTCGGGTTCGCAATCAGAAGCGCGGCGGCGGACGAGACCGACGCCAGGAAGTTGGAGTCGCCGCCGTAGCTCGCCGTGATGCTGTATTGCCCCAGCGCAAGCGCCGTCGTCGAATTGATGACCAGTGTGGCCGCGGAGGAGGAGTTGCTGATGTTCACCAGCGAGGCTGTGCCCAGCGACGTGCTTCCGTTGTAGAACGTCACCGTTCCCGTCGGCACGCCCGTCAACGGAGCCGCGACCGTCGCGGTCAGCGTCACCGGCTGGCTCGGATTGGCGGCCGTCGGATTCACGTCCGGAGCGCTGATCGAGACCGTGGTCGACGAGGAGGACTGCCCGATTGCAATGGTGAACGCAGGCGACGTGCTGGACGCGTAGTTCAGGTCGCCGGTATAGCTCGCGGTCACGCTGTGCGAACCTCCCGTCAGCACCGCAATCGTGGTGCTGGCGGTTCCGTTCACGAGCGGAATGGGGTTCTGCGACTGCGCCACGCTGTCGACGTAGAAGGTCACTCCGCCGGTCGGCGTTCCATTGGTTGTGTTCTGCGCGGTCAGAGTGGCCTGGAGCGTCACTGGCTGGCCGTACGCCGGCGTCCCCTGCGGCGAGCTCACGACCACCGCGAGCGTCGTCGGTACACGAGGATTAAGGCCGCTTCCGGTCAGCGCCAGCGAAGCCGCATTCGTCGCGGTCGAAGCGAGCGTAAGCATCTCTGTCGCTGCTCCCGCCGCCTGCGGACTGAAGCTGGCCGCCAGCGTGCATGCCTGCCCCTGGTTGAGAGCAGCAGCGTTGGCGCAGGTTGAGCTGCTCTGCACCGTGAAGGCCGACGTCATTCCCGTCTGCGTGAAGTAAGGGCTGCCCAACGTCAGCGCCGCGGTGCCACCGTTCGACACCTGCGACGCGATCACCGGGCTGGTATCGCCGTTGTCTACGTCGCCGAAGGAGAGCAGTCCCGTGCTGCGGTTGTCCATCCCTACGGTCGCGTGGGTCGCATCGCTCACGTACAGATTGCCGCTGCCATCGGTCGCAATCTGATTCGGGTTGGCGACAATCGCCGACAGCGTTGTCTCGAAGTTCTGGTTCAGCCCGCCACCAATGAACGGAAGCCGCTGAATGCTCTGCGCGCCGCTGTCGACCGCATACAACGAGCCCGACGAATCCACCGCGATGCCCGATGCGCTGACGAGGCTCGAGAGGACCGCGGTAGCGGTCGTAGTGGTCGGGTTCACCTGCACCACGGTGCCCGCGCCGGCGTCCGCCACATAGACGAATCCGTTGGTACTGTCGACCGCGACCGCAACCGGCCTGGTCCAGCCGCCGGAGAACGTGGTCACGATGGTGCCGATCGGGAGATTGCCCGAGCTGGCAAGCCGCAGGACACGGGCGTTATTGCTGTCGGCGACGTAGAGGTTTCCAATGGCGTCAAGCGCCAGCCCCGAAGGTCCGCTCAGGCCGGTCAACAGAACGGCATGCGGTCCGTAGGTCGAACTCGCCGGCAGATAGGGAACCTCCACCAGCTGTGAGTTTCCGCTGTCGGCCACATACAGGTTCCCCTGCCCGTCGACTGCCAGTCCTGAAGGTGCATTGAAACCCGTCGCAACTGCTGTCGCCGCTGGCGTGCCGGCAGCGGTCTTGTAGATGGTGCCGGTGGCGCTGTCCGCCACGTAGATGTTTCCCGCCACGTCGGTGGCAATGCCCGCGGGATCCTGGAACCCGCTGCCCAGGGTGACATCCGTACCGGGATCGACGTTCAGGACCGGCGCGGTGCCGGAGCCGGACAGAGCGGCCGTCCCGAGAATATTCCCCTGGTTGTCGTATGCGACGATCTCACCCAGCTGCGTTCCCGCGACAGTTGGCGAGTAGATCAGATTAACCGAGCAGTTACCGCCCACCGCATACGCCTGCGCCGCACACGCCGCATCGCCCGTAGGCAGAGCCGCCGTCGAGAGCGCAAACGGTCCGGTCACAGTGAAGTGGCCGAAGGTGACCGCATTGCTGAACGCCAAGTCAAGCGTCAGAGCGCCCGAAGAGGTCGCGATCGGAGTCGAACCGAAGGCGAGATGCCCTGTCGTCAACGTGCTGATGGAGTTCGGATAGTTGCCCGACATCGTGATCTTGCCAAAGCCGTCGATCGCAACGCCGTTGCTCGCGTCCGACGAATACCCCGTCGCAAGCTGATTGCTCACGATCAACTGGGTGCTTGAGGGCAGGCCGTACGTGCCGTTCGTGTAGGGGTACTCCAGAATGTCGTTGGAGCTGTTGTTGGTGATGAAGAGGTTTCCGTTCGCGTCCACCGAGACGCCGTCCGGTCCGTTCAGGTTGGGGATGCCAATGGGCCCAGCGTAATTGGTATGCGCGTACTCCACCACCGATCCATACGTCTCGACGAAGACGTCGCCGGCAGCGTTCACGGCAATCTCGCCGGAGGCATCGTTCTGCAGCGTGCCGTCGATCACCGTGGCGTTGCCGCTCGAAGCCGCGAACTCCACCAGCACGTCTTTGCCAGGATAGAGACTCCCGCCGCCGGTGTACTTGAAGAGAACGAAGAGATCGCCGGCAGCGTCGAGGCCGAGATCGGCCGCCTGGCCGTAGTAGCCGATGCTGGAGGGATAGTTCAGTGGCACTCGGCATGCCGTCGTCTGCGTGGCCGGCACGGGAAACGCCGCGCACGGGACACCCGTCAAGACGGTTCGCGAGGCTCCGGCTGGATAGCCGTTGTTCACGAAGGGAATGAAGTAGATCTCGGCGTCGCCGGTGTCTCCCAGATAGACGTTGCCGCTCCCATCGACCGTGATCGGATGGCCGCCGTAGAGCGAACCCTCATTCGTGAGCAGCGCGATCTGCGTGCCCGTGCCGGCCTGAATCTCCATCGCATACGCCCCACCGTTGGCAGAGACGTTGGCGAAGACATCACCGCGACTGTTGGCCGCCAGATGGCCCGTGGTTCCGCCGTAGTCGGCGGGGGACTTGCCCGGCGTGCTGCTGATGCCCTGGCCACCGTTGGCCTGCGAGAAGACAACTGCGGGAACCTGCGCCAAAAGCCGCGCGGCGCCGGACGGGAGCAGAAGCAAGAGCGCGGCGGCGACAGACAGACTGCAGGGCCTGAGGACTCTGTTCCGAACAAGGGCAAAATGAAAGCACATGAAAAACGACTCCTGGGATGCCAAAGCGTTTTAGGATCAGCGTTACAGTAAACGTTACCGAATGACCTCGCGTCATGGCGCCTTTGGTGGGAACGCACAGCGGAGAGCCTGCGCGAGGGCGATGTTCACATTTGTGGTCGCAGAGAACGCTAACTGGACACGAGGATTTCTGTCAAGCTTTGTTAAAGCGATTAATCACACGCCAGATCGAACTTGCAACTAATTTCTCATTACGTTACAGTTAGCGCTTTCTGTCTAACTTGCTCAAGCCTTGGAGGATCGCAGCCATGCCCATCTCATTCGTACAGCGTGCCACAGGACTCGCGGCCGTCGTGGTCACGCTCACGGGGCTCGCCGCCGCTTCGACGCAGGCACCGCAGGCAGTCCCCTCCCCTGCTGCGCTGCACTCGATAGCGGCCGGCCACCACCGGTCCGCCACCGGAACCGTCGACCCCGCCCGAACCCACCAGGAGATCGCCGGCTTCGGAGCTTCGGAGGCCTACTTCCAGGGCTTCCTCGCCAACCACCCCCACAGCGCCGAGATTTACGACGCCCTCTTCGGCCCCGTCAACGGGCTCCACACCGACTTCCTCCGCCTGCAGAACAGCTTCCGCTACGCGCCGTCGACCGAGTTCGCCCGCGACACGCTCGCCATCGTGGAGCACGCGAACGCCCTGCGTTCCTCGCGCATGACGATCATCATGAGTTCCTGGTCTCCTCCGTCGAACCTCAAGTCCAACGCAAGCGAGAAGAATGGAGGCACCCTGATCAGGGTCAACGGACACTACGCCTACGATCGCTTCGCTCAGTATTGGCAGGACTCTGTTCGTGTCTACCGCGCGCTCGGCATCGATCCCACCTACGTCTCCATCCAGAACGAGCCCGACGAGACCACCGATTACGAAAGCTGCCGCTTTAACCCGAGCGAAGCCCCGTACAAGGGAGAGAGCAACGCCGGGTACGCCGAAGCCCTCGACGCCGTCTACAAGTCCTTCCGGCACTTGCCGTCGCCGCCGCACCTGCTCGGGCCGGAGACCATCGGCATCGGCTACGGCGACGAGGCGGCTTTCGCGAAGGCACTCAACCCGGACGAGATCTACGCCGTCACGCATCACCTTTACACTGGCGGCGATAAGAACGATCCCGACTCATTCATCCCCGCCATGCAGGCGGTCAAGGATCAGAGCCAGGGCAAGTTGCGGTTCATGACGGAGTACTACACGCCCACCGGCTTCGATACCGCACTGATGATTCACAATGCGCTTACCGTCGAGGAGGTTAGTCTTTACCTTCAGTGGCCCTACACATGGCCGAGCGGCGAAGGCGGCGGCGGCCTCCTGCAGGTGGAAGATCCACGTGACCCGGCGCACTGGAAGAACAAGGACGGTTGGAAATTCGCCGACTCCTACTTCGCGATGAAGCAATTCTCCTACGCCATCCACGCAGGTTATCGACGCGTGGACGCCTCCAGCAGCAACGATCAGGTCAAGATCTCCGCCTTCGTCAGCCCCCGGGGCGACAAGCTCGTCGTGGTCGCGATCAACACCTCCGCCGGCGAGGACACCTCGCTCAAACTGAAACTCGGCACCTTTGCCGTGCACGCAAGCTCCATCATCTACCGCACCACCTTCGCCGTGCCCGAGGCCACCGAGCGCTTCGCCTCGCTCGGTCCGCTCGCGCCTGATGGGATACTGGACCTTCCGCCACACTCTGTCGCAACCCTGGAGATCGTGAAGTGACTTTTTTTCGTCTTGCCCTTGCCTGCATCGTCCCCATCTACGCCGCCGGATCGCTCTCCGCCCAGGCCCCCGGCCAGACGCCTGCCCCGGCCCAACGCGTCATCTCCGCAGACCTGAACAACATTCAAGGTCCGCGCGACATGGCCTGGCAGGAGTGCGTCGGCTCGGGCCACGCCGCTCTCCTGCTCAGCCCTGCCAATCTCCAGCAGATGGCCCGCGTCGAACAGGAGATCGGTTTCCACTTTGTTCGCTTTCACGGCCTGCTCACGGACGACATGAACGTCTACCGCGAGACCAACGGCGTCCCCTCGTATGATTTCACCCGCATCGACGCACTCTACGACAGCCTGCTGCACATCGGCGTCAAGCCCTTCGTCGAGTTCGGCTTCATGCCGAATGCCCTCGCCAGCGGCAAGCAGGAGATCTTCTATTGGCACGCAAACGTCACCCCGCCCAAGGACATCGACCGCTGGGCCGACCTCGTCAAGGCGCTCACCAGACACCTTCAGGATCGCTACGGGGCCGCCGAGGTGAAGACCTGGCGCTTCGAGGTCTGGAACGAGCCCAATTACCCGGGGTTTTGGCCGAACGCCGACCAAGCCGCCTACTTCAAGCTGTACGACGCGACAGCCTCCGCGGTGAAGTCCGTCAACCCCGACTTCAAGGTTGGCGGCCCCGCCACCGCGGGCGCAAGCTGGGTCCCCGAGTTCCTCGCCCACCTGCACCAGGTCCACGGTTCGGTTGACTTCGTCTCCACTCACACCTATGCCGTCAGCTCCGGCTTTCTCGATGCCGACGGCAACGCCGATCTCGTCCTCTCCAGTTCGCCGGACGCCATCTCCGGCGACGTCGAACGAGTCCATCAGCAGATTCAGGCTTCCTACAGGCCCACGCTTCCCCTCGATATCACCGAGTGGAGTGCGAGCTACTCCTCGCGCGACCCCGTGCACGACTCCTACACCAGCGCAGCCTTCGTTCTTGAGAAGCTGAAGCAGACCGAAGGCCTCGCCTCCGCCATGAGCTACTGGACCTACTCCGACCTGTTCGAGGAGAACGGTCCGCCTCCCGCGGCCTTCCACGGCGGCTTCGGCCTGCTCACCCGCGACAATATCCCGAAGGCGACCTACTTCGCCTACAAATACCTCAATCAACTCGGCCCGACGCAGCTGAAAAATGGTGACGCCGAATCATGGATCACCCGAAACGGCGACGCTGTGCAGGCGCTCGTCTGGAGCTATGCACCGCTGACGCAGAGCGAGGGCAACAAAGCCTTTTACCGCAGGCTTCACCCGGCCCAGTCCGTAGCTCCCGTCGACCTGAAGCTCTCCGGCCTGCGTCCGGGACGCTATCGCCTTACCGTCCACCGCACCGGCTTCGGGCATAACGACGCCTACTCCGCGTGGATCGATATGGGCCTGCCGAAGGACCTCACGCCGGCCCAACTCACCGCGCTCGATCATCTCGTCGAGGACGCGCCGGAGTCCTCCGTCGAGGTGACCATCGATCCTTCCGGACGGCTTGAACGCAGGCTCGGCATGCTCCAGAACGACATTGTCCTCGTCTCCATGGAGCGGGAGTAGCCTCTATGAAAAGGATTGTCCGCACGCAGCCCGCAGTTTGATGTACGGATACACGTCATCCGCTTGACGACCATTTTAGGTAGCGTTTACTGTAACGATACACCTCGATTTCACTTCGATTCCCGCACACCGGAGAGTGGTCTTGCACACCCCGAAGAGTTCGCCGAGTGAGCTGCCCTCGGCTCAGCACAGAGTTGCATACCGATCCCTCGGACAGACCTCACTGCAACTCTCCAACATCGGATTCGGCAGCTCGCCGCTCGGCGATGTTTTCCGGCGGGTCGAACCGCGGGAGGCTCAGGCTGCGGTCCACCAGGCCATCGACTCCGGAATCAACTTCTTCGACGTCTCACCGTACTACGGGTCCGGTCTCGCCGAGGAACGCCTGGGCGAGGCAGTCCACGGTCTGCGCGATCGCGTCGTACTAGCCACCAAGTGCGGGCGATACGGCCTGGACAGCTTCGACTTCTCCGCGCCCGCAATTACCTCGAGCCTTGAGGGATCGCTGCGCAGGCTTAGAACCAACTCGGTCGATCTCCTGCAGGCCCACGATGTCGAGTTTGCCGACCCCAACCAGATCGTCGAGGAGACGATCCCCACGCTGCGCAGGCTCCAGCAACAGGGCAAGACCCGCTACATCGGCATCACCGGCTATTCCCTCGACGCGCTGCTCAAGATCGCTGCCCGCATCGAGGTCGACAGCATCCTCACCTACTGCCGCTACAACCTGCTCATCTCCGACATCGACGAGAAGCTGATCCCCTTCGCGATGCGGAACCGCATCGGAATCATTAACGCCTCTCCGTTGCACATGGGGCTTCTCACTCCGCAGCGCGCGCCCGCATGGCACCCCGCGCCTGCTCCCGTTCGCAAAGCCGCAAGTCGCATCGTCGCACTCTGCCGGAAACGCGGCATCGACCCGGCGGCGCTCGCCCTTCGCTTCTGTCTCGAGCATCCCGGCGTCACTAGTACGCTGATGGGCATTTCGACTCGGGTACAGGTCGGCGCGGCGCTCGCCGCTTTGGCTCTCGATCTGGACACCGATCTCCTCGAGGAGATCCGCCGCATCGCCGGGCCCGCCTACGGGATAGTATGGCCGTCAGGGCGCGAGGCCGAGCATGCCTGACTTCATCGACGCACACCATCACCTCTGGAACTACACACCCATCGAGTACGACTGGATCGATGACGAGATGAGCGCCTTGCGCCGCGACTTTACGGCCGCGGACTTCTCTTCGCTCGGAGTGGCTCTTGATCTCAGCGGCTCTGTCGCGGTTCAGGCGAGGCAGACGCTCGAAGAGACGCACTGGCTGCTCGCCTGCGCCGCCAAGTACCCCACTATCCGCGGCGTCGTCGGGTGGGTACCGCTCGCCTCTGAAGAACTCCCGGAGATTCTCGCCGACCTCGCGCGCAACCCTCTCTTCAAAGCCGTGCGCCACGTCGTGCAGGAAGAACCCGACCCGGAGTTCCTTCTGCGCGACGACTTCAACCGCGGCATCGCCCGGCTTCAGCCACACAACCTCGCCTACGACATCCTCATCCGCGACCATCAGCTTCCACAGACAGCCCGGTTCGTCGAGCAACATCCCAACCAGAGCTTCGTCCTCGACCACCTCGCCAAGCCGCGAGTCCGCGAGCGCCTTCTCGAGCCCTGGAGTTCCGATCTCAAGCGTCTCGCCGCTCACCCGAACGTTGTCTGCAAGCTGTCCGGCCTGGTCACGGAGGCCGACTGGAAGACCTGGACTCTCGGCGACCTCCGCCCCTACCTCGACACCGCTCTCGAGCTCTTCGGCCCCGCGCGGCTGATGGCAGGCTCGGACTGGCCAGTCTGCCTGCTCGCGACCAGCTACAACCACTGGTGGGCGACGTTGATCGAGTGGGCAAAACCGCTCACCCCATCCGAGCGCGCCTGCATCTTCGGGGACACCGCCACGCGCATCTACCGCCTCACCACCCGCGACGAAGGCCCTGCACCCGATCCACGCATAGACCTCGACATTCCATCGAACTCGAATCGCTCGATCTCCCCCCTTTCCAGAAGGAAACCCGCATGAAAGCATTCCAGATCAACGCCCCCGGCTCGGCCTCGCTGATCGACATCGAACCTCGCATTCCCGCCACGGAAGAAGAAGTCACCCTCCAGATCCGCTTCATCGGCCTCTGCGGCACCGACCTCGCCACCTATCGCGGCAATAACGCGATGGTCACCTTTCCGCGGATCCCCGGCCACGAGGTCTCCGCGACGGTCCTTGCCGGAGGTTCTCTCGAGCCCGGCACCGCCGTTACACTCTCGCCATACACTCACTGCGGGCGGTGCGCCAGTTGCCACCGCGGCCGGTTTAACGCCTGCCGCAACAACCAGACGCTTGGGGTGCAGCGCGACGGAGCAATGATGGAACAGATCACCGTCCCGGAGAGCCGGCTGTTCACCGCCCAGCTCGGCCTGCGCGAGCTCGCCCTCGTCGAGCCCCTCACCGTTGGCGCGCACGCCGTCGCCCGCGGCCGCGTTACCCCGCAGGACACCGTCGCCGTCTTCGGTTGCGGCGGTGTCGGACTTGGCGCCATCGCGTCCTCGGCCTTTCGCGGAGCCCGCACCATTGCCATCGACCTCGACGATCGCAAGCTCGAGGTCGCGCGCCGCGCCGGAGCCTCCGAGCTGATCAACACCGCCCGCGAAGACCTCCACCAACGTCTCGTCCACCTCACCGGCGACGGCCCCGATGTCGTCATCGAAGCGATCGGAACGCCCGCTACTTTCCGCGCCGCAGTTGAAGAGGTTGCCTATACCGGGCGCGTGGTCTACATCGGCTACGCCAAAGAACCCGTCTCCTATGAGACCCGCCTCTTCGTTCAGAAGGAACTCGATATCCTCGGCAGCCGCAACGCACTGCCTGACGACTTCCGCGAGGTCATCCGCATGCTCGAGGCAGGCGGGTTTCCAGTCGACGACGCGATCAGTCTCGTCATACCGCCCGAGCAGGCCGCCGCCGCCCTCGACGACTGGAGCCGGAATCCCGGCAAGTACACCAAGATCCTCGTGCAGTTTGCCTGACCCACAGGAGCGCCCCACACATGACCGGTACGTCTTCACGGCCCAAACTCGGCGACCCGCCGCAGCCCGGCCAACACTCCATCTTTCCACGGGGCTATCTGCCCGCGTTCCTGCTAACCGTCAGCATCTTTTTCATCTGGGGGATGTCGAACAACCTCACCGACATCCTGGTCCAGCAGTTCCGCAAGTCGTTCGAGCTGAATCTCCTTGAGGCCCAGCTCGTCCAAACGGCCAACTTCCTCGCCTATGCGGTCATGGCCACGCCCGCCGCCTTCCTGATGCGCCGTTTCGGCTACAAGGCCGGCCTGGTCACCGGCCTCGTCTGCTTCGCCATCGGCCTGCTCATGTTCTGGCCCGCCGCAGTCATAGGCCGCTACGCGCCCTTCCTCATCTCCATCTTCATCGTCGGCAGCGGTGCCTCGATCCTGGAGACAGCGGCCAATCCCCTGGTCGCCCAGTTCGGGCCATCCGACACCTCCGAAGAAAGGCTCAACCTCGCCCAGGCCTTCAACCCTCCCGGCACGATCACCGGCGTCCTGGTAGGCACGTGGTTCATCTTCTCCGGCGTCGATAAGACGAAATCGCAGGTCGCCGCGATGAAGGCTCAGGGCACCTACGCCGCATACCTCCACGCCGAGGTCCTGCGCGTCGTGCCCACGTACATCATTCTCGGAGTGGTGGTCCTTACGCTGGCGTTGTTCATCAGTCGCTCGAACTTTCCCGCCGTACTCGATTCCGACGAAGACGCTCCTGCAGGTGGCTCGCTCGCTGCCTACGGACGTCTGCTGCGCAACCCGTCCCTGCTCGCCGCCGTCGTCGCCATGTTCTTCTACAACGGCGCGCAGGTGAGCACGTGGAGCAACTTCATCCCCTACCTGCGCCTCTACACACCGCTCAGCGAGCGCAGCGCCGGTTACTGGCTTACCGGCAGCCTCGTCGCGCTTGCTATTGGGCGCATCGTCTCGACTCCGCTCATGCGTGTCTTCCACCCCGCTCGCATGATCGCCACCTATGCCGTCGTCAACCTGCTGCTACTGCTCGTCGGAATCGGGCATCCCGGCTTTGCGGGCGCGGGCGCCATCCTCATCACCAGCTTCTTCATGTCGATCATGTACCCCACGATCTTCGCCCTCGGCGTGAAAGGCCTGGGCCCGGATACCAAGCTAGCCGGCAGCCTGCTCGTCATGGCCATCGTCGGCGGAGCCATCTTCCCGCCGCTGGTCGGCTTCGTCGGCCGGCTAACCGGGAGCCTCGCCGTCGGCTATAGCGTGCCGCTGGCCGGCTATGTCGTCATCGCCGCCTACGGATTCTTCGTCCGCCCAACTGCGGCATCGGTGGCCTCTTCTGTCCCATAGCCATATACGGCCTCACGCCGATAGCAGCAGGACACGCCCTGCAAGGTCTTACTAGTTCGTCACCAAGAACCTTTATGAGGGGCACCTGCGCCCTGTCTTCCCCACCCGTTTAGCCGCAGACCGGAGGTGGCGTTCAATCCGCAGCCGCACCGGCCGCGCGCGTCTTCTTCTGCCGCGCCGTCGAGGCCCGCGCCGCTAGTTTCGGCTGCAACACCACCCGCCGCGGCTGTGACGAAGCTTCCTCCACCTTCAATTCCATAATCAGCTTCGCTACCCGCGCGCCGATCTCCGAGCTGCGCTGGTCCACGCTCGATAGCGGCACTCGAATTACATCGTCGAAGTGTAGATTCCCGCATCCGATCACGGCCAGATCCTCCGGAACATCCATCCCCAGTCGCACCGCCTCCATGATCACGCCGGTCGCGACCACGTCGTTGTAGCAGAAGATGCCATCGGGCGGGTGCTTCAGATCCCTGAGCGCGCGCAGCGCATTCGCTCCATGCAGCTTCCCATCCACGTCCACACTGTGCGCCGCCACAATCCTCTCCGACGGAACCGGGCGGTTGTGCTTCGCCATCGCATCCAGAAAGCCCTTTAGCCGACGCCGGCCGGTGCTGTTCTCCGGCCCGCGGATATGGGCAATGCGTTTGCAGCCCGCCGCCAGCAGATGCTCCGTCGCGAGCTTTCCCACCGCATAGTCATCCGACCCCACAAAGTGCGTCGAGAAACCCTCGAACATCCGGTCCACCAAAATCAGCGGCGTCTCTCCCTGCAGCAGTCGCTCCAGGCCTGCCGCGTTGGTCGCGCACGACGCCACGACGATCGCGTCCAGACGGTGCGCCAGCATCTCGTCCACCTCCTGCTGCTCCAGTTCCGGGTCCTCCTCCGACGACGACATGATCAGGAGATACCCGTGCTCCCGGAGGGCGAGCGACAGAGCCTTGGCGACATCGGCGAAGAAGGGATGGCTCAGATCCGGCACGACGAACCCGACCAGCGCTGACCGTCCCGTCACCAGGCTGCGGGCCGCCAGATTGGGATGATAGTTCAGTTCCCGGACCTTGGCCTCGATCCGTTCGCGGGTGGCCTTGCTGATGTCCGGGTGCTTCCGCAGCGCCTTGGATACGGTCACGATGGAGACGCCCAACTCCCGCGCGATGTCCTTCATTTTCACGGCCATACAGCGACTATACACAAGCTCCGCCCGCCCGCAACAGGCTTCGCGCCAGCCAATTTTCCGCAGCGCGCATGCCCCCGCCGAACGCGTGATTCGGAGGGGTCCGGATCAGACCTCCTGGCATGGTCGACTGGGACGCGATACGCAGACATTGAGTTCCTTCGGTGCTGGCTAGACGATCTTCAGAGTGATCGCGTAATCGCAGGGCTTGTGCTCCGGCATGACCACGGTGAGACCCTGCTCATCTTGCGTCCATGCCACTCTATCGTTGTAGCCCAGCAACTCAACGTGGCTGATCTTCTGCTGGAAGAGTGCGCTCGTGGTAGCCAACGGTCTGATCAGGGTCAGCTTCTCCGGCCAGCCCATGACGAACGCGTACAGCGTATCTCCTTTCGTCGTGAACCGCACCTCTTCCGCAGTCAATTCCTTCCGGGACGACTCATTGAACCGCGTGCCCTGACTGGAGATCGGCGCTGTCGCCAGGGGACCGTCTCCGAAGATCTTCCAGGGCCGTGTGCCGTAGATTCCTTCGCTGTTGACTGCCATCCACTTCGTAATCTCGTCCAGGATGACCATCTCTTCGTAGTCTAGTTCGCCACTGTTCGGCAGGGGGAAGTTCAATAGCAGATTCCCGTTACGACTCACGATATCGACGAGCAGGTCGATGACGTACTTCGGCGACTTATAGGTGGCTTCCCTGTTGTAGTGCCACTCCCCGATGCAGGTGTCCGTCTGCCAGGGATCGGCAGCGATGCCGCTGGCTACTCCACGTTCCCAATCCACTACACAGGTCCCGACCTGGCAGTCGGTCACGAGCTTGCTGAACGCCACCGCTTCGCAGCGATTGCCGTGATGACTCGCATTGATGTTGTAGAGATTCGCGATCAGCGCAAGACCGTATCGCTCAAAGAAGATATCGCCATCGGTGTACAGGAGATCCGGCTGGTACTTCTCGATCAGGTCCTTGATGCGCTTGAAGTAGTGAATCTTCCAGGCTTCCGGAGCCTGGCGGTCATTAATGCGCAACCCGTACGGATAATCCGCCGGCAGCGAGTGATAAAGGTCGGCGAAGGCAGGATTGGCGCCGTCGTAAGGCACTCCCGCCAGCGGGCCGGTCTGGTCGCTGGTGTGCGATGTTGAGAACCAGTGATAGCTAGGCGCCAGATGTTCACTGACAGCGAAGCGCAGCCCGTTCCTGTCCGCAGCCTTCTTAAACGCGCCGACAATATCCCTCCTGGGCCCCATGGCGACAGCGTTCCAGCGCGGCTGGTAGGCGGAGTTCCACAGGTCGAAGTTGTCGTGATGCACAGCCATGCTGCAGAAGTACTTCGCCCCTGCCTTCTTGTAGAGCCCTAGTAAGTGATCGGGATCAAACTTGTCCGCGTTCCACACAGGGATCACGTCCTTGTATCCGACCTTGGTCGGATGCCCATAGGTCTTGACGTGATACTCATACTGCTTGCTTCCCTGCACGTACATGTTGCGGGCGTACCAGTCTCCATCTCCTATCGCGGACTGAGGGCCCCAATGCGCCCAGATTCCAAACTTGGCATCGCGGTACCACTCGGGAACCTGCCACTGCCGCAAGGACTCTCGCGTTCCCTGGAAAGGTCCTGGAGCGATCTCCAGCTGCGGGGAGGCATCCTCTGTTGAATGATCTTGGCCACGAACCGCGGCATGGACGCCTGCATCCTGAGCGAGGGAGCGATACCGAAGAAGCGCGGGTGCTCCCGCTATGAAAGAAAGTGCTCTTCGTCGGCTGATGTTCATTCCCTGGTGTCCTTTCGGTGCAGCTTTTGAACTTCCACGGTAGCGGGACAGGAAGGAGGCCGCTCGTGGCAGCGCGGACGCGTACCCATTCTGCGCTCTTCGTCCAGCAAATCTCTGCCTGCTTCCTCTTCTTCCTACTCAACGCGAAGACAAGAGTAAACGATAACTGTATGGTTGTAAATTTAGCTTTCCGCGGACCGAAACATGCAAACCGGCTCGTGCCGGCTTATCGCCTTCAAGACCACGGACAGAACCCGGACAGGCGAGCGGGACGGATGGAACGCGCGAATACGTATTGAACCTTTTTGCAGGCTTCCGAACGGGTTACGATTGCACAGGAGCCGGCCGTCCACGGCACATGCCGAGACTTGCCCAGCGCCCAGGGGGTCCTTTGCTCAAGACTGGAATTCTAAATCCCGCGATCAACTCACTCATCAGCCGGGTGCGACATACCAACACCCTGGTCATTGCGGATCGCGGATTTCCGTCGTGGCCACAACTCGAGACCATTGATATCTCCTTGGTCGACGACGTGCCTCGTGTGCTCGATGTGCTCTCCGCCCTGCTCCCGAATTTCAGCTGCGGCCGCGCCTACATCGCGGAGGAGTTTGAAGTGCACAACAACGCGAAGACGGTCGAAAACCTAAGATCCACGCTGGGCAGCATCGAGATCATTCGATTACCCCATGTTGAGCTAAAAAAACGCGTCCCGTCAGCCACGGGCCTGATCCGTACCGGCGACACGGTCCAGTACGCCAACATAATCCTTGAGTCAGCCTGACCTGCACCGGGAAATGGACCAACACTCCGCACTGAGTTTCGTGCACGCCCGGACTCGCCTGACGTATCCCATCCAAAGCAGTCAGGTTTGACTGGCGCACAGCGATGCATCAGGTTGCGCATCATAATGTCTCCGCTGCTGCTGTCTTGTTTGGAGTACAAAACTCCTACCCCGTCGCGCAAATTCGCGTACTCGGCTTGGGCTTGTTGGTAGACGGGAAGATTCGCGTCTGCGGTTTTCCAGAGCGCAAGAAAATCTTCATACGACTTGAGAGCGGCTGCCCGTTCGCCAAGCAGCTTTTGCGCTCTTGCCATTTGCAGGTGGGACAAGGCCCCGATCACATTGCGTCCGACGATGCCCGGGTGATCGAGGACCTTCTGAAATTCTTCCGACGCAAGGCGCCCCTCACGCAATTGCAAGTAAGCTTCTCCACGGATATAGGCTGGGTAAAGGTTGTTGAAGGGAGCAACGTACGCCATATCGTACTTAAGGGTGGAATCCAGTATCTGGATCGCCGCGGCTGGATCGCCCGACTGCAGCTTCATCGCCGCGCGAACCGCGGGCAAAGTGTAGTTCTGCACCAGAGTGTCAAGAGGTGCGTCCCGGTCGATCTCATTGACCAGTTTTTGCGCTCGATCGATTTCTCCGGTTCGCGCAAGCGCCAAAGCCAAAAGAGGCTTGATGTTTGTGTTCTGAGCCATGCCGGGAGGTTCGTTCATCAACGGTCGCGCCTCGGCCAGATCGCCGGTCTCCGCTTCCTCGAGCGCAAGATTGTCCTTGTAGAAGTCTGCATATAACAAATCTCCTTGCTTGAGGGCCAGACTCGTGGCTTGATCCGAGAACCGGCGATAATTCTGAAGATGACCGTGATACGCCTCGCCCCATCCCTTTCCAGCGAGGAGGATGTAATCCGCTCCCGGCCTGCCAACAGCCCAATTCCATTGCTGCTCCATCGCAGGCTCATCTCCTTGCAGGAACGCCACGAGTGCACGCTGATCTCGCAACCCTTTACTGTCGAACTTGCGCCCATCCGCCTCGCGAAATATTGCTTTTGCGTCGTCAAGACGATCTGTCAGGATGCTGAGGAGAATGACCTGCTCGTAGCTCCAGGGACTCGGAAACAGGCGTGCCGCCTCGCGAGCTTCGGCGAGCGACTCGTCCAGCCTGCCCAGCAACAGGGTGCACTTGGAGAGATTATTGTGACCGATAAAATCATCGGGGAATAACTGGACCCACTGCGAGAGGACCGCATAAGCTTTCTCCTGCTCACCTGTAACAAGGTCGTAGTAGATATCTTCGGTTTCGAAGCGAATCGGCATTGTGGTCCGGTCTCGGAGCTCGAAAGCTCTTCTCCCAGCCGCACTGGCCAGCGAACGCTCGCCCAGAGTGTTCTCCGCTCCTGCCAACGCCGCATAGGCCATCGCCAGGTTCGGATCCAACCCGATGGCACGCTGAAGATCCTGAGCGCCTTGCCGCGGATCCTGGGCGAGAATCCGCCTGTATCCGTCCGTCAGAAGTTGGATTGCCTCGGGCGATGGACTCATTGCTTCATCAAGGGGCTTGTTGAACGCTGCAAGGGAAGACTTCGGTTCTCCCAGCCTGGAGCGAAGCTGGCTCGTTGCGTCTCCCAGGACATGAATCACCTGCGCTCGACTGAGGGCATCTTCGCGGACTCTGGCGACAGTTTTTCCTGACTGACAGTCAAGGGCTCGCATCTCGACGCGGAAGCCGTTTCCTTGATCCGCAATCGAGGCGGCGATGACCATCTTGCTCCCGGTGTGAAGGCATACCTGCCGACCGGCTTCGGGACTCCTGGTGTTGTCGGGAAGGTGGAGTTCCCATAAGGCTTCGCGAAGCTTGTCCGTTTCCAGCACATGGATATAGGGCGTCTGCTGTAGGTCAAAGAACACGCCGCTATAGATGGCGTCATCGAAGACCGGGTCTTTCGTTCGGTTGCTGACCGCAAGCACGACCGTGTCATTGCGCGACAGGCGGATGGGCGTCAGGAAACGCCCGTAGATCGAAATTCCTAAAAGGGTCACGGCAAGCAGAACGGCTACGGCGATCCAGTACTTTGGGCGGCTCTCTGTCAGCCGAGTCTCTCCGCTGGCTATTTCGAGTGCTTGCCGCATCTCGGCGGCGGACTGATAGCGTCGCGTCGCTTCCTTCTCCATGGCCTTCGCGAAGACGGTACTCAGGCTTCGCGACACGGCGGAGTTCAACGTATGCGCAGGCGGCGGAGTCTGGCCGAGGATCGCGTCATGGATCATGACCGTGGTGTCGCCTGAAAACGCCCGGCGGCCGGTTGCCGCTTCGTAAAGAACCAGCCCAAAGGAAAACAGGTCGGTGGTGACGTCCAGTCTCTCCCTGCGCACCTGCTCGGGTGACATATAGCCGGCCGTTCCCATTGCGACCCCGGTGAGCGTCAATGCTTGACCCTCGCTCACTCGGTCTGCCGCCTGTGATCCCGGCGATGCTTGGCTCTCCGTGCTCTGTGGCGCAAAGTCGCTATCTTCTTCAATCTCGATTAACTTCGCCAGTCCGAAGTCCAGGATCTTCACCGGTCCATGTGCGGTTAGAAAGATGTTGGCCGGCTTGATGTCGCGATGGATGATGCCTTTTTCGTGCGCCGCTTGCAGCCCGTTGCAGATCTGCAAGGCGATTTCCAGAAGCCGCGGTATGGGGATGATCTTCAACGCGGAAGAATCAATCTCATGGTTGAGCGATCTGCCTTCCAACAACTCCATCACAAGGAAGGGCTGTCCTTCGTGATCTTCAATCTCGTGGATGGTGCAGATGTTCGGATGGTTCAGTGCCGAGGCGGTTTGCGCCTCCCGTTCAAAGCGGCGAAGCGCCATCGGGTCATCGGCAACCTCGGGCGGCAAGAATTTGAGCGCCACGCGCCGACCCAACTTTAGATCCTCGGCTCGATAGACCATTCCCATCCCGCCACCGCCGATGACATCGAGCACGCGGTAGTGGGAAACTCTCTTGCCGATCATCTCGGCAGGCCCGACAGGCGTCGGAATGGTGGCTTTTTCGCCGCGTACGTGTCCAGGATTGGTCTGCAGCGGTTCGATTACGACCATGAGGCGATAGCCTCGCCGTGCCAGGGTCTCTATATATTGAGGACTCTCAGCTGAGTCGCCGAGCGCCCGCCGAAGAATTCCAATGGCCACATTGATGCTGTGGTTGAAATTCACTATCGTGTCATTCGGCCATAGCTTCTTTCGAATTTCTTCGCGGGTGACGATCTTTCCACTGCGCTCGATGAGCATCTTCAGGATCTGAAATGGCTGCTCTCGCAGCAAGACCTTGCCGTCCTCCCGTTCTATGACTCGCAATTCACCCGTGTGCAGGTTGAGTTCGAACCCTCCGAGCTGGATTCGTGATGGGGCAGGTCTTTCCATGCGGTCGCTATCTACGCCGAGGCGCACTCCTGGCTGGTTCTAAAAAGTTTGAAGACAAGATGAACAAGGCACCTGGGAAGCCCAGATTGAGAAATGAGCAATTTACTTGGTCTGCTCTTGCTCAAGTCTATCCCGGAGAGATGGAACCAATTCAGGCTGAGCTCTCTCGTACAAATTTCTGGACAAATTCCATAGCTTTCTGGAGCAATGACCGCCAAATGATCGCCAGTGCATTTACCCGGACACGCGAAATCGCGTATCAATGAGCCATTGAGACCTTTCAAGAGGAAGCAACAGGGCCGCAGAATGGTGATGGCAAAGATACGTGAAGTAATCGCAGCAAGCCTGCCAGGAATTGCGGGCCGGGGCTCGCCGGGAGCACGCGGGGTCCTCCCCGGCAGCCTGGCCGACGGCTTGAAGATGACGGCGGAATCCATTTCTGCCTGGCGAGCCCGGACTCCGCTGAACTTAGCTTTTCCTAAATCCCTTCATGGCATGATCAAAAATCTCGTCGACATAAGCATCCGACAAAGGCCCCGTGCCCATCTGGAGGCGGTAGTAGAGGGGGGCGT